>Ga0214171_1000199_pt1 | contig 22178 bp, 22 predicted proteins | sample TroBogEpilimnion_40_FD_153009 | JGI IMG/M metagenome (GOLD analysis project Ga0214171, IMG submission 153009) | Freshwater microbial communities from Trout Bog Lake, WI - 02JUL2007 epilimnion | ecosystem: Environmental > Aquatic > Freshwater > Lake > Epilimnion/Euphotic zone | place: Trout Bog... | reverse complement strand
GTGGATTACTGGTTAATAGCTCAACAATTTGTGGTTCTTCGCCAGTTATATACGAGGCATAAAGTTTCTGCGAGCCCTGGATGTATGTACCAGATTTGAGAACGACTTCAATCTTCTGGTCTTTGTCGATGACAATCGCAGAATCAACCTTGTTCTCCGAAATCGCCGCGAGAATCGTTGATGTATCAACCTTGATGAACTGCGCACCGCTGCCAGAGATGCGGCCAATAATGCTGACTGCTAATAACGCGATAACAATCCAGAAAAGTGGTCCGCGCAAAACCTTGCGAGCGCGCTGTCGTGGATCGCTCGGTTTCTTATTGCTCGAATTGGTATTGCCAGAATCCGACTTCTTATTTTGAGCAGGCATCTTCAAGCTCTTTATATCCTTTAACTTGTTGGGCTTCTTTGCTGGTGTTGCCATAATTATGCGTACATGTGTTTCGCTAGAACGCCGATGAAATCTAGGTTGCGATACTTCTCATTGAAATCAAGACCGTAACCGACTACAAACTCCGAAGGAATATCGAAGCCAACGTACTTAACGCTGACATCAACCTTTGCCGCCTCGGGCTTTCGCAACATCGTCAGAATTTCAACCGACTTCGCACCGCGTGATTCAAGGTTTGATTTCAACCAGGCAAGGGTCAGGCCGGTGTCGACGATATCTTCAACGATGACGACTTCTCGGCCGGTGATATCTCGATCGAGGTCTTTCAGAATACGAACAACTCCGCTCGACTTTGTGCCGGAACCGTATGACGAGACCGCCATCCAATCCATTTCGATGTGGCGCTGGAGCGCGCGTGAAAAATCAGCCATGGTCATGACCGCACCCTTGAGTACGCCAATCAACAACAAGTCACGTCCTGCGTAATCTGCCTCAACTTGTGCAGCCAACTCCTTCAGGCGAGCATGGATTTGGTCTTGCGTAACAATGACGCTTTCAATATCGCTGCCGGCTGTTGCGAGGTCCACAGTGCTCCTTCTGGTTGAGATGATTTGAGAAATTACGATTTTTACGAACGTTGGGACGGGGTCGAGAGGATTAGTCTGCCTGAATTCCGGGAAACCTTCACACCGCCCGGAAGCGAGACCTCTCCTTGACCGCGCCAATCGGTGACCAAGGCCTCAACTGGGCTTAAATGCTCGGCCGAGATGCTCCCACTAGGGGCACCGGCTTCATAAATCGCGCTCCGCAATACGCGAGCCCGAATTGCAGCCGGCAAGGCGGCCAATCGGTCAGCTGGGATATCCGAAAGATCCAAGCCATCGCAGACATGGTTCGCCCACTCGGACAAAGCTTCATCATCCTGACGAAGCAACCGAGCCGTCCGAGCGAGCGCAGCAGAAACTCCCGGACCAATCTCGTTTTCCAAGAGCGGCAATACTGTTTGGCGAATCCGGACTCGCGTGAATTCCAGATTGGAATTATGTGGATCTACCCAAAAATCAATTCCTGCTTCAACACAGGCGGCTTCAGTGGTTGCACGTGTGACCCGCAAGAGCGGCCGAACATAAACTCCATTTACATCCGCCATTCCCGCAAGTGATCGCGCACCTGATCCACGCGCAAGTCCTAGTAAAACTGTTTCCGCTTGATCATTGAGAGTATGGCCAAGGAAAAATGCGCGCGAAGAATATGTATCGAGTGCCTGCTCAAAAATTGCATATCGTGCGCGGCGAGCCGAGGCCTCTAGTCCATCTTTCATTTCTACCTGGGCAGTTGCAAAGAAAATTTCATCGAAACCGAGCAACCGTAACTTTTCAATTGTGGTCGCGGCGACTTGCTCGCTGCCAGGTTGCAAGCCATGATCAACAACCACCGGAATAATCTCAAGCTCGCGGCTAGTCGATTCATGCAAGAGCGAGTGTGCAAGAGCCATCGAATCGGCACCGCCAGATACCCCGACCAACACTTTTTCATGAGGAGACAGCACATCAAGAAATGGCCGAACAGCCGCGCGTAACTCAAGAATTGCGGGGGTCGTGATGCTCACAGACCCAATCTATCGGCTAATTAAACCCGGCCACCAGATGGCATCAAGCCTTGGATGGAGTAGATGCTCGAGAAGAGCAAACCTTTGCTCTTGGAGTTCGCCTCCCACATCATGCCGTTGCCGGCATAGATGGTGATGTGGTGAATATTTTGGACTGTACCGTCGAATGAATAGAACAGTAGATCACCAGGAATTAATTGATTGAGGGGTACCCGTTGGGTATCAACAAAGTAGAGCGCGGCGTTCAAACGTGACCAGTTTGGATAGCCCAAACCAGCCGCGTGATAGGCAGCGTAAACAAGGCCAGAACAGTCGAATGAATTAGGACCTTGTGCGCCCCAGAGATACGGCTTACGGGCAAGCACTTGCACCTTTGCATACGCTACTGCGGCAGCGCGCATTGCCTCGGTTGATCGAATGGTTAGTCGACCACCCCAATGCTTATCAGGCCAGATCTTTGCTTGGCCAGGAGTTGCCAATGCGATAGTTGCATTTGCCTCTTCCAGCAATGAAATTTGTCGCTGTTGTTCCAGCGTCAAGCGGAAGTTGCGCGCCTTTGCTAACTCGCTAGCGAGCTGATTCTGAACCGCGGTTAATTTATTTACTTCTACTTGCTGCGCGGCCTTTGCGTCGTCAGCGGCCTTTTTCGTTTGCGCAACCTTTGCAGTTGCTGCAGCTTGCGCAGCCTTCGCTTGATCGGCTGCGGCTTGGGCAACCTTTGCCGCGGCTTCTGCCGTTTTGAAGCGCTGTAACGTCGTGGCGTCCGATGCGCCAATATTGTTTAGCGCTGACAGCCGATCGATAACATCTTGCGGGCCGTTCGCGTTGAGAATGGAGTTCCAATTACTAAATCCGCTACCATCTTTATATGCGTTGCTCGCCATCTTGCCGATGGTTTGAGTTTGCGCAGCGACTGCAGCTTGCATTACTTGCGCGTGCGCCGCGGCGGCATTTGCCTTCTTGGTGGCTACCGCAAGAGCAGCGACAGCTGCGTTGTATTTAGCCGTGGCGGCACTTGCAACGGCAATTAACTGATTGAGGGTCTGAGTCGCTTTGTTGAGGTTCGCTTGGGCGGCTGCAGCAGCAGCGGCCTTTTGTTGTTCAACTTTTTTTGCGGCATCAATCTGCGCCTGGGTGGGGGCTGGCGTCTTTGCAGTCGCAGGAGTTATTGCTACGACAGAACCCAAACCAAATGCAGCGGCTACCGCGATGGCGGCAATCCGGCTTCGTGTTGTTCTAATCTGCATGGCGACCTCGCTGGGGATGCGTGGAGTTAACTCTTATAAGGAGTTAAGCATAAAGCCGCCGTTACATATTCTTAGTTAGCGACATCTCGCTTTTTGAAGAGTGAAGCCACAATTGCAAAGCCAACCGCTAAATAGAGCGCGCTCATTAGTAATGAGCGGGTATAGCTGAGATCAATCGTTCCGCCTTCGCCGATATTGCTGATGTTTTGACCGGGAAGCCACTTCGCCGAGCCGGAAAGCGCTGCGCTCAGAATGTTCTCAAGAATGAGATTCCAGAGCACGCCGACTGAGATAGCGGTGATGGGTGATCGAAAGAGCAATCCGAGAATCATTCCGAAAAGTCCAAAGCCAATGGTGGAGAGCAACACATTGAAAAATGTGTGACCCAAATAGGAAAGGCCCGCACTGGTCGCCCACAAATTAGTATTTACCTTTGCGCCCGGCGCCAATAGGTAAGACGCAGCAACCGTGATGATTGCAGTGACGGTTACCATGAAAATTGCGAATACAACCATCGCGATGCATTTGCCGACCAAGATTTTCATTCGCGCTGGTTGACGCACCAGCAAATTGCGCAATGTGCCGTATGTGTATTCCTGCGCGGTCTGGGAAGCAAAAATACAGAGCGCAACCAACCCAAGAAATGCGGCGACAAGTTTGAATCCATAACCGATTCCCGTGGCCTGGCTTAACTGGGCTGCGCTCACGAATTCACCACGGCGGGTGTTGTGGCCAGAATTAATCCGAAGATAAACCAGTGAAGTGAAGAGCACCGACAGGCCAGCGACTATCGCCGTTGTCGAGAGCGCAAGTGTTGGGCGGCGAAGCTTTCGGGCTTCGGCATAGATAACTCGCAACATTAGTTGGCTCCTGACTCGGTTGTTAATTCAAAGAAGGTCTCTTCCAATGATGGGCGAACCGTCGCAAGATTGGCCAAAGTGATACCGGCTTCAAATGCCAATCGGTTGAAAGTCGCACTCCATTCGGCCGGACTTAGAACATGCAATTCATCGTCAACTACGGATGCGATGTGGCCGCTTTGCTGGGCGATAGCCACGAGCTTTGGCATATCAACTGCATATTCCGGCTTGGCAATGATGATTGGTTGCTGGGCTTCGAGCAACGACTCGGTCTTGCCGGAGAAGATAACTTTGCCGTTTCGTAACATCACGAGATATTCAGCAATCATTTCGATCTCGCTCAATAGGTGTGATGAGACGAAGACCGATGTGCCTTGCGCTGCTAGTCGCTTCATTAATTCGCGAACTTCGTGGATGCCGGATGGATCGAGTCCGTTCGTTGGTTCATCCAGAATCAGTAATCGTGGATTAGGAAGTAACGCCGCGGCTATTCCCAGGCGTTGTTTCATTCCGAGTGAATAAGTCTTGAACTTTGATTTAGCCCGATCGCCGAGGCCAACGAGTTCGAGTAACTCCATCACGCGTTCTTGTGGGAAACCACCCAAGCTTGCGAGTACCCGTAAATTCTCGGCACCGGAAAGCGCTGGATAAAAAGCTGGCCCTTCGATCATTGCGCCGACGTACGGCAAAAATTTCTCTGGTTCGTTAATGGAGTGACCAAGCACAGTCCCGGTGCCGCTGGTGGGCGCAATCAAGCCGAGCAACATTCGGATTGTTGTTGTCTTGCCCGCGCCATTAGGCCCCACGAAACCACAGATGGTGCCCAGTGGAACTTCGAAGTTCGCGGAACTGACTGCGGCTCGTTCGCCATAGACCTTGGTCAGATTGGATACGGAAATCGCCAAATTGCTCATACTCGGCACAATAACAGTGCCGGCTGAACGTGGGGTTACTTAACTAGAACCGCCACGACAAGGAGTAAGGAATAGGCACTTAAGTAAGTAATCGACCACTGAAAGAGTTTTGCGGCGGCTTTGGCGCCATCCGAGCCGTTAATCCGGAGCAACTGTTGGATAAAGCCGAGCGCAAGCACTGCGGTAATAACCCAGGCCCACCATTTCAAATGAGCGGTGGCGTCGACGCCAAGCGAACAAGCAATCATCCCCACCGTGTGGAACCACATCTGCTTTTCAACGGATTTCATCGATGCAACAACTGGCAACATCGGAATGCCGGCAGCGGCGTAATCATCTTTGTATTTAATGGCCAGCGCCCAGAAATGCGGTGGGGTCCAGAAGAAGATTACAAAGAAGAAGAGCCACGCGGTGAGCGATAACTTGTCCGCGACAGCCGCCCAGCCGATTAGTACCGGCATACATCCCGCAATGCCGCCCCAGACAATGTTCTGTGCGGTTCGGCGCTTTAAGCCAATTGTGTAAAAGAGTACGTAGAAAACAATCGCAGCAGCGGTAAGAACTGTTGCATACGTATTCGTGAAAATTTTAAAGATAAGCAGCGATAGCAAAGTTAGAGCGGACGCGAAGAAGAACGCTGCTTCTTCTGACACTTCGCCAGTGACCAGCGGACGCTTTGCGGTTCGATTCATTAATCGATCAGAATCAACTTCGATAATCATGTTGAACGCGTTTGACGCACCCGCAGCAAGAGTTCCGCCAATCAAAGTGGCGAGCGTTAACTTGAGTGAAGGCACTGCCTTGGCAGCAAGAAACAAGGCTGGCAACGTGGTCACCAATAAGAGTTCGACGACGCGCAATTTCATCAGCGCGATATATGGGCCAACCTTTGATTTCACGCCGTCACCATATCGTTGCGGCCACCCCTAGGGGAACTGTTAGGCCTTTTTTAGGGCAGGAGCGGCGATGGTCGCCAACATTTTGTCGATGGTTTGCCGCGCTAATTGGCGGTAATACTCGGTGGGGTGGATTCGGTTGGCGATAACCGCAAATACATATTTCTTATCGCGCACATTCACGTAGCCAGCAAGACTGACTGTTCCGTTGATCCAGCCGGTCTTGGCCTGAACCAAGCCGACCGCCTTCGGAGCATCAGTCACGAATCGAGTCTGTAACGTTCCGGTCTTGCCCGCGAGTGGCAGTCCATCAGCAATTATTTTCAGTTCCGGTGTCGCTTGAATTTTTACTAATAATTCGCCGATAGTGCGGGCAGAGATGCGGGTCTCTTTCGATAAACCGTTGCCATCGAAGATCGCCAAGCCGGTGTGCTCTACTCCAAAACCATCCAAGGTTTTTTCAAATGCCTGTTGAATGCCGGCTGCTTCGCCACCGAAACCCAACTTCACGGCGGCGGTCCGCGCAAGGCGATCCGCCAAAACGTTGTCACTCCACAGCAAAGTAAATTGCGCAATATCTTTTAACGGCGGTGAAGTGATCTCGGCAATTTTGTTTACCGCTTCGGCTTGTGCAGCAGAAGGCGATGCAATGGGGTTGATGGTGATTGCAACACGACCGGCAAAGAATTTCTGGAGCGTTTGTGCATCCAACGTGTAGACGCCAGAGAAATCTAAGGTCATCGACTTGAGCCCTGGGTTTGCCGCGAGCACTGCGTTAATCAAGGCAGGTGAATAGGCGCGGTGATATTTCTTCGCCTCAAAATCGCTTGCGGTTAGCCACGGGTCACTCTGTCCCAACAAAACGAAGGTATCTGGTTTGTCGGTAGATGAAATTGACGTAGTGAAAGTTGTGTCGGCACCAAGCGTATGAATCGCGGTCGTCATCGAGACGAGTTTCAGTACTGACGCCGGCGCACGCAACACATCGGGCGCTTGCGAAAAGAGTGTTTGATCTGATTCGGGATCAATCAAGACGATGCCAGGCTTGGCCAATAAAGGGGATGAAGCAAGTTTCACAAAAGTATGAGGCAATTTGATTGCGTATGCAGGCAGTGCCGAGACGACGAGAGCGCTGGCTAGCGCCGCAACTGATGCAAATCGACTCGTCTTACTCACGGGTGAATTATGCCTGCTTCATAAGGAAATACCTTACTTACGACGCTTGAGACGACCCTGAGAAATTGCTGCGCCTAACACCACAAGTAGCGCGCCGATTGGTTCGTTCCATGTGATGCCTTCACCCAAGAAAATAACGCCGACAATGACGGCAACCAGTGGGGTGATGTAAGTGACGGTGCTCGCAATTGAGCTACCGGCTGCTGTGATGATTTGAAAATTCCAGATGTATGCAATGCCAGTACCAATCGCGCCTAACGCAAGCATAGATAGCACTGGAATTGGCTTAAATTGATCGTGCGAGATTCCGTTGTAGAGAAAGAATGGCAAGAGCGTTATCGAAGCGACTGTGATTTGAGTAGTCGCCATGACATCGGGCCGCAGGCCAAGTGGGAGAACATATTTTCTCGTGAATGGGAATGAAAATCCGTAACACGTCACGGCGGCCAACAAAGCGAGAACTCCGACGAGTGAATTGTGGCCAAGGCCGCGCCAAACTCCTAACACGGTTGCAACGCCCATGGCGCCAAAGAGCAAGCCAAGAAGTTGATAGTTCTTTGGCTTCTCATCCCGAAAGAGCAACAAGATGACGATCAAAGTTGCCAGCGGTGTAGCGGCATTAATGATGCCCGCCAAGATTGATGTGACTCGGACTTCGGCGTATGCAAAGAGCACTCCCGGAAAAACGTTGAGCAACAGGGCAACGATCCAGAGTTTGAACCACGTGCTCTTTTCGCGTGGCAGGCGCTGGCCCCGGATGCGAACAATGACGAGAAGCGTGATTGCACCAAGCGCACATCGTCCAAACGCGACCCCGAATGGTGTTAAGAAACGGAGCCCCTGCTTAATAAATATGAATGAGCAACCCCATGCTATGCCGAGCGCGATATATGCGGGCAGCCAGGACTTTTCTTTCGAACCAGGATTGGAAGTCATAGTCACGAAGCTTAACGATGGACTGAGACGTTCCGGCTAAAGAGTTGTGAAGCAATAGAGTTCGCGTATGACCGAGCAGAAACCACCCACCATTGCCGGCGAGGTCGGACCCGGTGAGTTCTATCCCGTGGTTGGTGTTGGTCCGCATCCAGAGCCGTGGCCAACCGATGATCATTTCGATCCAGAGCTATTGGCGAATGGTGATCGCCGAAACGTCTTGGATCATTATCGTTATTGGAAAGTCTCGGCAATTGTGGCTGACCTCGATACCAAGCGTCACTCGTTGCAGATTGCGATAGAGAATTGGCAGCACGATTTAAATATTGGCTCCGTTGTTCGTACCGCCAACGCCTTCAATGTTTCCTACGTTCACATCGTTGGCAAGCGCGATTGGAACAAACGTGGCGCCATGGTGACCGATAAATATTTACATTTGCTTCATCATCCCACCGTGGCGGATTTCAAAAAATGGTGCGACGAAAACTCGACTCCGATTATTGGTATCGATAATCTGCCGATCTCCAAAAATTTAGAGAACACCCAGCTGCCAGAGAAATGTGTGCTTTTCTTTGGTCAAGAAGGCGCCGGTATGTCCGACGAAGCGGTATCGGTCTGCCAGACCGTCTTAGCAATTCAACAATACGGTTCGACCCGTTCGATGAACGCGTCCGCGGCAGCAGCAATTGCTATGTATGGCTGGGCGATGCAACACCTAAAGGTTAAGGATTAGTAGAAAGCTACTCACCTTCGACGATATCGGTGACTGAACTCAACCGACGTTCAATCTCCACCGCTTCGCTCTCGCGGCCTAATTTACGAAGCACACCAGCGATTCGACGTTCAATATCAACGATAAATTCGAAGTCCCGGGGCTCGGCATCTGTGGCAACATCCAATACTCGTTCCAGGGATGTCAGGCCCGCTTCATCCTCACCAATCAAGATTTGCGCCTTACCGAGTTCAAGTAAGGAATAGGTCTCGCGGTAATGATCATGGGCCGTCACAAAGACATCGAGTGACTTTTGAGCGGCAATGCGAGCGCCCTCGCCATCACCCATCTCAACCAAACAATGTGCAATCTTCTGATCGCATCGAGCAACGTTGATTACTTCTTTCAAACTCTTAAATAGCGCACGCGCCTCAGTAAATGCCTCGAGCGCTTTGTCGTACTGTTTCAATTCGCGATGCGCACAACCAATCAGATGTAAGTCGTTTGCGGCGCCGTTCTCATCGCCATCGACTTGATGTTCCTGCACGCACTCGGTCATGCACTCAATAGTCTTTTCATATTCCTTGCTGCCGTACCACCACTCGCCCAACGTGCAGGCAAGGTCAATTGCCATAGGGGATTTAGATTCGCGGAGAATTTCAACGGCTTTACTCATGGCGCTGGCGGCTTCGTTCATGCGCTTAAGTTGATTGAGGTTGTAACCGATCGCGGAGTACGCCTGGGCTAAGCCATCTGCAGGAGCTGTTGCACCGAGTTCGGTATAGATATCGCGTGCTGTTTCGGCCAACGCTAACGCCTCGTCATATTGACCGCGGGCATAAATTCGCGCGCTTAACTCGTAATAGGTGTTTGCTCGATCGAGACCTTGAACTTCTGGGATTCGCTCCCACAACATCTCTTCGGTAACGATGTCGTCCGAGCCAGTGTCGTCGTCTTCACTCATGTAATCACTCTAACAATTTCGGGCGGGTCGGGGCTCGCTGAAGGCCGGAAACGCAGGAGTATCCTCAGGGGTATGCCATTTAGTCGCCGAGAATTCATGAAGGCTGGGGCGCTGGCGACGGCTGGCCTGCTCACGTCTGGGTTGCCCGATATTGCCGAAGCGGCCTCTCCGGATATCGCACATGGATCCCGCAGCACGCCGCAAGTGGCGCTCACCTTTCACGGCGCGGGCGACGCGGCGATTGCGAACAAACTAATAAGTGTCTTCACTTCCACCAAGACCCCAGTCACGGTCTTCGCAGTGGGCACCTGGTTAAAGGCTGACCCAAGCATCGCAAAGACGCTGCTGGATGGCGGTCATGATTTAGGTAACCACACATATAGCCACACCCAAATGAAAACGATTTCGGCGAAGATGGTGGATTCCGAAATCGCACTCTGCGCTGCCGAACTCACCAAGCTGATCGGCAACCACGGAAAGTTCTTCCGACCTTCCGGCACTCAGTACTCCACGGCGCTCATTCGTAAGACCGCACTGAAATACGGTTATAAGAAATGTATTTCGTATGACGTTGATTCGCACGATTACCAGGATCCGGGTAAAGCAGCAGTCGTAAAAAATGTTATGTCGACCGTCAAAAACGGTTCAATTGTCAGCCTTCACTTCGGACATCAAGACACAATCGATGCCTTGCCGACCGTGATTGAACAGCTTCACGCCAAAGGACTAACGCCCGTAACGCTCAGCACAATGTTGGGAACCATCTAATGCCTCGCTCCAAAATAATCTCGCTCTTAGTCGTCGCTTCATCACTATTGATGACGGTTCCAGCGCAAGCCGTTGCACCGCTTGCTGGCATGCCGCCTGTGCTCAATGCCAACGATATTTATGCCGCTGATCGTCCTAACCAATTAAGTCCGGTTGTGGCCAATATGCCGCAAATGGTTTATGTACCAAACCACACATCAAACACCGTCTCGGTGATTGACCCAAAGACATTTAAGGTTGTGAAGACCTTTAAGACGCCACGCGGGCCACAACACATTGTCCCGTCTTGGGATTTAAAGACGCTGTGGGTCAATGACAACGAAGGAAATTACCTAACCCCAATTGATCCCGCGACTGTGACCATGGGCAAATCGGTATATGTGCACGATCCTTACAATCTTTACTTCACTCCCAACGGCAAATATGCGATTGTTATGGCAGAAGCAGATAAGCAGATTGTCTTCCGTGATCCACACACGATGGCGATTAAAAAGACGGTAAAAGTTCCATGTGCGGGCGTTAATCACGCCGACTGGACCGCCGACGGCAATTTCTTTGTAGTCTCCTGCGAATTCTCTGGCATGTTGCTTGAACTCAACACCGCAAAAATGAAAATCGTTGCGACCGTAAAGTTGCCGCACACCTACACCACCATGCCAATGCCACAAGATGTGAAAATTTCGCCGGATGGGAAAACCTTTTACATCGCAGATATGACATCAAACGGAATCTGGGCGATGCCGGCAGATCACTTTGGAAAGTTCTCCTTCATTGCCACCGGTAAAGAAGCCCACGGCTTGTATGTAACGCGCGATTCGAAATATATGTTGATCAGTAACCGCATGGAAGGCAGCATCTCGGTCCTACGTTTTGCTGACAACAAACTGGTCGCAAAATGGATGATCCCAGGCGGTGGCAGCCCAGATATGGGTGGAATCAGCGCGGATGGCACGCAATTCTGGATTTCTGGCAGATATAACGATGAGGTCTATGTCTTTGACATCGTTCACGGCAAATTCCTTACTAAAATAAAGGTAGGCAAAGAGCCTCATGGCTTGGCGTATTACCCACAGCCCGGTCGATATTCACTTGGACACACAGGAGTCTTTAGATAGTGAAAATTCGTGAATCAGTCCCCGCAATCCTTGGGCGACTGGCCTACCTGGTTGGTCTTTATGACATCGCCTCAAACCTTTTTCGTCCCGTAAAGAAGACGACCGCTTCGGTCACGCATTACCTGCCGGTCGTTGTTACGTCGACGGGTTTCGCGACAGCAATCTTTACTGGGCTTGTTCTCATTATCGTTGCGCGTGGATTGATCCGCCGCAAGCGTCGCGCCTGGACTTTGGCGATCATTTTGTTATCAGCAAATATTGCATCTGACCTAATCCGAAGCGCCAGCCACGTACTACAAGTCTCATTAGTTGCAGCGCTATTGATTCTTCTTTTGTTGTTCCGCAAAGAGTTTTATGCAATCTCTGATCCGACCACAAAGAAGCAACCAATTAATGGTTTTGCTTTAACGGCTACGGTTTTGATTATTACCGGAATCGTCTTTGTGTATTACCGCCATGGACACCAAGTGCACGGCACAGCTAGCTTCAAAAATATTTTCCTCACCGTTATCGAAGGTCTGGTTGGCGTATCAGGGCCGCTGGAATTCACCAGCGCGCGAGTTTCGGATACTGTCGATTTCACACTGGGTGCATTTGGATTCTTTATTATTTTGGTTCCGCTTTGGCTCTACTTCCGCCGCGTAGCGCCGATAAACGCACTCACTAGCGATGATGTAGAAGTCGTGAAGAAGCTCATCAAGCATGACGGCGAGCAAGATTCGCTCGGCTATTTCGCAACTCGTGCAGACAAAAGCATTATCTGGTCCGACAATAAAAAAGCAGGTGTTGCATACCGCGTTCAAGGCGGCGTTATGTTGGCTTCGGGCGACCCATTTGGTGAATACAGCTTGTGGCCAGAAGTAATTCAAAAATTTTTGGACGAGGCCCGGTTGCATGCATGGACACCCGCGGTCATGGGTGCCAGCGATTTAGGTGGCGAAGTGTGGGTAGAGCACGCAGGTATGTTGGCAATTGAGATTGGTGATGAAGCCGTCATCAACGTCAAGGATTACACGCTTGAAGGCCGACCTATGGCAAACGTCCGTCAGATGGTGAATCGGATTACTCGCAAAGGATATTCAACATACACATCACGTTGGGGCGATTTGCCGGACGATGTTAAAAAGGACTTGCATGCGAAGGCGAAGGAGTGGCGTTACGGAGTTCCGGAGCGCGGTTTCTCCATGTCCATGGATCGCTTTGGCGAAGCCACTGATGCGGAATGCGTCATCACTATTTGCACCTTTGACAATCACATCGCCGCATTTTTATATTTCGTTCCTTGGGCAAATGATCGGCTATCGCTAGACCGCATGCAGCGCGAAAAGGGCAGCGATCCTGGCGTAAATGAATTGCTAATTAGCAACACCACCATGTGGGCCAAAGAGAATGGCATCACTCATATCTCCCTGAATTTCGCGGCTTTCCGTTCACTCTTCGAGCGAGCTGACAAAATTAGCGCTGGACCCATCACTCGCGGAACACGTAACATCATTCGGTTCTTCTCAAACTGGTTCCAAGTTGAATCGCTCTATCGATTCAATGCAAAGTTCCAGCCGGAATGGCGCACTCGCTATGTGCTGTATCCACGAGCTGCAGATTTGGTCAAAGTCGCTTGGGCGGCGCTACGAGCTGAGAAGTTCATCTCCAGCTTTAGAAATCACTCAATGAAAAATTAGGAAGTGCTAGCTAACCGTTCTGCGCCAGCCACTGGAAACCGGTTTGAACAAAGGGTTTCCATACTTTGATGTTATGTCCGCCAGTTGGAATTTCGACCAACTTTGTTGTGAGTGAATTTCCCACGCGACCCAAGAATTTATTCATCGATGCATACGAGAACTTGTCTCGCTTGGAATAAATAATCAACATCTTTAAAGAAGTGGGTTTGCTCAAAATAGTTTGGGCGATGTCATATTCCTGACTCAGTACATTTCGCTCGCGCTGATTGATCCCGGCCTCAAAGCTGGGAGTGAAATATCCGGCCAGCGAAATCGCCAAGTTATATTGCTCGGGATGTCGAGCCGAAAGTTCCGCCGAACACCAACCGCCGGTGGAGTATCCAAAGCTTGCCCACGGACGTTGGTCAACTCCAAGAAAAGCTTGTGCGAAAACTTTCATGTCTTTCGATAACCAAGTTTCGACCTGAGAAGTGCCCGGGATGTTGAGGCATTCGGTATCCAAACCGCGAACCACGTTGATTGCGGGGATGATTGCAATTGTCGGTGGGATCTGACCTGCCTTTTCCATCCGATCCATCGTCGCTATGCCCTGCAAGGTGCCAATCCATGTCTGCGGAACCCCGGGATAGCCAGGCAACAACTCAACAACTTTGTAATTTGTGCCAATCGATGGTGCTGCAGTTGTCGTCTCGAGTTGTGCAGCAATACTTGGGCTTACCGCGACATATACGTAATCAGATACGCCAGAGAAGGCACCGGTGATAACGCGCTTAAAGACTAGGCCGCCGTCTTTCAGATGATCCGCAGTCGCGACATCTGCGGCGGTAATCGTCGACAAGGTGGAAGGTGCGATTGCGACCTTCGCTAAATTCTTGTTAGTACCAAAGAAATCGCCCCAAGTATCGTAAAAATCGCCGGCGCGGTTGATGGTGACACCTAGTGAAGCGAAGGCGAAGACTTGGATAAAGATAATGATGGAGATTCGGGCCGCAACATTACGGAAATTGTGAACAGAGAATTTGTGCCAGAAGATCACGGTGAGAACGAGGGCGATAGCCGTGATGAGCCAGAAGATGACTTCTGTAGAGAAGCTCAGGATGCCCAACATGCGCTCAGGCTAGCGGAGCTGCTGGTGCTGGACCCCAGCGGGGGTATAGTTACGACACGTGCGTTTCCTAACAAACCCTAGCCACGACTTGACCTATGACGATGTCTTCATGGTCCCCAATAAATCCACCATCACAAGTCGGATGGATGTTGATTTAGCCACGACCGACGGCACCGGAACAACGATTCCGTTAGTAGTCGCAAATATGACCGCAATTTCTGGTCGTCGTATGGCCGAGACCATCGCCCGCCGTGGTGGCCTGGCAGTTATCCCTCAAGATATTCCGCTCGACATCGTTCGTGGTGTCATCACGTGGGTGAAAGCACGACACACATTCTTTGAAACCCCTGTCACTTTGTCGCCAGAGGAGACGGTGGCCGATGCGCTGGATTTAATCAATAAGCGCTCGCACGGCGCAGTTGTCGTTGTTGAAAATAACAAGCCAGTGGGCATCGTTACCGAGGCTGACTGCGAACGCGTCGATCGCTTCACGCAATTGCGACAAATTATGGCTAGCGATTTGGTCACCTTGCCAGATTCGATTTCTCCTAAAGATGCCTTTGATTTTCTAACCACACATCGTCGCAAACTAGCGCCGGTGGTTAATGCCCACGGTTCGTTATTAGGAATTCTGACTCGCACCAGTGCGTTGCGAGCGACGCTCTATGCACCGGCAATCGATGCCGATAAGAAGCTTCGGATTGCGTGTGCGGTAGGAATCAATGGTGATGTCGCCGGAAAAGCGCAAGCGCTATTAGATGCTGGTGCTGACGTGTTGGTTGTCGATACCGCGCATGGCCATCAAATCAAAATGATTGAGGCGCTTAAAGTTATTCGCGCACTCAATCCACGCGTTCCGATTGTCGCCGGAAATGTTGTTACCGCTGAAGGCACGCGTGACTTAATTGACGCAGGCGCAGACATCATCAAAGTTGGTGTTGGCCCAGGTGCGATGTGCACAACTCGCATGCAAACTGGAGTTGGTCGACCACAATTTTCTGCGGTACTTGAATGCGCGGCCGAAGCTGCAAAGCATGGCAAGCATGTCTGGGCTGACGGCGGTGTTCGCCATCCGCGTGATGTTGCTTTGGCACTTGCAGCTGGTGCATCACAGGTAATGATTGGTTCCTGGTTTGCCGGTACTTATGAATCACCGAGTGATTTGAATCGAGATTCCAATGGTCGCCTTTATAAGGAGTCCTTTGGAATGGCATCGGCTCGCGCGGTTGCAGCTCGCACCGCCACCGAAGGCGCCTTTGATCGCGCCCGAAAAGCGCTATTTGAAGAGGGTATTTCGTCCTCCCGGATGTACATCAACCCGGCACGTCCGGGCGTTGAGGATTTGATCGACGAGATTATTTCTGGTGTTCGTTCATCGTGCACATACGCTGGCGCATCAAGCCTTGCTGATTTTCATGAGAAAGCTGTTGTGGGAATTCAATCTGCATCGGGCTATGCAGAAGGTAAACCACTAACTAGTTCTTGGTAGATCTGGGTTCTACTAATCTTCTAGCTCTCGCTTGGGATCATCGGTGTCGTCCCAATCTGGTTGTGGTTGCTTGAGCTTCCACCACATGTAATAAATAAAGATCGCAAAGAATGGCCACTCGAAGGTATAGAGCCAGCTGCGGTGATTTCCTTTAATCGCTCGCTCAAGTTCAAAGAAACCCATCACGAGGCAGAGTGGAATACCGAGAAGCACCCAACGACGTTCGGGTTTCTCTTCTTCGGTCATTCGCTCTCTCCATCACTCAGAAATTTTTCGTTGGCGAACCAATCGCGCGCTGCTAACACTATCCATAACGCATCAATAGCCATGCCCATCGCCCACATGATTCCACCGCCGCGGTGTTGATCCATGATTCCCATTGCGTGGGATTGCGACGATGGCAGAGTATGGAGCAATTTATTTCCAGAATATAAAAAGAACCCGGTCATGGTTTCCGGAACCATCATCGCGAATAGTGAACCCACCCGCACTGGATAAGGAACATGAAATGGCGCCGGGTTGCCTTCCATGACAGGCAGGTAATAAATGACGCCAGCAAGCAAAAAAGCGATCAGCTCGAGCGAGTGCACGTTCGCGTTCGTCATGCCCGCATTGGCGAAGGGGCCGAAGTGCGTCAGAATCAAAGTGGCTAAAAAAAGCGCGAATCCCACTTGTGGCCGAAAGAGCTGGCGGACCAGCACATTTCGGGCGAGCGCCTGAGCGATTCGCTGGACAATCGGGAATCGAGAATCCAGCGCCAGACGGACAGGTGAGCCCATCACGATTAACGGCGAGATCAGCATCATCAGGCCAATGTGCTGAATCATGTGGACCCAAAAGCTGGTGAGTGCCGCGTGGGCGACTGGGCCAACCAGGAGAATAAAGGCGAGCACCAATCCGAGGTAGAAGAGGAATTGTCTGATTTGTCCGATTCCTTGCTCAGCAGGCCGCTCGGATCGGTACCAGAGCGCTTTGCCCAAGAGTGCGGCTCCGAAAAGAAGGTCCCAGGCAATATTGAGGTGCATTTAGCTCAATTTACACATGAAAACGTTATCTGCGAATCCTTCTCGCATGACCCCCAATAGGCGTACCCTGACGAACAGAGTTACCTCCTCACGGCTGGTTGTCTGCAGACTCCCGGCCGCTTATATATAGGAAAGGCTGGGACATGTCAGGTACCACCGGTACATCGATGACCGGTACCAAACGAACCATCAGCGCGCTTGCGTCGGTAGTTCTCGGTATTGCAGTTGTCGGTGCGGTTGGCTTCACGTTACACAAAGTGAGCGCTGATCCGCAGAAGAAGTTATACGCAACCACCAACGGAACTGTTCAGACATCGCAAGGTGTCCTCCCTCATCAGTTCATTAGCCTCGGCGTTTACGCAGATCCTTGCAACGCTGGCGCTCACGGTGCTGCAACTCCAGGAGCAACAAATTGCGGCTCACACCCATCGTGGCCTTCATACGGCCCAGCGACACACTTGGTTCTCAAGCCACATTCGTATGTAACGATGACCATCACTGTGTATGACAGCGGCGAAGAATTAAACAACCCTTACTTTGGAAAAGTGATTGGAACCGTTGACGCCTCAGGCGCGGTTTCCAATACAGCGACCTACGACGGTGTAGCGCAAACTTCCTTGGCGTCGACCGATGTTGAGCACACCTTCACGCTTCATGGATTGCCAACTTCAACTCAGGATCCATTGTTCGTCAACGTTCCGCTTCCAAAGAACACCGACGCTGAAATGGCTGACTACAACAAGAAGTACGCAAATTCATACGACCACAAGATCCTCAACAAGGGCCACGTCGTTACCTTCTCGTTCATTACCGGCGGCAAGGGTGAATACGTCTGGAACTGTGAGTATCCATGTGGTGACGGCACATATCGCGGATTTGGTGCCGTTATGGGCCAGATCGGATACATGGCAGGAAAGGTATCCGTCGCATGAGTTCACATGATCATGATGAGGTAATGGCGCCAACTCCAGGAGCGCGCTTCACCGCATTCTTTAAGCGCAAGGATGTCCGCACCTCGTTCATTCTTGGCATCTTCTTCACCGCAGTATTCGTAGTACTTGGCGCAGTTGCTTATCCCAAGTGGATGCCAACCGTCATGTCGACTGACATGAAGGGCATCGAGCGTTTAATGGTGATGTTCACCTATATCTCTGCACCTGTGTGTGGAGTTGTTCTTGGTGTTGCGACATACACCTTCATGAACCGCCACACCGGCGATACACCTCCACCTGATGCTCCTGCAATCCGCACCAATCGTTTAACCGTTGGTTTGTGGACCTTGGTCTCAACCGTTCTTGCGGTTATGGCGATTCTCTACGGCTTGATTGAGCTCAACTCTGCCAATGACGCTGCTGTTGCTGATTCAAAGAACGCGCTTGTTGTGAATGTAACTGGTTCACAATGGGTCTGGTCGTTTAACTACCCAGCACAGGGAATCACCACGCATGAATTGATGTTGCCTATCAACCAACCAGTTCAGTTCAACGTTGTTTCAACCGACGTGAACCACGACTTCTGGCCAGTACAACTTGGTGTGAAGACAGATGCAAACCGGATTGCGGTTACTCATCTCGATACAACACCAACCAAACTTGGCAAACTTGATGTGAAGTGCGCCGAGCTTTGCGGCCTCTACCACGCATACATGGAGACCAACGGAGAGATCATGACCTCCGCTGATTTCAATAATTGGGTTACCGCCCAAGGAGGTCACACAGCATGACAACCCTCGATCACAAGACAACTACCCGTCCAGTTCCTAATCCCAAGAAGAGCTTGATCACTAAGCTCAACATGGGTACCGGAATCATCTTGGGCGTCGCATTTGCCTTCGGTACTTATTACTGGCTGAAGTCCGGCCAGGATATGTCCCGTCCAAATAACGTTAACAAGGTTCTCATCGTGACCATGTTTATGTGGAGCCTCGGCTTCATGATTGGTATTGGCGCATTCATCGGGCCATTCCGCTGGTTAATCGGCAAGGATTTAACACCTGAAGAAGAGCTATATCTAGCCGGTGACGGCCAAGGCATAAAGCGCTACTTCAAGTACTGCACCGACCACAAGGTTGTTGGAATCCAATATCTCGTCGGCGTTATGACGCTCTTGGGTGTTGGCGGAACAATGGCGATGATGATTCGCACCAACTTGGCTATGCCAGGTTCGAAGCTCGTCACCCCAAATGTTTACAACTCCTTGGTTGGATTGCACGGAATCACCATGATCATCGCAATGATTATTGTTGCGACTGGTCCATTCGGTAACTACATCATGCCAATCATGATTGGTGCACGAGATATGGCATTCCCACGTCTCAACGCCTTGTCATGGTGGGTTTTGTTCACCGCGATTCCAGTTCTCTGCAGCGCTTGGTTCTTGGGTGGAATCCCAACAGGTTGGGTTGCTTACGCTCCCCTATCTGTTCAAGCCGGTCCAGGAATGAACGCGTTCCTCTGCACCATCATCATCTTCGCAGTATCTACCGCTGTCGCTGGTATGAACATCACCGCAACCGTCGTAGCAATGCGCGCAAAGGGCATGTCATGGAACCGCGTCCCAATCTTCGTGGTTGGCGCGACTATCTCTGTAGCCCTCGCTATCCCAGCTTTCCCAACCTTCATGCTCTCTATGGTGCAGACAGGCTTGGATCGCACCATCGGTACCGGCTTCTACGACGCCAATATGGGCGGTAGCGGCTGGTTGTACGCACACTTGTTCTGGATCATGGGCCACCCTGAGGTGTACGTGATCTTGATTCCAGGCGTCGCGGTATTGATGGAAATCCTTCCAGTATTCGTACGTAAGCCTCTCTTCTCGTATGGCGCCGCAATCGCGGGCTTTGCGGGTATCGCTGGCTTGTCCGCATTCGTGTGGGCGCACCACATGTACATGTCTGGCTGGCTCCCTATGTTCAACGGACCATTCATGGTGACCACCGAGATGATTTCGATCCCAACCGGATTGATCTTCTTGGTTATGTTGGGCACTTTGTGGCAAGGCCGTCCATGGATGAAGTTGCCGATGCTTTCGGTCTACGCATTCCTCTGGAATATGTTGATCGGTGGAATCACAGGTATCTATCTATCTGACGTTCCTGCCGATAACTACTTGCACGGTTCCATGTATGTGACCGCGCACTTCCACTACACCTTGATGGGCTCTGCGCTTACTGGTGCGGTTGCTGGTCTTGCATATTGGTTCCCAAAGATGACTGGCCGCATGCTCAACGAGCGCGCTGGCTACATCTCCTTCTGGTTAGTCCAAGTCGGTTTCCAAGTTCTCTTCTTGGGAATGTTCGTCGCTGGATCAGAAGGTCAACCACGTCGTGTAGCGGATTACGCACACATGTACGCACATGCTGACTTGATTAGCACCATCGGTGCTTATTCGGTCGGTACCGGATTCATCGTTCTCCTCTGGGCCGTTGTTCACTCATGGCGCCACGGAAAGATCGCTCCAATGAATCCATGGGGTGCAAAGACGCTGGAATGGACCGTTCCTTATCCAGTACCACTAACCAACTTCCCAGACGATGCAATGCCAGTTGTCACAAGTGACTTCTATGGCTACGGAAAGGCGGTCAAGTAAAAATGGCTACCCATACTGATTCACAGTTCCATGTGCACCATGATTCACCCGAGCAAATCGGTCGTCGTGAGCGTCTTGGAGTACGTCTTCTGATCGTTGCCGATGGCGCATTCGTCTTCGGCATGATCTTCTCGTACTTCTACTTGAAGAACTTGAACAGCAACAACGGCTGGATTCCGGTTAAGGGTCACACCTTCACGGCTATCTCTGGCTGGTGGGAAATTGCGCCGTTTGTTGTAGTCGCGATTATTCATCGTCTTGCAGTTCGTAACCGGAGCATCTTCGGTCTGGTTTCGATTCTTGCAGTCCTCATTCTCGCCGCCGGTATGTATTACCAGTGGCACCAGATGGCGACCATGAAGTTCATGCACACTAACGACGCTGGCGACAACGTCTTCGAAGGTGCATATGCTTCTAACTGGGTCTTGTTAGCCGGAGCAAATATGTTCCACTACATATTGACCTTGTTTATTGCACTCGGACTGGCTATTCGCCACAAGCGTGCACACGTCAATGCAACCCTCGAAACATGGCGCCAGCGCACCGCTGGTTCATGGTTCACATGGACTGCAATTTCAGGTATTGCATTAGCGCTGACCACAACGTTCATTCGCTAAGCAGCACCAAGTAAAAAGCCCCCGAGCAATCGGGGGCTTTTTTAATTCAATAATTAATTAATAAATCCGTAAGCAAGCGCCGCTAGTCCGATGATCAGCCAAGTGAACTTTCCGGCACGTGAATTAAGAAAGTTGGCTGCGCTTTTTACATAGGTAAGACCCAAGAGGATGAGTCCCGGCAGAACAATTGCCAGGCTATGAATCGCGATATGCGGGTGTGAACGCTGGTAATCCAAGTTAATCAAACCAATAGCAATCATGGAATATGCCCACATGCGGTAATTACTCATGGCAAAAGAATAGCGGGAAGGGCTATGCCCTTCCCGCTATTTACTTCAGTACTTAGTGTGAGTCTGCCATGCCCTCTGCAGCTGACTTCATGCGTGCAATGCGGAAGATTGTGATTCCGAATACGCACTTTGCAAGAACGTCTGCAATTGTGTAACCAATCTGGCGATCGGTGAAGAGGTATGCCATCTGATTCGCGCTTGGGTTCTTAACCAAGATTGGAATCAAGTAAGAGATTGGGTAGACGCCCCATGTTGCGATAAGCAACAAACGAAGGCGGCCGATTGAAGCTGCAACGCCTTCTGGCTGACGATCCAATGACTTACCAAGCTCTACGAACAATACGTAAAGGATGTACAAGAAAGGAATTGTTGAAAGAATACCGAAGATAACCTTGGTGCCGTTGTTGCTTGAGATTTCACCTGGGTATCCGAGGATGATCATTGCTGCTGATGCAGGAACAAGGCGGCCGATCAAAGACTTTGAGGCTTCCCTTGCAATAGCAAGGACTGCGATTACTTCAACGAGCAACAATGGAACGGTGAGGATCCAGTCAACGTAGCGGTATGCCTCGTTGAATGCACCTTGCTGGGTTCCGATTGTTACGGCGTTTGCCTTCGACGCATCATTGAATGAGTTGAAGATACGGAAGTAGTGGTAACCGGCAATGAAGGTAACCATTGAAGACATAACAAGAGCACTGCGGTACTTCGCCAAAACGCGGCTCTGACCTACGAGGGTGTAGACGGTGCAGGCGAGCATTGAGATGAGACCAAATGAGAAGATGTTGTACAGCGAA
>Ga0214171_1000194_pt1 | contig 22476 bp, 20 predicted proteins | sample TroBogEpilimnion_40_FD_153009 | JGI IMG/M metagenome (GOLD analysis project Ga0214171, IMG submission 153009) | Freshwater microbial communities from Trout Bog Lake, WI - 02JUL2007 epilimnion | ecosystem: Environmental > Aquatic > Freshwater > Lake > Epilimnion/Euphotic zone | place: Trout Bog... | reverse complement strand
TCTGTATACGACGCAGCAGAACTTGTTTCAGCAATTAAGTCTGAGAGCGCGGCTCAACTAGAACGCATCCCTGGGCTAGGTAAAAAAGGTGCACAACGTCTGGTACTTGAACTTAAAGATAAGGTGGGCGAATTCACTGCGCAAGCACATAGCGGTGTCGGAAATTGGCGCGGACAACTTACCGAAGCACTACTTGGTCTTGGATTTACGGCAAGAGATACAGAATCTCGCTTAGAACTTGTTGCAGCCGAATTTAAAAACATTGGTGCTGAACCCATTGAGAGTCTTTTGAGATTCGCACTTGCCGCTGGAGGCCGGGGGTGAGTGATCAATCTTTAGTAAATACTGGATCTGATGATGAAGAGCGCGCCCAAGAATTAGCTCTTCGCCCTAGATCTTTAAAAGAATTTGTAGGTCAAAGCCGTGTTGCAGGTCAGATTGACTTACTGCTTGCTGCTGCGCGAGCTCGAAAGACTCCAGCAGATCACATACTTCTTTCCGGGCCTCCAGGACTTGGTAAAACTACCTTGGCGATGATTATTGCCACTGAGATGAATGCACCCATTCGCATTACAAGCGGACCTGCTATTCAACACGCTGGTGATTTAGCAGCGATACTTTCTTCTCTTGTTGAAGGAGAGATTCTTTTCTTAGATGAGATTCATCGTATGTCTAGACCAGCAGAAGAGATGCTGTATTTGGCAATGGAAGATTTCAGAGTTGATGTGATCGTTGGCAAAGGCGCAGGGGCAACAGCGATCCCTTTGACCCTTCCTCATTTCACTTTGGTCGGTGCAACAACCCGCGCTGGACTTCTGCCAAGTCCATTGCGTGATCGCTTTGGTTTCACAGCTCAGTTAGATTTTTATGAAGATGGCGACCTTGGAACAATTGTTAGGCGAAGTGCAGATTTATTAGGTGTTGAAATCAACCAGGATGCTGTCACTGAAATTGGCTCAAGGTCCCGCGGCACACCACGAGTGGCGAACAGACTGCTTCGCAGGGTTCGCGATTACGCGCAGATTCACGGCAATGGAACGGTTACCTTTGATGCCGCTCAAAGCGCTCTTGCGATGTATGAAGTAGATCAGATTGGTCTCGATCGATTAGATAAGGCACTGCTTGAAACATTGGTAAAGAGATTTAATGGTGGACCGGTTGGGATCACAACCCTTGCGATGGCAATCGGTGAAGAAGCTGAAACTATTGAGAGTTTGGCAGAGCCATTTCTAGTGCGGATGGGCTTATTGGCTAGAACCCCACGTGGTCGAGTCGCAACAGCCGCAGGGTGGACTCATTTGGGGTTAAAGGCCCCTCAATCTGCACAAGCAGAACTTGGTATTTTCGACATGCCAGCCCTTGATGCCTAGACTTGTGCCTTATGTCTGCCAATATTTCTAAAACAGTAAAGACCACTTCCAAGCCGGGTCGCACGATTTCCATTCTCTTCGTAATCTTGATTGCCTTTTCAGCTCTGGCATTTATTCAAGGTGACAAGGTCAAGTTGGGTCTTGATCTGCGTGGCGGAACTAGCGTGACTTTGCAACCGCGTGTCAGCGCAGGTGGAACAGTGTCAACAGCAGCAATTAATCAGGCTGTGGCAATTATTCGTCAACGCGTGAACTCACTAGGTGTCGCAGAGAGCCAAGTTGCGGCGCAAGGTTCAGGAAATAATCAACAGATTGTTATTTCAGTACCGGGCAATACAGGAACAGCGATTGTTAATCTCGTTGGACAAACTGCCGAACTGCGTTTTCGCCAGGTTCTTGCGCAAGGCGCAGGAACAGACACATCAACGGCAGCAGGAGCGGTTAAAGGTTCAAAGGCAGCCCCATCTAGTTTCCCAGCAGGAGTAACTGCTGCTCTCAATAATCAATACGGCGCCCTTAATTGTGCGCAAGCAAGTAACCGTCAAGGCGGCAACACAGATATGCCTGATCAGGCAATTGTTGCTTGTAGTCGCGATGGCGCTACTAAATATATTTTGGCTCCAGCCCAAGTTGTTGGTACTGATGTGAAAGGTGCATCTGCTGGCCTTGATCAGGCAAGCGGCGCAGGATGGCAAGTACTCCTCAATTTCACCGGCGCAGGAACTACTAAGTTTGGTTCTCTTACATCTAGCGTGACAAAGCTTGCAGCGCCCCAAAATGAAGTTGCTATTGTTCTAGATGGTCTAGTCATTACTGCCCCAAAAATTATTCAAGCAATTACCGCGGGTAACGCTCAGATCACAGGAAGTTTCACGCAAAGTGATGCTTCTAATTTGGCGAACGTCCTTAAGTACGGAGCGCTCCCACTTGCATTTGATCGTGGAGACGTTCAGCAGGTATCTCCAACACTTGGTTCAGATCAACTACGTGCGGGCCTACTTGCCGGCGGAATTGGATTACTCCTTGTGGTTCTTTACTCGGTTCTTTACTACCGAGGTCTTGGAATTGTCAGCGTTGGTTCATTGCTCGTAGCTGGCGCAATCACATTCCTCTCGTTCCTTTTGCTTGGTAAGTGGATTGGTTTCACCCTCTCTCTTGCCGGTATCGCTGGCGCCATCGTTTCAATCGGGATTACCGCAGACTCATTCATTGTTTATTTCGAAAGACTTCGAGATGAGGTTCGAGAAGGAAGAACGCTTCGTACCGCAGTTCAAACAGGTTGGCAGAGAGCAAGACGCACAATCATCGTTGCAGACTCAGTTTCGCTGATCGCATCGATTCTTCTTTACTTCTTCGCAGTGGGCGACGTTCGTGGGTTCGCATTTACACTTGGACTTACAACGGTTGTTGACCTATTTGTTGTCTTCTTCTTTACAAAACCATTGGTGAGCATTCTCTCCAAAGTATCTTTCTACGCAAATGGGCATAGATTCTCTGGGTTCTCATCAAAAAGCTTGGGTATAACCGCAGGAAAGGAAGTCATCTAATGTCACGTCTTGCTGGAATGGGTGGCCGCCTTTATCGCGGTGAAAAGTCATTTAACATTATTGGAAATCGCCGGCGTTGGTATGCACTCTCACTGCTTGTAGTGATTTTGTCGGGTGTCTCACTTGGTGTTCAAGGCTTGCATCTCGGAATTGAATTCAAGGGCGGGTCACAGTTCCAGGTAACTGCGCCTGGATCAAAAGTCCCACAAGGACAAAAAGCTGTGAGTGATGCCGGCATAACCTCTGAATCAATTGTTCAGATGATCGGTACCAACAAAATTAAGATAACCACAGGGGCTCTTACTAATGCCCAAAATGATGCGATCGAAAATTCGATTGCAAAGACTTTCAACGTCAAAGTTGCAGATATCAACGTACTGAGCATCGGGCCTTCATGGGGTAAAGACATCACCCATAAGGCCATTCAAGCTCTCATTGGTTTCTTACTTGTCGTGATGCTCTACCTTGCACTCGCATTTGAACCAAAGATGGCAGCAGCAGCGATTATCGCCGTATTGCACGATGTCTTTATTACTGTGGGTATTTACGCACTTGTGGGTTTTGACGTAACTCCGGCCACTGTTATCGGATTCTTAACTATCTTGGGTTACTCACTTTATGACACTGTTGTTGTCTTCGATAAGGTTCGCGAAAACACGAGAACAATTACAAGCTCAGGAAAGCAGACCTACTCACAGGCAGCTAACCTAGCTGTGAATCAAACTCTTGTTCGGTCTTTCAATACCTCCATTATTGCCCTCTTGCCTGTTGCCTCTATTCTCTTTGTGGGAGCTGGAATTCTTGGAGCTGGAACACTCAAAGATCTCTCTCTTGCACTCTTTATTGGTTTAACAACAGGTACATATTCTTCAATCTTCGTCGCAACTCCAATCTTGGCAACGTTGCGCGAACGCGAACCTGCGATGAAGGCCCTTACTAAGCGCGTTGCACAGCGCGGAGCTTCTCCGGTTGGAACTCCAGGCGTTCAATCCGATGAAGCCGAAAAGGATTACACCGGGATCGTTACTTCTACTCACTCTAAAGAAGGACATGAGCGAGGCCCCCGTAATCAACCAAAGCGACGTTCTCGCCGTAGATAATTAAGCATGTCAAGGGAAGGGAGTGAGTTCAATGAATTCGCTGCTGAGCCCGCTTGCTAAAACTCTTTCAGAAAGCCTTCCTGAATATAAAGAGGTTGAGTTAGAGCGCGCATTTGTAGCTGCATCAAACGCTCATGAAGGTCAGTTTCGTAAATCTGGCGAGCCATATATCACTCACCCAGTAGCCGTTGCACAAATCTTGGCAGATCTTGGGATGGATCAAGCAACCATCTCTGCTGCGCTTCTCCATGACACGGTTGAAGATACTGGTTACTCACTCAAAACTATTCAAAGCGAATTTGGCAATGAGGTTGCGCAACTTGTCGATGGTGTAACAAAGCTAGACAAACTCACTTATGGCCCAACAGCTGAGGCAGAGACTCTTCGTAAAATGGTTGTCGCTATGTCAAAGGACATACGGGTGCTAGTCATCAAATTGGCCGATCGCTTACATAACGCGAGAACTTGGCAGTTTGTTGAACCAGAAAGCGCAGCAAGGAAAGCCCGCGAGACGATTGATATTTATGCTCCACTTGCCCACAGGCTTGGAATGAATGCGATGAAGTGGGAGTTAGAAGATTTATCTTTCAAGGTATTAGAGCCAAAAAAGTATGAAGAGATTGAGCGTTTAGTTGCTGAACGCGCTCCACTTCGTGAAAAATTCTCAGATGAGGTAACAAAGCTCATCCGCAAAGATCTTGAGGCCGACGGAATTAAAGCTACTGTGAAGGCCAGACAGAAGCATCTTTACTCTGTTTTCCAGAAGATGATTGTGAGAGGTCGAGAATTTAACGAAATTTATGATCTGGTCGGTGTTCGAGTAATTGTTGATGATGTTCGTGATTGTTATGGAGTGCTCGGCGCTATCCATGCAAGGTGGAGTCCAGTGCCAGGCAGGTTTAAAGACTACATAGCAATGCCTAAGTTCAATTTGTATCAATCACTTCACACTACGGTGATTGGCCCAACTGGTAAGGCTGTGGAAATTCAGATTAGAACTTCAGACATGCATGCTCGCGCTGAATTTGGTATCGCAGCTCACTGGAAATATAAAACCAAGGGCAATCAGTCAGCAGATAACGATCCTGGAGTTATGTGGCTAAAGCAATTACATGAATGGCAACAGGAAACAGAAGATGTTGGGGACTTCCTTGATACTTTGCGTTATGACCTGCGCACACCAGAAGTATTTGTCTTTACGCCAAAGGGAAGTGTTATCGCTTTACCTGCAGGCTCTACACCCGTGGATTTTGCGTATGCAGTACATACGCAAGTAGGGGAACGCTGTGTTGGGGCAAAAGTAAATGGAAAGCTTGTTCCCTTGGAATCAGCGCTGAACAATGGTGATGTCGTTGAAGTCGTAACTAACAAAAGCCCAAACGCGGCCCCAAGCCGGGATTGGCTCAACTTTGTTAAATCACCTAGAGCCCGATCAAAGATCAAGGCTTGGTTTTCTAAAGAGAGAAAAGAAGAAGCGGTTGAAGCAGGTCAAGAATCTATAGCGCGCCAGATGCGCAAACTGGGCTTACCTCTGCAGAAGATATTTGCCGGACAGGCTATTTTGGAATTGGCACACGATCTTCACTTTGATGATATCGAATCCTTATATGCCGCTGTTGGTAATGGACATGTCTCATCTGCCTCAGTGATCGAAAAGCTTGCAGCCACACTCGCTCCTGAAGAAGAGCATGAAGACCATGTGCTTCCCGATTTCCACAGATCCTCAGGCAATCGCAGTACCTCTGGTGTGGATGTAGAGGGCGTTGATTCCGTACTCGTTAAATTAGCAAGATGCTGCACACCAGTTCCAGGGGACGAAATTACTGGTTTTGTGACCAAGGGAAGTGGCGTGAGTGTGCATCGTGTTGATTGCATCAACGTGACCGATTTGAAACTGACCCAAGGTGATCGCATTGTGAAAGTGAAGTGGAATGTCACAGCGAAGACCTTGTTCCTTGTAAATATCCAAGTTGAGGCGCTCGATAGAGCGGGGCTACTGTCAGACCTCACAAGAAATCTTTCAGATCAGCATGTGAACATTTTGAACGCGGCAGTGAGTACTTCAAAGGACCGCACAGCTATATCTCGTTTTACTTTCGAAATGGCAGATGCGTTACATCTAGACGCGGTTCTTTCAGCAGTTCGAAGCGTTGAAGGCGTTTATGACGTCTATCGAATCACAAACAATTAGTGCTTAAGGTTTCTTAAACTCTGAAAGTCCCTTTTGTGCTTCTTCTAACCAGCCGCGGCGAGCAGCAGCTGCCTCTCGGGCAACCATGGCCTTAGCTGCATTTCCTGCTGCCTCTGCTTTTGCAGCTTGCTTCTCATAACTCTCGATCGCATCAAGTAAACCTTGAACAACGGAATTTGCATGAGCAATTGCAGTTGGATCACTCTTACGTGATTCTTGTTGGTGGAGCTCATCAATCTCGGCTTGGATTTTTGCAATTTTTGCGTCGAAGGTTGCACGCTTATTGCGCTCAGTCATGCCGATGCGCTCCCATTGATCCATCAGATCACGGAACTTCTTACGGGCATCCTTAACATTTGTAACAGGAAGAAGAGCCTCAAATTCTGGAAGGAGAGCCTCGCGTTTAGCAAGGTTAGTTGCCATAGTTCCCTGGCGCTTTTCAAGATCAGCCTTCTTTGCTGCGAAGAATGTGTCTTGGGCTGATTTGAATTCTTCCCAGAGTTTTGTATCAACGTTCTTCTTGCCGCGTCCAGCAGCCTTCCACGCGTTCATAAGCTCTTTAAAGCGGTTGGCTGTAGCCAGCCAATCTTTTGAGTTGGCAAGGGACTTTGCCTCTTCAATGATTTGGGCTTTTGTCTGAGCAACTGCCGCGCTCTGTGTTTCAAGTTGAGCAAAGTGAGTTCGACGGCGCTTATCAAATTTGTTGCGTGATGATGAAAAACGCTTCCATAGCTCAGCGTCAGTCTTCTTATCTAAGCGAGCAGCAGCCTTCCACTCATCAAGGAGAACTTTGAGGCGATCCCCAGTGAACTTCCAATTTTCCGACAGGGCATGCGTTTCAGCCTCTGCAACGATCTTTTCCTTAACAACTTGTGCTTGAGCACGCTTTGCTTCCTTGACGGCCTTTTCTGCCTCTTTGCGTGCCTCGTAGGCACTGCGATGTTCGTCGATGAGTGTGGGTATTTGCTCAATCGAATGAGCTAAGGCAACCAAATCTCCAACGCCGTTAAGAGAGGTGAGTTGTTCGCGAAGCTTTGAAACCGCAGCGGCAGCATCTGATGGAACCATTGCGCCACTCTTAATTCGAGCACCTAGTAGTGCTACCTCTGATGCGAGAGCTTCAAATTTGCGCACAAAGTATGCAAGAGCCTCTGAGTGAGTTTTGCCGGGATATGAGCCAACAGCCTTTTCACCTTCTGGAGTGATGACATAAACAATGCCATCATCGCCAACGCGACCGAATTTTGATGGATCCCCAACTAGCGCTGATGCTGGTGAGGGGGTTTGGGGAACAACAATATTTTCTTGATTATTCAAATTGTCCATGTTGTCCATCATTAATCTCCTTCGGTTGCGCGTCGATCAAAAATTTTGATCTTCGTTATATCGGCATGTATTGAGTTGTTTCCCGCGTAAGCGGGTCACACACCCAAGGTTCGGTGCCTTAAAGGTACCCTTAAAGCCTGCCAAGGTAAAAGTGCCCGTTGGCCATGCGAGCGTGGAAGGTTGTGAATAGGGGTGATTCTTGAGGTAATTCCCGCTGAATACTTCGGAACGAACTGCTGGATATTTGCTCCTGCCAAGAATTCAGAGTGCTTCATCGTTGACCCTGGAATCTGTGTCCCCAATATGGTGGGCCATATAAGTGATGTATTGGAAAAACATAATTTAAAACCAATAGCAACAATTGTTACTCATGGACATCTAGACCATACATTCTCTGTGCAGCCATTTGACGATAAATATCAAGTTGCCACTTATGTACATACAAAGGATCGAGCATTTCTTGCTGACCCATTCAAACTCTTGACACCTGGTGGTGGGATAAGCACGCTCCTCGATGAACTTGGTGTGAAAGATTTCAAAGAGCCACACGATGTGAAGGAGCTAAAGCACGAAGAGGAATTTTCCCTCATCGGAATGAAGATTAAAGCTCACCATGCCCCTGGCCACACGCCAGGCTCGACAATGTTTAGCGTTGATGACGAGTACCTAATCTCAGGAGATGTGCTTTTTGCCAATTCCATAGGTCGTACTGATCTACTGCTTGGCTCCTCTGAAGATATGAAGAAATCACTTCAAAACGTAGTTCTTCCTCTCGGAGATCACTTAAAAGTCCTTCCTGGACATGGCAGAGAAACTACAATTGGGCACGAGCGTAAGAACAACCCTTACCTGCAGGATGATTTTTTGAAGGGAAGAAGAGAGTGAGTAAATTCCAAGCGCCAAAAGGCGTCAGCGAATACGTGCCCCCTCGCTCTGCACATTTTGAATTCGTAAGATCTACTTTGGTCGAAACAGCCCGGACAGCTGGTTACGCGCTGATTGAGCTTCCGGTATTTGAAGATACAGAGCTTTTTACACGCGGTGTCGGTGAATCAACTGATGTCGTTCGCAAAGAAATGTATACATTTGAAGATAGGGGTGGCCGTTCAATTACCCTGCGTCCAGAAGGAACAGCGGGTGTTGTCAGAGCTGTCATTGAACATAATCTTGATCGTGGTCAATTGCCCGTTAAAGTTTTTTATTCGGGAGCATTCTTCCGCGCCGAGCGCCCTCAAGCAGGCAGGTATCGCCAGTTTTATCAGGTAGGTATTGAAGCGATCGGAATTTCTGACCCATTAATTGATGCGGAAGTTATCGCGATTGCTGATCGTGGACTCAAAGAACTGGGACTAAAGAACTACAGACTTGAAATCACTTCACTGGGAGATGGACAGACCCGATCTGCTTACTTAAAAGAACTGCGTACCTTTATTTCAGGTATCTCACTAGATGAAGAGACAAAAGCTCGCGCCGAGATCAACCCATTGCGTCTTTTTGATGACAAGAGAGATGAAATTAGAAAGGCCCTAGAAAAAGCGCCGGTGCTTATGGATTTTCTCACCCCAGAGAGTTCTGCAGATTTTGAAGCAGTGAAGGTACTACTTACCTCACTCGGTGTGAAGTTTGTAGTTAACAATCGCATGGTTCGAGGTTTGGATTACTACACAGGAACCGCTTTTGAATTTGTGCATGAGGGACTTGGCGCGCAATCTGGAATCGGTGGCGGTGGTCGCTATGACGGGTTAATGGCTGCCCTTGGTGGTTCGCAGCTTTCAGGAATTGGATATGGATTAGGTGTTGATCGCATACTTCTCGCTTGTGAAGCTGAGGGTCTCTCACTTCCTGAAGATTTGCAGATTGATCTTTTTATAGTCCCACTCGGCACGGCAAATGAAGCTTTGGTGCTAGCAGAGCAATTGCGAAGTCGTGGCCTGTCAGTGGATCTCGCCTTTGGGGATCGCGCATTGAAGGGTGGAATGAAGGCGGCCGATAAGAGCGGCGCCAAGTACTCCATTGTTCTTGGCGCAGATGAAGTGGCAAGCAAGAGCGTTGCACTTAAAAACATGAAAACGGGAGAGAGCGTTTCGGTTACTCTTGGCTCTTTGGCGAACGAATTGATTTCACTTACTGTGAATTTGGGAGAACATTCTTAAATGCTACGCACGCATAGCGCAGGCACCCTTTCTAAGAAGGATGCCGATACCACCGTTACTTTGGCGGGCTGGGTTGCAAGACGCCGAGATCACGGGGGAGTTGCCTTTATTGATCTTCGGGATTCAACTGGCGCGGTTCAAGTAGTAATCAAGGATGAGATTGCAGGAGCCTTGCGCGCAGAGTGGTGTGTATTGATCACAGGCAAAGTGCGAGTTCGCCCTGATGGAAATGAAAACCCGAATATTCCTACAGGTGAAATTGAAGTTGATTGTCTAGAGCTTAAAGTTTTGAGTGAGGCAGCAGCACTCCCATTCCCAGTAGATAGCGGAGAAGTTTCAAATATCAGCGAAGAAGTTCGTTTGAAGTATCGCTACCTTGATCTTCGCAGAGAAGAGCCGGCACGCAACCTTCGCATGCGCTCACAAGTGACATCAACCATTCGTACAGTTATGGATAGCCTAGATTTTCTAGAGATTGAAACACCCTATCTAACTCGATCAACACCTGAAGGAGCACGAGATTTCCTAGTGCCTGTTCGCCTGCAACCAGGTAGCTGGTATGCGCTGCCGCAATCTCCTCAACTGTTTAAGCAACTTCTCATGGTCGCTGGCATGGAGAGGTATTACCAGATTGCTAGGTGTTTTAGAGATGAAGATTTCAGAGCAGACCGTCAACCTGAATTTACTCAACTTGATATTGAAATGTCTTTTGTTGACCAAGAGGATGTTCTAAAAGTTGCAGAGGAAATATTAGGAAAAGTATTTAAGAAGATCGTCAACTATGACATCCCGATGCCGATCCCTCGTATGACATATTTAGAAGCGATGCGTCGCTTTGGTTCAGATAAGCCGGATCTTCGTTTTGGTCAAGAGATTGTTGATTGCAAAGCGTTCTTCGCTCAAACAACTTTTCGCGTCTTTCAAGCAGATTATGTCGGCGCAATTGTTATGCCTGGAGGCGCCGATTCACCTCGAAGAGAGTTAGACGCTTGGCAAGATTGGGCAAAGGCTCGTGGAGCAAAAGGTCTTGCCTATATCCTCGTTCAAACTGATGGAACTCTTGCTGGACCTGTTGCGAAAAATCTTTCAGAAGAGGAAGCCTCAAAAGTTGCCGCGCATTGTGGGGCAAAGCCAGGAGATGCAATCTTCTTTGCAGCGGGTGGAAAGAGTTCCTCTCAGCAATTATTGGGCGCAGTGCGTTTAGAGATCGGACATCGTTGCAACCTGATTAATGAAAAGGCATGGGAATTTGTCTGGATTGTTGATGCACCAATGTTTGAATTAGTGGATAGCGAAAACCCCCAATCTGGTTGGACTGCTGTTCACCACCCATTTACTGGTCCAAAGCCAGAATTTGCGGAAAATTTTGATAAAGATCCAGCAAACGCATTGGCTTATGCCTATGACATCGTTTTGAACGGAAATGAAATTGGTGGCGGGTCCATCCGTATTCATGATCGAAAGATGCAGAGTCGAGTTTTTGATGTAATTGGTCTTACTCCGCAGGAAGCAACAAGTAAGTTTGGATTTTTGCTGGAAGCTTTTAATTATGGACCGCCCCCTCATGGCGGAATTGCACTAGGAATGGATCGCCTCTGCGCTCTCTTAAGTGGCGCAGAATCAATCCGAGAAGTAATTGCGTTTCCTAAGACTGCCAGTGGAGGAGACCCACTTACTGGGGCACCTACGCCAATCACACCAGCCCAACGCAAAGAAGCTGGCGTAGATTTCGTACCTGAGAAACAGTAAATCCGAGTACGCCTAGCAATTCATTCGGGTAGGCTAGCTATATGGGCCCAGGTGGAATTGCAACAATAATCGCATCATGTTCGTTGCTGATTATTGCTCTTGCTATTGGCTACACAATCATTCGCCTCTCGCGTTTAATTGATGAGGTACAAAAGACTGTTAGCAGCGCTAACCGCATTGTCACCACTGCTGAGAACATGACCCAGAAGGTCAATACTCTGGTCACTACGCTGACTGAAAAGAATTCAGGCATGCTTAAAGTCCTAGGTTCACTTGTCTCCTTAATCCCAAACCGTAAAAATAATTCCTCAAGGGAGCACGAGTAAGCCGGTGGAATCCGCTGAAATCAGAGCGCGCTGGTTACGCTTTTTTGAATCAGGCAACCCACAGGGGTTAACCCATACAGTTGTTCCTTCGGCTTCTCTTATCGCGGATGATCCAAATCTTCTCTTAGTAAATGCAGGTATGGTTCCTTTTAAGCCATATTTTCTGGGCGAAGTGAAACCACCGTTTACGCGAGCAACATCTGTTCAAAAGTGTGTGCGTACATTAGACATTGATGAAGTTGGAAAGACGACACGGCATGCATCTTTTTTCCAGATGTGCGGAAACTTTTCATTTGGAGACTATTTCAAAGAAGGCGCAATCACTTTAGCCTGGAATCTACTCACCAAACCTGTTGCTGATGGCGGTTACGGTTTTCCTGAAGAAAAACTTTGGGTAACTGTGTTCCATAATGATGATGAAGCTGCCGATATTTGGCACAAGGTTGTGGGCGTTCCAGAGGAGCGTATCCAGCGCAGGGGAATGGCCGATAACTTCTGGTCGATGGGTGTTGCAGGGCCGTGCGGTCCTTGCTCAGAAATTTATTATGACCGAGGCCCTGCTTATGGCAAGGAAGGTGGCCCGGTTGCTGATGAAGATCGCTATCTTGAAGTGTGGAACTTGGTTTTCATGCAAAACATTCGTGCCGATGGCGGGACAAAAGATGATTATCCAATTATTGGAGAGTTGCCAGCAAAGAATATTGATACTGGTTTAGGCCTTGAGCGTATGGCCGCTTTACTTCAAGGCGTTGAAAACATTTATGAAATTGATACAACGATGCAAATTCTTAGTAAGGCTGCTGAACTTGCGGGTGTGAAGTATGGAGCAAATGCTCGTAACGATGTTTCCTTACGTGTTGTGGCAGATCACGCCCGCACGGCCATGATGCTAATTGGTGATGGAGTGCTTCCTGGAAATGAAAGCAGGGGATATGTCTTGCGTCGCATGATGCGCAGAACTATCCGAAATATGCGAATTTTGGGAGCGCCAGACCACAACTTGAACGAACTGATTTCAGCTTCAATTGGAGCAATGGCGCCGCAGTACCCAGAACTTAAAAATGAGAGCAAGAAGATTTTGGCAGTCTCGGAGGCAGAAGAGGATTCATTTCTAGCAACGCTCAAGAGTGGTACTCAGATTTTTGACATGGCATCTACTGATGTGAAATCCAGTAAGAGCGCAACACTTGCTGGAGATACTGTATTTAAACTTCACGACACTTACGGCTTCCCATTTGATCTCACACTGGAAATGGCAACCGAGCAAGGTCTTAAAGTTGATGAAGAGGGCTTCCGCAAATTAATGAAAGAGCAGAAGGACCGCGCTAAAGCAGACGCGAAGTCCAAGAAGAGTGGCCATACCGATCTATCTGAATATCGCAAGATTGTGGATTCAAGGGGCAAGAGTCAATTTATTGGCTACACAGAAAATGAAGCAGAAGCCAAACTTCAAGCTATTTTGGTTGACGGAGAAAATGTCCAAGAAGCTGGAAGTGGCGAGGTAGAGATTGTTTTAAGTAGAACTCCATTTTATGCCGAAGGCGGAGGTCAACTATCAGATGGCGGTGTGATCGTTCTGGCAAATGGGGCAGAGGTTGAAATCGAAGACGTGCAATGCCCGGTTCCAGGTTTATACGTTCATCGTGGCTCAATCATTAAAGGTTCAATTAAAGTAGATGAAGATGTAATGGCGCGAATTGATCAAGGTAAACGAAAAGCTATCTCTCGTGCCCACACGGCAACCCATATGGTGCACAAAGCTTTTAGAGAAGCTCTGGGTGAAACAGCAACTCAAGCTGGTTCGGAAAATGCTCCGGGACGCTTCAGATTTGATTTTCCTGCAAGTGGAGCAGTGCCCGCATCCGTACTTAATGATGTTGAGGCGCGTGTGAATTCACTTCTTATTGAAAACCTTGAAGTCAGTGCAGAAGAAATGAGCCAAGCAGAGGCCAAAAAGATTGGTGCCATGGCGCTTTTTGGCGAGAAGTATGGCGATCGCGTTCGGGTCGTGAGTGTTGGAGATTGGGCAAGAGAGCTGTGTGGAGGAACTCACGTTCATTCATCTGCTGAGCTGGGCGTTGTGAAGCTGCTAAGTGAATCATCAATTGGAGCAGGTGTTAGACGAGTTGAAGCTTTAGTTGGAGCCGATGCATTCTCATATTTAGCTAGAGAGCATGTCTTACTCAATTCGCTTACTGAAATTATTAAGGGCGCTCGAGTCGAAGAGCTCCCTGAGCGAGTCTCAGATCTTGTGAACAGGATGAAAGTTCTGGAAAAGGAATTGGCCGGTTTTAAGTCTGCCCAAGCTCTTGCAAGTGTTGCAGTTCTTGCCAACTCCTTCGAAGTTCTCAATGGAACTTCCTCGATCTTCACTGAGGTTGAATCGGGAGTTTCAGGCGATGATCTGCGCACAATGGCACTTGATCTGAGAAATCGAAAAGCTCAAAGTGTTGTTGGTTTGTTCTCCACGCAGTCTGATCGCGTAACTTTTGTTGTTGCCGCATCTGCAGATGCGCAGAAATCTGGAATCAAGGCAGGCGCTCTTGTAAAAATTGGATCCCAGATACTTGGTGGTGGCGGCGGAGGAAAAGATGATTTCGCGCAGGGTGGCGGAGTAGATGCGTCGAAGATTCCCGCGGCAATCAAAGAACTTAAGGCTGCAATAGGTAAGAATTGAGCACTATGAAACCGGGCCGACGGATCGCATTTGATTATGGCCTGGTAAGAATTGGCGTAGCAGTAAGTGATGCATCAGGGTTAATAGCAACACCTGTGGCGACACTGCAAGCTCAAGGCTCAGAACTATCTGAGCAGATTCATGCGCTATTGAGTGAATACGATCCAATTTATCTAGTCGTTGGCCAACCCCGCCATTTATCCGGGAAGGAGAGTCAAACAATGCAGAGTGTTCAAAAATTTGTTGAACTCCTTCAAAGCCTCTCACCTGTCCCGGTTCATACTATTGATGAACGCTTATCAACTGTTAACGCCGCGGCAAAATTGCGTAGCGCGGGTCATGACGCAAAAAGTAGTAAAGGTCTGATTGATGCGATGGCTGCTGTAGGTATATTGGAAAGTGCTATGGAGCGAGAGAGAATTGCTGGCTCATTGTGAGTAACTCGCTACCGGCTTTTAGCCAGTCATCCCTAGCTGGTAAAAGACGGCAAATTCTCATTGGTATCTTCGTGATTGTTCTTGCCATTGTTGGCGTAATCATCGCAACTAAGCCACAAGATTATTCAAACTCACGTCCTGGTCCTGAAAAATCTATTGTTGTGGCAAATGGAGAAATCGGAAGCGCGATAGCCACCGATCTTGAAAAACAAGGTGTTGTGAAGAAGGCATCTGTATTTGTCGCAAAACTCACTGCCTCCCAGCTGGGCCGAGGGATTGCACCTGGCGTACATAGAATTCAAACCCATATTTCTTCAACACTTGCACTCACCCAGCTGCTTGATCAGAAACGAATAGCTGATTCTCTGGTTGTAAAGGAGGGGTCAACCCTCTCGGATGTCCTTAAGTCATTGCATTCAAATGTTTCTTTGGTTCAAAGTGACGGGATTCCTTCACTAAAACCGCCAATTGCAAACCCCGCACATTCATTAGAAGGACAGCTTTTTCCTCTTCGCTACTCTTTTGCGCCGCAGACCACTACTCACGACGCGCTTGATCAGATGCTTGGCCACTTCGTTATTAATGCAAAGAGCACTGGACTCTTAGGCGGTTATGAGAAATACAGTGCTTATCAAGTCCTCACGATCGCCTCGATGGTCCAAATTGAAGGAGATCCGACCAACTTTTCAAAAGTTTCTCGCGTGATTTATAACCGACTAAAGCTTGGAATGCCCCTACAGCTGAACTCAACGGTGCAATACGCGGCAAATCTGCGAGGACGTATAGGTCTTAGTAATAAGGCTACGCAGATTAGGTCGCCATATAACACCTATATCCATACTGGGTTGCCTCCCACTCCTATTAGCAATCCAGGGGCAGATGCGATCGCGGCCTCACTTAAACCATCAGACGGGAACTGGCTCTACTTCATTACAGTTAAGCCCCATGACACCCGTTTCACAAATGACTTTGCGCTATTTCAAACGTGGAACACTCTCTATAACAACAACGTGGCTTCGGGGGCATTTAAATGATTAAGGCCGCCGTTTTAGGCTCGCCTATTTCTCATAGTCTTTCACCGCTGTTACATAACGCTGCCTACAAAGAACTTGGTCTTAAAGCAGATTACCAAGCAATCGATGTAACACTAGAAAAGGCCCCAGAATTTTTTTCCCGTGCGCTGAGAGAAGAATGGACCGGTTTTTCCCTTACGATGCCACTCAAGGAGAGCGTCTTTAGCTCCGGCTTTGAGATTGATTCAGACGCGTTGCGGATGCGAAGCGCCAATACATTGCTTTACAAGGACGGAAACTTTTCTGCACTTTCAACGGATAGAACTGCATTTATCCGGCTGCTTGAACCTATAAAGACAGAACGCGTGGCAATAATTGGAGGGGGCGGGACAGCCAGGGCGGCGCTTAGTGCTTTGGATAGCTCATCTGTTGCGGTTGATTTTCTTCTTCGCTCGGAGCAACGATCGCAAATGCTCAGCCAGATTGCCAATTCATCAAAAGTTGGTTTTTTTGACATGGAACATGATTTACAAGGATATGACCTAATTATTTCTACCGTTCCTGCCGGAGCCAGTGAGCTGGTAGCTTCAAAGAACTGGTCAAAAGAGGCAATCTTCTTTGAAGTTCTCTATAACCCGTTCCCAACAGCTGCCCTTAAAAAAGCAAAAGAACTTGGCTGCAAAACAATGGACGGGATGCAACTTTTGGTTGAACAGGCGCTAGATCAGATCCATCTATTTTCAGGTGCCGAGTTTGATTATGATCAAATGCGGAGCCTTTTACTTGGTGTCGGTCGTGCTCATCTTTGATTGTGGATAACTAAATCCACAAATCTTCACTTACTCCTACTTTGGGGGCGTGCTTACTGGCGTCTTTCTTATGATCCTGCTTGGTTCTCCAATTATTTATCACGATATTCGGAGCCACAGAATTCCGAACTCACTTGTGGCCATGATGTGTACCAGTGGGTTACTTCTAGATCTTGGGTTCCCTGTGCGTGAGATGATCAACAGACTATCTTGCGGATTTTTCATTTCGATTATTGCGATTGCGCTTTCGCTCATATCCGGTGGTGGTTTGGGAATGGGAGATGTGAAATTAATCATCGCCCTTGGATTTTGTATGGGAAATTTCCAACAATCCCTAAGCGCAATCTTCGTTTCCCTCATAATTGGACTGTTCTGGATGCTGGTATCTCGCAAGAGAATCATCCCTTTCGCTCCCGCATTGCTCGTTGGCTTTATTAGCAGCAACTTCTGGCTCTAATCTGACACAATAAGCACATGCTTAGATGGCTTACTGCTGGTGAATCTCATGGCCCAGCCTTGTCTGCGATTCTTGAAGGCCTTCCGGCTCATGTTGAGATTACAACTGAAGTCATCGATGCTGATCTTCGTCGTCGCCGATTAGGAGTTGGGCGCGGTGCTCGTCAGAATTTTGAAGCCGATGCGGTTTCAATTTTAGGTGGCATTAGACATGGCAAAACGCAGGGTGGGCCAATCTCAATTCAAGTTGCTAACTCTGAGTGGCCAAAGTGGGAAAAAGTAATGTCAGCTAACCCGGTGCCTGAGAACGAGTTGGCAGAGTTAGCTCGGAATGCCCCTTTAACTAGACCAAGGCCTGGTCATGCAGATTTAGTTGGAATGCAAAAATATAATTTTGATGATGCACGGCCAATTTTGGAACGTGCAAGTGCTCGTGAAACTGCCGCGCGTGTTGCCCTTGGTTCGGTAGCGCGTGCCTTTCTTGAGCAAGCAGTTGGCATAAAGATTATGAGCCACGTTCTCTCGATAGGAACTGTAGAAGTTGAAGCGGGGCATCCGTTGCCAACGTATGCTGACAGAGAGAAAGTCGACGACGATCCGGTTCGAACTTTTAGTACAAAAGCCAGTGCAGCTATGGTCGCCGAGATCGAAGCTGCCCACAAAGATGGTGACACCCTTGGTGGAGTAGTTGAAGTACTTGCTTTTGATTTACCACCTGGACTTGGTTCTCATGCTCATTGGGATCGTAGATTAGATGCTCGGTTAGCGGCAGCTGTCATGGGTATCCAAGCAATTAAGGGTGTTGAAATTGGAGATGGATTTACAACTGCTCGCAGACGAGGCTCAGTTGCACACGATGAGATTGAACGTGATTCTTCCGGGAAAATTATTCGCAGGACAGATCGTGCAGGCGGAACAGAAGGCGGAATGTCTAATGGCGAAATTTTGCGTGTCCGCGCCGCAATGAAGCCAATCTCTACAGTTCCAAAAGCACTCGACACAATTGATGTGAAGACGGGAGAGGCAGCTAAGGCTATTAACCAACGTTCAGATGTATGCGCCGTACCTGCATCAGGCATTGTGGCTGAAGCGATGGTCGCACTTGTTCTTGCAGATGCTGTTCTCGAAAAATTTGGTGGAGATTCAGTCTCTGAAACTCGCCGTAATTACCTCGCTTATTTAGCAGCCCTAGAAATTAAATAAATGGCGATCGCGGTATTGATCGGCCCTCCAGGTAGCGGTAAATCTTCTATTGGCCGCGCTCTGGCAAAACTTCTAGGCCAGGATTTTGTTGATACAGATGCGCTGATAGAGGAACAAGAAGGCAAAAGCATCAGTGAAATCTTTCAACAAAGTGGGGAAGAGAAATTCAGAGAAATAGAGAGCGCAGTTGTTGCCCATCAGCTTGCTCACGCAGAGGGAATCATCGCACTCGGCGGAGGGGCCGTTTTGAGCCCCGCTACACAGGCTGCCTTGAAAAATAGCACTGCTGATGTCATTTTTCTCAATGTCTCAGCAAACAATGCAGTACCCCGAGTGTCTGCAAACTCCTCTCGGCCATTGCTGAGTGAGAACCCTTCTGATCAATGGTCTGCTTTGTTGAAAAAGCGACTCCCTATCTACACCGACCTTGCCGATATAACTATTGATACAGATAACAAAAAGGCCCAAGAAGTTGCCAGTGAGATCGCTGTCTTGCTCAAGGAACTTGCATGAAGAAGATATCAGTAGACGCAGAGCGTTCATACGACGTGGAAATTGGTATTTCATGGAAGAGTGCACTTGAAGGGATTGCCGCCAAGCACTCACATTTGTTTGTGATAATTCCAGCAACGATGGAAGACAAACTGGGATTCAGGAAGCTCTTTGCAAATCAATCAGGAGTAAGTATTCGCGTTGTCCCAGATGGTGAGGAACAAAAGGACCACAAAGTAGTTACAGCACTGTGGGATGAAATTGCTGGAGCCAAGATCTCGCGCACTGATGCCGTAGTAGGAATCGGTGGGGGAGCAAGTACAGACCTTGCAGGCTTCGTTGCAGCTACGTGGCTACGAGGTGTGAATTGGTATGCAATTCCTACGACACTAGCAGGAATGGTTGATGCATCAGTTGGTGGCAAGACTGGAATTAATACAGAGGCTGGCAAGAACCTAGTTGGCGCATTTCATTCACCGTCAGGCGTCTACATTGATACATCTTTTCTAGATACCTTATCGGATCGAGATTTTGCTGCTGGTTTAGCCGAAGTTATTAAGACGGGTTTTATTCGAGACGTTGAAATCCTCAACTTGTTGGAGAAACATCCAACGATCGAAGAAGCTCGCGCGGTTTCTGAAGAGCTAATTTGGCGAAGCGTGAAAGTGAAGGCAGATGTAGTCTCGGCCGATTTCAAGGAAAGTAAGCTCCGGGAAATCTTGAACTATGGCCACACCTTCGGACATGCCATTGAAAGGCATGCTGAATACGCCTTGCGACACGGTGAAGCGGTCGCACTAGGAATGCATTTCGAAGCACTTTTGAGTGCTGAGGTTTTAGGTCTTGGCAAAGATGTGATTGAACGCCAAGAAGGATTGCTTAAATCCTTTGGGTTGTCAGTTGGTTTGGATGCAAAGCGTTTTCCTCTCGAAGCTCTCATTGAGTTGATGGCTGGGGATAAGAAATCTAGAAATGGAGAGCTACGTTTCGTTGGGCTCACAGCCCTTGGTGAGCCAGGTTGGATCCAAGCGCCAAGTGAAAGCATCCTTAGAGCTGTCTATGAGAAGATTACCCAATGAAGATTCTTGTGCTCAATGGTCCGAATCTTGGACGCCTTGATCTTCGTGATTCAAAGATTTATGGTGACCTAAACTTTGCGGAGCTCACTGAATTTATTCAAAACGCCGCAAAGAGTGTCGGCCTTGATGCAGATGTCAGGCAGAGTGATAGTGAATTGGAACTTATCCAATGGCTGCATGAAGCTGCCGACGCAAAAACCCCGGTGATTTTCAATCCTGCCGCCTTTACACATTACTCATATGCAATCAGAGATGCCGCTGCGATGCTTAAAGCCCCATTGATTGAAGTGCATTTGAGCAATCCATTAGCGCGAGAAGAATTTCGTCATACATCCGTTATTTCAGGAGTAGCTCATGGAACAATCGGCGGATTTGGACCAGATTCCTACCGTTTGGCAATTTTGGCCATGAAAGAACTCCTTTAACTTTCAGGTATCCTTCTCCAATGGCCACAACTAATGATCTTAAGAACGGAATGACCCTTGATATTGAGGGAAAGCTATGGACCGTCATTGAATTTCAACACGTAAAGCCTGGCAAGGGCCCTGCGTTCGTGCGCACGAAGCTCAAGCTAGTTCCTGGTGGCAAGGTAGTTGAGAAGACCTTTAACGCAGGTGTAAAGGTTGAAGTAGCGATGCTTGAAAAGCGTGACATGACATTCCTTTATCGCGATGGCGAAGACTTTATTTTTATGGATTCTCAAAACTATGACCAGATGAGTATTTCTGGGGCAGTTGTGGGCGATTCTGCTGATTACATGCTTGAAAATGTTGAGGCCGTTGTAGCAGTCCATGAAGGCAATCCTCTGTACATTGAATTGCCAGCTTCTGTTGAACTTCTTATCACTTATACAGAGCCTGGCCTACAAGGTGATCGCTCATCTGGTGGAACAAAGCCAGCAACTCTTGAGACAGGAATTCAAATTCAAGTTCCATTGTTTATTAAGCAGGACGAAAAGGTGCTGGTTGACACAAGAACTGGTGCATATCTCGGCCGAGCAAATTCTTAAAGTCTTTAGAGTCAAGCGATGAGCGCCCGCCGGAAAGCAAGAAAACGTGCGCTTGATCTTCTCTTTGAGTCTGACCTTCGAGGCTCAAATCCTGTTGAGCTTCTAACTTCGAGGCCTGCTCCAGACTTGTCCGAGGCAGAATACGTCGCGGTTCTCATTAATGGAATATCCGAACACAGTAGCAAGATTGATGAGTTTATTAATACTTACGCCGAAGGCTGGGATATGGATCGCATGCCTGCAGTTGATAGGAATTTGCTTCGTGTAGCACTCTTTGAAATTTTATGGCAAGAGGGGTTAGATGATCAGATCGCTGCTAATGAGGCGGTCGAACTAGCTTCTGAGCTTTCAACAAAAGACTCGGCGGCCTACATCAACGGAGTCCTCGGGCGCATCATCGCCTTGAAGGCGGTTCTGCCACTCTAGTTCGTGGCTTTTTAGGGTTTTGGATTCACCATGCTATTCTTTGCGGGCAGAGAAATCTGTGATTGAAATTCCTTTAACGAACCGTCCTGTGAGGCGGGCAAGGAGAACTTATGAGTGTTGTGCTGGATTCGGGCGAGATTGATCGCTCTCTTAAACGCATTTCCCACGAAATTATTGAACATAATCACGGGCTTTCCGATGTTGTTTTGCTGGGAATACCAACACGTGGAGTGAGCCTTGCTAATCGAATAGGTAATTTTCTTCAAAGTATCGACTCGGCAGTTCCAGTTGGTGTTCTGGATATAACAATGCACCGAGACGACCTTCGTATCAGAGGTCCGCGTCCTCTTACTCCGACCCTGCTTCCGAGTGAGGGTATAGAGGGTAAACACGTTGTATTAGTTGATGACGTTCTCTTCTCTGGGCGCACAATCAGAGCCGCACTAGATGCCATAGGAGAACTTGGTAGACCGAAGAGTGTTCAGCTCGCAGTTCTCATTGATAGAGGTCACAGAGAACTGCCTATCCGCGCCGATTATGTCGGTAAGAACATCCCTACCAACGTCCGCGAGAGTGTTCGCGTGAGTTTGAAAGAAAATGATGGAATCGATCAGGTAGAGGTGGGTCAGTCCCATGAATAACCTACTCTCAACAAAAGGCATGACTTCTCAAAGCGCGTTTGAAATTCTAGATACTGCCCGTGAACTGGCACGAATCACCGATGGCCCCAATAAAAAGCTCCCCACTTTGCGCGGTCGAACTATTGTGAATTTGTTCTTCGAAGATTCAACCCGAACCCGACTGTCTTTCGAGGCGGCAGCAAAACGCCTGTCAGCTGACGTCATTAACTTCTCTGCAAAAGGTTCAAGTGTGAGCAAAGGTGAAAGCCTAAAAGACACCGCTCAAACGATTGAAGCGATGGGTATTGATGCCGTTGTTTTAAGACACCCTTCATCTGGAGCGGCGCAGAGATTGGCAGAGTCAGGTTGGATCAACTCAAAGGTAGTTAATGCAGGGGATGGCACTCACGAGCACCCAACTCAAGCGCTTTTGGATGCTTACACCATACGAAGTCACTTTCCAGATCACGACCGAGACTTCTCGGGACTTCAT
>Ga0214171_1000190_pt1 | contig 22535 bp, 31 predicted proteins | sample TroBogEpilimnion_40_FD_153009 | JGI IMG/M metagenome (GOLD analysis project Ga0214171, IMG submission 153009) | Freshwater microbial communities from Trout Bog Lake, WI - 02JUL2007 epilimnion | ecosystem: Environmental > Aquatic > Freshwater > Lake > Epilimnion/Euphotic zone | place: Trout Bog... | reverse complement strand
CCACTAGGTCCTACCGGATACACAGGACCTACTGGTTACACCGGGTACACCGGGTACACAGGCGCTACAGGCGCTACGGGAAGTACAGGAGCTACAGGCCCAACTGGCTATACAGGTTACACTGGATACACAGGCTACACAGGACCTACTGGACCAGGTATTTCGTATGCAGGAACGAACGGGGCAGTTATGTTCTACGCAGGAGGAGTTACAGGTATTACCGGAAGTTCAATTATTTATAATCCATCTACGTCAGTCACTAAGTTTGCTGGAGACATTGACATGAACTTGAACAATATCAAAAACTTAGGAAGTGATGGATTTAGTATTAACGCAGGAACTCCGGCCTTTTCGTTCTCAGTAGCTCCTTCTTCTACAGTAACTTCTGGTGGATATACCTACTATTTGTGCACTTCATCTACTAGTTTAACTGTTAATTATGGGGTAACCGGAGTGCAATACTTCGCAGTTGGTGGAGGAGGTGGTGGAGGTGGTGGGGGTGGAGGTGGTGGAGGTGGTTTACAAACAAACGTGTCTGGAATTGCAGCTTTCCCTGGTTTACAATATAACGCAGGCTATCTAAGTGTAACTTCTGGTTCTTATACCATAACAATTGGCAACGGAGGAGCAGGTTCTACGTCTTCTTCACAATCAGGTTTTAATGGAACAAATACAGTTTGTAATATTACGTCGCCTTCTATTACTGCTGTAGGGGGTGGTGGAGGAGGCGGTAATGTTGGTACAGGCAATTCTTACGGACATACAGGTGGTTGCGGTGGAGGTGCTTCAGTTTACAACACTACTCCAGGTGGAACTGGCTATCAAGGAGGTAATGGTGGTAATAGTCAAGGAGAATCATCATCACCTTATGGTGGTGGAGGTGGTGGTGGTATTGGAGCGAATGGTTTGAATCAACCTGGATCATCAGATCCTGCTTCAACGTATCATGCAGATGGTGGAGTAGGTATTCAATTTTTAGGAACGTATTACGGTGGTGGTGGAGGTGGTGGAAATTTTATAACCGGTTACGGTGGTGGTGGAGTTGGTGGTTTAGGTGGAGGTGGTAACGGAGGATCTAACTCAAACGGTACCAATGGAACAAATGGATTGGGTGGTGGTGGTGGTGCCGACGGTATATATCCTTCTGGAATTGCAGGTAATGGTGGTTCAGGTATTTTTATAATAGGTGTTCCTACTAACCAGTATACTACTAATTTACCGTATCAGTATGGTGCAGTATCTATAAACTCATCAAACAATTTACTTGTTTCTTCCACAAACCAACTTCAACTTAACAACTCTGGAGCCATTCAAACTTATTCGGGAGCCAATCCGGGGATACAAGTGACTGGAACAGATACATTTGGAGGAGCAGGATACTCTAATTTTCTGAGAGCCACCAATACTTATGCTGGATCTACAAATCCAAACAAAACGTTACGTTTATCTAATGCAGGAAACCTTCAAATACTCAATAGCGGTTATTCTGGAACTCTTTTAGATGTCGCAGATTCTGGTCAAATAACGTCTTATACTCCTTCACTCGCCTTAAGTGGGTTCAACGCAGCTTCACCAACAATAGTGACTGCAGACGCTCTACAATTTCAGTTAAATCCTTCGTCCGGTAACGTGTACCCCCAAGTAAGAGGTAATAGTGCAACTCCAGTAATTAACTTTTCAGTATTCGCAAGTTTAAGTGGACAAACGTACGCTCTTGTATTTACAAACAGTGGAACGACTTTGAGTGCAAGTACTTGGACAAGCTTCTTTACTACAAATATGGGTTCAGGTGGAGACAGTGCAATAATCAACGTCCAAGATACAACCAACAGCAGAATATATCGTGTTACGTTCTGTATAGGAACTTTGACGGGCAACGGTTCTGGAACTATATTTGTTGAACGCCTTCTCTAAATTTTAAACGTTTAAATTAACAATGATATCATTACTGTGGTTATTCGTTGGAAGTTTGGTAGGAATGTTGATTGTCGCCGTGTTTTCCCCTCCTCCAAGGGACGAAGAAACAACCCCTACTCCTGATACCAATAAAGCGTTCCATACTAAATCTGGGTGCGTAAAGTTCAAGGCAGTAGAAGTTCCTTGCGACGGAACACAAACGTCCCTTAATTTACTCGCTTCTCAAAAGTAAGAGATGTTCGTTAGTCGTGTATTACATATCTTCAAGGACCAAAAGAACATTCCATTCTTCTCGTTCTTGATTGGTCTTGGAGTCATTATCATGCTTTTTCACCGCCCTATTCCTGTAAGAAATGCATTATCGGTTCCTGTCCACCAAGTAGAAGGTCGAGTGGTCAGACACGGGGACAAGTGTGTCAAATACGTTGCGGAAGATGCCGAATGCGAATTACCATCTTTTAAGTAAATGGCAGAAGGAGCAACTGATTTAAGCGATTTAATGGGAGCCGGACCCGTTCAAAATCCCAGCCTCCCTCAATCCACCACCTTTTCTCCTATCGTCACGGGAGGCACTGATCCTTTCTTGACGAATAAGATGACCCCTACTTCCGAAGCCAACGTTCCTGCTATGACCTTGAGAAGTGATTCACATACCTTCTCGGTTATTCGTCAAGCTGCGCGTAATTTGATGATCTATTTTGGTTTCTTTTTAGCCGCCATGATTATTTCTTTATCTACTCCTCGTTCTCTCATTCTTCAATACATTCCAAATACTTATACTGCTGGAGGTGTTCCTTCTTACATGGGAGCCGCTATCTTGGCTGCTGTGGCAGTTGCTATTGCGTATGTGGTAGGAACGCTAGGTTCAACGTTAATATAGATCAACGACTTTCGTATTTTATGAATTAAAGAGTAATGGATTGGATTGCCATTCGAAGATGTTCACGTGGATGGGAAAACGATCCCCCAGCAAAAATACACACGAATGTAATGTTTGGACCCGGAAACTATTTGACTCCCGGTTTTGTCCGCATGCACAACATTACACACGTAGTGAATTGTGCGTTTGATAAAGATAGTCCATCTTGGTTTCGGGAAAAGTATCCCGATAATTATGCTTGTATCGAGGCACTGGACAGCTTACAATCCAATATCTTAGAATGGTATCCTCAATTTGAAAAAACCATGAACAAGTTTTTGAGAGACGATAATTGCGGTAAAGTGTATATTCACTGTCAATGTGGAATTAATCGCAGTGGATACTTGGCTTTGCTTTTCATGTGTAAGAAGTTCGGTTACTCATTTGAAACGGCATCTAATTCTATACTCAGACAACGTCCATGTGCCCTAACAAATTCCGCGTATAAGGCGCAAGTAAAATCACACTTAGAACACAATGGGCGACCTCGGTGTGAACTCAATATGGTCTAATATCTCTAACCGAGTAGGTAATGTAGAAAACGAAGTTCTTGGACCAACATACAGTTACGCAGACAACGTAAGAAGTCCTTCAAGTTTAGGAGTAGGAAATGGAGGTTCTTTTGGCCAATTGTCTACAAACTTAGGAGCTGTTGGAACATATGTCAGCACTCTTATTGAAGGTAATCCTCCTTTAGGAAACCGATATTTCGTGAACACTGGAGGCACATGTACAGCTCCAGATGGATCAATACAAGCAAGATACAATTACATTAACAATTACCCAAACGGTTCGGATTTACTTCCTGCGGGAATGAGTGATTTAGGAGCAGGATATAACGGTTTGATTCCAGGAGTTGTAGGAGATATTGAAGGATTGAATCCCCTTTACATGATGAAAGCTTTGGCAGCTGATTCTTCGCCTGCTTGTGGATGCTACGAATGTGATGTAACAACTGGAGGAAGCAGATTCCAATTCTTGACACCTTCTTTAAGTCCTGATTTCAAATTAAACGTTTGTCGAGAAATAGGTATTGAAAACTGTCCTCGTGCTCCTCCTCCAAAAGAAGGTTTTTGTTCTTCATCACCTGATGCGTTCGTTGTGCCCACATTGGTCGCGGGTATTGCGTTATGTGTCCTTCTTTTAGTGAAAATGAAGTAAAGAGTATTTTAAGGCAGGGAATTAAAATGTATCAATGGATAACATATTTCGCATAAAGCGATCGCGAGAAACAACATCGACCTCAAAAAAGAGCGATATTGTGACCGGAACTCTGGACTCAGTCCATCAAACTATTGTGGGAACCATCAAAGAGGAAACTTTGAACATGGATGACCTGAAACTCAAACTTAAAAAACTTGAAGAGGATTTAGATGATTTAGAGTTAAGTTCGGAAATAAGTGATATTTTGAAGGCGTCTAAAGTCAAAGACGAAATCAAGGTTCTGAAAGACCGAATTGAAAAAGAGAATCCATTGACAGATTATTACTTGAAAAACGCAGACATTATACTTAAATACTACGGAACAGGAGAAAAAGTTCAACCGACAGTCATGGTTCCTGCCGACCAGAACACGTTTGTGAAATACTTAACTCAATCTACTTCGGAAACTTCTGCTCCGTCCAAGAAGAAATTGTTTGATGAATACGCTTCACGAATGAAACTGAATACAGGAGAACCTTCAGAAATGAAGAAAGCCATAACTGAACATTGTGAGCGATGTAACATTGCCAGAGAAGAAGTGGGAGACGAAGGAATTCTTGTGTGTCCTTTGTGCGGTTCAGAAGAGTATATGTTGGTGGTTTCTGATTTACCTAGTTTTCGTGATCCTCCAAAAGAAAGAAACAATTATGCTTACAAGAAAATCAACCACTTGAACGAAATTCTGAACCAGTTTCAAGCAAAAGAATCAACTATCATTCCTAATGAAGTCATGAACGAAGTGGTTTTGGAAATCAAGAAACGCAGAATCCAGAACGTCGCAGAACTCACTGAAAAAGATATGCGAGAAATATTGAAAAAGTTGAACAGATCAAAGTATTATGAGCACGCAACACACATCATTTCAAGACTGAACGGAAACCCTCCACCTACCATCACTCCAGAAATTGAAGAAAAAATCCGTGCGATGTTCCAGGAAATTCAGGCACCATTTTTGATTTACTGTCCTGATGACCGAACCAATTTCTTATCGTATTCTTACATTCTGTATAAGTTCTTCGAGTTACTGGAATTAGACGAGTATAAAGTTTACTTTCCACTCCTCAAGTCCAGAGACCGATTGATTGCTCATGACCAAATATGGCAAAAAATATGTGATTACCTAAAATGGGAATTTATCCGTAGTGTTTAAGGTTTTTATCTACCAGAAACGAAGTGCCAGACTGCCTTGTGTGTGAGCATCCATACTAACCCGAAGACAGCGGCGTGGGTGAGTGCGACGGTAATTTTAGAACCGCCAGGGGGTAAAGAAAGAACAATTCCAGGAGTTAAAACGTAAAAGAGCGCAGCTGCGTATAAAGCCATCCACCACATTTTTGTATACTCTTTTATTGGAAAAATTCCTAATGCAATGGTTTACACATTTTTTTCTTCATCATAGGCATATCAATGACCGCTATTTCAAGATGGGGATACCACCTTATAATAGATGCTGCAAGATGTACTCCTGCGACAATTCGATGCCCTGCGAATATTAAAACCTTCAATGATACTCTAATTAAACGAATAGACATGGTCCCTTATGGACCACCTCAAATTGTCATGTTTGGGACAGGTAATAAAAAAGGATACACATTGATACAATTAATTGAAACATCAAATATTGCCGCACATTTCGTAGAAGAAACAAATGATATGTTTCTTGACGTCTTTTCATGTAAAAAATTTGAACCATGGGCAGTTGAATGCCTTGTTAAGACATACTTTCAACCTAACAATATCAAAACAAGATACTTAGAACGTTTTGCCGAACCTAAAGATGAACCAAGTTGGTAATTTAGTGGCAAGTGATCAAATATAATAAGAATGCTAGTTGTAGCAAGGTATAATGAAGATGTTTCTTGGACAAGAGAATTTGATAAAAAAATAATTTACAACAAGGGGGATATTTCTACTATCCCAGATGATTTGAAACCTTTTGTTGTGAATTTACCGAATGTTGGAAGGGAAACACATACATACTTGTATCACATTGTTACTCGTTACTATAACTTAGATGAACTAACAATATTTACTCAAGGGAACTTTACAGATCATTTTATATTTAACGTAAACCAGTTCAAATATTTGTTTGAAAACGTTAAAGATTACAGTAAGAACTTTTTTGATTCAAACGTTTGGATTCAGGGTAGAAGATACTTCAATTTCAGGTTAAATGAATGGAAAGGTGTTCTTGGAAAGAAAACTGATGAAAATTTAGGTCAATGGTATGAGCGAGTTTTCAACGAAAAGTTCAAAGAATCACCATATGTCTATCAAGGTGCTATTTTCTCAGTAAACAGGAACTGGATTTACAACAGAAGTAAAAAGTTTTACGAAAAGTTATTGAAGGAAGTTTCTTACCATAATGCTCCCGTTGAAGCTCATTATATGGAAAGAAGTTGGATCCAGATCTTTAAAATACAAGGTTAATATGCATTAGTTTCTCCAGGACAAGTTTCATGTGGGTCAGTAGCAGATACACAATCTCCACTGGCGCATTGACGATACCCTTCAGGACATTTAGGGTTTACGCGTGAATCTGGGTTTTCAAAGTTTTCGAGAAGAGGACGGACGTATTTGTATGCTAAATAGTTGACAACGGCAAAAACTATACCGTGGATGATGGCTTGTTCTCTTAAAGTTCCACCGGGAGGAATACTCAAATGAACTCCGGGAAGAAGTATTGCGAACAATATTGCTTTCAAAAGGATGTTTGCCCACATTTATATACTATTTAGAAACTTACGCATGAGGAGCTTTGGCACCTTGAGTAGCAGGATCATAAGTGGCATGACCTACTGGAACACATTCTGCCTTATTTTTACCAGTTGGATCTGCTTTTGGGACAAATCCGTTAGGACAAGAGTCTCCGTAATTAGACATGGCTTCTACATATCCCTTGATGTTGTGCCAGTAAAAGCGCATAACTAAAGTGGTGACAACGGCAAATAATACGGCGTGGACGACCAAAACAGTTCCTTGGGAAGAACGTTTAGAAGGAAGTGTTACCAAAACACCAGGAACGAAGGCGGCAAACAAAATGACCGAGAGAAGAGAACTGATTAAGTCCATTTATATTTACATAAGAGTTTTCCTTACCCACTTGCTATCGGCCAAATATTTCTTGGACTTCCCCTTGGAGGTTCTCTTTGTATAGGTTCCAATGGCTTGGACTTTACGGAAAGTAGAAAGTGCACCATACTTCTTGGCGGCCTTACGGAGGGCAGTATGACGAGCGGTCTTGGATTTATCCGCAGTGTAACCTACGGCCATTAAAGGACCATGTTTTAAGGGACCGATGCCTGGACCATGTAAAGATGCCCATTTTCCGGGTGCACCAACATCATGGATACGGGCCGAACGAACGCGAGAACCTTTGACTTTAATACCTGATTTACGAGTATAGGAATGACGAGAATAACCTTTGCGTCTTATGGTTCTTCCTCCAACCGAACTAGCAACTAATTGCGTTAAACCACTTCCTCCGTTAGCGTATGCGAGAGACATTTATATATTTATGCGAAAAAGCAAGGAAGACAAGATTTTAATCCAGCTACAACTTGTTGTTCGACCTTTTTTAATTCTTGGGTAACTAAATCAACGGTATGAATGATATGAGGAAGGACGGCATCGCACCATGCGAGCGCAACGGTCTTTTCGGTATCGTTAAGAGGAGAAGAAGAAATTGCCTTTTTGACTTCAGAAATAATTAAAGATGCCTTTGCTTCATCGGTTAAATGAGACAAGAGTTTGATTTCTGCGATGACTTTTAAGGCATATTGAACGAGTTGTTTTGGGTCTTTCAAATCAACGCCGGCAGGAGATACGGCCAATTCAACATCTTTTAAAGTCAAAGGAGCTGGAGCAGGAGCTTCGACTACTGGAACTTCTACTGCTGGAGTTTCTACTACTGATTCTACAACGACAGGGGCTTCTACAGGAACGTCGGACATTTTGTAATACGCACCGATTATTCTCTAAATACAAATGAGTGCGTTCATTTTGCCGTTTTTATTCAGTTTAGTTTCAGGTTCATGTTCCGATGGGAACGTAAGTTTATCTCCTATGGGTGTTCTTCCTCCCTGCTACCTTGCATCGGTAAGTTACCCTACACCAAACGTCGAAGCCTTTGAAAGTTATTACTTTAATGCGTCATCTACTGGTTCGTGGTTAGTAGGGTTCACGTTTCGTCAAGATCCAGGTTTCTGGACATTCAAAAATCCGAGCGTCACTGCTTCGGTTCCGTATGATCCTACACAACTCTTACAGAATGCCAACTTGTCTCAAGGCGGACCCATCGTTGTTAACGGAGCAACTGCGAGTGTTCCTACTGGATATCAATTGTGGTATCAATCAGGTCAAGCGCCGCAAGCTGCGGGAACTTGGTCAACTGGACAATGGTATGATGGAGCTGTAGGAACGTTCGATGGAATTTACCAGGGAATATCGGTAAACCAAAATACGTTATACAAGTTATCGTTTTACTTGACAGGAACAGAAGCGTCAAACGGAAACGGTATTCAGCTAGGAGTTTATGCTCTGCCTTGTGCGAACGTTTCAAATCCTCCTGCAAACTGTGTTCCTTCCTCGTTTCTTGGTATATCCGTAAACGTCCCAGACTCAAGTTCCCAATCACCGTCAACTACAGTTTCTCTGTCTCCAAGCATTTCAAGTATTGCTTCGTCAAAGGCAACTTCTAGTGTATCATTGACAACGTGTTCGTCTACATCTACTACACATAGTCCAAGTTTGTCTCTGTATCCTACTCTTAGTTTAACAAGTTCAAATAGTCTTTCTTCGTCTGTATCCAATTTAGAAACTAGTAGTCTTACGACTTCTTCTACAAATTCTGGAAGTTTAAGTAATTCTCTCAGTATTTCATCATCAACCTCCATTTCGTGTATGCCTTCTTATAGCGGATCTTCGTCTATTTCAACAACAATTAGTTTTTCATCTTCAATAACATCCATTGGGTCACCTTCTTCTGGGGCATCTTCTTCCATTCGTGCGTCTGTTTCGGTAAGTAAATCCATCAGCCAATCGCGGTCTAATTCAGGATCAACGAGCATATCTTCCAGCCCTTCCATTACTGCTAGTATAACTTCTTTATTAAAACAAATGAGCAGTTTTTCTCCCACTTCCACTCCTATGTTTATCGTGACGGCATATCCTACGACCAGTCCAACTTCGAGTGCTGTTTACAACTCTACCGGAGTCACTGGTGATTCTGGTAATAGTTCTATGGGCACATTGGTCGGGTTAGCGGGTGCATCCGTTGGATTGATGGGTGCATTCTTTGGTGTATATTTGGCCCAGTTCTTACCTGAAGGAACATTGTCAAGATTTATGCCCCAAAACTTACTTAACAGTTTCAGAAACGATCCAATCGGATCCATCAGAAAATTAGTGAATATCGTCAAAGATCCAAAGAAGGCAATAAAAGATGCGATTGCCAGTAATACTGGAGTAAATTTAGATAATAGTGTGGTCACACAAGATACTCCCCCAATTGAAACAAAAGTCGAATTGCCTCAAGTAGAAGATGTTCCACCTCCACCTCCAGTAGTTGATTCCTTACCAAAAGTTATTACTGCCTTAAAACCTGCGTTTGGTATTCGCCGTTGATCGCTTACGTTTTTTAGGAGAACAGTAAGGACAATCACCTACATCTGGCGAACATTTTTCGCATAACTTAATTTTAAGTTTACGCTGACGACGAGTCTTCATTCTGTTTTTTAGGACAAGAAGAACATCCAGGTTTTACGACCTTGATTTGAGACTGGATAGAGTATCCGTAAATAACTGCTAGAACGATTGCGCCAAGAACAGCCCACCACCACATTTATTAAAAATGAACTAAAATTGTGCTTACATACAGCACGCAAAAATGGCTGTTAATTATCCCAACCATGATAACTTCTAAAGTTTCTTTCAACTGAACTTGTATTACCTGCTCCACGAACTTTATCAGATCCATGATAATCTCGCATGTTGTTGTAAATAATTTTTTCTAATTTTTTTGCGTATTGAGGAGATGATACTTCTTGAACACTATTGACAGATACAGGACTATATTTTTGAGTCCATTTAGCGCCACTTCCTGAAAAGTGTTGATCAAGACGTTTATCGATATCTGTAGTCATTCCTACATATTTACGACCACCTTCTAAATTTAGTGTATATACGTATGCTGAATTTTTACGATTACTCATTTTTTAATTAATAAATTAATTATATGTTAAAATTCGTTATTAACTATTAAAAATGAACTAAAATTGTGCTTACATACAACACGCAAAGAACTATAATGGGTATTCCGTTTTATTTTGCGAGTTTAATTAAGTCTCATCGTGGGATTGTAAATACAGTCAAACGAGGAATTCCTTTAGAAGTTGATGTCTTAGCCGTTGATTTTAATTGTTTAATTCACCGATACTTGAAAGAAAACGATACCATAAAATCAGTTCTAGATGCTCTAGAATACTTATTGGAAAATGTGTGTAAAGCCAAACACGTGATTATTGCGATGGATGGACTGGTTCCTTACGGAAAAATAGTTCAACAACGGTATCGTCGTATGCGTATTAAAGACGTCGAAGGGTTTGATCGAAACATGATTTCGCCAGACACACCTTATATGCGAGAACTTGAAATAGCTCTTGCCGCTAAGTTTCCGTATTTCACGTTAAGTAAAACTTCAAGTCCAGGAGAAGGTGAACATAAATTGATTACAGTTATCCAAGCTATTCCTGAATCTCAACGTAAAAATATTTGTATATATGGTTTGGATGCTGATCTTATTCTTATCTGCTTACAACACCGTGAACTTTCATCACGAGGTAAAATGCACTTGTTAAGAGAAAGCGCAGAATTTGATGATCCTGCCTTGAAACACGCAGAGTTTGCGACTTTGAACGTATGGGAATTATCGGTTCAGTTACCTTTGCCTATTGAGCAATATATGATCCTTTCTATCATGTGTTTTGGTAATGATTTCATGCCTAATTTAGGAATGTTTTCGTTAAGAGAAGACGGGTATAATCGCGCACTTCATTTCTACCAGAACGCAAAATGTCCTGATTTAACTTCGTCATTTGGACGAAACACCTTCTTAATGTATTGCGCATCCAAAGAAATGGAAGTCTTGAAAGAACGTATTAGTTTAAGAAAACGACCTGAAGAAAAAGCTGTTTTAGGAAAAGATCAGGAAATGATGTCTAGAAAGTATAGATTACATGTTTTGGACGGAGTTCGTGATATGAAACCGGTAGTTGAAGCATACTGGAAAACCTTTCATTGGACAGAACACTATTTCAAACACAGCGCACCAATAAACTGGACTTGGGTATATCCTTATGCTGATGCTCCTTTAGTTTCAGATATTGTGAAATACGCTGAAACCAAAGTTGATAAAGGTAAATTAAACTTCACAATTGCCGACCAATTACATTTCATTATGCCTAGTGTGGCACTGAAGAAAATGAGACGCAAAGTGAAATACGAAGACGAGTTCCATGACGAAACAGACAGAAATCCTTGGTTAAAAAGACACGGATGGGAAATGAAACCTAGAATTTCACTGCCTTGGAATCCTAACGACTCCCTAACGAAAGTTTTCCCCCTCTAATTCTGAAGCCTACACTTATAGGCATTCCTGAACGATTAAATCCAGGTAAAGGATTACCACGTGGTCCTTTTGTTGGTTCAATAGGTGTTACTACATCTGTTTCAGGGAAAAAGACTTGTTGAGTATTGTTTCGAGGATTCCAGTATTCTGAGTTTATTTTTATCATTTCACGAACTGCTCGTGCGGCTATGAACGAATCAGCACTGTATTCTCTGGTCCAGTTTCTTAGTAAATATACTAAATACTGTTCACGAAAAGATGAAGCACTTGTAGTTTGTGTATTCAAAGATATCGCAGAAACACATGCAGCTACACTTGGCAATACTGGTTTATCCAAACGTTTATTGACAGTGTTATGTGCCCGCATCACAAATATCGCAAAGTTATACCTGCTACTTGCCCAGTTTGGGTTGTTTGCGATATACGATTGGTAAAGTATTTGGAAATGATTTTTACACGAAGGACACGAAATAGTCTCTGTAAAAAGTTCCATAAAACGAACCAAAATAGCCTTGTCTTCTTTTGTAGGATTTTCAGGGTAATTCAAGGATATTGAATGTAAAGTCATCCAAGCCATAGGACCCCAAACGTTCGTCATTATTTAGTCAGTGGAAATGAATCCTGCTAACATTGCGCCACTTAGCATTTCGCGCTTCACACGAGGAGGAGTTGTATCGTTTTTCAATAAATTGTATTTCTTTACCATTTCATCTACTTGCTTGTCTGTCATTTTCTTGACTTTACGCTTGATGGTCTTTCTGCGTTGGTTTTCACCTTTGTCCGTAAACAAACGAATTGTATGTCTACGCATGAACTTTTTTAATGGAGGAGGTCTAGCAGGGTCAGCTACAGCTTTGAGTTTAATTGTCTTTTTCAAAACACCTTTGGGGAATGTTTTCATGGATTTATGTTTTCTAGCAGCACCGATGATACGTGCTAAGGGTTTGAACAACGAAGGTTTGGCTCCTTCTGGTTCTTTTGTTTCAGGTGGTTTTGGAACAGAATCATCAACTTTTGTTATGGTGATTTTATCCGACATCGCCTCTCTTATTAAAAACGAATAAATAGATTTAGGGCGAAGACACTTTAAAAAACTACCAACATGGAGTGGGAAGCAATTTCAACATATTTCAAGAACGGTGTATCAAGATTAGTGGAACATCAAATTGAGTCTTTTGAAGACTTCATTCGTAATAAAATTCCTTTGATTGTGTGCTCTACTGCTCCTATAGTAGTATGGCATGAACAAGATGAGGCGACTAAAAAATACAAGTTTGAGTTTCGCTTATCGTTTGAGAATATAACGTATACAAAACCACGTATTCAAGAAGCAACAGGACGCATTAAACCAATGTTTCCTCAAGATGCTCGAACACGTAACTTTACGTATGCGGCACAAATGTTCTCTGATATCCGCTTTACGGCAAGAACTTATAAAGCACCCACATTCACAGAAATGGAAGAAGAAGTAAAAGTATTTGAAGGAGTATCTTTAGGAAAAATTCCAGTTATGTTAGGTTCATCATTATGTATTATGAAAGACTACCCATTATCAAAAGAAGAAATAGGAGAATGTCCTTATGACCCATTTGGTTACTTTCTTATCCACGGATCAGAAAGAACTATCTTAAGTCAAGAGAAGGTCGCAGATAACCAAATCATGTTATTCTACAACAAAAAGACATCTTCGAAATACACTTATTCTGCTGAAATGAAATCCTTACACGAATCATTCACAACTCCTCCCAAGAAATTGGAAGTTCGTATATCTGCAAAGTTCAATGGATTTGGATATCCACTCACAGTATGTGTTCCAAGATTTCGAGAAGATTTACCTTTAGGAGTTGTGTTCCGTGCCTTAGGTGTGGAATCGGATAAGGAAATCGCACGTATTGTTTGGGGACCTGAATTGGACGCAAGATACACAGATATGTTATCTGCTTCGTTCCATGAATGTTCAGAAATCAAAGTATATACTCGTGAAGACGCAATTGAATACTTAAGTCATCACTTACAATACGGAACAACACAAGAAGATAAGAAAGCGTATGTCCGTTCATTATTGGACACCGAATACTTGCCTCATGTCAAGTTTGGAGGAGATACATCATCTCATTCGGTTCTTGAAGCAAGAAAGGTCTTATTAACTGGATGGATTGTCAGAAAATTATTACTTACCGAAATGGGAGTCTTAAAAATTGACGATCGCGATTCGTATCCTAATAAACGTGTCGTTACAACTGGTGCCTTATTAACTCATTTGTTTCGTCAATTGTTTCAAAAAGTATGTAAAGATATTCGTTCTAAATTCGTTCACGAAGTAAATAACGATACATGGAAAAAACGTGAAACTCCAAGACCATTAGAAGTCTTGAACATAAACAATTTATACAAAATCTTAAAAGTATCAACCATTGAAGGAAAATTGAAACAAGCGTTGGCAACAGGTAACTTTACTGTTCAAGGATTAGGAACGTCTACAGTTTCTACTGCTACCAAGATGGGTGTATCTCAAGTATTGAATCGTCTTTCTTACGCTGCTACAATCAGCCACGTAAGACGTATTCAAACTCCTGTTGAAAAATCAGGTAAGCTTTTGGCACCACGTAAATTACACGGAACATCTTGGGGATACGTATGTCCTGTAGAAACTCCAGAAGGTCATTCTGTAGGTATCGTGAAATCTATGTCTATGTTGACATCTGTAACACAACATTCTCCTTCTGCTATCGCCTTGACATTCTTGGAACAAGAGAAAGATATTCAATGGATTAAAGATGTCAAAACGCAATATGAAGGAACTATGATTATCTTGAACGGAGTTATCATAGGATACACTCAACAACCACAAGTATTATACAATTCATTACGTCAAGCAAAACGTGATTTCAAAATACATCCTCATACAGGTATTTCATGGAACATTTACCAGAATATATTGAACATCGAAACTGATGGTGGACGATTTGTAAGACCTTTACTTCGTATCGATAACGGAGAAATAGCAAATGCACCTGTAGGGCCTAATTTAGAATGGAACGATTGGGTAAGATCTTGTATTGAATACATTGATCCATCAGAAAGTGAAACATTGAGAATCGCTATGACTCCTTCAGATATCAAGAAGGAAACAACACATTGTGAAATCCATCCTACTTTGATTTTAGGACACATGGCATCAAGTATTCCTTTCTCTGATCACAACCAATCTCCACGTAACACTTACCAATCGGCAATGGGCAAGCAATCTATGGGTATATTCGCAAGAAACTACGCCAAACGATTGGACAAGAACGGTTACATTCTATGTTCTCCTATGCGTCCATTTGTGGAAACACGTATGATGAACATCTTGAAATCTCACGAGATGCCTTGCGGAGACAATATCATGGTAGCTATCGGAATTTACTCGGGATACAACCAGGAAGATTCAGTTATTATGAATCGTGGATCTATTGATCGAGGTATGTTCAGAACTCTATATTACACCATCTACAAGGATGAAGAACATCGTAACGTCTCTTCGGGTAAGGAAGAAAAGTTCGCGAAACCAAGACGCGAAAACACTAGAGGATTCAAAACGTCTGCTTATCATGCAATTCAAGATAACGGAGTTCCTGTATTGAACTCTTACATTCAAGAAAACGATGTAGTCATTGGAAAAGTCACAAGTTTGAAATCTGATCCTAATGGATACATATTCAGAGACTCATCCACTATGCATCGTAACTCCGAAACCTGTCGTGTAGACGGAGTTTGGAACGAAAAGAATTCTGATGGGTATCCTTTCGTCAAAGTCCGAGTTGTATCTGAACGTATCCCTGAAATTGGTGACAAAGTCAGTTCAAGACACGGACAAAAAGGAACTTGCGGTATCATCTTGAATGAAGAAGATATGCCTTACACGGCCAGCGGTTTAAGACCTGATATTATCATGAATCCTCATGCTGTTCCTTCACGCATGACTATCGCTCAACTTATGGAAACGATGTATGGAAAAGTATGTGCTCAACGAGGAACTTTGGGCGACGGAACTCCTTATTCACATCTAAAAATTGGAACTTTACGTGAACATTTACTTGCCTTGGGAATGCATCCTTACGGTAACGAAATAATGTATAACGGCCAAACTGGTGAAATGATGGAAGCAGAAATATTCATGGGACCCACATTCTACCAACGTTTGAAACACATGGTTATCGACAAGAAACATTCACGTGCTCGTGGTCCAATTGTTTCTCTTACACGTCAACCTTGTGAAGGCAGAAGCAGAGATGGTGGATTACGTGTAGGTGAAATGGAACGTGATTGTATGTTGTCTCATGGCATTGCGATGTTCACGAAGGAACGTTTGATGGACGTTTCAGATCCTTTCAAAACAGGGTTCTGTACATCCTGTGGAACACTAGCAGTAGTCAATCCAGAAGAGAACGTATATCATTGTGGTTCGTGTGGAGTCAATACTCACTTTGAAATGAAAACAATTCCTTATGCCGTCAAATTATGGTCTCAAGAATTAGAGGCAATGCATATAGTTCCAAGAATGGTATTCGAATAAATTTAAGAGATAAATGTCTAGTAAACTAATGTCGTTATCTGTTGTTTTATCAAGTGGGTTGGGAAACCAACTTTTTATTTTAGCGGCTTGTGAATCCTTCGCAAAACAAAGCAATAAAACTATGATTTTGGATCCAAGGTATATATTCAAATCTCCACATACAGACCATAATTATTTTGAAACGCTTTTCAAGAATTGGAAAGTTATTTTTAAATACGAAAATGATCTTCAACTCTTAAATGAACTTGGACATTTAGAGTATATGGACTGGCCTTATTTCCTTCAAAATTATACTAATAAAAACATCTTGTTACAAGGTTACTTTCATCACTGGAAATACATTGAACCAATTAAACAAACATTTATTTCTCGTTTGTCTTTCAATCCAAATTTAGATTCAACATATCCGTGGATCAAAGATTACTTTTTCTTACATGTGAGAGGAGGAGATTACTTGAAACAGCATAAAGAGTTACATTATGTCGATTTAAAAAACTATTACAAGAAGTGTTTGGATTCTATTCCCAATGAACAACTTGTTGTATTCACAAATGATGTTCCATATGCTGAATCTATTTTGAAAGACTACAAATACATTCTTATTTCCGGATCAGAAGAAGACACCTTGTATTTGATGTCTCAATGCAAAGGAGGAATATGTGCGAACTCTACATTTTCATGGTGGGGAGCATACATGAATACAAATCGTAAATTATTCCTTCCTTCAAAATGGTTGAATGATCCGCAATTTAAAATTGAAGGATACTTCTTTCCTGGGGCAACTATTGTGGATGTAGAATGTTGAATTAATACAATGAAGCAGTATATAGTTGAGTTTGTAGGTTCAATCGTTATTGTAACTGCTATTTTAGTTACTAACGCAAATCCATATGTTATGGGTATAACGTATCTTGCGACCTACTTGGTTTCTGATGACATATCTACAGGTCATTTCAATCCTATAGGTGCAATGGCTGTTTATTTAGCAGGACGATCGTCGACTTACGAAACTTGTATGAACTTGTTAGCACAAATGGCAGGTATGTTAGCAGCAATTATTGCCTTCTTGCCTATAACGGCTTTCATACGAGACATGTAGAAGAGTAAAATGAGTTTATACTTATACGTAATTGATCCAGTACATCGTCAAGCAGTTCGTGAACATATTGAAATTCGTCGTCCAACAGATTCAGGAGTTGATTTATTATGTCCTGAAACTACACTCAACTTCATTGAATGCGAATGTAGTAATAATCCTTGCGAAGACTATTGTTTACCTTGGCATTTAGGTATAAAATTGAAAACTGGTATTGTAGCTGCGGCGGTAGATGTCATAGGTAATCCTGCTCCTTACTTATTGCTTGCTCGTTCGTCTACTTCTTTGACTCCTTTACGTATGTCTAACCAAATTGGGTTAGCAGATGCCGGATACCGTGGTGAATTAATTGCTAGAGTTGATTGTTTGGACACAAACCTGAAAACTTATCCTATCCAAAAATATCGTCGTTTATTTCAAATTGTTCAACATAACTGGTTACCTTACAATAATGTTTATGTCGTTGATTCGATAGACCAATTACCAAAGGCACCAGATAATCGTGAAGGTGGTGGTTTTGGCTCTACAGGCAAGTAGTTTACATAGTTGAGTGTATGTAATAATAAAATGTTTACAGAACAACCTTTTATGAGAAAGCTCAGAGAAGTAATTTTAGAAGAAAAAGAACGTATTTGGGATGAACATGACCATGAAATTTCCCAAATCCAACAAAAAAACAGAGAAAGTGTTATGAAGGCTTGGGTTTTAGGATTAGTTGTTGGTGGAGGTGTAGCTGCTCTTGCGACTTCTTATTTAACTATGTACGTTCACGCATTAACTAAACACTAAAGTTGCTCTTTTTGATACCTTAAACGAGGTCTCGTATGAGCCATAATGAAATAGCATCATGAATTACAGCTCCCCAATAAGCATTATATATTGGCTGACCTAAAGCAAATATCATAAATAAAATGAGCACAATTGAGCGCAAGAAGGTGTTGAGAATGGCATTCGCCGTCGGCCACAACCAAACGTTCATTTATCTTTAAAATATTTTTTCTTGCTGTAGAGCATAAACACAAAATGGGAGGAGGTTTAATGCAACTTGTATCGTATGGTGCTCAAGATATTTACATCTCGGGTAACCCACAAATTACTTTCTGGAAGATTCTCTACAAACGTCACACCAACTTTGCAGTTGAATCCATTGAAGTTACCTTCAACGGTCAAGCCGACTTCAACAAACGTGTAACTGCAGTAATTAACCGTAATGCCGATTTAATGTACAAGACATACGTCCAAGTTGTTTTACCAGCAGTTTCATTAACAAACAACGATGGTTTCCGTTGGCTCAACTACATTGGTCACCGTCTCATCAAACAAGTCGAAATTGAAATCGGTGGTCAACGCATTGATCGTCAATATGGTGACTGGATGCAAATCTGGACCCAACTTTCTACTGATGCCGGTAACATCAAGGTCTTAGATTCTATGCTCGGTAACACCCACGATCTCGTTTTAATGAAACGTTCTACTGGTCTTGCATTAGATACAACCTGCTCTGCCTCAGAAACAACAATCTCTTGCGTTCCACGTGCAGGTACACCAGCCAAGACCCTCTACATCCCACTCCAATTCTGGTTCTGTCGTAACCCAGGTGTTGCAATTCCTCTCATTGCTCTCCAATACCACGAAGTCCGTATCAACGTCGATTTCGATACATGGCAAAACTGTCAATACTACGAAAGTGCAACTGGTGTCCCAGCTGCCTTAGCCGCCCAATCCTTGGCCGCTGCCTCCATCTATGTTGACTACGTCTACTTAGATACTGAAGAACGTCGTCGTTTCGCCCAACAATCCCATGAATACTTGATTGAACAAGTTCAATTCACTGGTGCTGAATCCATCACATCTTCTTCCAACAAGATCCAACTCAACTTTAACCACCCTGTTAAGGAACTCCAATGGGTCGTCCAACGTGACTCCTTCGTAGACTGCTCTACCTCCTCTTGGTTAGCATCTGTTGGAGGTGCTCAACCATTCAACTACTCTGATGATTTCTCCACTGATGGTATCATCACATCTCTCTTAGCCCAATCCAACGGTTCTTCTATTGGAACTATTGCTGGTACTTCTGCTGCCTCTCAATCCATGGCCACTCGTTACCTCGGTCCTGCTCCAACTGAAGCAAGCTCCCTCATTGGTGCCGATGCTACTGATCTCACTGGTATCTCAGAATTCGAATCTGGTGTCAACTACCTCCTCGCCAAAGTCATTCTCGACTCCGGTGTCCGCTGTGAAGGTAAGAACCCTGTTGAAGTTGCCAAGCTCCAACTCAACGGCCAAGACCGATTCACTGAACGTGAAGGTGCCTACTTCGACAAGGTCCAACCTTACCAACACCATTCCCGCTCACCATCCACTGGTATCAACGTTTACTCCTTCGCCTTACGCCCAGAAGAACATCAACCATCCGGAACATGTAACTTCTCCCGTATCGATAAGGCAACTCTCCAACTCACTGTATCTCTCAATACAGTTACTGGAACACGCACTGCACAAGTTCGTGTATATGCCCTCAACTACAACGTTCTCCGCGTAATGTCTGGTATGGGTGGTCTTGCATACTCCAACTAAACCTGCAAATATCTACTATATATTTGTGGTTTGCTAACTTGTTGGCTTTTAGTGTAATATAAATTAAAACATAATTAGAACCATAATTGAGCTTCAAACTTGAAATTCAATTATGATTTATGAATAATGGACCTAGTATACTACACAATTGGGTTTAATCCAAAGTATTTAGACTTGCTTTACCTTTCTATACTCTCTCTTCGCAAATACTATAGCCAAGACTTACTGGTTATTTGCGATGAATCAATCGTTACAGCATGTTCTGAAAAACTCAAAGAGTTTTCAAATATTATGATATCTCCATGTGAAGATTCTATTAGTGCTATGGATTCATCTATGAAGAAATTACTTATCTTTGATTACGATATCGAAAAATACGAAAAAATTCTCTTCATAGATTCTGATATTTTAGTGGATACAGATGTTAATAATTTTTTTGAAAAATTTGTAGAGGATAACACATTATATGCTTTTCCAGAACATCGTGAATTCGAACATCATGATAGGTTATGCCATTCTTTGATGAACTATACATACGAACAAATTCAATTTTTTATTATAAATCGTATTTATGTCTTCAATTGTGGATTGTTTGCTTTTTTAAACACTGAAACTATGAAACAACATTTCCAAAATATCAGAGATATGATAAAAAAACATGAAGGTGAATACTATTACGAACAATCGTTTATGAACGTATATTTCAATACCAGAAACTTGGTAAACACTTTAGTATTTAATGAAAAAAACTGTTTAATGAACATTGATTTATCAAAAGTGAATCCTAACTTATCTTGGATGAAAATATCATTTAAAAATAGATTTGTTCATTTTTCTTATTCACGAGGATCAGAGAAAAAGTTATACGACATGTTATGGTGGAAATCTAAATTTGGAATATAAACGTAACAACTATAGTTTAATAAAATGTCAAATCTAGTGTATTTTGCTATAGGATACAACGACAAGTTTGTTGATGTTGTAAACTTAGCAATCCGTTACTTACGTCTTAAAAATCCAACCATAACAGTTATGGTTATTTGCGATGAATCTTTCATGGAAAAATGTGCTAACATGTTTCCACCAGATACTTTGCTCTTCTCTGTTCCGGACTCAAAAACTAAACAAGATGCTACGATGAACAAACTTCGTATTTTTGATGCTCTTGAAGGAACAGACTTTAAAAGAGTTATGTATATCGATTCTGATATTTTGGTAGACAGAAATATTGACTCAATCATGTATCAAGTAACAAACGAAGAAAAACTTTATGCCTTTCATGAAAATTCAAACATCAATTCGCATAATGATATTAATTGGTCTTTTAGTAACTATTCAGAAGCATATCTTGAATTTTTCAAAGAACGTAGAATTTACGTTTTCAATACAGGACTATTTGCATTTATGAACACACCTCAAATGAAACAACATTTCAAAAACACAATTGAATTAATACAAAGTCATGATGGAGAACAGTTTTTAGAACAATCGGGAATGAATGTATACTTCAACAAACGCGATTTAGTTGATGGATCATTGATTACAAGTGAAGTATATAATATGTATACACCATTTGATGAAAGATGTCGTAACAAAATTATACACTTTGCAGGAGATCCTGGAAATGATGATTATAAATTAGGAAGTATGAAACATTTTATGATACATTACTTACTTGATCATATAGTATGTCCTTCTTGTTCTTGTAATTTTGTATTACAAAAAGTATAATGTATTCATTACGTGATTGGCAAAATTTGAAAAAGGATGTAAACAATCTCATTGCTGGAGCATCTGTAAAAGATGGAACGGATAGTTGGGTTCCTTTTCCAATTGGTGTTACTGTCCAAAACACATTTGAAAATTTAGAAAATCACCAACAAGGACCGCATGATAAAACAGTTCTATGCAGTATAAATATTTATACTGACAGAAGAAGGAGAAACACAAATAACAGAGAAAGTTTCGTTAAAACATTAGCTTCAAACGGTATCCCAAACCAAAACATACCGTTTAAAGAATACCAAAAAACATTAACTGATTATAAGTTTGTTGTGTCTCCAGAAGGAAACGGCATAGATTGTCATCGTCATTATGAAGCACTTATTTCCGGTTGCATTCCTATTGTAGAAGACAATCCTTTGATAAAAGAAAAATATAAGGGTTGTCCAATTTTGTATACTAAAGACTATTCAGAAATCACTACAGAATACCTTGAAAAGGTTTATTCGGAAATGATAGACCAAACATACGACTTTACAAGTCTATTTTTATCATCTTATACTCCGAGAATACAAGATGAGATAAAGTCTAATTCATGCTTCTGGGCAAAAAGATACGGAGTTCCACTGTGGTATCCAGGAACAAAGGTAAAACTCATTAAGTGGCTTAAAATTTATTAGCAAATAAGTAAATGCCAGACAAGACACGCAAGGTAAAAACATACGGAAGTCGCGCACAAGTCATGCACGGCGGTGCTATGAAGACAACAGGAGGTCTCACTAAAGATGACCTTATGTATAACAAGGGCGGTCGTATCGTATCAAAGAAACGACACGCAACAATGAAGAAGAGAATTGGAGGAGATGAATAAAGGTTTTAAACGCACTTTCATTAATCAGATAAAATGCCAGACTAT
>Ga0214171_1000184_pt1 | contig 22873 bp, 23 predicted proteins | sample TroBogEpilimnion_40_FD_153009 | JGI IMG/M metagenome (GOLD analysis project Ga0214171, IMG submission 153009) | Freshwater microbial communities from Trout Bog Lake, WI - 02JUL2007 epilimnion | ecosystem: Environmental > Aquatic > Freshwater > Lake > Epilimnion/Euphotic zone | place: Trout Bog... | reverse complement strand
TCGAAGCGAGAAACCTCTTGAGAGCTTTTTGCCATAGCGGGACTCTACGGCGATGCGATTACCGTGACAAGCTCGATTCAAGTACCTTTCTCGCATGAGTGAGCCCGAGATCATCCAGGAACAGCCTGAGGCTGCGCCCGGTTTTTCGGTTCACCTCACCAATTTTGATGGCCCATTCGACCTACTTTTGCAGCTCATCGCCCGTCACAAGATGGATGTCACCGAGGTAGCCCTCGGGGTCGTGACCGATGACTTTATTGCCTATATTCGGGCGTTAGAGGGCTCAGAAGAGGGCTGGGATCTGGACCAGACCACTGAATTCCTCGTGGTGGCGGCAACGCTCCTGGACCTCAAGGCGGCTCGATTGCTCCCTTCGGGAGAGGTCGAAGACGAGGGCGACCTCGCTTTGCTCGAAGCCCGCGACCTCCTTTTTGCCCGCCTTCTCCAATACCGAGCCTTCAAGCAGATCGCGGCGATTTTCAACGAGCGAGTCAGCCTGGCGGAGAAGACTTTTGCCCGCGTGGTCGCGCTGGAGTCCCATTTCGCCCAGCTGCTGCCGGAGGTCCTGATTGGCGTAGGCGCAGATCGCTTCGCTGCCATTGCTCAGCGGGTCCTCTCGCCCAAGAGTCCGCCCGTAGTGGGCGTCGAGCACATCCACCGACCTTTGGTGAGCGTGACCGAAGAAGCGGTCAAAATTGTGGAACACCTTCGTCGCTCGAACCGAGTGACATTCCGGAGCTTGGCAGGCGATGCCGAGAACACTTTGGTGGTTGTTGCCCGATTCTTGGCCTTACTTGAGCTGTATCGCGAGGGAGTGCTGCGATTTGAGCAAGTTATTGCCTTGGGTGAGCTTCATATTACTTGGGTGGGCGGAGCCGAAGGGGATATCGAAGTGAGCGATGAGTTCGATGTTCCGGTAGTTATAGCTGAAGATGAGACAAATGGAGACGAAAATGTCTAATCCCGAACTAAATAGATCACTTGAAGCGGTCCTGATGGTCGTGGATGAGCCGGTCTCTGAGATCATCTTGGCTCAGATTACGGAAGTACCTACCGAGCAGGTCTTAGCCGCCCTTCAAGAACTTGCGGCGCAGTACTCGAACGAGGGTCGCGGCTTCGAACTCCGGCAGGTAGCCGGCGGCTGGCGTTTCTATAGCCATCCCGACCTTGCACCTATCGTCGAGAAGTTTGTACTGGATGGCCAACAGACACGCCTTACTCAGGCCGCTCTAGAAACCCTCGCCGTTATTGCCTATCGCCAACCCATCTCGCGCGCTCGCGTTTCAGCTATTCGCGGCGTAAACGTCGAAGCAGTTATGAAGACCCTTGTTACGCGTGGTTTGGTCGAGGAGAGCGGAACTGAGGCGGAGACGGGGGCAATTCTCTACGTGACCACCTCGTACTTCCTCGAGAAACTTGGTCTCAACCACGTCAGCGATCTGCCAGCCTTGGCACCATTCCTGCCCGATGTTGATGGCTTGGATGAGGTTCTTTCTACGCTCACTGACTAAATAACTAGCTCTCCCGATTTTCCCAACCAGCTCGATTAACAAATTCTCAACCTTTACTCTAGGGTTCTCCTATGAGCCCTCGTGAGAAGACTTCAAAGCTAGACGCAGATTCCCATTTGAAAGCTGATTCTGGCGCCCCACTCGTACGCCTTCAGAAGGTACTTGCAGACGCCGGTATAGCAAGCCGCCGGGGGAGCGAGGAGTTGATCTCGGAAGGTCGAGTCAGCGTAGATGGTGTTCAAGTAACTGAACTCGGCACGAAGATTAATCCCTTAATCTCTAAAGTAGAGGTTGATGGTGAGGCAATAAATCAATCAGTGACTAAGAGTTATTTAGCGTTTTATAAGCCTATCGGCGTAATTTCGGCGATGTCGGACCCTCAGGGAAAGCCAAATTTGGGCGATTACTTCCGCGAGCGAAATGAGCGCCTTTTTCACGTCGGACGTCTTGACCGCGAAAGTGAAGGCCTCATCTTGCTAACAAATGATGGGGATTTGGCCCATCGAGCTACCCACCCATCTTATGGACTGAAAAAGAAGTATTTGGTGGAGATCAAGGGCCTCTTCGGAAAGGCTCAGGTAGCCGCGCTTTTAGAAGGCGTTGAGCTCGAGGACGGGCTCGCCCGAGCTCTCGAGGTGACGACTGTTCGCGAGATCGAACCCAAGCACTATTGGGTCGAGGTAACTATCCACGAGGGCCGATTTCACATCGTCCGACGGATGTTCGATTACCTTGAGGTGGAAGTCCTCCGGTTAATCCGGACCGACTTCGGGCCTATCAACATCGGGGAGATTAAGTCGGGTCGCTGGCGAGCGCTCTCGCAACCAGAAATAGAAAACATGTTTAACGCTTTATCGCTAAAACGTTAAGTCGAAATCTAAATAAGCAATATAACGTTTTATTGATAATACTGTCAGCAGTCAAATATCGATAAAGGGATAATCTCGAGCGTGAAACTCCTCTAAATGTTGATAAATAAATATTCAAGCCTTCCAACGGATTATCTCCGATAGATTATCGACATTTGCAAAGGTTGGTTTATTGACAAAAGGGTAAAACGTTTTAAGCATAAATTAGCAATCGCTCAACGGTTAGGTGCCCTACGATAGGCACATGAGTACTCGAGGTTTCCGTGGGGCCACGCAGCTTAAAGCCGATTCAGCGGAGGAGATGCGGTCGGCCGTCGGAGAATTAGTGCTCGAAATGATTCGAATCAACGACCTTCCGTTGGAATCCATTGTCTCGATCCTCTTCACTGCAACTCCCGATATTCACTCTTCGTTTCCGGCCACAGCGGTTCGAGACTTGGGCTTTGAACAAGTTCCGCTGATTTGCGCTCAGGAGATGGATGTTCCGGGAGCTATTCCTCTTACAGTCCGAGTACTGATCCATGCAAATTCTGATCTCAAGCAGAGCGACGTTCAGCACGTGTACTTGCGTGGGGCGAGCGTCTTGAGGCCTGACCTTGCCCGCTAACGAATCCTTCTCGGATGTGATGCACGCTCGCATCATAGGGGCCGGGCTAATTGGCACTTCTATTGGCCTTGCCTTGAGCGCTCGGGGAGTAGTTGTCAGCTTCGAGGACTCTTCGCCAGCAAATGCCGAACTCGCCAGCGCGCTAACCGGTGGATTAACTAGTGATTCGACAGAACCTGAACTGGTGATAGTTGCAACCCCGATTTCAGCGATTGGAACTCTTGTATTGGGTGCACTTGAGCGATATCCCGAGTCAATAGTTATAGATATAGGTGGTTTGAAGTCTAAGGTTTTGCAAGAGGTTTTGACTTTATCGGTATCCAACCCCCGATATGTATCCGTTCATCCGATGGCAGGACGTGAGATTTCAGGACCGGGAGCGGCTCGCGCTGATCTTTTCGAGGGCAGGGCATGGATTGTCACTGCGAGTCCGACTAGCTCCGAGAAAGCTACTGAGATCGCTCTTGCGCTCGGCGAAATTTTGGGAAGTACGACTTACCGTTTAGGTCCAGCCGAGCACGACGCCACCATCGGTCTTGTTTCACACTTGCCTCAGATGGTCAGCTCGCTCTTGGGATCTGTTCTCGCTTCTCGCAACCCCGAGGAGCTTTTATTGGCAGGGCAGGGACTCAGGGACACGACGCGGCTGGCTGCCTCGGATTCAGGATTTTGGAGTGAGCTTTTGCTCGCCAATGCCGATGTCAATATCGAATTATTGAACGACTATGCGACCCGACTGAGCGACCTAGTAAAAGCGCTCTCCGAAAAGAACGAACAAGCGCTCGTTGAGATTCTGGACTCGGGCCGTACGGGGCAGAAACGAATTCCGGGCAAGCACGGCGCGCGCGTGCGTGACTACACATATCTGCCGGTCGTTATCAAGGACGCCCCAGGGCAACTTGCGGCGCTCTTCGACGAATGCGCACGTGCAGGGGTAAACGTTGAAGATCTCTCGATTGAACATAGCCCAGGTCAATCAACTGGGTTAATCACGCTTGCTCTTTCAGAATCAGATGCCGAGAAGTTGCAGATTCACTTGAAGAATCTCGGTTGGTCTGCGCATCAGCCTCGTAAATAATCGAATTTCGCAGTAGTTATTAACAGTAAGGTTGAGCTATGGCTAATGTGATTGTTGCGATTGATGGACCAAGTGGTTCCGGCAAGTCGAGCACAGCCAAAACTCTTGCAACACGAGCCAATTGGAGTTACTTAGACACTGGCGCTCTTTACCGCGCGGCAACATGGTTGGCGCTTAAGGAGAATCTCTCCGAGGGCTGGGAAATCATCGCAGCGCTTCGCAAAGAAGCGATCGCTTTCAAAACTAATCCGCAACAGCCTGAAATATTTTGTGGAGATGTCGACATAACGACTGAAATTCGTACCATGCGGATTACTGACAAGGTGAGTGAGTTCAGTCAGATTCCAGAACTTCGTGATTATCTAGTTGCGCTTCAGCGAGAGGTAATTGAAGCAGCTCCAGCAGGTATTGTTGTCGAAGGGCGAGATATCGGAACCGTTGTTGCGCCCGAAGCTCATCTCAAAGTATTTCTATACGCGGATCTGCATGCGCGTGCAGCGCGTCGCGAAGATGAAATTTCATCGCAAAAGATTGAGAGTGTAGATTCGGCGAAGGTTGCGGCTTCGCTTTCGAACCGTGATGAGATTGATTCCAATCGCCGCATTTCTCCGCTTAAACCAGCGGCGGATGCTCTGGAACTCGATTCGACGCTTCTCTCTTTGCCAGAAGTGGTCGAGGTAATTTGGGAGTGGCTTAAGCGCCGCAATTTGTTGGGATTGCCAACCGTTGCGGTTATTGGCCGTCCAAACGTCGGCAAGTCAACGCTGGTCAATCGAATTATTGGGCGCCGCGAAGCGATTGTTGAGGATACGCCAGGAGTCACCAGAGATCGCGTCAAGTACGAGGCCGAATGGAATGGTCGCCGATTTTTATTGATTGATACTGGGGGATGGGAAGAGCGTCCTGAAGGAATTTCTACCAAGATTACGTTGGGTTCTGAGGCCGCAATCAATGAAGCAGATTTGGTTCTCTTCGTAGTGGACGCTCAAGTTGGAGCGCTTGACGAAGATGAGTCGCTCGTAACGTTGCTGCGTCGCAGCAAAAAGAAAATTATCTTGGCGGCCAATAAAGTTGATGGTCAGGTTGAAGAGGCAGATGCGCACGCGCTGTGGAATCTTGGACTAGGAGAGCCACACTTTGTTTCGGCGTTGCATGGTCGCGGTAGCGGCGATCTATTAGATTTTCTTATCAAACAATTGCCAGAAGTTGGATCAGAACAACCCGACGATGGTTTTCGTCGTGTAGCACTTGTAGGAAGACCTAACGTTGGTAAGTCAAGCTTGCTCAATATTCTTGCTGGTGAATCTCGTGTGATTGTCGACGATAAAGCTGGAACGACTCGTGATCCGGTCGATGAATTGATTGAAATCGGTGGCGATACCTGGCGTTTTATCGATACCGCGGGTATCCGTAAACGTTCACATCAAGATAGCGGAACCGATTACTACGCATCGCTTCGAACAGCCAGCGCGCTGGAACGTGCCGAGGTTGCGGTTGTCGTGTTGGATGCTTCCATTCCGTTGACCGAACAAGACATTCGCATTGTCTCAATGGTTGAAGAAGCGGGACGAGCGCTCGTCATTGTCATGAACAAATGGGATTTGATGGACGAGGATCGTCAAAACCAACTTGAGAAAGAGTTGGAACGACAGTTAGAGCGTTATCCATGGGCGCAGCGAGTCAACCTCTCTGCCGCGACCGGTTGGCATAGAGATCGGTTAGCTCCGGCCTTGCGTACGGCGCTTGCAAGCTGGGAGAAGCGAATCCCGACTGCGAAGCTCAACTCATTTCTTGGCGCCCTTGTCGGCGCGACGCCACCACCGGTACGTAGCGGCAAGCAGCCAAAGATTCGATTCGCGACCCAAGCCGCCACATGCCCACCGAAATTTGTTGTTTTCGCGACCCAGTTCGTTGAGACGAGTTACCGTCGCTTCATTGAGCGCAGGCTGCGCGAAGAATTTGGTTTCGCTGGCACGCCAGTGGAAGTTGTCGTTAACGTCAAAGAGCGCGATTAAGCATCTGCCTCTTCCGCCTGTCGAGTTTTAAGGGTTTCAGTACTATTTGAGGGTATTGCCGCGGGACGTAGCGCAGCTTGGTAGCGCACCAGGCTGGGGGTCTGGGTGTCGCAGGTTCAAATCCTGTCGTCCCGACTTCAGGTGCCGAGCACTATCCATTTAGGGTATTAGGGAATCAGGGAAGGGGTGCTCGTGGCTTCAGATAACGCTTCAGCCGATCGAATCCTGACAATTCCTAACGCAATCACTGGCCTGCGCGCATTGGGCATACCGCTATTTCTCTATCTTTATCTGCATTCACATCTTGCCGGCTGGAGCTTCTTTGTACTTGGCTGCGGAGCCGCCACGGATTACCTCGACGGAAAAATTGCACGAGCTCTCAAGCAAGTATCGAACTTGGGCGCAAAATTGGATCCGACAATTGACCGTGCATACATCGCCGCAACAGTTATTGCTTTGGCGATACGTCACGCAATTCCGTGGTGGATTGTTATTGTTCTCATCGCTCGCGATCTCTGGATGGCGTTGGTGCTTGTCGCGCTGAAATCAACGACAGGCGAACTATTTGAAGTGACCTTTCTCGGTAAGGCTGCCACCTTTAATTTGTTGTATGCCTTCCCGCTCCTACTGGTTGCTGGACGCGGGGGAGTCGCAAATTGGTGCGGCATTTTCGGCTGGGCGTTTGTGATTTGGGGGCTCTGCCTATACCTTCTGACCGGAATTCACTATAGTTTCGTCGGATTAAGAAACATTAGAGCAGCTCGTTCGTTATAAGTTCGGTTCGGTTCCAGTTGAGAGAGAGTTGGAAATTCGTGTCATCAGTTCCAGGAGATTTGCAGTACACCAAAGAACACGAGTGGGTAGCACCAGCCTCGACTTCAAACGTTTATCGAATTGGCATCACTGACTTCGCGCAGGGCGCGCTCGGCGACATCGTATATATCCAGCTTCCAAAATTGGGCCAAGACGTCACAGCTGATGCAGTCTGCGGAGAAGTTGAATCAACAAAGAGCGTCTCGGAAATTTATTCACCCGTCACTGGCAAAGTTGTTGCGATTAATAACGATTTGGATAAGGCGCCGGAAGCGATTAACTCTGATCCATACGGCGCAGGTTGGATCTGCGAAATCGAAGTTGCTACCACACCGACCGGACTGCTCAGCGCCGTGGAATACTCCGCTCTCACCGCGTAGCAAAGCTCGATTTGCTCGCTTGACCGAGTGAGCGCTCTCGCCTAGTGTCAGCCTCTAGATAAGGTTTCGAGTTTTAACCTTATCCGAGCGTTTTATTTAGACTTTAAAAGCGAGAGAGAGGGAGTCTTCGTGAGCGAATCACTGAAGCCAACGAACGAGCTCACCTCCACTATCCATATTAATTCGCTCCGACATGTGCCAGACGCTTCAGCCTCTGAGCGTGCGAAAAAGGCCTTTGCAGCACTCGATGAGCAGACCCGGGGACTTCTCAATCAGCTGACTGCCAATACTGCGATGTTCGTAGTGCAAAGCGGCGCAAGTGCCGGATCACGCTATCTCGTCGATGGCGATGCGACGTCGATCGGTCGCGACAAGCAGAGCGACATATTCTTTGATGACGCAACTGTCTCGCGCAAGCATGCGGCGGTCAAGCGGTTAGGCAATTCATTCTCGATTGTTGATGAAGGCAGCCTCAACGGCACATATGTAAATGCAGTATCTATCTCGGACGCTAATCTCACAACCGGCGACGTAGTGCACATTGGTAAGTACAAGCTCACATTTTTTCAATCACAACCAGATTTAGCACCATTAGAGTCAGAAACATCAGGGGGAAAGTAAATGGCAGTACCAGCACGCGCCTATTTGAGCATTGGTGAAGTTCTATCGAAACTCCGCGGAGAGTTCCCTGATGTGACAATCTCAAAGATTCGCTTCCTCGAATCTGAAGGCTTGATTGACCCACAGCGCACTCCATCTGGTTATCGCAAGTTCACCGCTGTAGATTTGGAACGTCTTCGTTATGTGCTGACCGCACAACGTGATCAGTATTTGCCACTGCGCGTCATCAAAGAGAATCTAGATGCACTTGACCGTGGTCTGACTCCAGCGACAACCCCGGGCGCTGCACTAGCCCCACGCCTAGCCACGATTGATGGCGAGTTAACCGCTGCAACTTTTAAGAATCTCTCGCAGGATTCAGAGCTTCGCCTTTCGCGCGAAGAGCTCTTGCAAAATTCTGGTCTTGACGACGCCCAACTAACAGAACTCGAATCGTTCGGCTTAATCGTCATTAAGGGCCGTTATTACGGGGGAGATGCGCTATCTGTCGCTAAAGCCGTGGCAGAGATGACCGCATTTGGGATCGAAGCTCGCCATCTCCGCTCATTCAAGACCGCAGCCGATCGCGAAGTTGGACTTGTTGAGCAGGTTATTACTCCACTGCTTCGGCAAAAGAGTTCTGACGCGAAGGCGCGCGCCGAGGAAGTTCAGCGTGAGCTTGCATCGCTCTCGGTCCGCTTACATGCCGCTCTCGTTGCTTCAGGACTTTCGCGACTTCGGTGATTCAGTTTCATCCGGTAGAAGTCGTGGGTGTCCGGGTCGAGATGCCATCGAACCAACCAATAATCTTGCTCAAGCAGATTGACGGAATTCGTTACCTTCCTATCTGGGTTGGCTCGGCGGAAGCAACGGCGATCGCATTCGCACAACAGGGTTTAGTCCCGCCTCGCCCCATGACCCATGACCTGCTCTTGACGGTCGTCAACGAACTCGGGGGCAAGATAAACAAGGTCCATTTGACTGAGCTTCGGGATGGAATTTTCTACTCTGAGCTGCACTTGAATAACGGGGTAGTGGTCTCGGCGCGCCCGAGTGATTCCATCGCACTGGCACTTCGTTCCGAAATTCCTATCCTCGCCACAGAGGATCTCTTTGCCGCTGCCGGAATCGAGATCCCGGACGAGTCGGAGGACGAGGTCGAGAAGTTCCGGGAGTTCCTGGAAGACATCAACCCAGAGGATTTCCTCGCTTAATTCTGTCGCGACGCTCTTTCGCAGGGCGGAAAACCCTTAAGTTAAAGTTTACGGTTAGGCCGTGTCGGTCATTGCTGGAACGGGGTAGAGGACTTACAGTTATGTCATTCGTTAATTCCCCTAGCGAGCAGATGAAATGAGCTTCCCATGAGCGATCTCTCAACCCCTGATACAGCTTCGCAGCACCCTGAAGTTGGCTACCGCGGTGCGACGGCCTGTGTTGCGGCAGGAATTTCTTATCGCCAATTGGATTATTGGGCGCGAACTGGACTGGTTCAGCCAAGTATTCAGCCAGCCTCTGGTTCTGGTTCGCAACGCCTTTATGGTTTTCGCGACATTTTGGTCCTAAAGATTGTTAAGCGCCTGCTCGATACCGGCGTATCGCTGCAAAATATTCGAACCGCAGTCGAACACCTACGTGGTCGAGGCGTTGCGGACCTTGAGCGCATGACCTTGATGAGCGATGGCGCTTCGATTTATGAATGCACAAGCGCAGATGACATCGTGGACTTGTTGCAAGGCGGTCAGGGCGTATTTGGAATTGCGATCAACAAAGTGTGGACCGAAGTTGAAGGTTCGCTCGCAACCCTACAGGGGGAGTCGAGTGTTGATGGCTCGATTGCAATGACCGGCACCTCAGCCTCGGACGAGCTGGCAGAGCGTAGAAAGAGAAAAGGCGCTTAAAACTCTTTATTCTTCCCTCTAGATAAAAGGACCTCCGTGGTGGCGGGTACCTAACATGAGGGATGAGGAAGCATGTCTGAAGTTCGTTCGCGTTTCGAAGATCGCCATATCGGACCCGATGCACAGGATGTTTCTTACCTTCTGAAAGAAATTGGCGAGAGCAATCTCGACGCATTCATGGCAAAGGTAGTCCCTGCGAATATTGCAATTTCTCAAAAGCTTTCCGAAGTTCTACCCGATGCGATCTCTGAAGTTGAAGCAATTGAAGAACTCCGTGAACGCGCAGATAAGAATTCATCCATCAAGTCGCTGATTGGTGCGGGATATTACGGAACGATTACGCCGCCGGTAATTCTGCGAAATGTTTTAGAGAACCCCGCTTGGTACACGGCATATACGCCGTATCAGCCAGAGATTAGCCAAGGTCGGCTCGAGGCTATTTTCGCTTTCCAAACATTGATTTCAGATTTGACTGGGTTGCCGGTGGCGAACGCGTCCATGTTGGATGAGGCTACCGCCGCAGCCGAGGCGATGACGTTAGCCCGTCGCGCGTGGTCAGGCAGCGACGATGCGGTTTTTGTGATCGACAGTGGACTCCATCCACACATTTCAGCAGTTATACATACTCGCGCCAAGCCACTCAACATCACGATTGTTGAACATGATTTTTCGCAACCACTTGATTCGGTAAGCCAAGAAATATTTGGCGCCGTTATTTCACAATTTACGACCGTTGGAAAAGTTCAGAATCCTTCGGCGGCAATTTCTTGGCTACACGCGCATGATGCGTTGGCAATCATTGTCTGTGACCTTCTAGCTCTCACATTGTTTAAGAGCCCAGGGGAGTGGGGTGCAGATGTTGCGGTTGGTTCGGCCCAGCGCTTAGGAATCCCGATGGGCTTTGGAGGACCGCATGCGGGATTCATGGCTGTAAAGACCGGACTCGAACGATCGATACCAGGTCGGCTGGTTGGCCAGAGTATTGATTCTCATAACAATCCGGCGTTCCGGTTGGCGCTTCAGACGCGCGAGCAGCATATTCGCCGCGACAAGGCGACATCGAATATCTGTACTGCACAGGTACTTCTTGCGAATATGTCAGGTTTCTACGCCATGTGGCACGGCCCGGCCGGCCTGCGCGCGATAGCACATGACGTGATGGAGAAGGCGCGCTGCCTTGCTGAAGCAATCGGTGTAACGGTTTCGCACGAGTTCTTCGATACCTTCGAGATCCCTAACGTGAATGCGGAAGAGATTCTTGCTAAGGCGCGTACCGCTGGATACAACTTGCGAAAGATTGATGGGTCAACTCTTGCGATTAGTATCGACGAGACCGTGACTCGTAAAGATATGATGGCGATCGCTAAGATTTTTGGAAAAGTTTTGTGCGACTCAACTGCGGTTGTATTGAGTGCAGATCAGAAGCGAATGACTGGCTACCTGACGCATCCGCTTTTCAATACTTTCCACTCCGAAACGTCGATGCTTCGTTATCTTCGCTCGCTTGCTGACCGTGATTTGGCGCTAGATCGCACCATGATTCCGCTCGGTTCGTGCACCATGAAATTGAATGCAACAACAGAGATGATTCCTGTGACCTGGCCGGAGTTTTCAGGGTTACATCCATTTGCCCCATCCGAGCAGAGCGCGGGCATTCGTCAATTGATTTCTGAATTGTCCGATTGGCTCGTCAAGATCACGGGTTACGACGCTGTCTCATTGCAACCTAATGCTGGATCGCAAGGCGAGTTCGCTGGTTTGCTCGCGATTCGCAATTATCTTGACGCAAACGGCGGCAAAGAGCGAGACATCTGTTTGATTCCATCCAGCGCTCATGGAACAAATGCGGCAAGCGCTGTTATGGCCGGTATGAAAGTTGTTGTTGTCGCGTGTGATGACGAAGGCAACGTCAGTGTTGATGACATCAAAGCAAAGATAGGGGAGTACTCCGATCGACTCGCCGCTTTGATGGTTACCTATCCATCGACACACGGAGTATTCGAGGAAGCGATTACCGAAATTTGTGCGTTGGTACATGATGCGGGCGGTCAGGTATACGTTGACGGCGCAAATCTGAACGCACTTGTCGGAACTGCGCAGCCCGGAAAATTTGGAGCGGATGTTTCGCACTTAAACTTGCACAAGACGTTCTGCATTCCACACGGTGGCGGGGGACCAGGAGTAGGTCCTGTCATTTCTAAAGCGCACTTAGCGCCATATCTTCCGAACCATCCGTTGGATGCGTCAGCTGGACCAGCAAGCGGTCCGGGACCGGTTTCATCGGCACCTTTTGGTTCGGCCAGCATCTTGCCGATTAGTTGGGCATACATTCGAATGATGGGTGGAGCGGGACTGACCCACGCGACACATGTTGCAATTCTTTCCGCTAACTACATAGCCAAGAAGCTCGAAGCGCACTATCCCGTCCTTTACAAGGGTAAGAATGGTTACATCGCGCACGAGTGCATTCTTGATATTCGCGAAATCACCAAGCGCACGGGCGTGACGGTTGATGACATTGCAAAGCGATTAATGGATCATGGATTTCATGCGCCTACAATGAGTTTCCCGGTCGCTGGAACTTTGATGATTGAGCCAACTGAGTCCGAGGATGTCCGCGAACTCGACCGCTTTATTAACGCCATGATTTCGATTCGGGCTGAGATTGCCGACATCGAAAAGGGTCAATTGACCGTGGAGGAGTCGCCCTTGCGATTCGCACCGCACACTAGCGCCGACTTGCTGGGCTCAGAATGGAACCGCAAATACAGTCGCGAAACTGCCGCGTTTCCAGCGGGCAACGATGTTGAGATTGGTCGAGCTGGCAAATACTGGCCAACTGTTGGTCGTATCGATGGCGTATATGGCGACCGGAATTTGGTCTGCTCATGCACTCCGATAGAGGAGCTGGCGATCAACTAATCGGTCTCCGGAACCTTGCAATCTGACATAATGTAGATTATCGGCTAAAGGGTTACGCTCGGAAGTGTCCTCGCAGCGCCCATCCAGTCACCTTAAAAACGGCTTCTAAGGCGATTTGCGGGCTCATTTTTGACTGCCCGGCTCTACGTTCGGTGAAAGTTATGGGAACTTCCGCGAGCTCGAATCCGGAACGAATGGCTCGGGCCGCAATTTCGATTTGAAATGAATATCCCTTGGATTCGATCGCTGAAAAATCTAGTTGCTGAAGTAGCCCTTTGGGCAGGATTCGGAAGCCACTCGTCAGGTCTCGGGCTTGGAGCCCCAGGGCTCGGTCGGCATACCACGTGCCTATGCGACTGAGCAGCCGGCGGTGAATCGGCCAATTGAGCACTTCGCCACCGTCCATCCAACGGGTTCCGATAACGATGCAGCGTGGTCCCGATCGCTCTAAAAGGTTGATCAACTCTCCGGGGTCATGGCTCAGATCAGCATCCATCTCAATGAAATAGTCGTATCCGCGCGATAGGCCCCAGATGAAACCTTGAATGTATGCATGCCCCAAGCCGCCCTTAACGGGATTAGATAACCAATGAAAATTGATTAACCCCAGTGACCGAGCCTTTGCAAGGGTTCCATCTGGTGATTCATCGTCAACGAGCAAAATATCAATGGTGTATTTCGCGGATAGGGCCTTTCGGACAGAATCAAGTTGAGTGAGAAAATCGACAATATTTCCTGCTTCGTTATATGTCGGCACAACTACTAAGTAACGATTTACCACTTCAGCGCGGAGATCAATCTGTCAATCGGCGAACCTAGACCATAGCGTTGCGAGATTGCGTAAATGTCATCCAACGTTGTAGGCGCCTTGGGCAGCTTGACATCAATGTCAGGCACAGCAACATCTAGCGCACAGTGAACGAGTTTCGGTGCGATCTTTGCGTATTCCAGATCAGCGAGCAATTTTTTTCGATGTGCAGCAGATAGGCGAATGTCAGTATCGTCGTGAGCTGCTGTGATGACCTCATCCATCGATGAAAAAACATTCGCTATAGCCGCGGCCCCCTTCTCGCCAATCCCCTTTATGCCCGGCAATCCATCGGAGGCGTCGCCGCGAATCATGGCAAAGAGAGCGTACCTATCCCCCGGTATTGCATACTTCTTTTCGATGTAATCGCGCCGGACCAAATCATGATTAGAAAGGCCTTTTGCCAGATATACGATTGCAATATCTTTCTTATCATCAACCAACTGAAAAAGGTCTCTATCGCCCGTGACAACTCTGATTGGCCCCTTCTCACGTAGTGCGTAGGTGGCCATAACATCGTCCGCCTCATAATCATCTACGCCAACGACCGGTATCCGAAATGCATCTAGTAGATCGAGAAGAATCGGAATCTGTGGCGAGAGCAAGTCAGGCTCTTCTTCGTCACCATCTTCATCGATGCGATTAGCCTTGTAATCGGGGAACAATTCAGTGCGCCAGGTGGGGCGCCAATCGCCTTCAATGCAGGCAACAATTCGATCGGGCTGGTACATATCGATAAGCCGGGCCGTCATGTCGATAAAGCCACGTATCGCGTTGATGGGCTCGCCTTCGGGGCTCACCAACGTGTCCGGCATTCCGTAATAGGCGCGATACCAGAGCGACGCGCTGTCGAGAAGCATGAGTGTCATGTGAGCGCTCCTGCATATGCGATGACGCCTCTATCGACCCGAGTAAGGGCAGCCTCTACCGTAGGAGCGAGTTCTGGCGATGCAATGGCTAATTGTTTGAGCAAATCAATCACTTGCTTCATGGAACGCACGAAGTCTCCGACGGTTAGCTCGCTTCCCTTCAGGATCGCGGATAATGAATTTCCACTCGCCCAACGATGAGCAGCCCAGCAGAATCCCATGTCGGGGGCGCGCATTGGCTCTAACCCAAAATCAACTTCAACGTCATAAATCTTTCGCCAGATCTCGACTATGCCGGGCAGGGTCTCGGCGACCGCGCCTTTTGGAATCTTCGGTTCAGAATCACGCCGCGCTTCGAATTGAAAGGCAGAAAGAACACTGACTAAATCTTGTGGTGAGAGATTCTGGAGCAGTCCTGACCTAATACTTTCTGCGATCAGTAGATCGGTTTCACCATAGATCTTCGCGAGCAGTTGTCCAGGCTTGGTGATGGATTGCCCATCTATGTAACCAAGCTTTTCTAGGACTAACAAAACTTTATTGAAACGTCGAACAATAACGTTGGTACGAGTTTCTACTCGTTCAACTAAGCCACGATTCTCACGAACGAGGCGGTCCATCCGCTCTGTATATCGAGCGTGGTCTTCACGCTCGCTGCATCCGTGGCAGGGATGATGACGCATCTCACGACGAAGCCCATCAATTTCTTCTTCGACCCGAGCTCGAGTCCGCTTTGACTTGAAGTCAACGCTCTTCTCTAAATCGCGAATCTTTGACCGATAACTGGCGTATTGCAAAAAATCTCCAAGGTGGCATTCGACATCGGCCGCAATTTTGTTGATGGCTTCGTTGTTGCGATTGATTTGTTTGGTGAGCCCCACCACTGCCTTGTCGGCTTGGAATTGAGCAAAGGAAGATTCCAGCGATCGCCGAGCTCGATCCACACCCATTTGCGAAATCAAGTTGATGGTCATGTTGTACGTAGGTTTAAAAGAACTCTTAAGTGGATACGTACGCGTGGAAGCCAATCCACTTGCCATTCCCGAATCAATTTCACGAGTCCAAAGAATGACCGCGTTTCCTTCAATATCAATGCCGCGTCGGCCGGCACGACCAGTGAGCTGGGTGTACTCCCCTGGCGTTATTGATACGTGTGATTCGCCATTCCATTTGGAAAGTTTTTCGAGAACCACTGTGCGTGCTGGCATATTGATTCCCAGCGCCAGCGTTTCGGTGGCAAAGACCGCCTTGATATATCCCTGCTGAAAGAGCTCTTCGACTGTCTCTTTAAATGCTGGTAAGAGTCCGGCATGGTGCGCCGCGATACCGCGTTCCAGCGCATCAGCCCATTCGTGGAAGCCCAAGATGTACAAGTCTTCTTCTGGCAGATTGCCGATCTTTTCGGAGATGATTCGTCGAATTTCTGAACGCTCTTCGGCGTTGGTCAATCGCAATCCATTGGTCAGGCATTGCTTTACGGCGGCGTCACAACCAGCCCGTGAAAAGATGAAGGTAATCGCAGGAAGCAGGCCTTCGCGGTCGAGTTTTTCGACGATATCTGAGCGATTCATGGGTCGCATCGCTGGCGTCAGTCGATCCTTCTCGCCCCATGTTTGAGTCTTGTACTTCCCCGAACCAGTCGAATATTTGGTTCGGACCTGGCGAACAGACTCCTTTTCCAGTTTAAGAATTTCTGGATTCACCTTGCCGTTGTCAACGAAGAGATCCAACAATCGATTGCCGAATAGCACGTGCTGATAAAGAGGCACTGGCCGTATTTCACTGACAATAACCTTGGTTTCACCCCGAACAGTACCGAGCCAATCTCCGAACTCTTCTGCGTTAGAGACCGTCGCGGACAGTGCTGCAAGAGTGACGCTTTCGGGTAGATGAATAAGAACTTCCTCCCAGACCGCGCCGCGGAATTTGTCTGCGAGGTAGTGAACTTCGTCCATGACCACATATCGAAGATTCGTCAGAGTGCTGGATCCAGCGTAGATCATGTTTCGAAGCACCTCGGTGGTCATAACCACGATCTGAGCTTCAGAGTTAAAACTCGTATCGCCAGTAAGCAGACCGACTTTCTCGTCGCCAAACGCCTCACACAAGTCTTGATATTTTTGATTCGAAAGCGCCTTTATCGGTGTGGTGTAGAAACACTTTGTCCCACTCGCGACCGCCAAATGAGCGGCGAACTCTCCAACAATGGTTTTGCCGGCTCCGGTCGGCGCTGCAACGAGAACTGAATGTCCATCTTCAAGGGCGTGACAACCAGCAAGCTGAAAGTCATCGAGGCTAAATTCAATGGTCTCCGAGAACTTCTGGGTTTCGGGGTGGCGAACCTTCTTCACGGATGCGGCGTAACGTTCGGCAGGCGAAAGCGTCATGCTGCCTCCCATGTGCGAAGAGATTTTGGCGCGATAGAGATTTCAATCGGTAGTGGTGAAATATATTCGCCATCGGCGTACGCAAGTGCTTTGGCTCGGAGCGCGATCTTCTTGCTTCGATATATTTCAACGGCTGGATGTGTGACGTGCGTACCCTTAAAGACGCGTGGAAAAACTCGAAGCAACTCAATTTTGCTTACGGGCTTGAGGAGCAGCAGGTCTAGCTCGCCATCGCGTCGATTCGCATTGGGAAGAATCTGCATACCGCCACCATAGGTCGGCCCATTTGCAACCGCCACCAACATCGCTAATGAGCGAATCGATTTTCCATCTAATTCAAGCTCGTATCTAATAGGCCGAAAAAGCGGCAGCTCCAGCAGGGTCGAGATGTTGTATTTCATCTGGCCGCGAATCCACTTCATACGATTAGCTCTTTTGTTCACGAGCGAATCAAAACCGGTGCTGAGTACTTGACCGAAGTACTCGTGACGAGCGAGGCCATCTCGCTCGAAACGAATGAGCCCGAGATCAATCTCCACTGGCGTCTCTGTGGTTAATCGATTCACGATGAAATCGATATCAACGCTCAATGGATTGTTAGTTCGAGCAAAATCATTTCCGGTTCCGGCCGGTACGGCATACATGGGGATACTCGTTTGTGCGCATGCATTAATGACGAGATGAGCGAGTCCGTCTCCCCCAACTGAAACAATCGCGGCGATGGACTCATCTTTTGCAAGCGCTGCGAGAGCGTCGCGCATTGATTCGACATCGGGCGCGTTCACTAGCGAAGCAGAGTGACCTTTGCCCTGAAGCGAAGCGGAAAGCTCCTTTGCTATTTGCGGTGCCAACCCTCTGCCGGATTTGATGTTATAGGCGATGGCAAATTTCATGATGAGGCTCGTGCTCGTCGGCGGTCAACCAAGAGCGCAATGCCACCAGCTAAGAAATAGAAAGCAATGAGTGGTACTGCGAGGAGCGACATGGTCAGCGGATCTCCGGTAGGTGTGAACATTGCTGTGAAGAGAGCAATGCCAAAGATTGCAAATCTCCAGGGCTTAAGAATTGATCTTCCGCTAATCACGCCAACAAGATTGAGGGCAACGAGGAAAACCGGAAGCTCAAAGGCAGCCCCAAAGAGCAGAATTACTCGAAGAACGAAATCGAGATAATCATCAAACCGAATCAGATTTGTAAGCGAATTAGGCGTGAAGCCCATCAAGACCCGTACTGCAGTCGGCAGAATGAGATAACCAAGCGTTGCTCCCCCAGCAAAGAATGGAATCGCACAAATAATAAAAACAACAGAATTTTTCCGTTCTCGGGCGTGCAAACCAGGAGCTACGAAAGCCCAGAGCTGATAAATCCAAATCGGTGCTGAAACTATCAGCCCTACAAGCAGAGCCACCTTAATTTGTAGATTGAGTGGACCAAGTACTCCGTTGATATAGAGAATTCCACATTGTTTGTGGGCAGACCGCGCGGTTGCTAAATCGCAGAACGGCGATGCTAGTTTGTTGATAATTCGATCATAGAAAACCCAGCCGAAGAGCGCCCCCAAAAGAATCGCTATTGCTGATTTTACGACTCGGGCACGGAGCTCTCGGAAATGATCGAGCAGGGACATACCCGAATCTCCCCGATTGCTCATTTAGGTTGTCCTCAAATCAAAAACTAATTAGTTTAAAAATAAAGAGTTCGAAGACTACTTGGCAGAGTTCGATCCGCCGGCGCCGTCGTCCTTACCTTTATTGGCTTCATCCGATTTGTTCTCGCCTTTAAGTTCTTCCTTGAAAATACGGAGAGATTTTCCAAGCGAACGAGCAGATTCAGGTAGCTTCTTAGCCCCGAAAAGCACGACTAATACCAAAATGAGAAGCAAGATATGGCTGGGTTCCTTTAGAAACATGGTCTCTCGATTCTTCGGTCTGGATATACGGCTTCTGCTTAGGGTGCGATTCTAGCGCGTGTACAGGGCTAGAGCCTCGCGAGCCATCTCGCGTAATTCAGCCGCTATTTCAGCTGGTTTGTCGATACGTACGGCAGATCCGTACCCAATCAACGTCCGCAACAGCCAGTTGGTGTCTTCGACATGGACGCGTACAACTGTCTCATCGTCAGTAACTGAATCAACGGTGCAAATACCTCGGTGACGTTCTAAGAATTCTCGAGCTCCTGAGCGCAGGCCGACGACAATCTGTTGCGCCGCGTCGGAGTCATGAGAAGTTCGATTTTCGATGGGATCTGAATTCTCGAGTAGGTCTGCTCGGACGATTCGATCTATCCGGAACGTCCGCTCCCCTATTGAGTTGTAACACCAGGCATGGAGATAGCCAGATCCATTTTGCATATATATTCGCGTGGGTGCTATCCGTCTTATAGTGCGATTGTCACTCTTTGCGGAAAGGTACTCAACTTCAAGTTCTCGGTTTATTGCTAGCGCCTGTTCGATTGTGGCAAGAACACCATGAGGATCTGCTTCGGAATTAAGAACCTCTGGCTTAGAAATCGGCTTGTCCAGAGCGCCCTGAAGTTTGCCCTGAAGTTGCGTGATGGTTGCGCGCAGCGGATCCAAGGTGTTCCTTGACGCTGCTAGCGCTTCCAGCGCAATAACAAGCGCAACAATCTCTCGTCGTGTGAGATTTCTGGGTTGGTCGAGCAATTGTGGTTCGATTACATCCACGAAATCATCGTCGGTCGAGATATCGATGAGTTCAAGCGGCGAATATCCTGGAAGCCCACAAACGAAGAGCAGGTCAAGATCGGCTCTGATTTGTTTTTCGCTGACCGCAAAATCTCGGGCCAACTCTTGCACGGTTATGCCTGGCCGTTCCATTACATATGGAATTAGATCTAAGGCGCGCTTTGTCCGGTCGATTGCGGTCTCAGCCATGGGCCACCTCGCTCAAAACGGAGCGAAGGTGCTCTCTGAGCGAGACAGGTGCAACGACTTCGACATCAGAGCCATACCAGAGGATGGTCCGCGCAAACGAGACTTGTGATTCGAACGGGATCTCAAAGAGAGTCCAGCCATCATGCTGCTCAAGCTCTCGTCCTTGGACGGTCAGCGTGAGAGACGTTCCGTTACGAACCTTTACTTTCGCAATTTGTTTCTCCTCATTGAGAACAGTCTTTACGAAATTCGCGGCGCTAAAACTTTTAGGGATTTCATAAGAACCGCTCTTCCCTGATTTTGAGACCGTTCCGCTAATTCGAGCCAGTTTGTACATCCGAATCTCCGCGATTTCCGAATCCATACCCAAGAGGTACCAAAAACCATTCCAAAGTACGAGGCCATATGGATCCACTGATTTTTGAGAGATTCGTGGCCCCAAGTATTCAAAGGAGACTCTTGTTCGGGATTCGATTGCATCGTTGAGCAGCTCCAGGTTCTGATCGCCCGTGTCATACCGAAGATCAATCAGACCCACGTTCGTAGTATCGGCCGGGATGCCCAAAGAATTTAAACGACGAAGAGCTGATTGAGTATCGCTGGAAAGGGCAGAGTCACGCCAAAATGTTGCGGCGATCGAGAGCGTTGCGAGCTCTGCTGGCGATAAATCGGGCAGGGCGAGCGCGTATTGAGATTCCTTGATTCGATACCCGGCCTCATCGTCGAATAGCGGATCGAGGCCACCAACTTCAATCTGAATTCCCATTCCGCGCAAGTCATCTTTATCTCGTTCGAACATGCGATCCTTACTTTCGATCGCACCTTGATACGCAGCTTCTCCTCGAACTTTTACGACGTCAAAAATCTGTGACTTGGTGAGAAACTTCTTTGCGGAAAGCAACGCAAGCACAAGGTTGATAAGGCGCTCGGTCTTATCCCCCGCGCTCGACTCGCTCTTGTTAGCCACGCTCAAACTCTAGGGCTTTGATACCCTTGCACGACCTTTTGCCCCAATATCTGTGAGGTGTTTCTGATGAAAACAACGTATCGCACACTTGCGCTTACTGCCGCGACCGCTGCTTCGCTCGCGCTTGCTGGCTGCACGACTAATGGTGGCGCCGTTTCCAACTCGAGTTCCGCAACTCAAGCCACACCCGCGCCGTCATCAACCACCCCGACTACCCCTACAACAACCAAAGGAAGTGCATCCGTGACATCGAACCCAGCAACCGATCCGGTCGTCACCGGCGCGGCAGGAACTGCGCCGACGATCGCCGCGCCTACTGGCGCCGCACCCACAACTCTCGTCGTTCATGACATTTATCCAGGTAATGGCGCCGTTGTTCAGCCAACATCTACGTTGACGGTGCAATACACATTGATGGCATGGTCGACCGGAAAAGTAGTTGAGTCTTCATGGTCATCTGGCTCACCAGCTACATTCCCCTTGGCTCAAGTAATCAAAGGCTGGCAAGAGGGACTTGCAGGCATGAAGGCTGGTGGTCGCCGACTCCTCGTTATTCCACCAGCGCTAGGTTATGGTGCACAAGCTGCAGGCCCGATTAAGGCGAATGAGACCTTGATCTTCGTAGTAGACGTCTTGCAAGTTAAGTAACTAACTACTTTAAGAAGTTAGGCTTCGAGTTCGCTGACGCCGTAAGCACCCTTTGAAGGGCGGCGTCGGCGGGCTGGAGCAATCGTGCCTGGCGCCAATCGGCGCGACATAATAAGAAAACCTGTATGACCAATCATTCGATGCTGTGGTCGCACTGCCAGCCCCTCGTGGTGCCAACCGCGCACTATTGATTCAAAACTCTCGGGCTCGGTGAATTGAGCGCTGGACTTAATCGCCTCTGCAACTTGTGACAATTGAGTAGTTGTAGCGACGTAGGACATAAAGACCCCACCAGGCTCAAGCACGTCGGCGGCCATCGCTACGCAATCCCATGGTGCGAGCATGTCCAAAATAACTCGGTCATATTTTCCGGAATGGACCGCATCTTGAACCGAGCCAACATGCAAATCCCAGTTGGCTGGCTTTCCGGCAAAGTAATCGGTGACATTCTTCGTGGCGATTTCTGCGAACTCGTCGCGCCGTTCAAAGGATGTGAGATGTCCGGTTGGTCCAACCGCTTTCAACATCGCGATTGAAAGCGCACCAGAGCCAACGCCGGCCTCGAGGACTCGTACCCCCGGACCAATGTCGGCCATTCCAACAATCATCGCGGCATCCTTTGGATAGACGATGGTTGCACCGCGCGGCATAGACAAAACGTAATCAGCGTAGAGCGGACGGAAGGCGAGAAACTTAAGGCCGCCTGTGGTCTCAACGACCGAACCCTCTGGTTTACCGATGACGTCATTATGAACTAGCCAACCATTGTGGGTGTGCCATTCTCGGTCGGCAACCAAAGTGATAGTGTGCATTTTGCCTTTTGCGTCGGTGAGTTGAACTCTATCCCCCGCTACGAATCGGCGATCAATATTGTTTATGGTCACTTCATCGCTCATGGCGTCATGCTATCGAATAAGGATTGCAGGTCGTGAATCGTTAAGTTCTCTAGCGACGGAATAACGCGAAGCTTGGGCGTCTCTTCAACCGTGATGTAGTGCGGAATCGCAATCGTCCGCGCACCGCTTGCGGTGGCTGAATGAATACCCGTCATGGAGTCCTCCAGCGCTAAACATTGCCGGATATTTACGCCAAGCTGCTGAGCAGCGCTGATGTATCCCTCGGGATCGGGTTTAGTTTTCACCACATCATTGGCCGAGATGCTCAAGGAAAAAAGTTCGCGTCCGTAACGCGATGACATTGCGACGCCTTCAAGGGCAGCGTCCATCAGATTACGTGGGCTGGCCGAGACCAGAGCGAGCGCTATGCCGGCTTCGTGAATGGATTCAGCGAGCGCAAGCGCACCCGGCATAAAGAGAACGCCGTTGCGTAAATCATTCTCTACTCGCCGAATGAGCTCGTCGGTGAAGAACTCTGGTGTTTCTTTCTTCCCTACTTTCTCATACATGTAGCGGCCCACCTTGCTGAGGGGTCCACCAAGACAATAACGCTGGTCCTCTTCAAGCCATGTGTACTCGAACGAGGCCATCAACTCTTCTTCGTGGCGATGCCAGAGAGGTTCAGAATCGATGAGCGTGCCATCCATATCGAAGAGAACCCCCTGAATCGTTAGCGCTGATTCAGTTGGACTAGTTGGCATTGAAATATTTC
>Ga0214171_1000182_pt1 | contig 22972 bp, 13 predicted proteins | sample TroBogEpilimnion_40_FD_153009 | JGI IMG/M metagenome (GOLD analysis project Ga0214171, IMG submission 153009) | Freshwater microbial communities from Trout Bog Lake, WI - 02JUL2007 epilimnion | ecosystem: Environmental > Aquatic > Freshwater > Lake > Epilimnion/Euphotic zone | place: Trout Bog... | reverse complement strand
GACGAGGGATCCAGCAGTAATAACATCGATCCGGCCTGGATGCATATATGGCAACGCGGTAATTTCTTCTCTCGTCATTGCCGCAAACATCGACGCTACTTCATGTACTTTCTGAGCCGAAATACGAGCTAGATGAATCGAATATCGATCGTAATGGCTAAGTTCCAAGGCTGCGGCTGCAACAGTTGTCGCAGTTCCTGCCACCGCAATAAGTGTTTTAGCGTCCCTGAGAGGAACAACCTCTGCTGCCTCGCCGATAGCCGTATCAATGTCTTCGATAGCTGCAGCTAGCGACTGCGCGCTCGGAGGCTGCATAGTGAGATGCCGCTCCGACATGCGCACACAGCCAATATTGACGCTACGAGCGAAATCAACTTTTTCGCTGCCAAGAACAAACTCTGTTGAGCCGCCGCCAATATCAACTACCAGATATGGGGCGAGTGCTGTGTCCAACTCTTTAGTCGCGCCACTAAATGAGAGAGCAGCTTCTTCTGTTCCCGGAATTACTTCGGGCTCAATTCCCAATATTTCTCGTACGCCATCAATAAAAAGATTGCGATTGGTCGCATCGCGAGTTGCGCTGGTGGCACAGAAACGAATTTTCTCTACACCTTTGCTTGCGATGATTGCTGAATATTCTTTTGTTGCAGCAAGTGTCCGCTCGATCGCCGCTGGATCAAAAGCATGAGTTTTATCAACACCAGCACCTAAACGTACTACGTGCATTTCACGTACTACTTCACGGAAGTTGTTGCCATCAATGTCTGCCACTAATAAGCGAATTGAGTTTGTTCCACAATCAATGGCAGCTACTCGCACGGAGAGTCCTTCCACCATTGTGGCAGCGCAGCAAGTGCTTCATCTCCGAAGGGATTTACTCCTGGACCGGCACCAAGTGAATGAGCGACGAGTGAATGTAAGCATTTAACTCGATCTGGCATTCCGCCAGCGCTAATTCCATCGACTTCAGCAACATCCATTCCTAAAGCTGCGCGAGCTGCTAGATAGTCATCATGTGCTGCGCGGTATGCACCAGCCAACTCAGGATCTGTAGCAAGTCTGGCCTGCATTTGCGCCATCATCCCAGAGCCTTCAAGAGTTGAGATGGCACCAGTCAGCTTGGGACAGGTCGCGTAATAAAAGGTTGGGAATGGTGTCCCGTCGGAGAGCCGTGGTGGAGTCTCTACGACATCAGGTTTTCCACATGGGCAACGGTGGGCAATTGCATGTACATCACGCGGGGTGCGACCCAGTTGGGATTCAATCGCATCAAGGTCAGCCTGTGTTGGTTTTTCCAATTATTGATTCACATTCGTACTAGTGATGGATGCAATGACTTCGCTATACCAAGGAAGACCTGCCGGAATTTGATTGGAGACAGGAGCTGCTGGTTGGGCAGTTGTGGAGGCAGAGCTTCCTGCACCAAGAACTACATATTGGCGCTCACCTGGAAATACATAGTGCAACCGTGTGCGAGCTTGCTGCTCGACATATGCAGGATCGTTCCACTGCTCTAATTCATGTTGAGCTGCTGTGAGAGTTGCTTGGGCACTTGCGAGCTGCACTCGATAAGCATTGATCTGGGCACGCTGGGCAAAAAATCGTTGTAGTGGTGGAGCTAAGGTGATTGCAAGAACTAAGAGCACCGTGGCAAAAGCAAGGCTTCGGCCACTGATGCTCTTAAACATATTCTTATTATTCTTTTAACTTATGCCTTGAAGCGAGGGAAAGCTGCATGGCCAGCGTAAAGAGCTGACTCATCAAGCTCCTCTTCGATACGAAGAAGTTGGTTGTACTTCGCAACTCGCTCTGAGCGAGCTGGAGCACCAGTCTTGATCTGACCGCACTCAAGTGCAACAGCCAAATCAGCGATCGTTGTATCTTCTGTTTCACCTGAACGGTGAGACATCATTGTGCGATAGCTATTGCGATGTGCAAGTGAGACTGCATCGAGAGTTTCTGTCAGTGTGCCAATTTGGTTTACCTTGACGAGCATTGCGTTAGCGCTGCCATGCTTGATTCCCTTTGCTAAACGCTCAGGGTTGGTAACAAATAGATCATCTCCGACGATCTGGATCTTAGTTCCCAACTCGGAAGTCATCTTCGTCCAGCCATCCCAATCATCCTCATCAAGTGGATCTTCGATAGAGACGATTGGATAAGCATTTACTAGCTCTGTGTAATAAGCGATCATCTCATCAGCGCTCTTCTGCTTTCCTTCGAAGGCATACTTGCCATCTTTGTGGAATTCAGTTGCAGCAACATCCATAGCGAGCGCAATATCTTTACCTGGCTTAAAGCCGGCAGCTTCGATCGCTTCAAGAATGAGATCAAGAGCGGCACGGTTGCTATCCAAGTTCGGGGCGAATCCACCTTCATCACCCACGCTTGTTGCTAATCCACGCTTCTTCAAAACTCCTTTAAGGGTGTGATAGATCTCTGCTCCCCATCGCAGTGACTCGCGGAAAGACTCCGCACCGATTGGGGCGATCATAAACTCCTGGACATCAACGTTGGTATCAGCGTGCGCTCCACCATTGAGGATGTTCATCATTGGGACTGGAAGAGTGTGCGCTGTTGGGCCACCGATGTAACGGAAGAATGAGAGGTCTGCTGATTCTGCTGCAGCGCGAGCTACTGCGAGTGAGACACCAAGAATTGCATTCGCACCTAGGCGAGACTTGTTCTTTGTGCCATCAAGGTCAAGCATCTCTTGATCAACAAAGCGCTGATCTTGTGCATCAAAACCGATAACTGCAGGTGCGATCTCGTCATTGACGAAATCGACTGCCTTCTCAACGCCCTTACCTAGGTAGCGCTTGCCGCCATCGCGAAGTTCGGCTGCTTCAAATGCTCCTGTAGATGCTCCGCTTGGGACTGCAGCGCGAGAGCTGGTGCCATCTTCAAGTAGGACCTCTACCTCTACGGTTGGGTTTCCGCGTGAATCTAGAATTTCACGGGCATGGACTGTGTCGATTAGTGCCACAAGGCTCTCCTTTTATCTGTTTTTATCTGTAGCTGAAATTAACTATCTCGGCTCTTTTGAGCCTCAAACTCTTTTATTCGAGCGATGTACATCTTTGTCGCCGCTCTCAGTGCTGCTTCGGGATCGATCCCAGCCGCTTGGGCCTGGTCAATTATCCCAAAAATTGCTGCTCCCACATCCAATTCGGTCGGAGTCGCGCCAAGTTTCACTGGATGTTCCACGGGAATGGAATACCGGGATTTCTCGGCTCGGTAGATCATCTTGTTGGCTAAAAGCATGGCTGGCTGCCCGAGTGGAACGCCATCAGTAGCCGAAGTTCGACCTTTTTCGATCGCCTTCTGGGCCTCCCAATTCTCAAGCACATCGTCGTATGTGACATCTGAATCGGTAAATACATGCGGGTGGCGATGGATCAATTTGTCAGCTACACCACGAGCAACATCTTCGATATCAAACGGTGCAGTTAGGTCATCTTCCGCCATGCGGGAGTGGAAGTAGACCTGAAGCAAAATGTCTCCAAGCTCCTCTTGCATTGCTGGTCTGTCGCTCTCTTCAACAGCTTCAACAAATTCATATGACTCTTCAAGAAGATATTTGAGCAAACTTTCGTGAGTCTGCTCTGCATCCCACTCACAGCCGCCTGGAGAACGAAGTCGGTCCATGACTTCTCGAAGTCTTTGCAACTCCGATGTCATGGACCGTTCCCTACTATTTACTAATTACTTGGTTGTTACTTAGTTGGAGCGGTTGCTGGTGCAGAAACGATGGCTTGAGTTGAATCCCATGTTCCATACTTAGAGTTGACCTTGACACCAACCTTCGCTGCTTCTGCTGCAACTTCTTGCTCCAAGGCTGTTCCTGCATTGGCCTGTGAAACTCCAGACTTTTCTAGGAGAGTTGCAAGCTGCTCGTCGTAAAGCAGGCTGCGAATGTATAGATCGAGATCTTCTGAAGCAATGTTGGCTGCGACAAGAGCCTGAGGCAACTTCGATGGGCTACCAACTTGGCTGATAATCGCTGCCTTGCGACCAGTGACATCACCGTCGGTGATCTTGATGTTATTCGCTGCTGCAGTGTCTGCAAGGAGATACGAGATGAGGTGGAAGTTAAGTTCGGCCAGACTAAGTTGAGCGCCGGTTGCAATCTGCATTCCAGTTGTATCAACGCCTTTACGCTCAGCAAGGATTTCGTTCACGCTGTTTGTTACATCTTTAACAGTCACTACATCTTTGCCAACATGTGCTTCAACGGCGGGAGATTTAAAGACAGTGAATGCCAGTGTCAGGCCAACAGCAACCGCGACGACAACCACTCCAGCAATAATTGCGACAAGGCGATTACGAGATGATGGCGCTTCTGATTCATTTGAGCTGAGATCAGCGATCGAAATTTCCTCGTTCACAGCTGCCTCATCAACGATTTCTGGCGCTGAATCTGTAGCGTGGTCGGCGTTCTCTGCGTTCGCAGTGTTCTCAGTTGAAGGCTCGTTCGAATCCATGTGCTCTACTCCTAGAGGTTGTGAAGGACTGCATCAGCCCATTTAAGCGATGCCAGAGGTGAAGTATCACCTACAGGGGCGTTGCCAAGCCAATTTGGGGTCGCTTTTTGGGCAACCAAGAGGCTTTTTGTGGCAGTTTTAATCTGAGTACCTGGGTAGAGGCGCCCTAGGCGCAACTGAGCAGACTCTGGCAGCACAATCGGTGAAATCTTCAGGAATTTGCCTTGTAGGACGACCTCGGTGAGCCCCTTGGATTTGGCATAGATACGCAACTTTGCCACTGCAATCAGGTTTTCGGCCTCTTCAGGCAAGGCGCCGAAGCGATCTACTAATTCTTCGACGATGGCGTCAAGGGATGGTTCATCATTGCAATCTGCCATGCGTCGATACAGATCAAGACGCAAGCGCTCGGAGGGTACATATTCGATAGGCAGGTGAGCCGTGATTGGCAATTCCACTTTGCACTCTTTTACGCGAGGCTCGGTGTCGATGTACCCCTTCTTGTAATCCTCGACTGCTTCGCCAACCATGCGCATATAGAGATCGAAGCCAACTTCGGCAATATGCCCAGACTGCTCGCCTCCAAGAAGATTTCCGGCTCCACGGATTTCAAGATCCTTGAGTGCAACTTGCATGCCGGAGCCGAGATCGGTGTTAGTTGCGATCGTCGTGAGGCGATCATGAGCAACTTCGGTCAGTGGCTTATCAGGTGAGTAGAGGAAATATGCATAAGCGCGTTCGCGTGCACGTCCAACTCGACCGCGCAGCTGATGCAACTGTGAGAGTCCAAAATTCTCAGAGCGATCAACGATCAACGTATTGGCGTTTGGAATATCAATTCCTGATTCGATAATGGTCGTACATACCAAGATATCGAATTCTCTCTCCCAAAAACCCAAAATGACATCTTCGAGTTCGCGCTCACCCATTTGGCCGTGAGCAACTCGAATGCGCGCTTCTGGGACAAGTTCTTTAAGTCTAATGACGACTGTGTCGATGCTCTCGACTCTGTTGTGAATGAAAAATATCTGTCCATCACGGAGCAATTCTCGGTGAATTGCAGCTGTCACCTGCTTCTCATCGTATGGACCGACGTAAGTAAGAACTGGGTGGCGTTCTTCAGGCGGAGTCGTGATGTTAGACATTTCGCGAATGCCGGTAATAGCCATCTCTAAAGTACGTGGAATCGGCGTCGCCGACATAGAGAGTACATCGACATTTGTGCGAGTCTTCTTCAGCTCCTCTTTATGCTCGACACCAAAGCGCTGCTCTTCATCCACAATCACGAGGCCCAAGTCCTTGAAATTCACATCTTTGGAGAGCAATCTGTGAGTACCGATAACTACGTCGATCGAACCATTAGCTAAACCTTCGAGAATCTCTTTCGACTCTTTGGCTGTACTGAATCGTGAAAGCCCTGCTAATCGAACCGGAAATCCGGCATAGCGTTCTTCGAAAGTCTTGAAGTGTTGCTGGACCAGAAGCGTCGTTGGAACAAGAACTGCTACCTGTTTTGCATCTTGAACTGCTTTAAAGGCCGCGCGAATCGCAATCTCTGTCTTGCCATATCCAACATCGCCACAGATCACGCGATCCATTGGATATGAACGCTCCATATCGCGCTTGACCTCATTGATCGTAGATTGCTGATCGATAGTTTCGACATATCTAAATGCTGCTTCTAACTCCCGCTGCCATGGAGTGTCTTGCGAGAAGGCAAACCCTGGTGCGCTCATTCTCGCTGCATATAGTTGGATTAATTCTCCTGCAATTTGTTTGACTGCCTTGCGTGCGCGCTTCTTGGCATTTTGCCAATCTGCTCCACCAATGCGGTGAACTGCTGGTGCTTCACCGCCAACATAACGAGTGACTTGTTCAAGAGTGTCAGTCGGAACAAAGAGTCGATCACCAGGTTGTCCGCGCTTTGACGCCGCGTATTCGATAACAAGATATTCGCGTGCAACACCAGCAACAGTTCGCTGCACTAACTCCACATATTTACCGACACCATGCTGCTCATGCACAACATAATCGCCAGGCTTTAGTTCGAGAGGATCAATGGCCTTCTTGCGGCGCGATGGCATTCGCACCTGATCTTTATTCGATGATCGAACACCAGAGACATCCTTCTCTGTAATAAGAATTGTCTTAAATTCATCACAAACAAAGCCGTGCTCTATAGGGGTGGCCAATACATACACTGCATCTCTGGTTAGGTTTGATGAGACGTTCTTCAGTAGTCGTACTGGCAGATCAGCGGCTTGAAAGAGCTTTGCGAATCGCTCGACAATGCCTTTGCCGGCGGCCGTGAAAATTACGAGATACCCCTCGTTTATCCATTGGCCAATATCTGAGGACAGGAGATCGAGTTTGCCTCGATATTCTGGTACCACGCTAAAGAGTTCTGTGCTCTGATGTGAATCAACTCCGCTGGCATATGGATCGATCGAACTCCACGTGAGCGCCTTATCTCGCAAGGCTTGCAGGCTGTAATAGCCCCCGGCCTCTAGGGCCATCGAGAGATCGATCGGCGCTTCCCCGCCCATCGCCGCACTTGACCATGATGCCGTGAGAAATTCTTTATTTGTATTTATAAGGTCCAAGCCACGTGAAGCAATGCGCTGCTCATCAATCAGCACTACTTCGAATTTCTTTGGAAGCAAGTCAATCAGCGAAGTGAGGTTCTCCTCAAGTAAGCCCATAAGGGATTCCATGCCATCGACATAGATTCCTTCAGAGATCTTGGCAGCCATCTCGGCTACCTGAGGATATCGAGCTGACAGATGACGTGCTTTATTCCTGACTTCTTCAGTAATGAGGAGTTCGCGACATGGATAGATGGATATTGCTCCAACCACCGGCGCATAGGTGCGCTGATCTGCAACAGTGAACCAAGCCAATTCTTCAATCTCATCTCCGAAGAAATCAATACGGAATGGATGGTCTTGATCAGGAAGAAAGAGATCAACGATTCCGCCACGTACTGCGTAATCACCACGTTTCTCAACGAGATCGGTTCGGTTATAGCCAAGCAGTGTGAGTGTCGTAAGCAACTTATCCATGGAAATTTCCAGGCCAAGCTCTAACTCAATCGCTTGAAAGTGTGCAATCTGTTGCGAGATTGGCTGAATAAGTGCGCGCACCGATGAAATAACAATTGACCGATCTGCAATTCCGGCTAGGACCTTGGCACGAGCGGCCACCGTGTCGCTTTTCGGACTCAACTTCTCATGAGGCAAGGTCTCCCACGGCGGGAACTCCACAGCGGCATCGTCACCCAGATATGTCACCAACTCGTCTTTGATTTCTGATGCTTTTCGTGAAGAAGAAGTGACGATCAGGAGTGGTGCGTGCAGCGCTCTCTTGGCCAGAAACATCCCGGTAACAAAAGTGGGGGCTTGGCAGTGCTCACCGCTCTGATCTATCTCAATGTTTGAGAAAGCATCAATTAATCTGCTCATCAGACGGTTGCCTCCTCACTATGTGCGTGGTCATATAACGACCTAAGCCCCCGGTCCCAAAATGGGCGGGGGTAATGGATGCAATTCTAACGCGTAAATGGCCCTCGAAGAGGTGGCAGGATTAGCCCATGACGACTTCAGGTTCTAGCCCCCAGTTGGCTCGAGATGACCAAGAGCTGCGTAGCGATGTGCGCGTACTCGGTGAACTTCTTGGACAGAGTTTGGTTCGCCAAGAAGGTGCTGAGCTACTCACACTTGTAGAAACTGTACGCAAGGCAGTGCGCGAAGGTGGGGGCGAAGATATCCTCGCCAACCTTTCTGTTGAAGATAGCGTCCAACTAGTTCGCGCATTTAGTACATATTTCTATCTTGCAAACGTTGCTGAACAAGTGCACCGTGCTCGAGTATTAGAAGAAGAACGCGAAGTTAGTGGTTCATGGATTTCACGTGCAGTCGATCGAATTATTGAAGCCCAAAAAAACCATGGCGACTTTACGCAAGCCGATCTTCAAGAGTGGATGAATGAATTCTCTGTTCGACCAGTGTTCACGGCTCACCCGACTGAAGCTGCTCGACGTTCAGTACTGTCAAAACTTGGCACGATTGCTGATCTTCTTGATGATAGAAAAGATGCCACTCGCGAACGACGTCTAGCCGAAGCGGTAGACCTACTCTGGCAAACAGACGAGTTGCGTTTAGGTCGACCTGAGCCGCTAGATGAAGCGGTCAATGCGCTCTATTACCTTGATGATCTCTTCTCTATGACTATTCCAAATGTTCTCGATGATTTCGCTCGCGAACTCACACGCGTCGGAGTCACCATATCTCCCACATCTCGCCCACTCTCATTCGGAACCTGGATTGGTGGCGACCGTGATGGCAATCCAAACATCACCGCAGATATCACTCGCCAGGCGATCACTTTGCAGATTGGCCACTTCATTCGCGGGATGGTTGCCTGCTTAGACGAACTCCGAAAAGCTCTCTCAGTATCTACTCGTATCGCTGGTGCATCGCCAGAGCTCGAAGCATCTGTCGCACGCGATCTAGAGATGATTCCCGAGATTGAAGATCGTTTCAAACGCCTTAACGTCGAAGAGCCGTATCGCATGAAAGCAACGGCTATTCGACATCGCTTAATTTTGACTCAGCGTCGTCACGCAGCAGGCGCTGCACACGTGCCTGGTCGCGATTACGACAACACAGCAGAAATCATTGCCGATCTAATGCTCATGCATGAATCGCTCATGTCTCACAAGGGCGAGCTCATCGCTCATGGTCTCCTAGAGCGCACCATCCGCGCTGTATCAAGCGTTGGACTCACGCATGCGACTATGGATGTGCGCGAGCACTCCGATGCTCATCACCATGCCCTCGCAGAACTAGCAAAGAGCCCTGATGCACTCGATGCTCAAGCGAGCGCAACGTTGGCAACATTTAGCGCTATCAATGATCTCATCGAAAAATTTGGACCAGAAGTCATCGAGACTTACATCATCTCAATGACAAAGTCTCATCTCGATGTTTTAGCAGCAGTCGAGCTGGCTAAGCACACTGGTCTCATTCAAGGTAACTCTTCCAAGATTGGATTTGCTCCACTTTTGGAGACTGTCGCAGAATTACGCGCAGCCGATCTCATCCTTGATTCACTATTAAGTACTCCGGAATATCGCGAGCTCGTACGATCTCGTGGTGATATTCAAGAAGTAATGCTTGGTTATTCCGACTCCAATAAAGATGCCGGTATCGCGACATCTCAGTGGGAAATTCATAAAGCTCAACGCAAACTCCGTGACATCGCACTCAAGCACGGCGTGAAACTTCGTCTATTCCATGGTCGTGGTGGTTCTGTTGGTCGCGGTGGCGGACCCACCTACGATGCCCTTATTGCACTTCCTTGGGGATCAATTGATGGCCAAGTGAAGATGACAGAGCAAGGTGAAGTAATCAGCGATAAGTACGCACTACCTGCCTTAGCGCGCGAGAATGTTGAACTCACACTAGCAGCTGCTTTAGAAGCGACTGTTCTTAATCGAGCACCGCGCCAATCCCCTGCAGATCTCCAGGCATGGTCGGCATGCATGGATCTAGTGAGCGACAACTCGTTTGCTGCTTATCGCACACTTATTGATCACCCTGATCTGCCTGCTTATTTCTATGCCTCAACTCCGGTCGAACAGCTGGGAGATATGTTCTTGGGATCTCGTCCCTCTCGCCGCCCCGATGCTTCTGGTGGTCTCGGTAGTCTGCGCGCCATTCCATGGGTATTTGGATGGACCCAATCCCGACAGATCGTTCCGGGTTGGTTCGGTGTTGGTTCGGGACTTAAAGCTGCACGCGAATCTGGCAAGAGCGGCGTACTAGAGCAGATGCTCTCTGAATGGCATTTCTTCCGCACCTTTATCTCCAACGTCGAGATGACCATGGCCAAGACGGACCTCGGAATGGCCCGCAAATATGTCACCAAGCTTGCCGATCCTTCGCTCCATCACTTCTTAGATCAGATTGAAGCGGAGTTCGCGCTCACAAAGGAAGAGATTTTGCTTCTCACCAAGAAGACAGACATCTTGAGCGACCAACCGATTCTTGCTCGCACCCTGGGCATCCGCGACGCATACCTTGCGCCGCTGCACCTCCTACAGGTCTCACTCTTAGAGCGAGTCCGCGCTGGAGACTCTGACCCAACGATTCGGCGAGCCTTATTGCTCACAATTAACGGTGTGGCGGCGGGACTTCGTAATACTGGTTGATCTGCCCTCATTCCTTCGCCGTGCAGCCCTCTGCCTTATTTGGCTATTCTTCTCGCTAGATTCCTTCAATTAGTTAGATTAGCCAGATCAGCCCAGAATCAGAGGAGCAACCATGTCAGAAGAAGCTAAGTGCCCTTACACCGGTGCCAAGCAAAACACAGAAGCAACCCTGAATCAGGATTGGTGGCCTAACCAGCTCAATCTCAAAGTTCTCGCTCCACATAATCCAGCTGCTGATCCAATGGATCCTGATTTTGATTATGCAGCCGAGTTTGAATCTCTCAACCTAAAGGCGATTAAGAAAGATCTCTACACCTTAATGACTGATTCACAAGAATGGTGGCCTGCGGATTACGGTCACTACGGTCCGTTTTTTATTCGCATGGCTTGGCACAGCGCAGGTACGTATCGCACATTTGATGGACGCGGTGGTGCTGGTGCCGGAATGCAACGTTTTGCACCGCTCAATAGCTGGCCAGATAACGTCAACCTAGATAAGGCTCGTCGCCTTCTTTGGCCAATCAAGCAGAAATACGGCAAGAAGATTTCATGGGCCGATCTCATGATCTTGGCCGGTAACTGCGCTCTTGAATCTATGGGCTTTAAGACTTTCGGTTTTGCTGGCGGACGCGCAGATGTCTGGGAACCAGATGAGACATACTGGGGTAAAGAAAAAGAATGGCTTGCTAACAATCGCTACAGCGGAGATCGCGATTTAGAAAACCCACTAGCAGCAGTCCAAATGGGACTCATCTATGTCAACCCTGAAGGCCCTGATGGCAATCCAGATATTTTGGCTTCAGCAAAAGATATCCGTGACACTTTCGGTCGCATGGCGATGAATGATGAAGAGACTGTTGCACTTATTGCAGGTGGACACACATTCGGAAAAGCACACGGAGCAGCTGACCCAAGTAAGTATGTTGGCGCAGAACCTGAAGGTGCTGCTATCGAAGAGATGGGCCTTGGCTGGAATAACACATTTGGTAGCGGTAATGGTGCGCAGACCATCTCAAGTGGTCTTGAAGGTGCCTGGAAAGCTACTCCTACACAGTGGGATAACTTGTATCTCCAGACTCTTTACGCACACGAGTGGGAACAGACAAAGAGCCCAGCTGGCGCGACTCAATGGATTCCAAAAGAAGGTAAGGCTGCAAACTCAGTTCCTGATGCACATGACGCCTCAAAGAAGCATGCACCAATCATGTTCACTACTGATTTAGCGCTTCGTTTCGATCCAATTTATGGCCCAATCTCTAAGCGCTTCATGGAGAACTTTGATGAGTTCCAGGATGCATTTGCTCGCGCCTGGTTCAAACTCACTCACCGCGATATGGGTCCAATCGCTCGCTATCTTGGGCCTGAAGTTCCTTCAGAAGAATTGATTTGGCAAGATCCAGTCCCTGCAGCCAAGAACGTTATTGGCGCGAAGGCTGTTGCTGAACTTAAGGAGATGATCCTTAAGTCTGATATCTCATCTGCGGCGCTGGTTGAAACCGCATGGGCAGCAGCATCAACATATCGCGACACCGACAAGCGTGGTGGCGCCAATGGTGCTCGTATCGCACTTGAGCCTCAAATCTCATGGGATGCAAATAAGCCAGAGCAACTCAAGAAGGTTCTCAAGACCCTCACTGGCATTCAGAGTAAGTTCAATAAGAAGAACAAGAAGCAGGTATCCCTTGCAGATCTCATCGTTCTTGGTGGAGTTGCTGCAATTGAAGAGGCAGCATCACGCGCTGGCGTAAAAGTGAAGGTACCTTTCACTCCTGGTCGCACCGATGCAACACAAGCTCAGACCGATGTCGCTTCATTTGCGGTATTAGAGCCACAAGCTGACGGCTTCCGTAACTTTGCAAAGAAGAACCAAGCGCATCCTGCTGAATTCTTGCTCGTTGATAAAGCTGCTCTCCTAGGCGTCACGGCGCCTGAGATGACCGTGCTTGTTGGCGGACTTCGCGCACTTGGAGTCAGCGTTGATGGTCTTGGAGTTCTCACCAAGAAGCCTGGCACTCTCAACAACGATTTCTTCGTGAACCTCTTGGCTGCAGATACTGTCTGGGCACCAACAGCGCGCGATGCAGAAATCTTTGAAGGTCGCGATCGCAAGAGCGGCAAGAAAAAGTGGAGTGCAACTCGTGCAGATTTGGTCTTCGGATCGAACTCACAACTTCGTGCCCTTGCAGAGGTTTACGCAAGCAGCGATGCTCAAAAGAAGTTCGTCGGTGACTTTGTTGCCGCGTGGACCAAGGTCATGGAAGCTGATCGCTTCGATATCTAATCGATATCTAACAAGTATCAACAAAAAAGCCACCCGGCGTAGTCACTGGGTGGCTTTTTTAATTCTGGTGGCGGGTGAAGGATTTGAACCTTCGAAGGCAGAGCCGGGGGATTTACAGTCCTCTGTCACTTCCCCTGGATTTCCAGCTTTTCGGCATTACCTTAGGCTAAATGAGCGCAAATCCAAGATTTTTCGCCAATAACCTAAATGGTATGCCAGAGCTCCGCTGGGTGAGTGCGTTAAATGTGTGTCAATTGAAAAACGAGGTTAGTGGAATTCCGAAATTCGGAAGTCCCCCGTCTCTTTTTCAAGGGTAATGAGAACCTGTTGCTGAACCACCTAAATCAGGCGGTCATCTAGCAACTAAGGACTACTAAACATGGAACAAGTTAAGAAGCCACGTAAGACTACTCGTCGCCGTAATGGGGATGGCACTACCTATCGCCACAAGAATGGCTGGCGCACAAAAATCACTCGTGGAAGCCAATCTGTCACAGCCATGGGGCGCTCAGAACAAGAATCTCGTCGAAATGCTAAAGAGAAGCTGGCAAAGCTCCCTCTCCTGGATGACTCACTAGTACTAGATAGTGAGAACTTACTATTTGGCGAATTTATGATTGCCTGGTTAACCAAGAAGCACGTCAAGAACATTACAGATACTACCTATCGCCGCTATGAATCCTTGACCCGCCACCACGTCTTGCCCGCTCTCGGGCACATGAAATTGCGCAGCATCACTAAGAATCACATAAATGCATTCATCGAGAAAATGGATGAATCGGGTCAGAGCGCTCGCTCTTGCCAGCAAACACGTGCCTTGTTATCTGCTGCATTTAAGCGCGCCGTGCAAGATGACCTTGTCGCAACGAACCCAGTAACTCACTCCCGTCCAGTAAAAGTGGATACTCCCCAAATCCATCCACTGACATGCGAAGAGGTAAAACACCTGTTATCGGTTACACAAGATACATACATGCAAGCTCGTACTCGTATCGCCGTGCTCTATGGAATGCGCCAAGGAGAAGCACTAGGGCTTAAGTGGAATGACGTTGACTTAGATAAGGGCGAAATCTTCGTGTGGCAACAGGTCCAGAAGGTTAATGGCGTCTACGTTTTCGTGAAGCTCAAGAGTAAATATTCCATCCGTACCCTGGAACTAGACCCAGCGACTATCCTCGCATTGCGTGCACATAAGGCTGAACAGAATGCTCAACGTCTTGCTCTTGGTGAAGACTGGCAAGACTTTGACTTGGTCTTTCCTGGGCTCAAAGGTCAACCTCAGAATAGTCATACGGACTTCCGACATTGGCAAAAGGCGCTCGCTACCGCTCAGTTACCAGAGAAGCGCCTACATGATGCGCGCCATACGGCTGCAACCATGCTTTATGACCAAGGGATGGATATTGAAACTATCCGCCGCTTTCTAGGTCACGCTTCGGTACTTCTCACATCTCGTACATATGTGCACCACTCATCCCGCCAGATGAAGGGGACAGCAGAAGCAATTAAAGCAATGGGCTTCTAAGAGACGAGAAAACGCCTCTTGTTGGTTAATTACCAGCTTGAGGCGTTTCGTCTTTCCATTCGGGATAGAAGCGCAAATAGTATGGTCGAGCATAAGGCACAATAAATCTTGGTCCTGCATTTTCAAGAAACTCAATACCCCCATCGCCAGGGTTTGTATGTATGTATTCCAAAAAGCTATCTGATGGAAAATATTGATATCCGTATGCACTCAAACGTTTTCTAAACTCGACATGCGCTCTAAATGGAAGATAAATGAAATCAGGTAATTGACTCATGCCCATATCGCGAGTCATTGATGGGAATCCATCATTGAACCAGGTTAGAACCCATTCTCCTTCGCGACCTTTGTCGTCGTGGCGAATACGAACACTCATGCGACCATCTTTAAGACTTTCTGAAAAATCACCTTGAGTGAGCTGGCGAAGACGCGATAACTTGGCTACAACCTCTTGCATATCTTTTTCAGTCAGGCGTTCTAGATACTTGCCATGACCGATAGTTTCTTGCAAGTTTTCAGTGATGCGGACAAGCTCTTCGGTCTCCTTTTGGCTGCGCATAGGACTCTACCTACCCTCTCGATAGAAATTGAACTGGCTAATTAATCTTCTCCTGTAACCATTCTTCGGTCAAGGATTCTGCTTGCCGCATTACAGTTTCAACAGCTAACCGTGAGAAATCAGGTGGATAGCCGTATTTATCTAGTAGGTCACGTACCATGATTCGAAGGGCTGCCTGAGTGGATTCACGAACTGACCAATCTACCTTAATGTTTTCTTTAACTTTCTTCGTGAGCTCTTGGGCTAATTGAACCAAGGTTGCGTGTTCCATTTCCCTTACTGCAGCTTGATTGACTTCTAAGGCATCATAAAAAGCTACTTCGTACTCAGTTAGCCCGTCAGGATTTCCTGCCTTAATCTGCTCATTGAGCTTCTTTGCCATGTCGATGAGTTCTTCAATTAATTGGGCAGTTTCAATGCTTCTGTTGCGATACCTAGCAAGAGCACTATCTAGCAAATCTGAATAGAGGGAGTGCTGGACTACGTTGGTCTTAAAACGTGCGCCAATCTCACCTTTTAGTAAACGACTAAGCGCCTCAAAAGCAAGATTCTTCTCTTTCATAGCTCGAATTTCTTTCAGGAATTCTTCGGAAAGAAGTCCGATATCTGGTCTCGCTAGACCCGCTGCGCTAAATACATCAATAATTCCTTCAGGAACAATTCCTTTGGAAAGTGCTTGGCGGATAATCAAATCGCGTTCAGCATCGTTCATTGTTTTAGTCGTCACTTCAGTCTTAGTTAGCATCACTCGAATTGCCTGGTAGAGTGCGACTTCCTCTCGATACTTGATTGCAGTCGGATGGCTATTAACTAAAGCATGAGCTTTAGATAACCCAGCTGAGGCATCGGCAAATCGCTTTTTACCATCTTGAATACCTAGAATGAAGTTAGCGATAACAGGAATAACAGCATGAGGTTTATCCATAAATCCTTCTATGGAACAGCCGTGCAAAATGTCGTGAATAATCGTTAGCTTTTCAAAAAAGACTCCGAGTGCTTCATCAATAATCTCAACTGGGGCTTTTGTCTTGCTGCTTGCCGTGTAATCTTTCAGCGCCTCTTTGAGTTCTGTGGCGATGCCAATGTAATCAACGACCAGCCCACCAGGTTTATCTTTAAATACACGATTTACTCGCGCAATTGCCTGCATCAAGTTTGCGCCCTTCATGGGCTTATCTACATACATTGTGTGGCACGGTGGTGAGTCATAACCAGTAAGCCACATATCCCTAACGATGACAATCTTGAGTGGGTCATCGGGGTCTTTAAATCGCTCTTCTAACTCTTCCTTTTGGGGCTTTGTATACGCATGGGGACGAATCTTTTCATCATCAGATGCCGAAGAGTGGAAAATAATCTTTATTACGCCTTTACGGTAATCGCTGTCATGCCAATCAGGACGCAGCTTGATTATCTGGTTATATAAATCGACACAAATATTGCGGCTCATTCCAACAATCATTGCCTTGCCATCTGCCATTAGCGGTGATGAACACCTATCCTCAAAATGCTTAACGATGTCTTCTGCAATCTTTTCAATTCTTGGCTCAGCGCCAACTATTTGCTCAATTGCAGCCCATCGCTGCTTCAAACTGGATTGAGCTATCTCGTCCTCGTCCTCCAATAAATCTTCGGCAAGCTCATTCAATTCCTTTTTAGCCTCTTCTGGAAGCTCCAAAGAAACCAAACGGCTCTCATAGTAAATGGGAACGGTAGCCCCGTCTTCGTTGGCTTGAAGCATGTCATATACGTCGATTTCATCGCCAAAGACCTGCCGTGTGTTTCGGTCTGCGGCTGCCACTGGCGTTCCCGTAAAGGCAAGGAATGTGGCGTTAGGAAGTGCATCTCTTAAATGCTGGGCGTAACCAACTTTAAACTTATCTCCCGATATTCGTGCGGAGAACCCATATTGTGAGCGATGAGCTTCGTCAGTAAAAACAAAAACATTACGACGCTCAGTGAGCACGGGGAACTTGTCCTCGTCTTCATCAGGCGCAAATTTCTGAATGGTCGTGAATATAACTCCGCCTGATGCTCGATTAGCTATTTTGCTACGTAAGTCCTGACGAGAGTCAGCCTGTTCAGGTGTTTGCCGCATTAGAGCTTTAGCGTCCATAAAAATATCAAATAGCTGGTGGTCGAGGTTATTTCTGTCCGTAACCACAACGACAGTAGGATTCTTCAATGCTTTGCTGGTTGTTAGCATCCCCGCTAGGCAAGACATTTCATAGCTTTTACCTGAACCTTGGGTATGCCACATGAGCCCACCGCGACCGTCACCATTTTCTGCGCTTGCAGTTAATGCTCGCTGATATGCCTTCTCCACTGCGTAGAACTGATGATAGGCAGGAAGCATTTTATAAGTGTTCTTGCCCGTAACAAATATGGAGAAGTGCTGAATAACCTCTAGCAAAGTGTGGGGGTTCAAAAATCCTTCAATAAGAGTTTGGGTTTGTCCAAAAAAGCCATGTGGGTCTCTCGTCATTCCATCTATAGAGCGCCATTTCGTAAATCTTTCCTTGTCGGATGTCAGACTTCCCACCAAAGCATCGGAGCCATCGGCTATCACAAGGGCTACGTTGTAGTAAAACAAACGAGATATCTGTTCTTTATAGGTCTGTATCTGGTTAAACCCTTTCCAGACATTTTCATCTTCGTTATCTGGACTCTTTAGTTCGATGACAACGATTGGTAAACCATTAAGAAATAGGACTACATCAGGTCTGCGGTTACCTGCGTCAGAATCATGAGTCACCGTGAATTGGTTGACAGCTAACCACTCATTGTTTTGTGGCTCATTAAAATCAACTATCCAAGCTAACTTCGTGGACTCTTCGCCATTGGGTTCTCTGACGGAGATTGGCATCCCCTCTGTCATCCATGTAGCGATAAGTTGGTTGGCGCGGAGGAGGTCGGTTTCACCAGGTGAAGCTAGTTTCTGGCGTATGGTGCGAATTGCTTCCTTAGGCAACCCAGGGTTTATTCGAGAAATAGCTTCTTCCAGGCGACTACCGAGGATGACCTCTTTATAACTCTCTCGTTCTGGAGCTGAACCATCGGGGGCAATTTCAGGTCCATGCATGTACTCCCAATCATCTGGAAGCCACTCAAGAAATTGAACTTCATAGGCATCTTCTCCCGTGAACTTCATGATGCCAACATTTCATTAGGTAGTTGGAGTTCCCCCGAAATGAGACGAGGCAACAACGAATCTCTCATTTCAGAGAGAACAATGTTCTGAGTCATGAGATTGCCAATTTGATTAAATTGTTCTAATACAACCGACGTGAACTCACTCATGAGTTCTTGACCAGGATAGATGATTTTGAAAGCATTAACATCTTCTTTGTTAATATGCTGTTGAGCGCCTCCTGTCTGAGCACTAATTAAACGCATAATATTGTTCTTGATATTTAAGTAAATGAATTCGTTTGATGCTTTTTCACTTTGGATTATTCCCACAACTGACTGGTTGGCACATGCTTCTATTTCAAGTCGGCTAAATTGACCTAAAGTTGCTCCTGTAATTGCCAAGACAGTTGTTCCTTTGGGCAGAAGCTTTGTTGCCGAATGTTTTAAACCAGTATGGGTAATACATTCAGTTGGTGTATTAATTCTAAATTCATTAACTTTCCCTGAATTAATCCAAGGAATTTCACCGTTCCAAAACTCTTCTTTCGCTCTTGTGGGGGTCCCTCCAAGTAGAGTTTCGCATAATGTTCCCAATGATATGCATTCCCATCCTGCAGGAATCATTCCAAGCTCAGACTCCGCAAAAGAATTAGGGAAAAGATTTGCAAGCTTTTGGCTCATTCCATCGGGTTTCTGCCCCTTTTCTCTAGCTTTAACAGGGTCAAAATCTATGAACCAGGATTTGAAGATTGTTTGTGCGATGCCTTCTAAGGTTTTTGAGAGTGCATTATTCATCTTAATTTTTTGGTCAATCGCAGAAAGAATTCTTACAATTCCATTTTGCTGAGCAAGACTTGGAAAACTTATAGAAATCGCGCCTAGTCCCTTTATCGTGAGTGCAGCCTGCGTGCTTCCAATTGCAGTGTCTAGAACTTTACTTCGCCCATATTCGCTATTAAGCCAATAAAATAGATAGGTAGAATTTATTTCTTTAGAAAACTTCCTTAGCCAAACTATATTTCCATCTTTAAAATAAAATGGAAGGTCGGTCTCTTTCACTTGATAAGGGTTACCGAGTGTTCCAACAGCCGTTAGTAATATGTCACCAGAATTTATCGGACCAGTTCGCGATATCACATCGTTGTACACTTCATCAGAAATGTAAAGCTCTGCAGTCGTATTTTCTCCACGAGCAAGCTGACTTACTTCTTTACCTCTAAAAAAGGGAACTCCTTCGCTTTGGTATGACGCAGCAAAAACTCTTTTGCTAGATACTATGTCGCAAAGCTCAACCAGTGCGTTCTCCTTAAATGTCATACCCGAGACCTTTAAGCTGTTTGGCAATTGATGCTTCTAAGCGGTGAGATTCCTCTAGTTGTTCTGAAAGCTGGGATGTCAGAGTCTGCATCCGAGTTGCGAAGTCCTCGTCATTTTCAGAATCAACTTCTTCTGTACCAATATAGCGACCAGGTGAAAGTGAGTCGCCATTCTTAGCAATTTCTTCACGGCTAACTGACTTACAGAAACCATCAATATCTTCATACTTTCCATCGCACCAGCTATTGAAGGTGTCAGCAATGCGGGCAATCTCGGCATCGCTGAATTCAATTTGGGTTCTTGATATTGCAGTACCTAGTTTGCGGGCATCAATAAAGAGCACCTGGTTATTCCGATTATTTTTCCACTTGCTCTTGTCCTTATTGAAGAACCACAAGGTGCTGGGAATTTGAGTGTTAAAGAAGAGCTGACCTGGAAGGTCGATGATGCACTCAATGACATCGTCATCCAAGAATGCTTGACGGATAGTGTCATCTCCACCTTGTGAAGAGGTGAGAGTTCCACGGGGCATAACAATTCCCGCACGTCCTTTGGAGGCTAAGTGATGAACGGCATGAGACATCCAGGCATAGTTTGCAGGACGCTCGCGTGGCACTCCATATTTCTTCCAGCGAACATCTCCTGAAAGTTGGTCTTTGGGATAGCTCGCATTGCTTCCAAAAGGAGGGTTCATGAGGATGTAATCGAAACGCACATCTGGATGTTGGTCTTCGGTGAACGTATCTCCGTGGGTTTTACCTAAGTCGAAATCTATTCCTCTGATAGCTAAGTTCATCGCACATAGGCGACGAGTAGTTGGATTGGACTCCTGCCCATAGATGGCAATGTTTCCCAATTTGCCACCATGAGCCTCTACGAACTTCTCACTCTGAACGAACATGCCACCTGAACCACAACATGGGTCATAGACGCGACCATTGGTCGGTTGGAGTACCTCAACGAGTGTCTTAACGATTGAAGGCGTCGTATAGAACTGACCACCGAGCTTGCCTTCAGCCGACGCGAACATGCCTAAGAAGTATTCATAGACCTGTCCAAGGACATCAGAAGCTTCATGCTTGTTGTGTCCAAAACTAATAGACCCAATTAAGTCAACGACTGCACCTAGGTCTGATGCTGGAAGTTTCGCATCTGCATAACGGCGCTCAACTATCCCCTCGAGCTTGGGATTTTCTTTCTCAACCTCATAAAGGGCATTGTCTATCCGCTGCGCAATATCTGGTTGTTTCGAGTTTTCCTGAATCGAAGTCCACCGAGATATTTCTGGAACCCAGAAAACATTCACTGCCTTGTAATAATCCCTCTCATTGAGCGCATCCGCCCTACGCTTTTCATCCTTTTTGTAGGTGTCACTCTTTGGGTCCGAGAACTGTTTCTCAAGTTCTGCCCTGCGCTCTTCGAAGGAGTCAGAGACATATTTAAGGAAGACTAGCCCTAGAACGATGTGTTTATATTCCGCGGCATCTAGGTTCTTGCGAAGCAGATTGGCTGTGTCCCAATACTTCTTGAGCTGGTCAGTAGTTAATGCCATACCCAAAACCTACCGTTTGGGACTGACGAACGGTTAAATTTTCGATGTCAGACTGGGCAAATATGCTCAATTATTGGAATATGCCATTAAATCGTGGACACTTATGGCAACAAGGATTGGGAGCGTAAATGTCTGTTGGAGCTTTTGGAATTGAAAAAGAAGGACTCGAAGAGCTTCTCAAAGAGGCATCTATTGGGAAATCCCAATTGCCAGAGTTCCAACGCGGTTGGGTATGGGCAGATAGAAATATTGCTGGACTGATTGCATCTATCTCACTCGGTTATCCAGTTGGCACGGTAATGATGCTGCGCACTGGCGGAAGCATTAAATTTAAGGAACGCCCCGTTGAAGGCGTGAAGCTTGATAAGGCTACTAAAGCTGAGCGATTGATATTAGACGGGCAGCAGCGAATCACTTCCTTGTACCGCGCACTCATGCATCCTGAAGCTATAGAGACAGTCGACATCAGAAAGAAAGCGGTCAAGGGCTGGTTCTATATAGATATTGATGCTGCTTTAAAAGATGAAGATAACCGCGAAGACACTATCAAGTTACTGACCGAAGATAGAAAAGTTAGAACTTTCGGTGGTGAAATCGAGGGCGATTACTCAACACCTGAAAGCGAATTCAAGAATAGGATGTTTCCTCTCAATAAAGTATTCGACTGGCATGACTGGTATCAGGAATATATGCAATATTGGGAACATGACAAGGAAGCTTCAAAAATCTTTCTTAAATTTCAATTCGAAATTCTTGATAAATTCAATAAGTATCAGATTCCTGTTATTGAACTCCCTAGCGATACGGCCAAGGATGCGGTTTGCCAAGTTTTTGAGAAGGTAAACACTGGTGGAGTTACTCTCACGGTCTTCGAACTCCTGACAGCGACTTTTGCTGCGGATGAATACGACCTTAGAACAGATTGGGAGAACAAGAAGAAGGTTTGGAACGTCCCAGAACATCGCGTTCTTAAGGACTTCTCAAATACCGACTTGCTTCAAGCGATTTGTCTTCTTTCTACCCGCGAGCGCAGAGAGTTATTCCTGAAGACGAATGCAGATGCAGAACGTGCTCCACGTGTAGGTTGCAAGCGAACCGATATGCTGGTTCTCTCTTTGGAAGATTATGAAAAATACGGTAATCAAGTGGTTTCTGGACTCATCGAAGCTTCTAAGTTTCTCCATCAAAACTATATCTTCGACCCAAAATTTGTTCCTTACGGCGCTCAACTAATTCCTCTTGCTGCGATGTTCTCGATTTTGGGGCATGAGGCAGAGACTCACCAAGCTCAAGCAAAAATCTCCCAGTGGTTCTGGTGCGGAATCTTTGGTGAGCTCTATGGCGGTTCAACAGAGACACGTTTTGCTTTTGACGTATCTGAGGTAGTCAATTGGGTGCGAGGAAGTACCGAAATTCCGAGAACAATCCTTGAAGCTCAATTTATGCGTGAGCGTCTCTGGACTCTGCGCTCCAGGAACAGTGCCGCCTATAAGGGGCTTTACGCCCAACTTCTTAGAGATGGAGCCCAAGACTGGCTGTCAGGAAAATCGATTTCTGACATTACGTACTTTGATGACTCCATTGATATCCACCATATCTTCCCTAAAGATTGGGCCGAGAAGCAGGGTATCCAAAGCCGTCGCTATAACTCAATCCTCAATAAGACCCCTCTTAGCGCTAGAACTAATCGCGTAATTGGGGGTTCTGCTCCATCTATCTATATTCAGGCTTTGGCTAAGAAATCCAATGTGGACGAAGACTTTGTCCTGACCTCTATTAAGACCCACCGAATTTCTGCCGAAGAACTTTTAGCAGATAACTTTGAAGCTCACATGGAATTTCGTTCCGAGCAACTCATTACTCAAGTACGTACCGCGATGGGTAAGGATGTTGGTGAGGGGTCATCATTCA
>Ga0214171_1000178_pt1 | contig 23315 bp, 22 predicted proteins | sample TroBogEpilimnion_40_FD_153009 | JGI IMG/M metagenome (GOLD analysis project Ga0214171, IMG submission 153009) | Freshwater microbial communities from Trout Bog Lake, WI - 02JUL2007 epilimnion | ecosystem: Environmental > Aquatic > Freshwater > Lake > Epilimnion/Euphotic zone | place: Trout Bog... | reverse complement strand
CACTTAGCGTTGCAACCCGAGACCAGTCGTAGAGCAGCTCGAGTCATCCAAGATATGGATATTGAAACTCGTGCACTTTTTGTTCATGCACTAGAAAATGCAGCATCGGTGCAGGATTTGCCAGAACCATTTCGCTCTTTAATGAAAACGGATACTGTAACAATTAGAAACCCTAATACAGGAAAAACAGAAACCATCAGTCAGGACTCTTTCAATCGATACATGTCTATGACAAACGGCGAGGTACTCAAGTGGATAATCAAAGATGACTGACGAGATAGTTACAAGGTGGTTTAGAGCTGAAAATTCTTCGGGTGAAGTCTATGGTGTCTATAAAGCAAGATTTCAAGGAACTACCTACATTGATGAGCAATATTGGTACCTTGGAGGTAATTCTGGCTGGTCTCCGAATTCAGGTGTGCGAGATTGGTTTTTTATTGGGAAAGACAGCGTCTGGGAATGTACCGAAGAAGAGGCGAAGCAATATTTGCCTGAAACAGCTCTCAGTTAATTGTAGAAATAGCTAAGACTAGACTTCGAATTATTCTGACTTTGGGTTGTACAGAATGGTTATTCCCGCCGCGCTCGTTGACACAAATCTACTTCCACGCGGCTCTGGACTTTTGACGTATTTATGTAATAAAGGCATTTCATCCTCATGAACATTACTGTCATCAAATACCGAGACTCCGCCTCGCCAAGACTCTGGCAATGTTGGTAGGAAGGTAGCGAGCGCATCTTCAGCAGTGGCAGCCACGATTGTTCTCGTTGGGCGCTTAAAGGAACCTACTTGCTCATACACAATGTGAAAATGAGGCAGTTCAGGACAGCTCTTCTCTTCCATATTAGAAGAGTACTCGCCTAGTATGACAGAAAGTAAAAAGGGCACTTTTAGTCGTTAGGCAACTTGCTATTTTCCACTGGTGAAGCCAGCATTTTAAATAGTTTGGCGTATTTGAGTTGTTCATCAATGGTCGGAGCATGGTGCATATTAAGGTTCTTTTGCCGCTTTGAGTGAACGGCTTTCAGCGCAGCGGCTTCCTGAGGCGTTGAAGAGCTTTTGGAGTTAAATTGTGAAGTGTTGGTATTCATATGTCCTTCTTAGGTTTCTAGTTCGGCTACTGCACGATGTTTGACTTTGATTTCTACGTGCGTGACCAGGTTTACTGGGGGTTTTAGTGATTTGATAGTTAATAAGAATCATTTCAGTACAAGTAAGTCGATTAATCTTGCAAAAAATCACCTATGCAAGATGATTTTCCGCTTTTGAGCCCTCTGTTTCAATCTTGCTATCATGATAAGAGCTCAGTAATCAACAATAATAACTTGCTGGCGTCTAGCTATATAGTCTTTTACTTGTTGTGCTGTGAAGCGACGATTTCTGCCTACTTTAATGCTGTCAATCTCCCTACGAGAAACTAGGCTATAAATTGTTCCTCGTGATACGTGAAGATGGTCGGCAACTTCGTTCGGTGTGTAAAGGCTAGGCATTTCCATAATGTCTCCAATCTGATGGGGTTATGTCTAAGGATGACAGTGAATCTTGCATCCGTCAGGGTAAAACCTGCATCCTTTGCAACTTCGGTAACCTCTATAGATTGAATTAGGTCAACGATGTTGCAAAGGTTGCAAAGGTTGCATTTACCTAGCCGCGACGTAATCCATAACAGCTACGGCGTTCGGTCTTCACTAATTGCACGCGAACGGACTCTCCATCACGAAATAGAACGAAGTAGCGTTGCTTCTTGTTTCCGATGTAATTCCCCGCCTTCGTCGACTCTGAGCGAGTTGATTCGGTACGAAGACCTGGTTCCACCCAGTGGTCCTGTACATCCAAATCATGCTTGGCTGCCAGTGCCATTAAGTCTTTTACAGGGACCTGCCTTTCCCCGAATTCCTCCCACCAGATATCGACAAAGTCATGAAGTTGACTATTTTCTGCATCCAATGAATCGCGTTGCAGGGTCATGTCCGACATAAAGCCTTCAACGCCCGCATTCTGCAAGATTCCACCCATAACTTTAGAGAACTCTTCAAAGCTACCAAGTGGAGTCCCCTCCCATGATGGCCGTCCCGCTTCGACATAAGCCATAACGATGGTGATGCACGCATCAATGAGAAGTGCTCGATTTTCTTTCACCCATGGCATGAGTGGGTAATGGCGAAAACCATCACGAAGATGTGGTGTCTCAGTCTTAGGCACTAAACGAACCTCAACAAAGCGACGGTTCAGCTGACCCGAGAATCCAGGATTGTTTCCCGTGGCTACCCATGGTCCAAGATTTGGAAGCTTCGGTGCAGTATTTCCACCAAGCAAACGGTCTGAATACCAAACGGATGTAAGTACTGCAGCTAATACATCTGAGTCAATCTTGTCGCCACTTACGTTATCTAAGACGTAAGGTCCACCGCCACTATAAAGGTGGGTCGTAATTTGCTTACGACGTTCCTCTTCAGATTTTGAAAATACCTTCATTGGTACTTCGCTTCCGAGAGAAGGGTAGAGGAGAGTTGTTGCGAGAAGTGAGGCGCCAGAACCTGCAACTGGCTTATCTAGTAAGAATAGTGGTGATACTCCTCCAAATAGATTGCGTGCAAAATCGTGCAGCATAAGTGCTAGCGCATGTGCACTGTCTTGCTCGGAACCAAATGGGAAGTCCACCAAACATTCCTCAAGAATAAACTTCACTGCTCCTTGAGCCGTTGCAAAGTTCTTTCCTATGCCAAACTTAGTGTTACCAAGGCTTACATCGCGGGTACGATAAATCTTGGAAGTTTCATCGTAACCAAAGTCTTGAACTAGACGACCGTCCGCTGTAATTACTGGAATTGAAGTTACCTTCTTCAATTCTGGTAGTGGAGGTTTAATTGTCTGCAACATATCCTCAATTACTGCCTCAGCTGGGTCCGATGGAATTAACGAACCTGATTTGGTTGGCTTCATCCAGTCAGCGCTTCGAGCAAACTCATGGCGAGCAGACTTGGGGTTCAGGATGTCCCACCCAACTTGCTCGGCATTAATACGAAGAATTCCGACATTATTGCGGAAGAGCGTTGGGGGTTCATTAGTTACATAGGTTGCAGCCCAAGCTTGTGCCGCTTTAGTAGGAAGTGAGCCTGTTTGGGTAACAACAATGCGCTTCTCAGGAAGACCCAGTTCCACGGGTGAATGAATGCCCCCACGAAAAGGGCATCGCTCGCAATCGACTGCGCCGTGAAGTGAACTAGAAACACTGTCACAGGTACGTCGAGCGCGCTCTGGGTCAATCTGCTCCCAAAGGGCTTGCGATTCATCATATGAATACATTGGATGTTTACTTGACCATTCGTGAAACATCGCGTTGCCATTCTCAGCGAAGAAGAGAACTGACGAAGTCGCAAACCATTCGTTGTACGTAGCAGTCTCAGGATGAGCCCAAACGCGCTCAAACCAAGAGCATCCACTAATGACGCGTTTAAGGTTCATCGTTCCAACGGCTTCGTCACTTGCACCAGCCTCAATTACTTTTTTGGCACGTACCTTACGGATGGAACCAGAGATACCAACTGCTGCAATTTCATCGATTGAGTAGGTTCGTGAACAATCCTCAAAAAGAATCTTCACTTCGCGTGGATGCGAAGGGTCTTTAAGATTTAGAGTTCCAGGAACACGCAAAATGCGGGTTATGTCGAAGGTTGAATCGAACTCGTAAGGTTGTGCATACTGAGCAAAGCCGCCGTAGAAGTTACGAACTAACTCTTGAGCTGCTTCACGCTCACTTTCTGTTTTAATAGTGAGAGTTTCTTTTAGAAAAACATACGAGTGTAATCCGCTGCCTGAATCGATAATTAGACTTGGTGGAAGGGGAAAACCTTGAAGAAGTGCAATAGCTTCATCATAAGTTTTGGGTAACTTCTTATGAGGCTTCCTGCTGTCGTAGATATCAACGTCCATTCCGATAATCGAAATACTGCTGATATCTTCACGAGCGCCACGCTTACCATCTGTAATTGCACGACTGCGAAGTCCAAGCCCGAAATAAACCTGTTCATCCTTGTACTTTTCGACCGCACTCATAAAGTCAGGCACTTGGCTGGAGTGATAGAACTCGGTTTTTAAACCATTGAGCTTGGGGTCTTTTGAGTGGGATAGGGCGAGGTATCCATCGCCTTGCCCTACTGTTGCCTTAATCAGGGATGCGTAACTTTGGCTCACTTGTCATCCCCCTTAAGGTAATCAGGGAATTCAGGGCGTTGCTTATTAATGAGGTTATCAATCGCCTTTTCAGGTACGCGAACCGCGCGCCCAATATGGATGGATTCCAGTTCTCCATCGAGAGTCATGCGGTAAACCTTGCTTTCGCTAAGGCTCAGGCGTTTTGCAGCTTCTTTGATAGTTACTAATAGAGACACGTTTGTGTCCTTTCAATTAATCTGGTGTTAGCCAGAGACGCTCTTTGGCGCTTGGTTACACTTTGAGGCATACCCTCTTTTTACTAACGGGGTCTTTCGAAATTCGGAAATGAGGGCCAAATGATTAATCAGCCAGACCAGGAATCCTCTCGCCCAAGAGTTAAAGTCACTGTCGCAGAACTGGTTAAGTTCAATGCAAGCGCTCTCCTAAGGGATAGAGCGATGAAGGACCAGGCATTTAAAGACCAGGTTGATAACGCAGTTAACATCTATGCAAAGGTCCATCCAGGAAAACCTCTTCCCACCGAAGTCCTAGATATCGATTTCCTCAAAGCGAAGAGTGACCCCAACCAGTGGGGGCAAAAAGAATTTGGGAAACGTATCGGGCGCAAGAGCTCTGCAATTCATAGGATGTTGACCCCCGTCGAGGATGGAGGAAATGCAGGATTTGAGGTAATTGACCTTCTACTCATCGCAGCGGAGCTGCAAGTACCTATTGCATTTCTACTTCACCCAACCAGAGAGCAGATTGATTCAAACAGTATTTTAATCTTTGAAGAGTTCAACGAACCCCTCGAGGTTACTGCCAATCAATGGCTTGGATGGGTAAACGGGTTAACTGCCCTGCCTGGTGGGGATGCGACCCTTCAGGCTTTCAATTCATTGTCCATGTCAACCGCGCATATGGCGGGGTGGATAAAAGATAAGAAAGAGCCTCCGAAAGCTAAGGCTACAGACGCTCTCAATATTGATGACACTCAGCGAATAGCAGAAGGAGTACTAACAGCGAGCGCACCGATTATGGATGCATTTCGAACGAGCACTTATAGAGATTCAGAAAAGCAATCCGCTGAACTGGGGAACATCACTGATATCTTATCGGATGACCATCAAATTGCCGTTAATCGGGCTCGGTTAATCCAAGGTTTACTCTTCCACGTGCGAGAGGCCTTAGTCATTACCTCTGACCAAAATCGCCCTGACCTTGTAGAGGCATTGCTGACTATTACTGCTGTTATCCAAGATGACATTCTCCAGCTAGCACTCGCTATTGATAAAGACATCCCTATTCCATCGATGCCTTTCACAAAAGACGTGCTGATAGAGCAACTTCGCCTTATAACAATATTCCTTTCTCATCTCGAGCTTGCAGAAATTGAATATGAAGGCTTTCAGCAACGAGTACCTCGGGAAGTGCGTTTACCCCAACGCATACGTAAGAAGGAACGGAAATTGCCACCCTTAAAGGAAAAGTATGACGAGGATGAGTTTGAAGATGATGAATAGTCCGACCTCTACAGGAGAATTTCATAATTCCGCCTGGCGGTTAAAAATGAACCGCGCCTACTATTTGAGGGTTGAGTTGGAAGCGCTAATTAGTGAGTATCAAGGTAACTTTCCAACAGAAGTTATCGATAGGGATTGGAATGGCACAACACTGCAAGTAGAACTCAATGTGCGCAGAAGTCCAGACTTAGCCTGGGGAACGATTGTGGGGGATATTATCCACAATTATCATTCAGCTTTGGATTCATTGTATTTTGCGCTTATTTCCAATTTTGCATTAGTAAAGGGGAAGACGCTTAATAAGACGGAAAAGACGAATATCTCCTTCCCAATTTTCGATGACCCTCTTCTATTTAAAGAAAAAACAAGAGAAATTGAAAGGTATGGCAGCCAGAAGTTCCAAGACGATTTGTCCAGCTACCAGCCATTTGAATCCCTAAATGAATTTGTTGAAGTAGAAGACAGGGAGATTGTCCTAGCAGGCAACTTACTGCACATACTTCGTAACCTATCCAACACTGATAAGCATCGAAGTTTGCATGTAATTTATTTCTTTCTTGACAGTCACGCTATCGGTTTACCTGCTGGGGTCACTCTCGAATCGGCCTCGCGACCGCTCTACTTTCCAGGTCAAACCAAGTACTCACTTAGTTTTGATTTCAGAGGGGCGACACTTGAAGAGAAGCCATCTTTTATTCCACATTTTAAGCTTGGAGTAATTTCAGGAACTGGAACACCACATTCGAGCGACATCTTGCACTTACTGCGAGCACTCGAAGGTAAAGTTGGTCATATAATTCATCAACTGGAATACCACTTTCAACCAGGATTCGGTCTCGACCTTGTTCCAGAAACTGGATTGCAACCTAGGTAACCCCAGCAACCTATTTGGGCTACTGCCTAACTTAATAAACCCTTAGCTATCCGTAAGCCCTGGTGAGTTAGTTATTCCAAACCGACTTAACCCTGGGGGGGTTAATTAGTGTGTTAATTACCGTCACAAACCAGCCTAAACAAAGTGAAAAGAAAATCTTGTACTTGTCAGTGGATAGGTTCATAATGAGCTCAAACAGGTTCAAAACTACATATTGATGCACTTAATGCTGGTGGCGGGTGAAGGATTTGAACCTTCGAAGGCAGAGCCGGGGGATTTACAGTCCCCTCCCATTGGCCGCTCGGGCAACCCGCCAGGGCTATCAGTTAAGCAGCGAGCGTAGATTACCCCAGGTTATTGATGCAGTGCTAATCGCTCAATAATCGCTTTAAAATCAGAGATCTGTGAGGTCGCCTTACCGCGGATCTTCGCCTGATCATCCCAAAGGCGAACTTGCACGGCTTCTTGAGCGCCAGGCATCAGCAAAAACTCGGCAGCTTCTTGTGGGCTAAGAGGTCCACCTTGCATGGCTAACGTATCTTTACTTGCCTGAGAAAGCTTCTCGTAATACTCGTTATCGGTAGCAACCAAATATTTTTTCGCATCGACATGCAACAGGATTGGAAGACTCACACTCTCGGGGAACCGCTCTTCCACCCACTGCGAACCTATCTCGTCATGGTGTGCATCTACTCCCGAAAAATGTGCTTCTGTCGCGTCGGGAATAAGCAGGTGGCCAATGTCATGGAGTAGGGCAGCCAGAACTAAATGATCTGGGGCGCCTTCTGCCAGCGCAAGATCTGCACATTGCAACATATGCTCGACAAGTTTCACATCTTCACCGAGATACTCTTCAGATATACCTGATGAATAAATCTCTGCGATCTCTTCGTACGTGGTTAGAGCCAAAGGTATCGATTCCTATCGCTGATTTTTCCTGCCATCAATTCTAGATCGAATTCACCGGAACGACGTTGCCAATGATTGGCGGACAAGATTCGTGAAATTCCCGCAAGATTAACTGGGTCTGATAAATCTGATGTTGCCTCATCGAGATCAATTGGACTTTGGTGATCAAATACCGATGTTGCAATCACAATGCGTTCGCCATCCTCAAGAATTTCTACAAGTCGACCTTGCTGAGGCCAATCGATATTGGAGGCAGTCTGCACATGCCAGAAGCCGCGCAGATCATTACCGCCCACATGTTCGATTGAGTGCTCATGATTATGTCCAGCAAGCCAGAGAATAACTCGCTCGTGCTTGAGAAGTTCGGTAACGAGTTCATCCTGGCAGATACGACGCTCACTACTTTCTGGTGCATAGTCATTAAAGAGGGTCGCAGCTGGATGATGGGAGAGCAAAACGATATATCGAGGGGTTGGATCACTCAGGACACTCTTAAGCCAATTAAATTGGCTCTCATCGAGTGAACCTTGCCAACCACCATGAGCATTAACCGTATCCATAGAGATAAGGCGAACATCTCCAACGTCCTTAAACCAATACTTGGTGCCGGCTGCTTGATTATCGTGAGTCAGGCCATGACCATCATGGTCGCATGCCAGATGAATCTTTGCCCAATCAGATGCTTCGTTGAAGCTCCGATTTTCATCGCTTGTTTGATCGATGAATTGACCACCTTCTGGAGATGCGTAACCGGCTGGTCCCACCTGGGTCCACTTGCTGAAAATCTCTTTCAAATCACTATCCGGTGCGAGCGAGACTAAACGTTTATCACCAATTGCCATTGCAAGAAGCTGTGGATCTGCTGGCACAGTCCCCTGAAGCATTGCATCATGATTTCCATGCGTTGCAAACCAACGATGTCGCAGACCAGTTGCGGTAAATGGTTGACGCACTGCATCTGTTAAACCAGGAATTGTAGGCAGACCATAGAGAGAGCGCGGGTAATCATCGATGCAACCCTCTGGCGTCCCTTCTGGGTTCCAGTATGAAGGGTCGTACTTCTTGGGATCGTTAGACGCTACGCCTTCCCAAACTCCCAAATCACCGCTGTCGGGATGCACGATGCCGCCATCCATAAGCGATAAATACCAAGAGAGCTCGTTGCGCTGAGCATTGTCCGTGACATCCCCAGTAACGACGACCGCATCTATTGGGCGAGTTGTTGCTGGTCCATGCTCAATCTCATTGATTGTTCGAATCATCGACTCAAGAGTTTGAGTCGTTAGGATTTCTTGTGCACGATAAGCGCCAACTAATTTGATGAGCTCGGACATCGGATGATGTGGATCGGCAAATCGATCCATGAGTTCAGCTCTAGCAGGAGATTGCGCATCGCAGATATGAAGATCGGAGATGTGCACCAAGCTGAGCAGCGACTCAGCATCCTCAGATGGAGCCAGGCCATCTAGTACTTCGCCGTCTGCACGCTTAAGCGTGCGCCAACCTTTCTCATTAGGAAGATCACGCGCAATGCGCTGTATCTGAGTGTCCGCCTCAGGCATGCGTGACCATAACTGAGTCACTCGAGATCGTGACTTCGACATGATCGCCAGTATCAATCTTCTTGGCTTCCTTGGAAGTGAGCTCTGCATAGATAAGATCATGAAGGCCAACATCAATACCAATTCTGGTCATAGGCCCTAAGAATGACTTGGTGATAACTACAGCACCCTTTGCCGCCTTCTCAATGTTGACCGATTCAGGACGGATAAGAGCCTTAACTTCTTCACCCTTTGCCAAACTAGGTGCGTGCTCCGAAATATCCAGTACTTGGTTGAGCACCAAGACCTCGTTCTTGGATTGGGCAACAGCAGGGACCACATTTGTGAGACCTACAAAGCCAGCCACAAATGGCGTCTTCGGCCTGTTGTAAAGATGACTTGGTGAATCGATCTGATCCAAATTTCCCTTATTCATGACACCGACTCGGTCAGATACGGCCATAGCTTCTTCTTGGTCGTGTGTGACAAATAGCGTTGTAATACCAATCGTTTTCTGAATACGGCGAATCTCATCGCGTAGTTGTGAACGCACTTGGGCATCGAGAGCAGATAGAGGTTCATCGAGCAAAAGAACGCTCGGCTCAATTGCAAGGGCTCTGGCTAAAGCAACGCGCTGTTGCTGTCCACCGGAAAGCTGAGTGGAACGACGAGCTGATTGAGAAGCAAGTCCGACTAGTTCGAGAAGTTCGGAAGCTCGCTTGCTTCGAGCAGCAGCATCCACTCCTCTTACGCGAAGGCCGTATTCGACATTTTCTTGCGCTGTCATGTTAGGGAATAGTGAATAAGCCTGAAATACCATTCCAATGTTTCTCTTATTTGCAGGAATACTGGACATATCCTTGCCGTCAATCTCTACAACGCCAGAATGTTCCTTATCGATGCCAGCCAAGATGCGCAGTGCTGTTGTCTTGCCACAACCAGAAGGTCCGAGCAAGGTGACAAGCTCACCAGGTTTAATTTTGAGCGAGAAGTCGTTAAGAGCAACCACGCTCCCAAATTTGCGAGTGACGCCATGAAATTCGACGGTGCTTCCATGAATATCCATTAAATAACCTTCACCTTCTTATTCTGGAGTGCGCCTTTGATGGCTGGCAGATAGCTAAATAGAACAAGCAAGAACCACACAGAGAAGAGAGAGCCGATTGAGATCGCCACAGAACCATAGAGATTCTCTTGCGCTGCGTTTGTCGCCCAGGTGGGCAGCGTGTGGAAGTGGAGAAGCACTGCTAGTGCGTACTCACCCATGGAAATTGCAAAAGTAATAAATGCGGCACCCAGCGTTGCCGAGCGAATCGCGGGAATGATCACCAAAACCAGCGTCTTCACGGGAGTTGCGCCAAGACTCGATGAGGCTTCAACCAATGTGGGTAAGGCAATTGCCTGAAGGCCAGTGTTGAGGGTTCTATAGACATACGGCATACAAATGATCACGTAGAAGAAGCAGAGTTCATAAGATGTGGATTGAAGTCGCTTCGGCATTGCAACCTGAGCTCCAATTGCTAAGGAGACGACCGGAATCACAATCGGAAGTAAGCAGAGGATCTCAATAAGGCGAGCCCAGCGACGACCACCTAATTGAACGTAGACAACTGTTGGAATCATCAAGAATAGAAGAAGCAGGACTGAGACTCCTGCAATTCGTAGACTTGTTAGGAGCGCTGGGCCAAAACCAAGCTGATGGAGAATCCAGGTGTAGTTAGCAAATGTATGGCCTTTTCCGCCATATCCGCGAAGTGAATACTCAGCAGCCGCCAAAAAGGGTGTAATAAAGAAGAAACCTGCTGCGATCAAAATGATGCGGTCTGACCAACCTAATGTTCGTTTCATTTCCTTCTCGACACTCTCATCACAAGCGCATAAAGACCAAATACAAGAACGCAGACAATGATCATTCCCATCGCAAGCGCATCACCCTGATTAGCCTGATCGGCAAGGACTTCGCCATTGACAAGATTGCCGATCAAAAGCGGAACAAGTGGGATCGTGCCGTTAGACATCGCGGCCGCGGTTGCGTACGCAGAGAATCCACTGGCGAACAAGAGTAAGCACGAGGATATAAACGCTGGCGCTAACACCGGAATCACAACAAAGCGGAGATAGGCAATGCGAGAGCCACCTAACGTTTCGTTGGCTTCCTGCCACTCCACTTTCAAGTTTTCTACCGCAGGGATAAAAATGATCACCATGAGAGGCGCCTGGAAGAAGCAATAAACGAGGAGAATGCCCCAAAAATTATAAATATCGAAGGCGCCGCCATAAATATCCCAGTGAAATACATTGAGCAGGATTTTGGTAACGAGTCCTTCTTGTCCAAAGGCTGCAATGAAGCTAAATGCCAGTGGGATTCCACCAGTACTCGTGAGAACTCCTGCAGCAGCAATAATGAGCTTGCGAGCGTGGCCCTGGGTTTTAACTACAGCCCAGCAAATGAGTGCGCCGATGATCGCTGATATTGCCATCGAATAGGCAGCTAGCTCAAAAGAGCCGATAAATGCATTTCGATAATCTCCGCCAAATAGAGCTTTGTAAGCAGAGGCAGTCAGATGATGATGTGAATCATGAATAGATTCATTAAATACAACAGCTAATGGATAGAAAAAGAAATATCCGATAAGTCCTAGGAACGGGAGTATTCCGAGAAATGACTTATCGAACCGGAACGCTCTCTTTGCAACAGGCAGAGCACCCTCAGCCGTTTGATGGCTGAGGGTGCTCTGGACTGAAGTCTGTGACATAAGTTCGATCTAATTACTTAGATCTTCGCCCATGCTGTCTTGAGAAGTGCTGTTGCTGTTGTCTGCTGTGCAACTGTTGGCATCTGGAGAGTCAACTTATCAGCAGCAGGGTTTGGCTGGAAGATTGATGTTGGTGATGGAACCAACAACTTCTTCTTTGCCATTGCAGCCTGCTCGATAGGAATCGCACCACCAAGTGTGAAGATGTTCTGTCCACCCATGAGTGAAGCGAACAACTTTGCTCCATCAAGAGTTCCAGCTGCAACGTTTGTTGCTTCATCACCAGCGAGGTCCTTGGCAAGGTGACCCTTGTTTTCAGACATCAAGAACTCAACCCAAAGGCGAGCTGCTGCTGGGTGTGGAGCTGTTGCGCTAACACCGAAGATGTAAGGAGTACCCATGACTGCTGCATCAGAAGGCTTGACGTAATTAAATGTCTTGCCGATCTGAGCACCAGCTTGTTGTGTACCAAGAGCGTTGAATGAGTAGTCGAACCAGACCTTTGGGTTACCGGTCGCAATATGTGTTGAGTCAGCATTTGCACCTGAAAGGTTGCCGATTGTCTTGAGCTTATGGAAGAAATCAACGCCCTTCTGGACGTTATCGAGTGATCCACCGTTAGCTACAGAAGCTGTCATGACAGTGATAAGAGCCTCTTGCGCACCTGTTGGATCGCCAGCGATTCCTACAACCTTCTTGTATGCAGGGTTAAGGAGATCTGAGATCTTTGTTGGGTGAACCTTAAGCTTTGCATCGTAGCCAAGTACGATCTGACCTGAATAGTTACCGAACCAATATCCAGCTGGATCCTTCCAAGCTGTTGGGATGTCGTTCCATGTTGCTACCTTGTATGGAGCAAACAAGCTTCCGCCGCTCTTGTTACCTGTCATTGCATCTGCAATGTGAGAAGCTCCGATATCGACTACATCGGGAGCGCTTGCTTCAGGAGCTGTCTGGATTGACTTGATCTCGTAAGAAGATCCGCCATCTGGATTGTCATCATTGATGTGAACGCCAAATGCAGCTTGGAATGAATCAATTGCATCACCGTAGTCAGCCCAGTTACGAAGAACTGTTGTGATGTTCAATGAACCTTCTGCTTGAGCTGCCTTAATAAGAGCACTCATTCCTCCGCAAGATGCGAGGTCGGTGCATGTAGCAAATGTTGAATCGTCAGCGAATGATGGAGCTGAAGAGACAGCAGGAAGAATTGCAACAGCGATTGCTGCAACTGTTCCAAGTATGAAGTGCTTGCGCATTAGTCCCCCTTCAAGGATTGTGGGAGAAGCAAATCGTTTGCACCTAAATGATTGGTCACTATTAGACGTCTATGAAGTGACCTTCAGGTTAACTCTTAGCGAGTGCAATGATTAAATGAGATCCAAAAGCTCGACGACGGAATCCAAAGTATGAGTAGCTCCTGCTGCAACCAACTCTTCTTTACTGCTTGCGCCACTTGTTACTCCGGCAACAATTTTTGCGTGTGCGCTTAAGCCGGCCTGAATATCGGATTGGGTGTCACCCGCAATCGCAACGTGACTTGCCCCCAGGCCTGTTCCTCTGTCAGCGTTGTAAAGCTCGATGGCGCGCTCAATCATGTCTGGCGCAGGCCGACCTTGTACAACCTCTGAAGCTGCTACAGAGACATCCACGAGTGGTTCCCATGCCAAGTTTTCGATAATAAAGTCCAAAATTGAGCGTGGAAAACCTGTTGTCAAGCCAACTCCAACGCCTCGAGCTCGCAATTCTCTAAAGAATTCCGAGACCCCATCAAACTCTTCAAGCAATCCCTCTGCCACGAGATTGCTATAGCTATCGACAAATCGGTCGTGCGCCGCGTTGGCCAGTTCAGAATCTTGATTGCATAGATGCATAAAGACATCAATCTTGCGCTGACCCATCGTCGCATTGACGTAGTCGATCATTGTTGCAAGCTCAGCGGCGCTGGGATTGAGTGGCTCAATTGCATTAGTGAAAGCCTTCACAACGAGACCATCATCTTTTGCGGTAGTTCCTGCTACATCAAGGACTACTAATTTGATATCGCTCATAGCTTTGCCCAATCTAATATTGTTTTTTCAGCCATTGCGGGAGAGATGGTATTTCCACGCCCACCACCACCGGTCACAACAACTGCACCTGGTGCAATCTCTTTTCGGAAGTAGATATCACTATTTGTGCTTTGCGAGTAAACCCCATCCCATCGGCGAACGATTTCTGGGCTAGGAGTGCCGAGAATTGAATCCATGACGTGCTTAAGATGGACGTATGGCTCTTCTTGAATCTCATAATTAAACGGTTCTACATAATCGTGGGTATCACCAATAGTGAATGAACCATCGAGACGTTGAACCATAAGAAGTTGCATTTTGTTTTTTGCGGCGATCTCAGCTTGCTCACCCAATTTGTGAAGGGCTAAATCTTTAAACGCTGGGTAATACCGCATGGAATCTGCATCAGCGATTGAGTACTTGAGCGGATGCGCGAATGGGGCTGTGGCTCCCATTTGCAGATGTACTTTACGTAGCGCTGCACCCTCAAAGAACTCGCTTAAGAAACCTTTGTGGGCTGCACCAGGACAGATGGCCATAAGTTCGGCAGAAATCTTATTCCCTTGGATGTCAGTGACATGATTACCGGTTTCGTCATGGTAGAAATCAACAACTTCGAAGTTAGGAAGCCATTGATAATCGGGGCTTTGCGACAAAAATTCTCTCAATCCACCGAGTAAAAGCGGTGGTTCTACAGCAGCATCTTGGGTGCATAGCAATCCGCCAACAAAGGACCCCTGAAGTGCAGGATCGCGAGAGATAATTTCTTCGCGGGTTAGCAGTTCAAATCCACGTGCTGATGCGTCGCGCATATTCGCCGCTTCATCCATCACAGCAAATTCATCGTCATTTGCAGCAATAGTGAGAGAGTGTTGGGCTCGGAAGCCGATCTTGGCTTCGCTACCAATCTCGCCCCATAACTCCCGGGCGCGAAGTGCAACTTCTAGTTCGACTCCTGCCTCACGGCCACTGACCCAGATGAGTCCGAAATTTCGTACAGATGCAGACTGAGGTTGGCTATCACGCTCAATATGCGTGACGGAATACCCGGCTTTGATGGCGAGTACAGCATGCATCGTTCCAACGATGCCTCCGCCAATGACAATGACGGTCTTTCGGGAAGAGGTGGTCATAATTGATGATTAGACCACCACTTGATGGACACCTGTTAGCGTGAAGGTGTCTTAAACATGAACAAAACTCTTACTTGTTTGAGCCGCCCATCATGCCGCCGAATCCTTGGCCACCAGATGGACCAGATGGATTAGCTGGGTTACCAAAATTTGATGTACCGAATCCATTGAAATTGCGTGTCATGTTTTGGCCATCACCACGACCAAACATTCCGTGCTTATGTCCGAAACCATGATGACCGTTTCCGACTGAGCAAATAAGAATCAACGCGATGAATCCAGCCCACAGCGCAGTTCCAACTCCACCGATCCACATTGCCGCCACTGCAAATGCGCGGCCCGTCAGTGTGTGCTTCGAATCTCTAATTTCGCGATGAGCTTTAATACCCAAAACCAAACCAACGAGAGGCATGAAAATACTCAGCACGAATGCGATCACTGAGGTGTTAGTGGCTTCTTGAAGGCGGATAAGTTCTTTGCGGTCGTCTTTATCACTCATAGTAAAACTCCTTTGTTTCATTAAGTATGGCACTTTCGACACGGCTCGCAACCGCGCACTCCGTTAGAGTGAGCCTGTGAATATCCTTAATTCTGTCGAACTCAACAGCACCAACGTGATCGAAGAGGCGCAGCGTGGTGGCAAAGCTCGCTCACTTTTCTGGCCTTGGGCCGCGGCTAATGTCTCACTCTTAGCCTTGGGCTATGGTGGATTGTTTCTGGATCTCTTCAATATTTCATTTTGGCAGGCCATAGTCGCCGCAGTCGTTGGAACCGTCAGCTCTTTTGGGCTCGTTGGGGTTAGCTCGATCGCAGGCAAGCGCTCAAATGCACCAACAATGACGCTTTCACGAGCAGCTTTCGGCGTTAAAGGAAATGTTCTTCCGGGCTTTCTCTCATACCTCACCTTTGTGGGTTGGGAGACTGTCCTCGTTGCGCTAGCCACACTTGCTTCGCGCACAGTGCTTGTGCGAGTGGGACATATCAACCACAACTTCGCACTTGTTATCGGTTTCATTGTCTCTGCCGGACTTGTGATCTTCGGTGGAGTACTTGGATTCCAGACAATCATGAAGATACAACGCTGGCTCACATCAATCACAATCGTGCTCACACTTGGTTATATCGCTCTCACATGGAGCAAGATTGATTGGCACAAGGTTCACACACTGAACGCAGGGCACTCTGGATCCCTTGCTGGACTTATCGGTGCCACAATCTTTGCAATTACTGGGATCGGACTTGGTTGGGTGAATTCAGCAGCCGACTACTCTCGCTATCTGCCACGCAATACGCCGAGCCGAAGTGTTATTGGTTGGACAGTATTTGGTTCATCACTTGTACCTATCATCCTTGTTATTTTTGGAACTCTACTTTCTGCGAGCTCATCGACTCTTAAAGGAGCGATCGAAGGCGATCCTGTAGGTGCGCTGACAAGCATCTTGCCAACGTGGTTCTTAATTCCATTTGCAGTCGTTGCCATCCTCGGACTTATTGGTGGCGCGATTTTGGATCTTTATTCATCCGGTATCGCACTTGTCTCGATTGGCTTTCCTTATCGCCGTCACCGTGCTGCGATTATCGATGCGATCATCATGCTTATTGGCACGATCTATATTGCGTGGCACTCCCCCAATTTCGTCGCACCATTCCAAGCTTTTCTCATTACATTGGGTGTTCCGATTGCTGCCTGGTCTGCGATCTTCGTAGCTGATGTCATTATGCGCAAGGTTGATTACGTTCAGGGTGATCTATTCGATCCACGCGGGCGCTATGGAGCATGGAATACACGATCTCTTCTCCTTCTGATCGCGGGCACAGTTATTGGATGGGGTTTTGTCACCAACAGTGACCCATCGGCCACATGGCTTAATTGGCAGGGTTACTTCATGAGCGCTATCGGTGGAAAGTCTGGACAATGGGCGCCAGCCAATGTCGGGGTCATAGTGGCCCTAGCCGTAGGATTCGCAGGACACATTCTTCTTTCACGTAAAGCAATAACAAAGCAGGAGGCGCACCATGGCTGATTCCAGTTTCGACATAGTTTCCAAGATCGACCATATGGAAGTTGATAACGCGTTCAATCAAGCCTCGCGCGAAATTGATACCCGCTTCGATTTCAAAAACACAGAGACAACCCTTGAAAAATCGGGTGAGAAGATCAATATCGAAGCTGGATCAGAAGAAAAAGCTAAGGCTGCTCTCGAAGTCCTCCGTGACAAGCTAGTAAAGCGTGGAATTTCACTCAAGCATTTAGATGCTACTGACCCACAACTCAGTGGCAAGCTCTACAAGATCTCTTGCTCCTTTAAAGAGGGAATCAAGACTGAAGATGCGAAGAAGATCGCTAAATTGCTTCGCGATGAAGGTCCTAAGTCGATCAAGACTCAGATCCAAGGTGAAGAGCTCCGTGTAACAAGCAAGAGCCGCGATGATCTACAAGATGCCATCGCTCTTGTAAAAGATCATCCTTGGGAATTTTCAGTCCAATTCACTAATTACCGTTGATCGCATGAAACATTCTGGTCGCGCGATCGCGTTCGCCATCGCGGCCAACTTGATGTGGGGTCTATTCCCCCTCTACTGGCCACTACTAAAGCCTGCTAACTCATTTGAGATCGTTGCGCACCGAGCAATATGGACGATGGTCTTCTGTACCGTCGTCTTACTCTTCTCAAAGAAATTCAGAGCGACTTTTGCGCTGCTCAAGATTCGCCATAATCTGATTCGACTCACACTAGCTACCATCTTTGTCTCCGGCAACTGGTTGATCTATGTCTGGGGCGTTAACCACGGACATGTCGTTGAGTGCGCACTCGGGTATTACATCAATCCGCTCGTCATTGTTTTATTTGGCGTTGTACTCCTTAAAGAGAAAATGCGCCCACTTCAGTGGCTCGCAGTCGGGATTGCAGCAATCGGCGTTCTTGTTTTAGCGATTGATTACGGCCATTTCCCTTGGATCGCACTAGGAATTACAGCATCGTGGGGCTCGTATGGCCTGACTAAAAAGAAGTTAGGACTAGGAGCTCTTGAAGGTCTTGCCCTCGAAACCTTCCTTTCGGCGATTCCTTACGGTGCATATCTGGTTTACCTAGCCAACAAAGGAACAGGCCAGTTTGGGCACAGCACTCATCTAACGCTCCTTCTCATGGGTGCGGGTGTTGTGACGGCAGTACCACTTCTACTTTTCAATAACTCTGTAAACCAACTTCCGTACTCGGTCATCGGTCTCTTTCAATACATTGTTCCGACAGTTCAGTTCCTTATCGGTGTATTTAAAAACCACGAAAAGATGACAAGTGGACGTTGGATGGGCTTTGCAATCGTCTGGGTAGCACTCTTCGCGCTAGGAATTGATCTTGTGAAATCAGGACGTTCTAGTGACAATAACTTCGCAGAGCTCGATTAGGGCTCGCTTAGCTGCATTCTCTGGCAGGGATGCGATCTCATTTGTTGCATCCTGCGCGTACTGATTAAGCAAATCTTTAGCTCGACCCAAGGATGGATGGCGTCGTAGCGCTTCGAGAGTTTGTGCCACTACCGTCTCATCGGTGATTGGAGCCGAAAGAATCTTCTTCAATTCTGCATCTGCAGGATCATCTGATGTAAGAATGAAGAGCGTGACTAAGGTTGGGACGCCCTCACGAAGATCAGTTCCCGGAGTTTTCCCTGATTCAGTGGATTCACTTTCAACATCGATAACATCATCTGCGAGTTGGAAAACTACACCGATCTTTTCACCGAATTTTGTGAGCGCTTCGATATCGCTAGCAGGAGCACCAGCCAACATCGCACCCAGACGAGCAGAGGTTGCGATCAATGAGCCAGTCTTATCGGCAACAACTTTGAGATAGTGATCGAGCAGCGAAAGTCCTGGTGTAGAGCCTTGGGTTTCACTAATTTGGCCAATAACCAGACGTTCAAATGTCTTAGCTTGAAGGCGAACGGCTTCTGGCCCTAGATCTGCAAGGAGATCCGAGGCTTTTGCAAAGAGATAATCACCAGTCAAAATTGCAACAGTATTTCCCCATCGATCATTTGCACTGATTACCCCACGCCTCAGGGGAGCTTCATCCATGACGTCATCGTGATACAAAGTAGCGAGATGGGTGAGTTCAACGACCGCAGCTGCTTCGATGATGCCCGCGGCTTTTGGATCGCCAAACTGAGCTCCAAGTAGAGCTAGCAAGGGACGTAACCGTTTGCCGCCAGCTTCAACAAGATGGCGCGAAGTTTCGATCACTAATGGGTAGTCACCCTCGATATGCGAGAGCAAGAGTTCTTCAACACGCTTCATATCGCGCTTGAGGGAGAGCTCTAGCCCCAAATCAATCTTTGGAATACCGAAGGCCATTTTTATTTAGCCGCCTTAACTGCGCTATGAATCGCGACGATTCCAAAGGTGAGATTTTTCCATGAAGTCTGTTGCCAACCTGCAGCTGCAATTTTCTGAGCCAGTTCACTCTGAGTGGGCCACGCCTGGATGCTCTCGGCTAGATATACGTATGCATCTGGATTTGATGAGAGTTTGCGAGAAATTTTTGGAAGTAGTGCCATCAAATATTTCATATACACGGTACGAAATATTTTGTTGGTTGGGTGTGAAAATTCAACCACCACAAGTCTCCCACCATCTTTTGTCACTCGTAGCGCTTCTTGAAGGGCTTTGTTGACATCGTTGGTGTTGCGAAGTCCAAAGGAGATTGTCGTAACGTCAAATTCATTATCTTTAAAGGGAATATTGAGCGCATCACCCAAAGTAAAGTGAAGATCTGGGTGGCGCTTGCGACCTGAATCAAGCATTCCCTGCGAAAAGTCCACTGGGTAAACTTCGGCGCCAGCATCTGCCAACGGACGGCTAGATGCACCAGTTCCTGCAGCGAGATCGAGGATCTTCATGCCAGCAGCTGGTTTGATAATCGCGGTAGCTGCTTTACGCCAATTTTTCGTCTGGCCCAGGCTCAGTAAGTCGTTCATCAGGTCATAGCGTTTAGCCACTCCATCGAACATGGCAGATACTTCCTGCGGCTTTTTATTCAGATCTGCTGACTTACTCACGCGTACATTCTTTCGGGAGTAGGCTTTTATGACAACCTGAGATCCTTAAAGGGAGCCTAAATGTCCTTCACATCACAAGCTACATTGCGTTCTGCTGTCTTCACACGTTCAACAGTAGTTACACAAGCGGCACTTGTCCTAGGTGGAAGCGCATTCTTGGCGCTCATGGCTCAGATTGCACTACCTATTCCTGGTTCGCCAGTACCTGTTACAGGCCAGACTCTAGGTGCGCTTCTTCTAGGAACTGCATATGGCGCATCACTTGGATTCACAACATTTGCAACATATCTCGTTATCGGAATAGCTGGAGCACCAATTTTTGCTTCTGGTGGCCATGGCGTTGCACGTTTATCAGGTGCTACTGGTGGATATCTCGTTGGCATGCTCCTCGCCTCACTCATCACCGGCTTTCTTGCTCACCGTGCATGGGATCGCAAGCTACGCACATCAATTACAACCATGATTGCTGGAGAGGTTGTTATCTTCGCAGCTGGCCTTATCTGGTTGCATCATGTTGCGGTACAAAGTTGGAGCTGGACCTTCTCTAAGGGGCTCGTTCCATTTGTGCCAGGTGAAGTCATTAAAATTGCAATCGCTAGCACAGCACTTCCGTTGGTTTGGCGCCTACTTCCTGCCAACCTGCGCAATTCCTAATCAGACACTACGCTTAAGAGCGTTATGAAGCTCACCACAGAACTCCTAGGGGATCATCCTGCGCTCACTGCTATTGAGTGCGGCCTTCCCATCACAGCAACATGGATTCGTGGCGGTCAAGGTTTTATTGGTTTTGGCACATATCGCTCCACAATCGTTCAAGGACCAAAACGCTTTGTCGATGCGCAAAATTGGTGGCATGACCAACTCAAGCAACTTGATATAAAAAATGGCGTCCATGGTTCAGGAACTGGACCGATTCTCTTCGCCTCATTTTCCTTCGATGAAAATGAACCATCCATATTGGTGATTCCTCAAGTTATTGTTGTTGAAAAAGGCGACAAGTCCTGGATGACCTGGATTGGCGATGAACAACCAGAGCTCCATGAAGCTGTACGCAAACAGAGCCACCAAGAATTTATCTGGGGCAAGGGATCACTTGGTGATCTCGCCTGGGGTGAACGCGTTGATGAGGCTGTATCGCGAATTAAACGTGGGGACCTTGAAAAGGTGGTCCTTGCTAGAGACGAAGTAGCTACATCGTCTGAAGATATTGATCCGCGCTCACTTTTGCGGGCCCTTCAGGAGGAGTACCCATCTACCTGGCTCTACCTCGTTGACGGCCTGGTCGGTGCCACTCCAGAACTGCTGGTTCGCCTCAATAAAACTCTCGTCACCTCACGAGTTCTTGCAGGAACTATCCGCAGGACCGGTGATGAAGAGCGCGACTTAGTGCTGGCGGGCTCACTCGCTAAATCCTCGAAAGATTTAGAAGAGCATGAATATGCGGTTCGATCTGTAGCTGATGCACTTGCCCCCTTTGCATCCTCAACAAATGTTCCCGAAACTCCATTTGTTCTACACCTACCAAATGTCATGCACTTAGCAACTGATGTCACTGGCGTCATCAACGATTCAGTGACACACATCGACATATTTGCGTTGACAGCAGCACTTCATCCATCGGCTGCAGTCTGCGGAACTCCTACCAATAGCGCACGCACATTGATTGCTGAAATCGAATCTATGAATCGTGGTCGCTACGCAGGGCCAGTTGGCTGGATTGATGCTCGTGGCGATGGCGAAATGGGAATTGCACTTCGTTGCGGTCAGATCTCAGAGGATCATAAATCAATCAGACTCTTTGCTGGCTGCGGAATTGTTGCGGGTTCAGATTCTGCGCAAGAGTTGGCCGAAAGTCAGGCTAAGTTGGCTCCGGTTAAAAGCGCGCTCACAAGACTCTGAGTTGCTGATTTAATTCCTGCAGCATTCACTTGCCTGTCTGGGGCTTCGACAACAATAACTTGTAGTCCAGTGTGGGGATGGTTAATTGCTCGCCGCAGATCGCTCACACCTTTAACTCGCTGAGTCGATACTCCAAATCCTGCAATGGCTTTCTCTAAATCGAGATTGTGAGGGGTACCAAACAATTTTTCAAAACCTTCGACCTTAGCTTGTTCAAGAGTATTAAAAATTCCACCACCATTATTGTCGATAAGAAATATTGTCAGGTTAGCCTCAACTGGCGCCGATAGGGCTGAAATATCATGCAGGAATGTAATATCACCGATAATCGCGTAGCTACGCTCGACATTAGCTGCGATACCAAACGCGGTCGAGATATTGCCATCAATTCCCGCCAAACCCCTATTAGCAAAGCACTTTAGGCCACTTCGCGGCGTTGCAAAACCTTCGATGTCGCGAATAGGTCGACTGCTAGCCACAAAGAGAGCGCTCTCATCCGGTAGCAGCTCCGCAATAGTCTGGACTGCGAGTTGCTCTGACCATTCCGAAAGCACAACTGGTGTTTCTCCACATCTGCGCCAAGCAGTTACCCACTCTGCATCAGGCGAAGTCGATATGTGTGGCAAGGAGACGAGAATGCGATCTGCCACGCGAGCCGTATCGATTGACGCAGTTCGTGAATCAATAACAGTCAGATGCGGGCACTCGGCGATGAGAGCGTTGATACTGCGCGAGAGAGTGGTGCGTCCGATAACAATAATGTGGTCTGGCTTGAGATAACTCCGAAGTTTTGGCTCACTCAAAAAAAGAGAAGCATGCGCTATCGCGGATGGAATGCACAGAGGATCTTCAGCGATAACCGGTAAGTGAGAACTCTCCACAAAATGGTTGACCGCATCAATATCAATTCCTGCATGGTCATGTCCCACAATGATGAGCGTTTTTGGAGCAACAGATAATTCCTCACGGTTGAGAGAATTAACCGTGACAGACTTTTGAGTAATTCCAGCCAGCCAGCCGCTTGGCAAATCTGCGAGCAATGGTTCATCGAACTGGAGATTGAGATGAACTGGTCCAGTCGTTAAATGATTGGCAAACTCAATCTCACTTGCAGTATCGATTGTTGGGATAGGTGCCAATAGCCCAGCGTGAAGAGTTGTCTGATTAGCTCCTGTTCGACGTAGCCGCTCAGGGCGATCGGCACTCACAATCAAAAGTTTGTTATCGCTGTGATAAGCCTCTAGCGCCGCTGGGTGGTAATTAGCGAGAGCAGTTCCGCTGGTACAAACAACAGCTACATATTTATCAGATGACTTGGATAATCCAAGTGCAAAGAAAGCTGCACTGCGCTCATCGATACGAACAAAGAGCTCAATGAGCCCAAGCTGGCTAGCCTCGTAAAGGGCAATAGATAA
>Ga0214171_1000174_pt1 | contig 23700 bp, 24 predicted proteins | sample TroBogEpilimnion_40_FD_153009 | JGI IMG/M metagenome (GOLD analysis project Ga0214171, IMG submission 153009) | Freshwater microbial communities from Trout Bog Lake, WI - 02JUL2007 epilimnion | ecosystem: Environmental > Aquatic > Freshwater > Lake > Epilimnion/Euphotic zone | place: Trout Bog... | reverse complement strand
CGATTGTTACGGGACGGATTTCCTTCTTCGATCCCGAGTACTCGCCGATTTCATCTTCATGCAACGTGGTGCGTTTCAATAACTCATCGCGCCACTGGCGGGCTGCAACTGTGTTGGTGACGAGAATAAGCGTGGTTGCTTTTGCGTGTGCCATTGCGGCGGCACCCACAATAGTTTTACCGGCGCCGCATGGCAGAACAACTACGCCAGAACCACCGTGCCAGAAACCTTCCGCTGCGAGCTCTTGGTACTTACGAATCTTCCAGCCCTCTTGGACTAAATCAATATCGTGGTGTTCGCCATCAACGTAACCGGCAAAGTCTTCGGCTGGCCAACCGAGCTTGAGGAGCGCTTGCTTGAGAAATCCGCGTTGTCCTGGGTGGACGATGATTGTTTCGTCATCCAGCGGAAGTCCTAACATCGGTGCGATCTTCTTGCCGCGAGTTACTTCTTTTAATACCGCAGGATCATTTGAGACCAAGACCAAACCGTGGACTGGATGCGCTTCTAATCGCAATCGACCGTATCGAGACATGGTCTCGGCGATATCAACTAAAAGTGCGTGGGGGACGGCGTAGCGCGAATACTTGAGGAGGGTATCGACCACCATCTCGGCGTCATGACCGGATGCACGTGCATTCCATAAGCCAAGCGGGGTTAGCCGATAGGTATGGATATGTTCTGGTGATTTCTCTAGTTCTGCAAAAGATGCGATTGCACGACGGCATTCATCGGACAAGATATGGTCAACGTCCAGCAACAGGGTCTTGTCGCTCTGAACAATTAGCGGGCCATCACTCACGAATCAGTTCCTTAATGAATTCACGGATTAACGTGATTCGGGGTTCGATGCTCGACAGAAGTACGTGTTCGTTCTCGGCATGCGCGCCAGCGCCAATTGCACCGAGTCCATCCAAGACATCTGCACCGGCTGCGGCCGCGAAGTTGCCGTCACTTGCGCCACCGACAACTGCGGATCCGATGGGACCTTGGCCAATTCGAAGCGCCACTTCTTCAAAGACGTCATAGAGCTTCTGAGTTGCGGCGACCTCAAGTGGTGGCCGATTGATTCCGCCAGTAATTTCAATTTTGGATTGAATATTCTTAGGAGCAAAAGCTTTAACCGCAGCATCGATGCGTTGGAGTTCTGCCAGAGTAAAAGAGCGAACGTCGACATCAATCGTTGCCAAGGCCGGCACAGTGTTGGTTGTGCTGCCACTCTTCATGGTTGTCGGCACAACGGTTGTTCCCAGCTCCACATTTTCTAATTCGGTCAGCGCTAGAACGATATGTGCAATTTCTACCGAGGCGTTGATTCCCTTTTCGGGTTCAAGACCGGCGTGAGCAGCCCGACCATGAACCGTGATCTGATACATCGCGGTGCCCTTGCGGCCGGTCTTCACCTTGCCATCAATTGCGGATTCGACGACCAATACTGAACGACCTGGTTGAGAGACGCGCTTAATGAGATCGCGGGAGGTCTGGCTTCCCACTTCTTCGTCGGTGGTTGCAATCAGCGCTACTCGCTCAGCCGCGTTATCAATTCCTTGCAGCGCATACATCGCTTGCAAGAAGCCGGCCTTCATGTCGAATACGCCAGGGCCACGGATGACGTCGCCGTCGATGGACCAGAGTGGTGAGAAAGAATCGTGCGGCCAGACGGTGTCCAAATGAGCGAGCACGACGACGGATGGTTCTTTCGCGCCCCACCAGAAAACTGGTCGGCCATTCTCTTCAATAATTTCTGCAGCGCTGCTCAATACGCGTTGACATATTTGATTCGCCAATTCGACCGTGGCGCGACAGGCAGCCAAGTCCTCAGTTGGGGATTGCGATTCGACCAGAAGCTTGAGGTCTTCGAGGATGGTCATGAGCTAAGTCTGCCGTATCTCACTCGGTCGCCGCAGGGGCTACCCCGGTTATGCGGGGAATCCGGAAGCTTTCGACCTGGCCGGTGGCATGGTCACGTGCCATCAGGGTTCCTAGCGAAATCTTGAGTGGATCGATCAGTCGATTGGAGACGCCACCGTTGGTATCTGCATAGCCGATAGTCAGACTGGCTTCTTCTTCGATGTATTGATGCAATAGCGCCAACGTTTCATTTGCAGTGGTGCGTGGAACTTCGCGCGGCTTATGGGCGCTCGCCTTTTGACCAGCGCGCAATGCGCGAACCGCGGAGGAGATAACAACATCAGATGGATTTTGGAAATCTGAAATAACCCGAGGTGGCTTTGGTCGCGACTTGGCGCGGCGAATTGCCGGCGCTGATACCAATATGCCGGTGCTGTTCTCAGCTGCTGGCAAATAACCTGATTCGCGCAACGTGGCAATCACTTCTGAAATCTCGATATCTGAAATCAGTACCTGAGGCGCTAATTTACGGAGTCGCAAATGATCCAATTTCTTATCGACGGTAATTTGTTGAATCAACACCTCGTCTTCGCATCGAATGTACGAGTTCGATGTACCCACGCGCAATCGTCCGTGACGCTTGGCGACGTCATTAATCAAATACTCCAACGGTTGGGGCACCGGCGTCTTAGATGTTCGCTTAAGGAAATCCTTAATCTGATCGCCGGTTTGGCCATGGTCTAACCCACGGCGAATCGAAGCTTCGCTGAATCGGTAGACCGTTGCACCGCCGCGACTTTCAATATCGGCCAAGGTGCCGATCGTGTTTGCTAATTCAACCGTTAAAGGACCGGGCGCTACCGCGGAGTTATCTGCCTGAATCAAAATGTGATCGACCGGTTGTGGCAACGCGCTTTCCACGCCTAAATCATCTGCGCCGTCGATTAACGCCCGGCCAAAGGACGAGAGCGCACCCTGACCCGTGAGACCGAGCCATTCTGCTTCGCGCAACGCCCACTCAATATATTCACCATTGAAGCGACCAGGGGTAAGCCATTTCATTCGATCAAGCAGCATCGAAACCGTCGGATCGAGTTCTGGATTTTCATGCAAGAGCGCAAGTGTTGTTGTCCGCAGCGAAGCAATGCCAGCTCGGTCGAGTTCCGGCCCCAACGGTGCAATATTCTTTTGATCAGCTTTGCCGATCAAGCCGCTGACCCGTGATGTCTCGAGCCAGAGTGTTACTAAACCACGCCAACGTTCTTCATGGGATTTGGTTAACCAAATATCAAAGGCCGAGGTAGGCATTATCTGGTCGTCGGTATCAATAACAACCAGACCCGAGATGAAGAGCATCTCGGCTACAAAGCCGGCACACACTTCTTCAACACCCAGATGTTCGGCAGTGTGCTTGAGGTCGCGAACTCCAAGTCCGCCGCTGCGAAGCGCTACCGGTGGTTCATCGGACCAGTTGTGCGCCAACTCTTCACACCAACGTAGAAAGGTTGAGATATTTGCAACCGCGGCACGATCAATCTCTTTTTGCTTGCGAGTTGTACCTTCGAGCACGGGCGCGGTTGCAGAATTTGTGGCAAAGACTTTTCCACCACGTAAATGAAGCGCTACCTCGCGCGGAAGAACAACGGTCTGTGAATCCATCGCGATTAAATATCGATGCTCTAGCAACCACGCAACTGCTTCGCCCGGCTTTTTGAGATTTCCAATCTGCCCTCGTGGTGGTCCCCACATCAAGCGTTCGAGCATGGTCATCGCAGCTTCCGGAGCTTTTTTCAATTTCGCAAAGTCATAGGTCACGTCAACCGGCGCCTTGGGACCAAGTCCAGCAGGCTCGTCGCCGATGCGAACGCGAACGTTGCTGACGATTCGATATTTAGCGCCATCTTTGTAAATCACGCCGCGTTCCCACAAATCGTCGATCACAACGCCAGCGGTTTTATCGGTAAGTACGACCACATCAGACTTGGCGAAAGGTTCATTCAGGATTGTGCAAGCGGTAAGAACATCGAGTTGCCATTTGTTGAGTCCATCAACCGCCCGAATCAAGCTGGGCATGGAATTTGCGCGAGCAGCCAGTGCAGAGAAATCAGATGGAACCGGAGTTACTAAATCTGGGCGCAGATTAAAAAGGCACGCGAGTTCGGCATCGTTGCGAGAACGAAGTTCATCTGCAAAAGAGACCGTGGACATAACTGGCTTACTTTACCGATGAATCGTCAGTCGCGTCACTTCGGGTTAATTTGGCTTTTTCGGACCAATCGCCTTCAAGATGGTGGCTGCTCTAGCCAAGATTGCGCCCGAAATATTCTTCAACCAGCGCGCACGACGAAATTCATGAATCGGCCAATGGTCGCGGATAGCCCGAATCTGAAGCAAGGTGTCAGGATTAATCGCTCGCGGATTGCCGACTGCTTCGAGCAATGGCAGATCGTGATGGCTATCTGAATAAGCATATGAATTACTTAAATCAACGTTATCTCGCTCTGCCAATTCCCGAACCGCAATCGCCTTCTCTTTTCCATGCAAGAGATTGCCAATCAAATTGCCAGTGTATGAACCATTCATGGCTTCCGCTTGTGTTCCCAGCGCGCCAGTGAAGCCGAGTCGGTCTGCGATTAATTGCGCCATTTCTAGCGGAGTTGCCGTGACCAACCAAACTTCTTCGCCTTGAATTAAATGTTGATTCGCGATTTCAATTGCGCCTTGCCAAAGTTTGGGCGAGACGAATTCGTCGTAGACCTCTGCTGCCAGACCTTCGAGATCTTTGACGCTGTGGCCCTTGATGAATTCACAAGCCGCTTTTTGATATTTATCAATTTCGATAGCCGCTTCGCCATTAAGCCGGAATCTCAGGTTGGCCAACATAAAGGTGACGATGTCGTGCTTGCTGAAATACCCGCGACGGTACATGCCACGTCCAAGCAGGTAGAGCGAAGAGCCATGGAGCAGGGTGTTGTCGACGTCAAAGAATGCAACGCGCTTGCGCGATTCTGTGCTCTCCGACATACGAGAACCATAACGAATCAGGGCTAATTCACAGGGAAAGCGGGTGAGCTATAGCGAAGATATGATTGGGGTATGGGTTCAACCGTTCATGTAATGCGACATGGCGAGGTGGAGAACCCTGAAAAAATTCTTTACGGCCGCCAACCGGGCTGGCACTTATCAAAGCGCGGGCATGAGATGGCGCAAACAGTTGCGGAATGGTCCAAGCAATTTGAAATCAGGGCGCTGCATGTTTCGCCGCTGGAGCGAGCTCAGGAAACCGCTGCGCCTGTGAGCGCGATCCACCAAGTGGCGATCACAACCGATCCGCAGTTAATCGAAGCCGCAAATATTTTTGAAGGCAAGAAGTTCGAACTCGGTAGCGGTGTCTTGCGTCATCCACGAATGTGGCGATATCTCTATAACCCAGCCAAGCCATCGTGGGGCGAACCCTACGAGGAGCAGATAGCTCGAATGTTGAAGGCGGTCTTTGCGGCACGCGATGCGGCGAAAGGTAAGGATGCGTGGATAGTTTCGCATCAACTTCCAATTTGGATTTTGCGTTCTGCCATCGAAGGTCGTCGGCTCTTGCACGATCCACGCAAGCGCGAGTGCACCTTGGCTTCGGTGACGAGCATTCATCTCGACGACAATGGCGACATCGTAGGAACGTCATATAACGAACCTGCCCGACATCTGTTGCCGGTGAATAAGTGAAGCGCGCCTTAGCGACTGCGGTTATTCTCGCCGCTGTACTTGGGTTGAGCGCCTGCAGTACTGGCGGAATTTCTAAGAATAACGAGAACGCATTCGTCTCAGGCAGCGGATCTGCGCTCGTGCTTAAGCCCGCTGACCGGAAACCAGCGCCTGCCATTTCAAGTCCAACTCTCGACGGCACGCAGTGGACCCTTTCTAAGAGTTCAGTAACTGTTATAAATGTCTGGGCTTCTTGGTGTGCGCCGTGTCGGGCGGAAGCGCCGGTGCTTGAAGATTTTGCCCAAAAAAATCCAACTATCAACTTTGTGGGAATCCTGACCCGTGACAACACATCTGCCGCGAGCGATTTCGTTTCGCGATTCAAACTGAGCTATCCCATCGCTACTGATGATTCGGTGCTCACACAGTTTCGTGGTTCGTTGATTCCAGATGCAATCCCAACTTCCATTGTGATTGACGCGCAAGGCCGAGTAGCAGCACGTATTTCTGGTGAAGTGACCGTAGCAATCTTGCAGAAGGTGCTCGAATCAGTAACTGGAGGCGCCGTCAATGCATAACTTCTTCGTTAATCAGGTCTTTAGTGGAAATCTAATTGTGGCGATGGTGGTTGCGCTGATCGCCGGATTAATCTCTTTTTTCTCGCCCTGCGTTTTGCCATTAGTGCCTGGCTACCTTGGCTATGCCGCAGGTATGACCGAGACCCGGACCCGCGGTCGGACCGCCTTAGGTTCGCTGCTATTTGTTATCGGCTTCTCAGCACTCTTCATTTCATATGGCGCGCTTTTTGGTTCACTCGGTGCAAAAATTTCGACGCACTCAACCTGGATAACGGTCGGACTCGGCTTCCTGACTATCGCTATGGGAATTGTTTTCCTATTCAGTACCCGCTTTTATCGTTCCTTTAAACCACAATGGAAAATCAAGGCTGGCCTGCTTGGTGCGCCAGTGCTCGGCTTTCTCTTTGGTATTGGTTGGACTCCCTGCATTGGCCCAACGCTTGGCGCCGTTCAGACCTTATCGTTCGCGAGTTCGAGCGCGTTGCGCGGTGCAATTCTCAGCGTTGCCTATTGTTTAGGTCTCGGCATTCCATTTGTTCTTGTCGGAATCTTCTTTGATCAATCAACCAAACTACGTCGTTTTATCTCGCGTCATGGAAATTACTTGACCAAGTTTGGTGGCGGATTTCTTATTCTGATTGGCCTGCTTCAAGTGACTGGTCTCTGGATTCATGTTATGAATTCGATTCGCGATTTAATCTCCGGCTTTATTCCGGTGGTGTAAATGAGCGAGATTCGAGAGTTAGAGGCCGCTGGTTTGCTGCGATGGATGTGGCGCCAGCTCACCAGCATGCGCACAGCGCTGCTTCTGCTTTTGCTACTTGGTTTAGCATCAATCCCGGGTTCAATATTCCCGCAGCGCTCGCAGAACCCCATGAAGGTTCAGCAATATTTTTCAGCCAATCCAACGCTTGCGCATTGGATGGATAAGTTCCAACTTTTTAGCGTCTATGGATCACCATGGTTTGCTGCTATTTATATCCTCTTGTTTATTTCGCTCATTGGTTGCGTATTGCCGCGCACCTTTGATCATCTAAAAAAGATTGGCGCAAAGCCACCGCTGACTCCAAAATTTCTCGAGAAGATGGAGGCCTTCACGGTTGTCGAAGGCGTTGGCTCGCTTGATACCGCAGAGAAATGGTTGAAGCGCCATCGCTTCCGGGTTCGCCGCGAAAGCACAAGTATCTCGGCGGAAAAGGGTTATTCGCGCGAGACCGGAAATCTCCTCTTCCACCTCTCACTTATTTTGATTCTGCTTGCGGTAGCGGTTGGTGGCTTGTTGGGTAGCCGCGGCGAGGCAATAGTCAATGTGGGAGAGCGATTTGTTAATACCCCTACCTCTTATGACAACCTAAGTTTCGGCAAGTTCCAAAAAGAGGGATCGCTTGTCCCATTTGCGCTCACAATCAAAAACTTTAAAGCTACCTATAACATCACAACTAATGCGCCATCCGATTATCTCTTGACGGTTGCGGCAGAAAATCCGGCGGGTTCAACTGCCAATACTCAAGTTATTCGAGTCAATAAACCACTCACCTATGGCAGTACAAAGATCTATCTCCAAGCTAATGGCTATTCGCCGGTCGTCACGGTTAAAGATAAAACCGGAAAAATAACTTTCCAGGGGCCCGTTGTTTTCTTGCCACAGGATGCAAACCTGACTTCTACCGGTGCAATCAAACTGCCGGATATGAATCCGCAGATTGGATTCATTGGTTCGTTCGTTCCCACGTATGACCGAAGCGCAACGCGTGGCGCTTTCTCGGTATTTCCCGAGGCGCTTGATCCGCGCTTGTTGCTCTCGGCCTGGCAAGGCAACCTTGGTTTAGATTCGGGCAATCCGCAATCGGTTTATCGGCTCGATACTTCGAAGATGACCAAGCTTGGACTCAAGCAATTAGCAGTCGGTCAGAGCTATGACTTTGGTGAGGGTTCCATCACATTTGACGGCTGGAAATCTTGGGTTAACCTGCAGATTGTTGATGACCCAGGCAAAATGTACGCATTGCTTGGCGCCATATTGGCGGTGCTTGGTTTGATGGTTTCACTCTTCACGCGGCAGCGCCGTATTTGGGTGAAAATCGATTCAACCGGCAAGGCGCTTCAAGTAGCAGGTTTAGCGAAAAACGGAACACCCGGACTCGACGAAGAAGTCGCAGGGCTGGTTGCAGCGCTATCTAATACAGGAAGCGAGGGATAGAAGATGTCAGCCACGACTTATGCATACCTCTCTAACAATCTGATTTACTCGGCGATGGCGGTTTACACCATCGCATTTTTCGCTCATGCGATTGAGGTGTCATTCTCAGTCCGAAACGTAGAAGTCGCGGTCGGCGCCGAAACCGATAACAGTGCGACTAAATTTGATTTCTCACGCACGCAACGCAGCGGCCGAATCGGCACCGCGATGATGATTCTCGGCTTTCTCCTGTTGTTTGCCGGAGTAATCGCGCGCGGACTTTCAGCACACCGCGTTCCGTGGGGCAACATGTATGAATTTTCTATCACTGGAGCACTCGCATTTTCGGGTGCCTATCTTTATGCGCTCGTGAAATACAAGCTTCGCTGGCTGGGGTTACCAGTCGCGATCGCAGTTTTGCTGACCCTTGGAACCGCAATCACCGTTCTTTATCGCCCGAGCGCCCCGTTGGTGCCAGCACTGAAATCGACATGGCTTGCTATCCATGTATCAGCCGCAATCGCTTCAGGCGGCGTATTTCTGCTTGCCAACTGTGTTGCTGCGACATATTTAATGTTGGATCGAATGGAATCCAAGGGCGCTCGAAAAGTATGGGCGCAGAAATTGCCATCGCTTGAGACACTTGATCAATTGGCATATCGCTTGGTCGCGTTCGTATTTCCGTTGTGGACCTTTGCGGTTATCGCTGGTGCAATTTGGGCTGAAAACGCTTGGGGCCGCTACTGGTCATGGGATCCAAAAGAGACCTGGGCCTTTATTACCTGGGTCGCATACGCCGCCTATCTTCACGCGCGCGTAACGGTTGGTTGGCGCGGCCGACGTGCCGCATGGCTCTGCCTCTTTGCAGGTTCGACATTTCTTTTCAACTACGTCTGGGTAAATATCTGGGGTAGTGGATTACATACCTACTCTGGTCTGTAATCCAGCCATATATATCTGAAAGCGGGAATCATGAGCCAGCGAATCACACTTCCAAAAACCGATTTATCCGTGCATCCATTGTGCTTGGGTGGAAATGTCTTTGGTTGGTCTGCCAACGAAGAAGAATCCTTCGCCGTGCTTGATGCTTATGCCGCCGCTGGTGGCAACTTTATTGATACCGCAGATATATATTCCGAATGGAAGCCCGGCAATGTTGGTGGCGAGAGCGAGCGGATCATCGGAAACTGGATGAAGTCCCGCGGCAACCGCGCCGAGATGGTGATTGCCACAAAGGTCGCCAAGCTTTCAACCCGTGCTGGTCTATCTGCTGCAAATATCCGTGCCGCCGCTGAAGAGTCGCTATCGCGCTTGCAGACCGATTACATCGATCTCTATTACGCACATGAGGATGACACCACAATCCCGCTCACTCAAACGCTTGAAGCATTTAATGCACTGGTCGTTGACGGCAAGGTTCGTTACCTAGGTGCATCTAATTATTCGGCGGCCCGGTTGCGCGAAGCTATTCATGTCAGCCAGACCTATGGCTGGGCGCAATACGTTGGATTGCAAAACCAATACAACCTGTTGGACCGAAAAGAATTTGAGAGTGACCTTGCTCCTGCTCTGTCGGCGCTTGGCATCTCTGCGCTGCCGTATTACGGATTGGCGCGCGGCTTCTTGTCGGGCAAGTACTCGGCCGGTTCTACCGTCGATTCAGTGCGTGCTGGCGGAGTCGTGGATTATCAGAATGATCGTGGGTATGCAGCGATTGCTCGCTTGCAAGAATTGTCAGCCGCACACAACGCTCCGATGGCGGCTATCGCGTTGGCATGGTTGCGTGGTCAATCCGTTGTCTCAACGCCGATTGCAAGTGCTCGCACTGTTGATCAGCTGAACGAGATTGTTCAGGTAGTTGATCTCGGCGCCGCTGAAATTGAAAGCCTGTCGGCTGTTACTGCTTAAAGCTTTCGCAAGAAATCAGGGTCATCGTCTGGCGCGATTGGACCGCGTCGACGTGGCACTCTTCCACCCGCGCTTCCCTTTTTTGGCCGACCGGCGATTAACCACGCAAGTGACCCAAGCAAGTCAAAGGCCAGAATAATGAGTAACCACGCCCATTTTGGAAGGTTCCGGACATCCTCCTGTGGCGTGCTGGCGCAATCAAAGAATGCATAGAGCACGATTGCAATCGGTACGACGTAGACCAGGACTCTGAGCATAAGTTGAGTCTAGCTAGTTATGTCTCTAAACGCAGAAGGCAATTGCTAACGAGAGTGCAAAGAGCATTTGTAGGCGACCAGTTTTGCCCAGCAAAGGAATCAAATCGCGCCCAGCAGCACCTGCCAATACCGCACGTGAAACTCCCACCGAAAGCGGGAGCAGCGCAAGAGTAAGTAGTGTCCAAGGCGTGATTGTTGCGGCGAGCAGCGAAGCTGTGTGCGCTAGGGCGATTAAGCCAACATAAAGATAGCGAGCCTTCGTATCGCCTAACCGAACCGCAAGTGTTTGCTTTCCGACGAGTTCATCCTTTGGGCGATCACGTAGATTGTTGATCGAGAGGATTGCGCACGAGAGCGCACCCATCGGCAAGGAGACCAGAAATGCACGAGCGGTTAAGGCTTGTGATTGGGCGAAGTAGCTACCCATCGTCGCGACAACGCCAAAGAAAAGAAAGACTGAAATTTCGCCGAATCCCATATATCCATATGGTTTTGATGTGCCGGTATATGTCCATGCCGCAACAATCGCGATTGCGCCTACCAGTATTAACCACCAGCTAGTTCGTGCAGCAAGAACCGCACCACAAGCCGCGGCGAGCGCAAAGGTAATGAATGCCGCGGATTTAACTGCACGGGCAGATGAAACTCCTGATGCAACTAACCGAATCGGTCCGACCCGGACTTCATCCGTGCCACGAATTCCATCTGAGTAATCATTGGCGTAGTTCACGGCAATTTGAAGTAAGAGACTGACAGCAAGGGCAAGCAAGGCATTTATCCAATGAAGATGCTTATCTCCGTGGGTTCGGATAAGTGTTGTTCCCACGACCACGGGCGCAATTGCTGCTGGCAATGTGCGAGGCCGAGCCCCGAGCACCCATTTTTTAATCGAACCAATCTCAGCGGTATTCACCATCACATTATTCTCTATCTATTCTCTATATCCGAGTTCCCGTTAGGAAATTCTCACTCGGAAACTGTGAAATACCCGACCAACGCATCTCGATCTGGCTTGCCAATCCCGCGCAATGGCAAAGCAGGGAGAGTGAGAAAAGCTTTTGGCGATGTATGGCTTCCCATGTTTGCGCGCAAGAAGTCCCTGATGGCCTGCTCGTTAATGGCACGATCTGAGGCGATACATAATTTTGTGCCCCATTCAGGATCAGGTACTCCAACAGAGATAAATTGTTGTGGGGCAAAGTGATTGTTCAGTGCAGCATCGATTGCAGATAACGAAATTTTCTCGCCACCGGAAATAATCACGTCATCGGCCCGGCCAGTAATGTGTAATAGGCCGTCGATGAGAGTTCCAAGGTCGTTTGTGGTGAACCAACCATTGCTCGTTGCTTGCTGCCAGAGCTCGGGATAGTTGAGATATCCATGCGCCATCATGGGCCCACGCAAGCGAATCACTCCGGTTTCACCAAGTTCAACCTCAACGCCGGTGAGCGGTTCGTTGTTGTACACACAACCGCCAGACATCTCGGACATGCCATACGTCGTGACGACTTTAATTCCTGCAGCTGTTGCTTCGTTCAACAAAGCTTCGCTTGTCGCGGCGCCGCCGACCAGCACGTTCCGAGCAGCTTGTAGATGTGCACGAAGCTGGTCATCGCCGTTCAGGGCTCGATGGAGTTGAGTAGGGACAACCGATGTGAATTGCGCGGTGCGGTAATTATTTGTATTTCGAAAATCGAGAACATCGGTGCCGAGTTCGAGCGCACGCACCAAGACATTGACGCCCGCAATATGGTTGGTAGGCAAGAGCAACGACCAGGTATCGCCGGATTGTGCACCCAGATAAGCATGTGCCGCTCGGGCAGAGGCTCGAAGCGCATCCGCCGTGTAGGCAACTTCCTTAGCGGCCCCAGTTGATCCACTGGTGGGAATAACAACAGCTACTTCTTGCGAAACGCGGGTTGTCGAGGTCGGCGCAAAAGCCAGTGCGGGGCCGGTCCCGGCCAGCGCGGCTTGCAGCGTTTGAGTCACCTGTGGCAATTCCCACTCGGGCAGCACGGTGATTAGTTCTCGACTCAACATTTCGCTCATGACCCCCATAGGCTACCGCTATGAGCAAGCCATTTAAGCGTGAACCCGGCAGCCGCACTATCCCGCAATGGGCGATTGGTGAAGGCGGAGAAAAATTCACTGATGTTATTTATGAAGTAGCCGACGGCATCGCAAAAATTACGATTAACCGACCACAAGTACGCAACGCATTCCGACCAGAGACGCTGGCAGAGTTGAAAATTGCATTTGATTTAGCGCGCGATAACGATCAGGTCGGCGTCATTATTTTTACTGGCGCTGGCAGCGAAGCATTCTGTTCTGGTGGCGATATCAATGTTCGTGGCGACGATGGCTACATCGGTAGCGATGCGCTTGGCAAAAAGGGAATTGGTCGACTCAATGTCCTTGACCTGCAAATTCAAATTCGTCGATTGCCAAAACCAGTGGTCGCAATGGTTGCTGGTTGGGCAGTTGGCGGTGGACACGTTCTGCATGTGGTCTGCGATCTAACAATCGCTGCTGAGAACGCGAAGTTTGGTCAGACCGGTCCGATGGTGGGCTCGTTCGATGGTGGATATGGCGCTGGATTATTAGCAGCTCATATTGGTCAGAAGAAAGCGCGCGAAATCTGGTTCTTATGTCGCCAATACGATGCGCAAGAAGCGCTCGACATGGGCTTAGTAAACGCGGTTGTTCCGGTCTCAGAGCTCGAGGCAGAGACTGTCTCATGGTGTCGCGAAATGCTTCGCCATTCACCAATGGCGCTTCGGTTGTTGAAGGCTGGTTTGAACGCTGCTGACGATGGCCTTGCTGGCGTGCAACAACTGGCGGGCGATGCCACGCTGCTCTTCTACTTAACCGAAGAGGGTCAAGAAGGACGCAACGCATATAAAGAGAAGCGCGATCCAGATTTCAATAAGTTCCCCAAGCGCCCATAACGTCTCGGTATCGGTAACTCCCCATGTCCTTGCCATCGGAAATCGCAGCAGTTCTTCACAACGCAGTTGTTGTTTCGATTCCGACGACAACCGATTTTCGCGGAATTTCCTATCGCGAAGTGATGCTCTTCGAAGGTCCAGCTGGTTGGAGCGAGTTCTCGCCCTTTCTTGAATATGACGCACGAGAGTCTGCTCGGTGGTTAACGGCGGCAATCGAAGGCGCGTATCGCCCGTGGCCAGAATTCAAGCGGAGTGAGATCGGTATCAATGCCACGCTGCCAAGAATTCCGGCCGAGGATGTGGCCGCGTTTCTTCAAAATTTCGCCGGCTGTTCCACAGTCAAGATGAAAGTCAACGACTTTGAGAGCGATGCCGATCGACTCGAAGCAGTGTTGGATGCAGTTCCAGACGCCAAAATTCGGCTCGATGTAAATGGTGGTTGGTCGCTCGATGATGCCCGTAAACATATTTTTAATTATCACCATCGCTTTGGCAACGTCTTCGACTACATCGAACAACCCACGCTTGGTACCGATGATTTGCGAATTTTGAAGAATGAAATTCCGTTTCGAATTGCAGCCGACGAATCGATTCGAAAAGAGCTAAACCAGGATTTCAGTAGCCTTCACGAATACGCCGATGTGGCCATCATTAAATGGGCGCCCATCGGGGGATTCTCTGCAGCTCAGAAGTTAATTAGTGAAATCGGTCTACCGGTCGTTGTCTCCAGTGCGCTAGAGACCGGTATCGGAATCAGTCACGGCTTGGCGCTGGCAGCATCGCTATCGAATCTTGATGGGGCATGTGGCTTAGGAACGGTGGCGCTGCTTGCTGATGATGTGGTTTCGCCTGCGGTTCTGCCGATAGGTGGCGAAATCTCGGTCGCACGCGTGGTTCCTGATGATGGCCTGCTCGCTCGTTTCACAGCTAATGCAGATCGCACGGCCTGGTGGGAGAATAGAGTTATTGAAATATGGAGCGATCAATTCGTAGCCAAGATTGAAGAGAGCGGGTGGTTGAGTTAATGAACTCCACTCACTTAGCCCGCGGCATAGTTCGCGAAATGCTCGAACTCGGTATCAGCGATGTTGTGCTCTCACCTGGTTCTCGCAACGCGCCACTTTCTATCGCGCTTTATGAAGCAGCAAAAAAAGGCTTCATTGATCTGCACGTTCGCATTGATGAGCGAGGCGCAGCATTCTTCGCACTGGGGTTGGCAAAAGCGAGTGATAACTACGTGGCGATTGTCTGCACAAGTGGAACAGCTGCTGCGAATTACCACCCGGCTGTGCTCGAGGCGCATCATGCCCAGAATAAATTGTTGGTGCTTACCGCGGATCGACCAGCGCGACTTCGAGGCACCGGCGCCAACCAAACAACGAATCAGACCAACATCTATGGCGACGTTAAGAGCCATGATGTGGCTGCACCCATCGCTATCGCGCCATTGCTGCTCGGCGGTCCCGTACACCTCAATATTCAGTTCGATGAACCATTGCTTCCAACTGATGAAAACGATTGGCTCGATGGCCTAGAAATTGAAATGGCAGCGGACCTGCCAGAGCTTGATGGTGAGTTGCGGGTAGGCGATGGCACGGTAGTTGTTATCGGTCATGACCGAGGAACTTTTGAAGCCGAGCTAATTCAAGATGCTCTTTTAGGCGCGGATGTTCCAGTCATTGCAGAGGACCCACTCTCATTCCCCGGTGCGCTTCCGCACGCTGCGCTTTTCTTGGCAGATGAGCAGGTTCGCGAGCTACTTCGCCCAAAGACTGTTGTTGTCATCGGTCGCACGACACTCTCTCGAAGCATCAACGCGTTCATCGCTAGTGCCGAGAAAGTGATTGTGATTGACCCACGAATGGCAGACATTGATGTGCATCGCACCGCAGATCAGAAGCTCTTCACGATGCCTGCAATTGTCGGCGAATCATCGGCCACCGCATGGTGGAACGCCGCCGAAGCCACCGCTGAAATTATTCGTAGCGATGCAACCTGGTCTGAGCAAAATGCGTTGCGCACGATTGCAGAATCTGTACCGGACGGCGCTTCGCTCTTTATCGGTTCTTCCCGTCCAATTCGAGATATCGAAGCCTTCGCCGATGTCCGTGACGGGGTAGCCACCTTTGCTAATCGTGGCCTGGCAGGCATCGATGGCAATATTTCCACTGCATTCGGAATTGCTTTTGAATTTGAAAACAACTTTGCGGTCATGGGGGATCTGACTTTTCTGCACGATATTTCAGCGCTCGGCAATGTGCCGGATGTAAATCTGACGCTCTTTATTATTGATAACAATGGCGGTGGCATTTTCTCCACCTTGCCACAAGCAGATGTCGCGGGATTTGAATCAATCTTTGGCACGCCACAGAATGTTGACCTCCATCGCGCAATAGCTGGCTTTGGGTTAGAGGTAGAAAAGGTGAAGACCGCCTCAGATATTGAGCGAGTAATCAACCACCCACAAAGTGGCGTGAGATTTGTTGTTGTTGAAGTACCAGCGCGTGAAACGATGGCAAGCGAGTTAAAGAGCCTCTATCAAAGCGTTTCTAAAGCGGTGCGCATCGGACTCAACTTAGCCTGACTTTCAGCAAGCTCATCTTCCGGCACCGAACCAGCAACAATTCCGCAACCAGCAAATACTCTGACAGAGCGTGCATCATCCGAGATTAAGCCGCAACGAAGCGCGATTCCCATCTCGCCATCGCCGCGCGCATCGACCCAGCCGACTGGTCCGGCGTAACGCGAGCGATTCATACCTTCTAGTCCATTAATCAGATTGCGCGCCACATCGGTCGGCGTTCCGCAGACTGCAGCGGATGGATGCAGCGACGAAATCACAGTGAAGATATCGACCGGTACTGCGGACTCATTCACAACACCCGTGACGTCGGTAGCCAGATGCATAACGTTGGCCAAGTGCAGAACAAATGGCGATTCGGGCACGTTGGTTGAAGAACAATATGGGGACAACGCGTCAGCGACGGATCGAACCGCGTATTCGTGCTCTTCCAGATCCTTCGATGATTTTGCTAACGAACCGGCAAGCGCCAAGTCTTTTGCTTCATCACCCGTCATACGAATTGTTCCGGCCAAGACGCGAGATGTAACGAGAGATTTACTAAGCCGAGCAAGCAACTCGGGCGTCGCACCAACTAAGCCCGCAACGGTGAAGACCCAGGTGCTGGGATATTTTGATTCCAGATTGTGAATAATTGGTCGAAGCGAAACTGGTGAATCAGAATCGGCAATTAAGTCACGCGCGAGGACTACTTTGTCGAGCGAGCCCGATTTAATTTTTTCCACCGCGCTGGCAATGCGTGCTTTCCAGGTGGAGTCCTCGAGCGAGCCGGGCCGCCAGGTAATCGTCGGATGTTCGGTAGCAAGTGCTGCTTGCACAAGCACGGGATGTGGTTTTTCGCCGAACCAGGTAATCCACGATTCACCATTCTTGCGACCGACAATCACTTCTGGAATAACTAATTCAGTTGGTTCGTCTTCGTTAAATGCGAATGAAGCAAATAACAGCGGTCCAGTGGCGGATCCACGCACGTTGTTGCGGATTTCGTATGAGGCGAGTTGAGATTTCCACCAAGCGCGGGCATCGCTAAAGCGATTCTTTCCGCTGACGGATGTGCGCGCGTGGACTCCGAATCCAATAAGTCCGTCACCACCGCGAATCCAAGATGCTGTGATTTCCATGCCCACATCAATAAGACTAAGAGCTGGGTGTTCGCCCAGAAGCTCGGTCGTTACAGCCGTTGTTGGCACGTGCGGTTACTCGCTTTTTATATCTTGCAAGTTATTTAGAAGCGCGATGAATGAAGCGCCAAACAACCGGAAGCGATGTGCTGGCGATAGCAATCTTAAGAAACTCCCCAAAGAGGAATGGTGTTAATCCGTTACGAATGGTCCAAGCCCAGTTTTGCGAAGCCGCATGATGCAACCAGATTAAACCGAATGAAAATGTTGCGATAGATCCAATCAACATCGTGGCAATGGCGGTCGAAATCTTTTGATCCCACTTGCGGCCTGCCAAAGCGCCGGTAATTGCTGAAGCAAAGAGCATTCCGACCAAATATCCACCCGTCGCGCCAGTGATGTGTGTGATTCCGTGAGTATGCGATGCGAAGACAGGAGCACCCAGCGCGCCAACTATTAAATAGAAACCAAAAGTTGCAAAGCCGAGTGTTCCGCCAAAGCTGGTTCCAATCAGGAGCGCGGCTAAGGTCTGGCCGGTGACAGGCACAGGAGATCCAGGAACGGCGATCGCGATTTGAGCCATCAGCGCGATAAAAATCGTTCCGCCAAAAATCATCCCTAATTTCGATACAGGTGTGACCCGCGGCATAAGCGCAGCGCGCAGAGTTGCGGCGTTCGCAGATGGAAAGGTAAGTGACATTCACTGCTCCTGAGATAGGCCGTTTGCTGGACTCAATAACTTGTAAGAAAAGGGTACTACCGCGAGAATGTACGCGTGAGTAGAGCGAACCTCAATAAAGAGCCGAAGGATGTATCGGCGATGTTTGACGGGGTCGCCAAGCGTTATGACCTGCTCAATGACTTGCTGAGCCTGGGCCGCACCAAGGCCTGGCGCAAGAAGACCACTGCAATCATTGCTCCTCGCGCAGGAATGAAAATTTTGGATATTGCCGCTGGTACTGGTTCATCTAGCCGTCCGTTGGCCGATGCTGGAGCGACCGTCATTCCGATGGACTTCTCGGCTGGAATGTTGGATGCGGGACGGGTGCGCCATCCAGATCTGCCCTTCACGCAAGGCGATGCCTTGAACCTGCCTTTCAAGGAGAATGAATTTGATGTGACGACCGTCTCATTTGGTCTCCGCAATACCGCAGATACCAAGCAGGCGTTACAGGAAGCGTTACGCGTCACCAAAGTTGGCGGCCGAATTGTTATCGCAGAATTTTCGCAACCAACCAATCGGGTATTTCGCACCATATATATGCGCTATTTAATGCGTGCGCTGCCGCCGATTGCGCGTGCAGTCTCCTCGAATCCCGATGCATACGTATATTTGGCGGAATCCATCATCGCTTGGCCTAACCAGAAAGATTTGGCTGCAATATTAACGGCGGCGGGTTGGTCGGATCCGTCATGGAAAAACCTGACCGGCGGAATAGTCGCTGTTCACTCTGCTGTAAAGAAATAGTTATACAAATATTTACGTAAAGGGGTTCTCTCGCCCCTACCTACAGGCGTACACTCTTTAATCGTGAACCCTTATGTTCCGATTTTGGCAATTGGCGCCATCGGCTTTGGCTTCGCCGCCTTTTCAGTAGTGGCAGCAGCAGTCTCGGGTCCTAAGCGATACAACCGCGCAAAATCAGATGCCTACGAATGTGGCATCGAACCATCACCGCAAGCAGCTGGCGGCGGACGTTTTCCAGTCAAATACTTTTTGACGGCAATGCTCTTTATTGTTTTTGATATCGAAATTGTCTTTCTGTATCCATGGGCGGTCTCTTTCGATCAGCTCGGCCTATTTGGCTTAATCGAAATGCTTATCTTCATGGGAACCGTCTTCGTCGCATACGCCTATGTCTGGCGCCGCGGTGGATTGGAATGGGATTAATTACATGGGCTTAGAAGAGAAATTACCGAGCGGCTTTGCGCTGACCACCGTTGAAAATCTTGCTGGCTATATGCGCAAGAACTCATTGTGGCCCGCGACTTTCGGCCTTGCTTGTTGCGCGATTGAAATGATGGCCGCAGGCGCTGGTCGATATGACCTGGCACGTTTTGGCATGGAAGTTTTCCGGGCATCGCCACGCCAGGCAGACTTAATGATTGTTGCTGGTCGCGTTTCCAACAAGATGGCACCAGTGTTGCGTCAGATTTATGATCAAATGGCTGAACCAAAATGGGTAATAGCAATGGGGGCGTGCGCATCATCCGGTGGAATGTTTAACAACTACGCGATTGTTCAAGGCGTGGATCACGTGGTGCCAGTCGATATTTATCTACCAGGGTGCCCACCGCGTCCAGAGCAGTTGATGGATGCGATTCTTAAGTTGCACGAGCACATCTCGAACGAGAAGCTCGGCGTTAATCGTGAACGAGTTATTCGTGAAGTAGAGGCAGCGGCGCTCGCTGCCAAGCCAACCCATCAAATCACTGGACTGCTTGCATGACCGGAGCATTTGGCGTTACCGGTACCGGTGACACTTCTGGTTTCGGCGGTTTGGTTCGGACCGCAGCGCATTCAGGCTCGAGCGAGCGTCCATACGGCGGATATTTTGACGATGTCGCCGATGACCTTGAGCGTGCTTACCCAGAATTTTCGCAGGCCATCGAGCGAGTGGTTGTGGACCGTGGCGAACTGACGCTTCATGTGAAGCGCGAAAAATTAGTTGAAGTTGCGCAGAAGTTGCGTGATACCGAATCACTTCGATTTGAAATTTGCATGGGCGTAAACGGAGTGCATTACCCAGAAGAAAGTGGCCGCGAACTTCACGCGGTATTCCCGTTACTTTCCATGACACATAACCGCCGGATTAGATTAGAAGTAAGCGTCCCAGATTCAGATCCGCATCTTCCATCGCTCGTCGAAGTGTGGCCGTCAAACAATTGGCACGAGCGCGAGACGTATGACATGTTTGGAATTATTTTCGATGGCCATCCTGGTTTGACTCGAATATTGATGCCAGATGATTGGCCCGGACATCCGCAACGCAAGGATTATCCGTTGGGTGGAATCGAGATTGAATATAAGGGTGCAACTGTTCCTGCACCATCTGAACGTAGGCAATATCGATGACTACTGATTTCACGCACATGAACGATGCTTACGCATCATCACGCGAAACGACCGAGGGTCGTGTCTATTCCGTGACCGGCGGCGATTGGGATTCGATGGTTACCGAGATCGGTGCCACGAAAGAAGAGCGCGTTGTCGTCAATATGGGACCACAACATCCATCAACCCACGGTGTGCTGCGATTGGTACTTGAACTCGAAGGTGAAACCGTTACTGAAACTCGTGCCGGTATTGGCTATCTGCATACAGGTATAGAGAAGAACGCCGAATATCGGACCTGGACCCAGGGCACCACCTTTGTTACCCGCATGGATTATTTAGCGCCACTATTTAATGAGACCGCCTACTGCTTAGGCGTTGAAAAGTTGTTGGGCATTACCAACGATGTGCCAGAGCGTGCCTCTGTAATCCGAGTCATGATGATGGAGTTCAACCGCATCTCTTCTCACATGGTTGCACTCGGCACCGGCGCGCTTGAACTTGGTGCATTGTCGCCCATGATTTTCGCATTCCGTGAGCGCGAGAAAGTCCTAGATATCTTTGAGATGGTCAGCGGCCTCCGTATGAATATGGCCTATGTTCGCCCCGGCGGAGTTGCTCAAGATTTGCCAGCTGGCGCAGTCGCAAAAATACGCGAAACCGTGAAGGACCTTCGTGTTTCTTTCAAAGACAACACCAAGCTGTTGATTGGCAACAGCATCTGGATGAAGCGCACAAAAGATATTGGCTATCTGGATCTCGCTGGCTGTGTTGCGCTCGGGGTAACCGGTCCCGTATTACGCGCCACCGGAATGCCATGGGATTTGCGCAAAACCCAGCCATATTCGGGTTATGAGAATTATCAGTTCGACGTCATTACCACTGACACTTGCGATGTCTATGGGCGGTTCTTGATTCGCATGCACGAACTTGAGGAATCGCTGCGCATCATCGAACAATGCTGCGACAAGTTGGATTCTCTTGTGGGCGCACCTGTCATGGTCGCCGATAAGAAGATTGCTTGGCCATCACAACTCTCAGTCGGCGGCGATGGCATGGGTAATTCGCTGGACCATATTCGCGAAATCATGGGCGAATCGATGGAAGCGCTGATCCATCACTTCAAGTTAGTCACCGAAGGTTTCCGAGTCCCAGCCGGTCAGGTCTATTCACACGTTGAATCACCTCGTGGTGAGACTGGTGTGCATTTGGTTTCGGATGGTGGCACCAAGCCATATCGCCTGCATTTCCGCGAGCCATCCTTTAACAACCTGCAATCCATTTCTGCAATGTGCGAAGGCAGCATGATTGCTGACGTCGTTGCTGCGGTTGCTTCAATTGATCCTGTGATGGGTGGTGTGGATCGCTAATGTCATTTACTAACGAGCAGATCACTGTTATGGATTCCATCATCGCGCGCTATCCACGCAAGCGTTCGGCCATCATGCCTTTACTGCACTACGTGCAGTCGATTTCGGGTTACGTGACGCCGGAAGGCATCGAAAAGATTGCCGAGAAGCTTGAGCTTGCAACCGCCGAAGTCACTGCTGTCTCGACTTTTTACACTCAATATAAGAACAAGCCAGTCGGTGATTATCACGTCGGCGTATGCGTCAATACCTTGTGCGCGGTCATGGGCGGAGATGCAATATACGAGACTGTTACCGAACATCTGGGAATTGGAAATCACGAGACCACTTCTGATGGAAAAGTTTCAATCGAGCGGATTGAATGCAATGCCGCTTGTGACTACGCACCAGTCGTCATGGTCAACTGGGAGTTCTACGATAATCAAACACCGCAATCAGTGAGAGATTTGGTCGATAAAGCTCGCGCTGGTAACCCACCGGCTCCAACACGTGGTCCAAAAACTTTGCGAACATGGAAAGAAAATTCAGCGGTTCTTGCTGGCCTCTCCGACGGCCTGGCCGGTGAAGGCGTCGCTGCTGGTGAACCATCAATGCTCGGACTAAAAATTTCAAAGGAAAAGAAATGACCCCAACAACAAAACTGATGCCGGTCCTTTCCGCTACTTGGGATCAAGAAGATTCATTCACGCTCGAGGGTTACACCCGTAACAAGGGATACGCCGCTCTGAAGAAGGCGTTGAAGATGCAGCCCGATGAAGTCATTCAGTTGATCAAGGATTCTGGTTTGCGCGGTCGCGGTGGCGCGGGTTTTCCTACTGGAAACAAGTGGGGCTTCATCCCACAAGGTGATGGCAAAGAGCATTACTTAGTCGTCAACGCAGATGAATCTGAGCCAGGAACATGTAAGGACGTGCCATTGATGATGGCTAACCCCCATGTATTGGTTGAGGGCGTAATCATTGCCTCGTATGCAATTCGCGCTAACCACGCATTCATTTATGTTCGCGGCGAAGTTGTACATGTCGTGCGTCGCTTACAGCAAGCCATTGAAGATGCCTACAAGGCAGGTCACTTAGGTAAAAATATTGGTAAATCCGGATTTGATTTAGAACTCACACTCCATGTTGGCGCTGGTGCTTATATTTGCGGTGAAGAGACAGCGTTGCTTGATTCACTCGAAGGTTTCCGTGGTCAACCTCGGTTGCGGCCACCGTTCCCAGCGATCGCTGGTTTATATGCAAAGCCAACCGTTGTGAATAACGTTGAATCTATCTCTTCTGTGCCCGCTATCGTGGCGAAAGGCGCTGAATGGTTTAGCTCGATGGGAACCGAGAAGAGCAAAGGCGTCACTTTGTATTCGCTGTCAGGCCATGTTGCACGGCCTGGTCAATTCGAAGCACCATTGGGAATCACCTTGCGAGAGCTACTTGAGATGTCCGGTGGAATTAGAGCTGGCCATCAATTGAAGTTCTGGACTCCTGGCGGCTCATCTACTCCAATCTTTACTGCTGAGCATCTTGATGTGCCATTGGATTACGAGGGCGTATCCGCTGCCGGTTCAATGCTGGGCACGAAGGCGCTCCAGATTTTTGATGAGACCACCTGCGTCGTTCGCGCAGCACTTCGCTGGAGTGAGTTCTACAAGCACGAATCGTGCGGCAAGTGCACACCATGCCGCGAGGGAACGTGGTGGCTCGTTCAGATGCTGAAGGATCTCGAAGCCGGCAAGGGAACCGAAGCCGATCTGGAGAAATTGTTGGATGTCTGCGACAACATTGCTGGCCGTTCATTCTGCGCCTTGGCAGACGGCGCCGTTGCACCGATTATCTCCTCACTCAAGCATTTCCGCGCTGAATACATTGCGCATCAGACCAATGGCGGTTGCCCCTTCGACCCAGTCGCGTCAACAATCTTCGAGAAGGCGAGCGTGTAATGACGCCTGAAGCACTGACCGAAGTTGAGATGATTACCGTCGTCATCGACGGCTTTGAAGTAACAGTTCCCAAGGGCACATTGGTGATTCGTGCGGCGGAAAAACTTGGAATCCAAATTCCACGCTTCTGTGATCACCCACTCTTATCGCCGGCCGGTGCATGTCGTCAGTGTTTGGTAGATATTGAAATTAATGGTCGCGCATTCCCCAAGCCACAAGC
>Ga0214171_1000168_pt1 | contig 24161 bp, 22 predicted proteins | sample TroBogEpilimnion_40_FD_153009 | JGI IMG/M metagenome (GOLD analysis project Ga0214171, IMG submission 153009) | Freshwater microbial communities from Trout Bog Lake, WI - 02JUL2007 epilimnion | ecosystem: Environmental > Aquatic > Freshwater > Lake > Epilimnion/Euphotic zone | place: Trout Bog... | reverse complement strand
CCTTTGGCCACAACCTTGATCGCGTGGCCAGCACTTGAGACTGTAACAACGGGAACGACTGCCGAAGAAGCCTTCTTTACTGCTGTCTTTTTGGTCGCAACCTTTTTAGTGCTGCTCTTTTTCACAACTGGCTTAGCGGGCGTTGTTTTCGCAGGTGTTGGTGTGGCAATTGGTGCTGGCTTTGGAGCCGCACTCACACTGACCGTAAAACTTACCGTTGCATCACCGAAGGTTGGTGTTGCAGCTTGGGTGGCAATAACTACTGCCTTGCCGGCTGCGACCGGAGTAATGCTTGATCCATTGATCGTGATCACCGAAGCATCTGCGCTCTGGAATGTCCATGCACCCGTTGAATCTGATGTTGGGTTAGCTATTGACACTGCTGCCGCTCCCGCGACGAGTGAGAGGTTAGGCAGAGATCCAACTGTTGGTGCAGGCAAGACAGTGAGCACTGCTTGCACTGTATTGGATTGTCCATATTTACCTGCAGGAGCTTGGGTTGCAGAGATGATAGTCTTGCCAGTTTTGATACCAACTAACGCGCCATTAACGACGTTTGCGATTGTTGGATCCGCTACTGAATAACTCCACGTACCAGTGGAGTTTGAGGTTGGGTTAGGTATAGAAACAACTTTGTCGCCAACACCAATTGTGACTGGGGCGAGCGTTCCGAGTGTTGGAACTAATCCGGCTACAGAAACTGTAAATGTTGTTGTACCCGCAAGATAGGCACCGGAAGCCGCCTGGCTGAGCGTGATGGTCGCAGTCCCTGCATTACCAAAAGCGAGCGATAGTCCGTTGACAGAAGCGATTGTGGGATCTGACGAGCTCATCGTCCATGCACCACTAGATGGTGATGTTGGTGGAGTAATAGTTCTTGCAGGATCTCCAACAACCTGGCTTAAGTTAGGTAGGGCCGTATAGGTAGGAGCCACGTTGACGACAAGTGCAACAGTTTGTGGAGCAGATAGGCCGTAGTTTCCAGAAGCCTGCTGCGTTGCCGTAATCGTTGTTGTTCCAGCTTTTAATACTGTAAGGACGTTTCCAGAGACGCTCGCGATAGTTGGATCGCCAACGCTAAAACTCCATGCACCTGGAGAGTTCGATGTTGGGTTTGTCAGAGTGATCGTATTTCCTGCGATCGATCCCAGTGTGTAAGTAATTGGCGCAAACGCTCCCACTGCAGGCGCAGCAGCCGTGACCGTAACTGTCATTGTTGCTCGTGCGCTGCTATAGCCATTTACAGGCGCTTGATAAGCGGTGATAGTTGCCTGACCGACGTTTAGTGGAGTCAGGGTTGATCCGGAAATGCTAGCGATGGATGAATCAGATGAGGTGAATTGCCAGGTGCCGCTACTTGTCGAAGTTGGCGGGGTGAGATTGACAGAAGAGATGCTGTCTTTTGCAATTGTGATATCAGTAAAAGTTCCGACAATTGGGGTAATAGCGGTGATGGTCAAAGTAGTTGTGGCAGTGGTCGATTTCCAATTGCCTGTTGCATATTGAGTCGCATTGATCGTCACCGTGCCGGCATCATCGAGTGTCACTGTGGAGCCAGAGACGGTCGCGATTAGGTGTCCTGCGACTGAGTTGTTACTCAGACTGTAGAACCAAGAGCCGTTTGAGGTTGATACTGGCGCTGGGATCGTAAATGTTCCAGAAGAGAGCGCGGCATGGAGAGGCGCCCAAGCACCAATTACTGGAGTTCCTGGTTGGACAATCAGAACAGCCATTCGGTAATCGCTATTGAAACTTCCGGATGCTTGTTGTGTGTACGTAATCTGAGTTGAGCCGGCCTTGAGCAGGGTAAGAGTGAAGCCGTTGACTGAAGCAATTGTTGGATCCGCAACGGTGATCACCCAAGCACCGGGTGAATTAGATGTTGGCGGGGTGAGCGTCACAGTTTTTTGATCAAGACCAACTGTTGTCGTTTTAACTGTGCCAAGGCGTGTAGCCATGGCGAAAGATGCTGGTGCTTGAGTAGCGACTAAGCCAAGTGTAGAAATGACAATGGCGGCGCTGAAAATAATTCTTTTCATGCCGCCATTATCTTGCGCTCACACCTCAAAGTGTGGGAGGTGGAGCGGGTTACTTCCTTATAACTTGGTGATAGCTAAATTAGAGCAACTCCTCAAGATCATCGAGAACTGCAATGCGCTCGGCCTTGGTAGGGAGCTTGAAGTAGACATGTCCTCGTGACCAATACCAGAACATTGGAATAAGTCCGATAGCGATGGAACCTAGTCCAATCCACTTGGTGGTGGTGTTGAGTGTAGGCAGAACCTTGAAGAACATGATGGTCATGAAGACGCCGCCAAGAAGTGGCCACAGTCCCATGAACAAGAAGTTCTTAGGCTTCTTCCACATTTCTTTACGGAACAAGACCACAACAGCATATGCAGCGAGCGCATAATAAATCGCGATTTGCAGGCCGATTGCAGAGATCGCATCGCCCATGATTGTTCCGATAGAGCCGATGAACTGTGATCCAACAAACAGGCCGAGTCCGACAACTGTCATGGTCAAAGTAGCAACAACAGGTGTCTGATACTTCTTGTGAACGTGGCCAAGCTGGCTAAACAGAGTGCGATCGCGACCCATTGAGAAGAGTGTGCGGGTCACCTGAATGAGCTGGGTTTCCAGTGTCGCAACAGTTGAAAGAAGTACTGCAACAACAAGGAGCTTGCCGCCATTACCCTTCCAGACTTCTTGGCCAAGTACTCCAAGAACGTTGGCTGCGTTATCGCTGACCTGCTTATTTGTCAGGACCATATTTGATCCCACTGTAAATACTTCAAAGAGAAGGAATGTGATGATCATTCCGATGATTGCACCTTGGCCAGGAGTCTTTTTAGAACCCTTGGTTTCTTCGTTGAGGTTAGCTGTTACATCCCAGCCCCAATAGTAAAAAGCTGCAAGAAGCGCACCGGCGAAGAAGACTGACTTAGAGCCAAATGGATTAGACCATGCAAACCAATGCCATGAGAATGGGTGAACTGGGTGGCTATGGAAGATTGCGAGAACTCCGAAAAGCAAGAGCAATCCAACTTCGATTGTTGACATGATGACCTGCACCTTTGCGGTGATTGTTACACCGAAAGCAACTGCTGCAACCATCAACAAGAAGAAGACTGCACCAAAGAGTGTTACCCAGCCCTTTGAATTAGAGAGGCTTTGAGAGAAAAGTCCTAAGAAGGATGAACCTGCCGGAAGCGTGGCTGCAACCATAAAGATGGAGGAGCAGACAATCAACGACCAACCAGCGATATAGCCAAGTGCTGGATGCAGTCCGCGACGAACCCACGCATATGTTGCACCTGAGTTTGATTCTGTGCGGCCTAGATAATTAAAGGCAAAGACAATTCCAAACATTGCGATTCCGCAATAGAGAAGTGATGCTGGTCCAGCTAAACCAACTGCTGCTACTAAACCAGCGGTTGTTGCTGCAATTGAATAAGCGGGAGCAGATCCTGCAACGCCCATGACAGCAGACTCAAATAGACCCAAAACATTGGGTGCGAGTTTGTGTTCATTATTTGCGTGCTTGTGGGAGCTTGCCATTAAAGGACCTCCGATTTGAGAGGGCATCCGAAGAGGCTAGGGGTGAACAGATACAGCGCGGACTTTACAACCTAGCTGCCACTCACAGCCATACATTGGGTAATAAATCTGGCCAAAGGTCCGTAGGTAAGTCCGTGGTCGGGCCCACCAAGAGTGTTGGTAATCCCTGGGTTTGCTGCCATTGCTGTGCCGTCGAGAGCGGCCACTTTCTTTCCGTTTTGGATCAGATAGATTCGAAGTGAAGGGCCGTAACACCCAATAGAACCGCTTACTTTGGAGGTTGGGTAGATCTGACTGACTGGCACAGTGGCTCGGATCGCCCCATCTGCTTTTCCATAGAAAAGGAGCGAGCTAAGAGCGATCATCACCGAGATGATGAGCGTGAGATAGAGAGCTAAATAGGGCTTAGCTGGTTTGATGGTCGGGGCATCGATTTCGTGGCCAGCCTTGATCAGCCGAGCCAGCTGATATCCAGCTAGCGGCGCGATAAAGATGAAGAGCGGGCTCCAATATCGATACTCGCCGGTGGCCAGATAGACGTTGATTGCGCAGGAAACGAAGACGCCTAGCCCCACCCAAACCAGCGTCTTGTCTTTAATTTTTCTAGCAGCAAATATCGCAAGCACTAACGTCAAACAGATCACTGGATCGGTCGCTAAAAAGTTCCAGAGATATTTTGCACCAGCACTCAGCGATGGATGGCGAGTGTTCGATAATCCAATAGGTGAATAAGGAGCCCACACGTTAGTCACAAAGTAGGTTGCGATCGCAGTGGCCCCACCCAATAGGGTGATCCCAAACCAACTATTACGAATTTTCTTTCTTTGCAAAAATTGTGCAAACCATCCACCAGTAAGTACCGCTATTGGTAGAAGCGGGGATTGACGAGTAAATCCCATCAGCACGATGAGCAGAACGTTGACGTAGTACCAATAACGATGGTGCGCGAAGTGTCTGGATATCGGTAACGAATAAAGCCAGATGACTTCAATCAAAAGAAGTGGCGATTCAATAAATAGCCCAGTTGAGTACCAGATAAACATGGAGCTTCCCATAATGAGCCCAAGCGTCAGCCATGCTGCGCCGACTCCCCACTCACGCCAGACCCATCGAATGAGCAGCGCGATTGTAGTTACGCCAATCAATAACGTTGAGATACCAAGGCCGCTTGATCCAAAAATTCGATATCCCCACGACATTATCTGAGTGAGGACTTGGCGGGGATAAATAAGAGGAGCGAATCCTGGATCGAGATAACCACGCACTAAATCAATTGATGAGGCTGGGTAATCCTTAAATGTCGCGGCCACTTGAGTGCGTGATTGCGACAGACTCTTGCCAGCAAATTGCATCGCCATACTTGTGTAATACATATGATCACCATTGCGACCCGGAAAGCCCGTATAAAGTCCGATCAAGGCGTGCTTAGATGCATGTCGGCCGCCATAAAAGCCCAGGCGCCAGAAATTGATAAAACTTAGAACTAGCGTCAACGGCAGATAGAAGCGATAGATTCGACGCTTAGCTGCAGGTAGCGCACTCATTAGCCAATAGCTCGCGAACTTTTGCCACTAATTTTCCACCAGAGTCGACGATAAAAACCGCGCGTGAGAGTACGGAGCACGCGAAGGATAAATGGTGCCAATGCAATTGTTGAGGTCTCATTGCCATAGCGCGCAGGAATCTCAACATCGACTACTCGTGCATTAGTTGCGGATAACCAAATGAGTAAATCATTCTCAAAGTCATAACGCTCTTCGACTTTTTCTAGTGGGATGCGTTGCAAAGCAGTGGCAGTGATCGCTGTGTAACCATTCTGCGGATCAAAGATGTGCCAATAACCCGAAGAGAGTTTGGTGAGAAAACTCAGTACGGCATTACCGATCACTCGATACTTAGGCATTCCTTCTAGCGCTGCGACCGAGAAGAATCGATTACCTTTAGTGAAGTCCGCGCTGCCTGCTGCGATTGGATCTAGGAGCGCTGGCAAGTACGCCGGATCCATCTGATTATCGCCAGCCATAACAACACTCACATCGCACGTTTCGCTTAGCGCAATTTTGTGCCCATGAATGATGGCACCACCAACTCCGCGATTTTTTGGCAGACGAGCAATCATCAAGCGATTACCTGCGCTACCAAGTTCTTCCTGGATATCTAGCGCCTTTTGATACGTCCCATCAGGACTTGCATCATCAACGACGACGATCAAATCCACGAAATCAGGTATGCCAAGGATGGTTGCCCCGATATGTAACTCTTCTTTAAATGCTGGGACAACCACCGCGACTTTAAGGCCTTTATACAGAGAAATTCCTAACTACAGTGGAGTGGTTACTCAATTGCTGATGCGAACTGGCTCGCATAGAGATTGTAATAGAAGCCCTTTGCCTCCATGAGTTGTTCATGATTTCCCTGCTCCACGAGTGAGCCCTTATCCATCACCAAGATGATGTCGGCATCGCGAATCGTGGAAAGTCTGTGAGCAATGACGAACGAGGTACGGCCGGCACGGAGCTTTGCCATGGCTTGCTGAACCAATACTTCGGTACGAGTATCCACCGACGAAGTCGCTTCATCGAGGATCAAAATCGCTGGGTCTGCCATAAATGCTCGAGCAATCGTCAGAAGTTGACGCTCGCCATTGGAGACAGTGGCGTTGTCATCGGTCAGCATCGAGTCGTATCCCTGTGGCAGGGCACGCAAGAAGTGATCGATGTTGGCAGCCTTTGCAGCAGCCTCGACCTTCTGATGATCTGGATCTGGCGAACCAAATGCGATGTTCTCGCGCATACTTCCGGTGAAGAGCCAGGTATCTTGCAACACCATTCCAAATTGGCGACGGAGATCATCACGAGTGATATCGCGTGTATTGATTCCATCAAGAGTGATCTCGCCACCATTGATCTCATAGAAACGCATGATCAAGTTAACGAGCGTTGTCTTACCAGCACCAGTTGGGCCAACAATCGCGATCGTCTGACCAGGTTTTACGCTGAGGTTAAACCCTTCGATCAATGGTTGATCTTCGACATATCTAAATGAGACGTTCTTAAATTCGATTGCACCAGTAGCGCGACCAAGTGGAGTTGAATCTGGTTTATCTGGAGCTTCTTCAGGCGCATCAAGTAGCTCAAACAAACGTTCTGCTGATGCAACACCAGATTGGACCGTATTCATCAGGCCAGCGATCTGGGCTAGTGGCATACCGAATTGGCGTGAATATTGAATAAAAGCTTGCACATCACCGAGTGACATTGTGCCTGTCGCTACGCGATAGCCACCAAGGACTGAAATACCTACATAAATAAGGTTCGAGATGAGCTGGGTCGAAGGCTGGATGATTCCCGACATAAATTGGGCATTAAAGGACGATCCATAGAGCTTCTCATTAAGAACATCAAAATCTTCGATCGCTTGTTTGCGACGTCCGAAAACTTTTACCAATGCATGGCCGGTATGCATTTCTTCTACATGGCCGTTGAGTTTTCCGGTCCAATCCCATTGCGCAATAAATTGCTTCTGAGATGCCTTAGCGATGCGAACTGATGCAAACATTGATAGCGGAATTGCAATGAGTGAGACCAGCGCCAAAATAGGGCTAATCCAAATCATCATTGCTAGAACCGAGACAACAGTCAGCACTGCGTTGAGAATCTGTGAGAGACCTTGCTGCATCGATGTAGAGATGTTGTCTACATCGTTTGTAATTCTTGAGAGCAGATCTCCACGTGAGGTGGTATCGAAATAGCTCAGTGGGAGACGGCCGATCTTCTCTTCAGCTAGGCGGCGTAGACGAAATACAGTCTTTTGCGTAACACCAGCCATGAGATATTGCTGCAACCACAAGAAGAGTGATGAGATCGCATAGAGCGCAAGAGCCAAGAAGATCCAGTGGCTAATCGCAGTGAAGTCGATTCCCTTACCTGGAACAACATCACTCTTCTGCAGAACATCCGCGAGAGTTCCCTGACCGCGTGCGCGTAACCCCGCCACTGCCTGTGCTTTGGTCACACCAGCTGGGAGTTTGCGTCCTAGATAGCCATAAAAAATGTCGTTTGTGGCATGGCCAAGGATCTTCGGTCCGAAGGATCCAATAGTTACGGCAGTGCTGATAAGGACGAGAACCAAGTAAAGAGTCTTACGTTCTTCGCCGACTTCGCGCATCAGGCGCTTGAGAGAACCTTTGAAGTCCTTGGATTTTGCCGCTGGGCCACTCATTCCCATCATTGGACCGCCGCGACCGACAGCCATAGGCGGACGACCGCCAGTTGGGCGCGCTCCTGGAGTTGCGTTAGTTGTGCTCATTACGCTGCCTCCTCCGGTGATAGTTGTGACAAGACAATTTCTTGGTAGGTCGCACAACTCTTCATGAGCTCGGCATGCGTTCCGATTCCAACCACCGCGCCTTGATCAAGAACAATGATTTGATCGGCGTGCAAAATAGTGGAGACGCGTTGGGCAACCACAATCATTGTGGTGTGACCGACTTCTGAGTGAAGTGCGGCACGCAATTTGGAATCAGTGGTGTAATCGAGTGCGCTAAATGAATCGTCAAAGATGAGAATCTGTGGCTTTTTCACCAACGCGCGTGCGATAGAAAGTCTTTGTCGTTGTCCGCCAGAGAAGTTGGTACCACCTTGGGCAACTCGCGCTTGCAAGCCATCGGCGTTTTCTTTTACAAATTCTTCGGCTTGAGCGATCTGGAGTGCGTGCCACATCTCTTCATCAGTAGCGTGTTCGCGACCGTAACGAAGATTATCCGCAATAGTTCCACCGAAGAGGAATGAGCGTTGAGGGACTAGACCGATCTCTGTCCAAATTGCTTCCAGAGATTGCTCGCGCAAATCAATTCCATCGAGAAGAATCGATCCTGCTGTGACATCAATGAATCGTGGAATGAGATTAAGGAGGGTTGATTTACCCGAACCGGTTGAGCCAATAATCGCGGTGAACTGTCCAGGTGTTGCAGTGAAGGAAACCCCGGTGAGGATTGGTTTCTCAGCGCCTGGATACCGAAACTCGACACCCTTAAATTCAACGATTCCAGCGCGTACTGCGGGTTCTTTTGGTGTTGAGGTATCGACCACTGAAGATGGCGTATCTAGCACCTCTTGGATACGTTCGGCGCAAGCAGCTGCGCGAGGAATTTGTAGCGTCATAAATACAGCCATCATTACTGACGAAAGAATCAGCATGATGTAGGTCAAAAATGCGGTCATGTTGCCGATTGGCAACTTGTTCTGGTCAATGAGTTTTGCACCAAACCAGATCACTGCAACAGATGACAAGTTAAGAATCAGTGAAAGCGATGGGAACATCACGGCGAATGTGCGAGTAACCCGAAGTTGAGTCTGCATCAGATCGCGCGATGAATCAGCAAAGCGACCTTCTTCTTGACGTGTTTTTACAAATGCACGAATAACGCGAACGCCTGCAACTTGTTCGCGTAGCACCAAGTTAATGCGATCGATCTTGACCTGCATATCGCGGAATGCGGGAACGATGCGACGAAGCAAACTAATAATCAAAAGCGCCATGATCGGAATAACAACCAGCAACAAGAGCGAGAGATGAGCATTAGAGCGAACTGCCATGAAGATTGCGCCGATACCGGTGATAGGTGCGCCGACCATCATGGTGAATCCCATAAAGAGAACAAGCTGGACTTGCTGCACATCGTTGGTGTTACGAGTAATCAGAGAAGGTGCACCAAATTTATTGAGCTCGCGTGCTGAAAAACCTTCGACCGCCGTAAAGACAGCTGTGCGCAGATCGCGACCAAATGCCATCGATACTTTCGCAGCTAGAAATGCCAACCAGATAGAAGCGCCCATCACCAAAGCTGAAGATGCAAGCATGATCTCGCCGATGTGCCAGATATATCCGACATCTCCTTTTGCAACGCCATTGTTAATGAGATCGGCGTTGAGGTTCGGAAGGTAGAGCGATGCGATGGCCTGAACGAGAAGCATGAGCAAAATCAGTGCGACCTGGCCCTTGTACGGCGCGCAATATTTCTTCAAAATCTGAGTTAGCAAGCGATTACTCCTATTTATTATTTATTATGCATGCCGAGCGTACTCGCTCCTAAGTTATTTCATCCTGAGCGCTTTAAATCTCAACGCCAATATATTTTGTCTCAAGGAATTCATGAATTCCAGCAAAGCCACCTTCGCGACCCAAGCCTGATTGCTTGACGCCGCCGAATGGTGCTGCAGGATCTGAGATAACTCCGCGGTTGATAGCGACCATGCCTGCTTCTAGCGCTTCGCCCGTACGGATGGCACGCTTGAGATCACCGGAATATACGTAGGAAATAAGGCCATATTCGGTCTCATTCGCTAAAGCGATCGCCTCTTCGTCCGTATTAAATGTCACGACGGGTGCTACGGGACCAAATACTTCCTGGTTCAAGATTGGATTGCCTTTATCCACCGAAATCACAGTTGCGGGGTAGAAAGCGCCGGAACCACTAGGAATTGCTCCGCCTACATGGACTTTAGCTCCAGCAGTCACGGCTTCATCTACCAACTCGGCAATCTTATTTCGCTCTTTGAGAGAGACGCTTGCGCCAAGTTGGGCGCCTTCAGCCAATCCATCGGCCATCTTGAGGCCAGACATCGCTGCGCTGAGCTTTGTGGTGAATTCCTCTGCAACAGAAGCCGCAACAATAAATCTGTTGGCTGCTGTGCAAGCAGCGCCGCCATTGCGCATCTTGGCAATCATTGCGCCTTTTACCGTTTCATCAATGTCAGCATCTTCAAAGACTACGAAAGGTGCATTTCCACCCAATTCCATCGATGTACGCAGAACAAGATCCGCAGATTCGCGTATTAGGCCACGCCCAACCGCGGTCGATCCCGTGAACGAAATATTACGTACTCGCTCGTCATGAAGAATTTTCGCAACCATCGGTCCTGTGTTCGACGGCATGATGAAATTAACAACACCTGCTGGCACTCCAGCGCGATCTAAAATATCAACAATCCACAACGCAGTCAGGGGAGTCTCAGTCGCAGCTTTGAGGATGACGGTGCATCCAGCAGCGAGCGCAGGCCCCAGCTTGCGAGTGGCCATCGCGGCCGGGAAATTCCACGGAGTAATAAGAAGTGATACGCCGATTGGTTGATGGGTTACAAGGATGCGCTTGTCACCATTTGGTGCCATCCGAAAATCACCAGATGTGCGCACTGCTTCTTCTGCGAACCAACGGAAGAACTCTGCTGCATAGGTAACTTCGGCTTTGGCATCGGCCAGTACTTTGCCGTTCTCCATGGAGACAAGGCGAGCGATCTGATCGGCCTCGGCGGTCATGAGTTCAAAAGCCTTACGCAAAATCTCTGAGCGCACACGAGGGGCGGTCTTGGCCCAGCTTGCCTGAGCGTTGTGGGCTGCGGTAACTGCTGCTGCACACTCGGCGTCGCCGGCTGTAGAGATCTGGGCAATTACCTCACCTGTGCTGGGGTTGTAGACGGGAAGTAGTCCATCGCCCTTGACCCACGCGCCGTTAATGAAGAGATCAGTCTTTAAGTTCATTCAAAAAGCATACGCGCTCACCTGGGGGTTCATGTTGCTGAGAGGTTATAGCGCTGATTAAGGGTGGCTTACCCCGTTCTGTACAAAATGATTACGTTTCTGTACATTTCTTTCATGAGCTCACTATCTGTGACCGAAGCTAGGGACCAACTTCCTGCCGTGATCGCCGCCGCCCAGAAAAAGCCGGTGCGAATTTCTCGCCACGGCAAAGATGTGGCAGTCATCATCGAGCCATCGCTCTACGAGTCGCTGCTTGAGGCCCAAGAAGAGCTAGAGGACATTGCGGCTTTTGATGCCGCAATGGAGGATAAGAGCCCCAATATTCCATGGGCGCAGGTGCAACAAGACTTGAATCTCGTGTGATTTCCTACCGCATCGAGTTCAAAGCATCAGCGGCCAAATCTCTGGCCACACTGCCACCCAAAATCCAGCGCCGTATTCAAGGCGTAGTGGCCACCCTAGAGTCCAACCCGCTACCTCCAGCAGCCACCAAACTCACGGGTCGTGATGCCTATCGAATTCGAGTGAGCGATTATCGGATCATCTATTCAATCCATGAGAATGTTCTGACGGTCGTAGTTGTGGAGACTCGCAATTCCACTATCTAACTCTGCACATAGACTCCTTTCCTCATGACAGAACAAAAGCTCCCCTTCTATATTTTCATTGATGAATCAGGGAACTTTGATTTCACATCTAAAGGTACAAAGCACTTCGTGCTCGGGGCTTACGCCACATTTCAACCCGCAGAGTCTGCCTTGAGCTTGCTCCGGCTCAAATATGAATTACTCAACGAAGGTGTGGATAATCCAGAATTTCACGCCTCCTACGACAAACAAGCGGTACGAGATCGGGTATTTGAGACCATAAATAAAATTCCCATGTTCAAGCCACATGTGATCTATGGCAACAAGGAGCTCCTTGTACCTCGTTTGCGTTCAGATCAGGGGATTTACACCCTATTCGGGAGGGCGATGATTCGTTTTTATTGTGCCTCAATCGATACCTCAGTCACATCAAATGTCGTCGTGATATTTGACCAAGCGTTAACAAAAACTAAGCAAGGAATTCTTGCTGGAGTCCTGAAGCCTGAATTAAAGAAGCTTGGGATTCCATTTGGCTTGTATTTTCATCGAATGTCGACTGAATACAACGGGCAAATTGCCGATTACATATCTTGGTCAAAATACGTTTCGCTGGAGAGAAATGAACCAAGACCATGGGCTGCACTGCAGCTTGGCTGCCGCCCGACGGATTTCAACATTTTTCAGAACTATAAAAAGGTCTATTAAAGCGACCGGCCCACCTATCTCTTTCGAGAAGAGCACCGAGGCTCTTATTGGTGGGCTGGAACTTTGAAGCAAGGCTAACACGAAAATATCAATTCCTTTTAAACCGTGGAGCCTCGGGCCGGGATTGAACCGGCGACCTGCCCATTACGAGTGGGCTGCTCTACCACTGAGCCACCGAGGCGTTAATTCGCAGAAATGAACGTTTTTAGGCGCCCGCGAGTACCTAATCCTAACCGATTGCGCTCCCATTAACGCAGGGGCGACCGTTAGATAGCCTTGGACTATGACGATCGAGCTATTCGGAGCCCTGATGGTCGCCGGGCTCGCGGGTCCGATTCTGCGCATTCCTAAGCGCTACGGAGTCCCTGTCGCCGTAGGTGAGCTATTGATCGGCGCCATCTTTGGTCAAAGTGGGTTTAACACCATCCCCGTCGCAGATCCCACGCTCAAACTTCTTGCCACCGTCGGATTCGCGCTGCTGATGTTCACCGCAGGCAGTCATATCGATTATCGAACATTTACTAAGCAAGCATTCGCGATTATTTACAAAATAATTATTGCTAACGCGCTGATCGCAGTCGCACTTGGATTTGCGATGGATTACATCGCGCACTTCCCAAATTGGCGCTTGCTCGCAACGCTCTCATTCTCCAGCTCTGCAGCATTTGTTATACCGATCATCGCATGTCAAAAGCGAGATCTAGCGCTCGAAGTTCTCATCGCCCAAGTAACTGTGGCGGATGCCGTCTCATTTATTGCGCTTCCGTTTTTCACACAGAAGCACGACCAGTTGGCCGCCTTCAAGGGATCACTCATCGTTCTAGCCGCCGCCATCCTTATTTACTTTCTTCTCTTCGGCGCGAAGAAACTTGGATTCCTTGATAGAACGCATGACCTATCTAAAGTCGAACATCTAGGTATTGAACTTCGTGTGAGCTTGGCCCTGCTTTTGCTCGTAGCTGCACTCGCCACACGTTTTCATGCGTCAGTGATGATCGCAGGATTTGCGCTAGGTGTTGCACTCGCAAGTATCGGAGTACCACATCGTCTCGCGCGCCAACTATTTGGAGTCAGCGATGGACTCTTCGCTCCGCTTTACTTTATTTGGCTTGGTGCATCGATCAATATCCGCACAACATTTCATTCACACAGCGCACTCTTACTCGCTCTGCTTCTTATCCTTGCGGCATTTGCAGCTCATGCTCCGGCACTCTTCTTCAAACAACCACTCACCAATATCTTGCTTGCAAGTGGCCAATTAGGCATACCTGCCGCTGCTGTCACACTTGGTGTGGCCAATGGCATCCTCACCCAAGCGGAGTCTGGCGCCATTATGTTGGCGGCTCTCTTTACGCTCACGATCCCATCTATCTTTATGAAGACCCCGGATGTCGCCGTCCCGCAGCCACCTCCGGTGAAATAAGCCCGTGTTCACTAAGCATTTAGAGCTCACGTTATGGAGCGGTGTCTTACTGATCGCCGGTGGCTTTCAGTTCTATCGCGGCGCACCAGATGACGGAGTGATCTTTGGATTCGGTGCGCTCTTTCTCATCGCTCATCGATTTTATCCAGAACGATTTACACTCAAGATTCCACGTTTAGCATCAGCTGCAATTCTCGCGATCGCTTCAGTGGTTGCTGCGATTTCTCGCATCCATACCAAGCCACAGCTGCTTACGATGTTTCTCTTCGCACTGATACTTCTCTTTGGTAAGCGCACCAGCATAACGTCGGTTGATAAGTCGCAGAAGACACATCAATCACTTGTGCGAAGTCGCGTTGTGTACGCACTGATCGCAGCGCTCTGCAGCGTCTGGGAAATGGTCAGCTACGTATTGGAAACTCACAAGCAGTGGAGCAACAAATTCCCCACCATCTCCGATCTCACCAGCCCGATGCTCTTTCACACTGAGGGGCGAATCTTTTTCGTCGCCTGTTTTGCAGCAGTCGGCTATGTGTTGATGTTTAAGCAGAGCGCACCACCGGAGTCACCAGATGCACATCTCAACTAGTTGGGTCTATGCGGGCTTCTTACTCGCCGCCGCGCTCTTCGCACTCTATTCACATTTTCATGCCAACAAGTACGCACCGTTTTCACAGATCCTGCAGCTCTCATTAGCTCATCCCACAACACGACTTACTCTGATCATTATCTGGTGGTGGCTGGGTTGGCATTTCTTCGGTTCGCAGCACAACACCTAAGCGATACCGATTCCCACCCGCTACTCTTTAACCATGGAACTCAGCGCAATCCTTTGCAATCACGTTGAAACACCCAACGGCCTTCTCTATATGCAAGGCGGCGGAATCGATCGCGTCACTGTTCCGCTCAATATCCCATCACCGTGGCTGATCAACATCGGGCTGGCTGTCAGCATCAGCGTTGGCTGGGATGAGACCAATAGTGAACACAAACTCGCTATTTTCCTTAAAGATATCGATGGCCAAGATGTCTTGCTCCCAACAGGGCCCGACACATTCGGCCCATTTAAGGCCGAGATGACCTTCAACTTAGGTCGCCCAAATGGCCTAGATAGTGGTGAGCCACAGCTACTGAATGTGGGCTTTAATATTCCGAATCTGCCAATAATCCGCCTAGATTCTTATGTATTCACCTGCGAGATCGATGGGGTTGAGCTCAATCGAGTCCGTTTCAAGGTCGTGGCTGCGCCAATTACGCAGTGATTAGCGCTTCACCATCGCACCACGAATAAGAATATTTAACCCTCGTCTAGCTCTTGTTCTTTTTCTCCCAGTTTTCAAATACCCACAGATCAAGTGAATCTAGTGAGATGGTCTTATACCCGCGGGCTTCTAGCGCATCTACTAACTGTGTGCGATGCTCGGCGGCGTGATAAATAGCTTCGGCAAGAATCGTTGATCGTAGATTCTGCCAACTCTTGTCACCTTCAGTGATTGTTAAATATTCATCTGGCAGCGAGGCCTGCGATGCGATCGCCTCGTCATAGCCAGCTAGCTCTGTAGCGAGTGATCGAACATCATCCATGTCCGCTGGTTTCTTTTGATCACCCAGTGGGGCTTGGGCTAAGCAGTAGACATACCAATCTGCGCCACCCACGATGTGTTGCAGTATCCGTCCGACGCTCCATTCTGGGTCACTCACATATGCATCGAGCGCCTCCAATGGAAGCTCCGTCACTGCTTCATATACTCGTTGCGATGCCCATGCGCTATGGCGAAACAAACGTGCGGTGGTCTCACTCATGACTACATCCCTCCCACAGTTGCACTATAAAACATCTCTTCATTTAACGGTCTCTTCTGAGAAATGTCTGCGCCGAGCTCAGTAATTTCTTTGATGCTGAGTTTAATGTGAACACTCCTCCGATGAAGGCGTTATGAGAAATTGAGCCTGCTTAAGTTTTCTGCTTACCGAATATGCGGAGCGATCCTCGCAGAAATTGCCTGAACATCGATTTCTCCTCGAGCAATCTCCAAGATGAGTTTTTCTGCATCATCAATCTGTAAATGTAAATCTTTGTTGTTTAGGATGCAGAAGACTCGACCAGCTGACCACGCAAGACGTTTATTTCCGTCAACAAGACTGTGGTTGCGTGCGAGTGAATGCATTAACGCTGCGACTTTGCCTGCAAATCCCTCGTACGCATCTTCACCATAGACACTCATTTGTGGCCTGAGCGCAGCAGATTGCAGTAACCCAATGTCGCGTACGTGAAAATCAGAAATTACACCTTGACCTATTTCAAGGAGATCTTCGAAAGTTAGATATTCAATACGCTCCACTATTGTGCAAGTCGCTTGAGCAACTCGGCATCTTCGGTCGCAACTCGCGCGATTGCATCACGGAGTCGTTGTCCGCGACGAGCGGTGTATGCGTCAATAGCGGCCAGGGCTGCCTCTTGCATAGAAATTCCATCTTGGGCAGCTGTATTGCGAAGTGCCTCAGTCTGCTCGGCAGATAGTCGCAGGTTCATTGCCATATGAAAATGGTACCACATTGGTACCAGGATGACGACTCTCTCGCTCTCCATTGAATGTGTGGTGATGCCACACACCTCTACACCCCACCCACCTTCGCAATATCAAGTAGCTCTTCATTAATCGGTGTATCGGTTGGGCAGCTCGCATTAAGTGTGGCGACCTCCTCTGCACTCAGTGAGATATGAACTCCGCTGAGTGAATCCAGAATAGATGATGCCTTAGATGCTCCCGGAATAGGGATTGCGGTAGGAAACTGCGCCAAATGCCATGCAATAGTCAGCGCATAGGGAGATACACCTTTGGCATCTGCCATTGACTTAAAGCTACCGATCTGACCCGAACCCAACTTGGTGAAGTTCTGCCCACCACCCAACGGTGACCATGGAAGGAATGCGATTCCATACTCGGTGCAGATATCAATCACTTCTGCCCAATGATGATAGTTAGGACTGTATTCATTCTGGACGGAGATGATTCCGCCTTGTTCTGGTGTACCACCAGCTTTGATTGCGTGGCGCAGCATCGCGGCGTTCACGTTGCTTAGCCCAATCTCCTGCACATAACCGTGATCTTTAAGGGTCATGATGTTCTCAAATTGAACTTCGTAAGAGATAGATGGATCAGTTCGGTGGTGCTGCCACAGTGGAATCTTTGCAAGCCCCAGCTTGTAAGCCGATGCTTCCACCGCACGATACAAGTAATTGCGCGTGGCATTTCTACCACCTTTGCCAAACATCGTTCCGTTGTTCTCACGAGTGATTCCGGCTTTGGTTGTAATAACAACCTTCGCTTTTTGCTCCGGTGTCCCACCCCATGATGCAAATGCCCTACCAACCAACAACTCGTTGTGACCCATGCTGTTCCACGATGATGCATAGATATCGGCAGTGTCCAGCAAAGTAATACCGGCATCGAGCGCCGCATGAATGGTGGCAATCGCGACTTCAGGTTGATTGATTAAATCAGGGTTACGATCGTGAGGAAATGAGAGAGGCATGCATCCCATACCGATTGCGGAGACAGAGAAAGGACCGAGTTTGCGCTGGGGGATTTGAGGAGTCATGGGAAAAGGGTAGTCGTACCAATCAGCACACTCCACAGAGAGTTATCCCAAGGCATGTGCTTGCTCCCAATACCTTCGCACATCAATCCATGGAACTCGTGGCACCAAGTAGCCTCGTCTTGTTCTCAATCACCACTTCTTCACACATGGAAGGCGCCAGTCCTTGATCAGGGCCGGAAATCCAAGTTTCTTAGGCACGTGCCTGAGATCTCCAAGAGCATCTTGGAGTCAGTGACGGAAGGAGGTGTTAGATGAGTGATTACGAGCCTTGGCTCGACTTTGCGGCGAAGATGACCAGAATAATTCTGGAATACGTTGAAAAACGAAAAACTCGCCGCTGTAACGGCGAGTCAGATTCGTAAAGCTCGTTGAGAGCGATCCCGTAAGAGAGTCAAATCTCTTACGGGACCTATTAAAGCAGAATAAATTGGAATGTCGCAATAGCCGAAGAAATACATGTGAATCTATGCCTATGAAACCCAGATAAAACTCATCTAAAGCACCATTACCCACTGACTAAACTTTAAACGTGCTGTTTTCCCGCAAAATTCGAGTAATCATCTATGGCCAACATAGCGAAGACTGGATGACTGCGCTCGACAGCACTGCTCCTGTATGGAAATTGCTCCCCAATGTAATTTCAGTTGAAATAGCACATAACGACAATCCACCATTCGCCCAAGAAGGACTGCTTAAGAAAATCTTAAGTATTACTTGTTTTCATAGGACAGTAATTATTCCCCTTATGGAATCACACCTTTATGAGATGCCCCACAATTTCAAATCGCTTACAGCAACCGTTGACACGGTAGCGCTAATGGCTAATAAGGAAAAGTTTTCTAGTTTATTGATCGAAAATGGTTTCTCGTCGTTCGTTCCAAGAATTTACGAGAATATCGATTTGGTCGAATTCCCCGTCGTAATCAAACGCACAGATTTGAATGCTGGACAAGGCGTCCGCATCATTCGGAACCTTATGGATTTCCATGATGCCGAGAATGATCCAATTTTCGAGAATAAAATTTACTTGCTGCAGGAATATGTCGAATCTGAGCGTGACTATGTCGCTCATATAATTGCGAAAAACGGAAAAATCTTATGGAGCAAGTCGTTTTGCTATTCCATGCCTCACGCCGAAACCATTCGAACTCCTGGAATTCATACAGCCATTACCGGTTACACACTCAATTCTCATACCCTGGATGTCTTCAATAAAATAATAAAGCTCTTAAAGTACTCAGGCCCGTGCAATATCGATTTTAGAATGTCGGATAACGAACCTAAGATTTTTGAGATCAATCCACGCTTGGGTGGTTCTTTGATGCTCCCGGAGAGTATGGCTGACTTGAAGGAGAATCTAGAATTGATCATTAAGCACGCGTTTTAGGTAACTTACCCTCAGCCGCACGTGCCGCCAGCGTCGGAGCAGCGTTATCTTTAGGTGAAAGCAATAATTCACGCTCAGGCAAACCCCATTCAATCCCGATTGCAGGATCCAGAGGATTTATCTCAAATTCTTCAGTGGGTGAGAACGGCGATGATACCAAGTACGCAACAGTTGATGCGTCTGTAAGCGAGACAAATCCATGTCCTAGTCCTGCACCAATCAGCACAGCATTTCCCGCAATTCCGCTGAGATCGACCACCTCGTATCGACCATAGGTAGCAGAGTCCGGTCGAATATCAACAATTACATCTCTAATCGCACCGCTCACACATGTAATCCACTTCGCCTGCCCCGCAGCAGCCAAACTGTAATGAATACCTCGAACTACACCTCGTGCTGATGATGAGATATTTGCTTGTTGCACACCAAAATCAATTCCAGTTGCAGCCATCACATCGGCGCTCTTAAACCATTCGCGGAAGAAACCACGTTCGTCTCTCCAAACAGGTGATGACGCTATCCAAGCACCTTCGATACTAAGTGGAGTTAATTCCATTTCCTATCCTTCCGCTTTTACTGCAGCAATGATCCCAGGAATTGACTCATGCAAAGCTATTTTCCAATCGCGCATCGGTTTTACAGAATTACCATTCGCACCAATAGCACTCCAAGCATCATTCCCTAGTACCGAATACGCCGGCCTCTTTGCAGGTCGCACAAATGATGTTGAGTCTGTTCTCGCAACTCGTGATACAAATTCTTCTCCACCACATAAAGAAAAAATCTCTTGTGCGAAATCAAACCACGATGCTTGACCACTATTTGTTGCGTGATAGACACCAAAAGGCAACTCAGCCTCAATACTTAAAACGATTTGCTCGGCTAAGTCCAGGGCAGAGGTAGGTTGACCGAGTTGATCATCAACAACTTTGACTTCTCCGTCACCCGTTAAAGCCAACCGCGCCATAGTCTTAGCAAAATTCTTACCCCATTCGCTATACAACCAAGCAGTGCGGAAAATGTACGAACGATCTGAATACTCATTCAGTACAGCAATTTCACCAGCGGCCTTAGTCACGCCATATGCCGACACAGGTGCTCTTAGATCAGACTCACTCCATGGTCGGTCTGAGACTCCAGAGAACACGTAATCTGTCGAAACATGCGCAAATACTGCACCTACGGATTTGGCTGCTACAGACAAGTTCAGCGCACCCTCTGCATTCACTGCATGAGCACCTTCGGGATCGCTTTCAGCCCCATCAACATTAGTCCAAGCTGCTGCGTTTATGACAACCGTTGGCCGAAGTGCACTAATCAGCTCCAAAGCCCTACTTGCAGACCTAATGTCTAAGTCTTCAGATCCCCATGCACGAAAATGAATGCCTCGTTCGCCTAAAACTACAGAGAGAGCTTTACCTAATTGCCCATTACCGCCTACAACTAACCAGGTCATTTCTACCTATAGCCCCGCACGTTGCTTTAACGGTTCCCACCATGCACGGTTTTTCCGATACCACTCAATTGTGTCTCTTAATCCATCTTCAAACTTTACTTGTGGTTCATACCCAAGCTCGCGATTGATCTTGGTCCAATCAACACTGTATCGAAGATCGTGACCTTTTCGATCTTCTACATACTCAATCGAGGACTCATCAGCGCCCATGGCTTCTAAAATCAAATGTGTTATTTCTAAATTGGTTAATTCGCGACCGCCACCAATGTTATACACCTCGCCGGATTTACCATTCATGAGTGCCGCATGAATTCCTCGACAATGGTCATCAACATGCAGCCAATCTCGGACATTCTGCCCATTTCCATAAACAGGGACTTTCTTGCCTTCGAGCAGGTTTGTGATGAACAAAGGAATTAGTTTCTCAGGGAAGTGGTGAGTGCCATAATTGTTACTGCAGCGAGTAATCACAACATCCAAGCCATGAGTGCGGTGGTATGCACGAGCCAGGAGCTCACCACCGGCCTTCGAGGCCGAGTAAGGTGAATTCGGTAATAGAGGACTGTTCTCGTCCCAGGAACCAGTTGCAATAGAACCGTAAACTTCGTCTGTCGAAACTTGCAAGAAGCGTATATTTCGCCCAGACGCCTTGACGGTATCGAGCAATACCTGAACGCCGACAGTGTTCGTTTTGACGAATTCTGCTGCGCTGCCAATTGAACGATCTACATGAGACTCGGCGGCGAAATTCACAATTGCATCAACACCTACTAATAAAGATTCGACCAATGATTGATTACAAACGTTACCTTCAACAAATTGAAAATTTTTCAAACCGCTCAACATGTTCAAATTGGACTCAACGCCGGCATAAGTCAGCGCATCTAGCACGACAATCGACACTTCGCCTACGGTTGGATTTTCAATAGATTGACGGACAAAATTTGATCCGATAAACCCAGCGCCGCCGGTTACTAGAAGTCGCATTTTAAACCCCTTCAAACACTTTTCTCGAATAATAACGTTAATATAACCTCATGAAGGGAATAATTTTAGCCGGCGGTTCCGGCTCTCGACTCTGGCCCTCTACCTCAATAATAAGTAAGCAACTATTGCCTATTTACGATAAACCGATGATTTACTACCCGCTTTCAACCCTAATGTTGGCTGGCGTAAAGGAAATTCTCATCATCACATCTCCACGCGATCATGATTCCTTTGTCAACTTATTAGGCAGCGGTTCAAGCCTAGGCATAACTCTTCATTTTGCAATTCAAGAGAAACCAAGAGGAATAGCCGAGGCATTCATCATCGGAAATAATTTTCTAAATAATGAATCATGTTTATTAATTTTAGGTGACAATGTTTTCTATGGTGCCGGTTTTGGAATGCAACTTCAGAATTCCTTACCAGATAATGGAGCCCATATATTTACATATGAGGTTTCAGATCCAAGTAGCTATGGAGTGCTTAACCTCGATTCAAAAAAAAATCCACTGTCAGTGATTGAAAAACCAATTGAAAGCAAATCAAAACTGGCCATAACAGGTTTGTACTACTTTGATTATAAGGCTGTTCAATTTGCTAATGCAATAAGTCCAAGTGCGCGGGGTGAACTAGAGATTACTGCTGTAATCGATCGTTATTTGGAAGCTGGTGAATTAAGTTTTACTCATCTTTCAAGAGGAATTGCATGGTTAGACACCGGTTCACCGCAATCTCTACACGAGGCAGCTTCATTTATTAGAGTTGTCGAAGAACGAACAGGATTAAAAATTGCATGTTTGGAAGAAATTGCCTATCGGATGGGTTACATTTCGATAGAAGAATTGATCGCCAGGGTCGAAGGTCTTCCTATCTCGGAATATAAGTCATATCTTTTACGATTTATTAATGATATAAATAATGAATAATTCGAATTTGAAATATTACATAAAGAAATTGCTTCAAAAACAACCTGTAAGTTTCGCATTATTTGAGAAGAAATTTATACGTTTTTTGATGTTTTTTCTTTCTGCACTGGATAGTTCCTTACATGACAATCGCGTGACTGCGAATATGATTCCGCGCCAACATAAAATAGATATTTCATTATCTATTGTTATTCCTGTACATAATCCCAAAAAATCTTGGATTGACGATCTTTGCTCATCACTACTTGCGAATGACTATGACGAGTTGATTTTTGTTGTTAGCGGTAATAATTCCACAGAAATTCAAAAACTTATATCTCAGTACAATTTGCCAGCAAAAGTTTTTCTTATGCCCGAGGTGAGTAGTATTTCATTGAAAACTAATGAGGGTATTCGATATGCAAGTAGTGATTTCATCATATTCGTGGATCAAGATGATGTGGTTACCGCCGGATCTTCATACCTGATTCGACAAGCATTATCTGCATTTCCAAATGCAGATTGGTTCTTTAGCGAGCATTTTGTTGCTGAAAATTTATTAGACCTGATAAGAAAACCTCATCTACCTCCATCACCTCCGACAAAACCCAGAATTCTAGATATCGTGTGGTTGGCACAAACTAACTATCTCCTCCATATGGTTGGAGTAAGAAAAACTGTTTTGCACGAAATTGGATTGTTAGATCCTGAGTTTGATTTTGTTCAAGATTGGGATATGGCTCTAAAGCTCTCTCAGGGCAAATACCCGTGTATCTCAATTCCCATTCCCCTTTATGGCTGGCGATTACACACCTCCTCTACTTCATCAAGTTCATTGGCAAAACACGACACAGGCTTGCTATCCGAGGAACTAATATCTAGTACTTTTCCCTCAGTCTTTGAGAATCAACCTATAAAACAATTGATCAATAACAATAAGCCGAGTGGAATTTTTAGGGCAGTTGGCGCTCTGAACTCCAGCCAGCTATTCCAATTGTTAGTTTTGAACTTAGAATGCGTATTCTCGGATGATTCTTTTCAAAATGACGAAATCGCTCCACCAGAAACAGAATGGATTTTGTTGGCGCCGAAATGTTCGACGTTGAGAAATTTTGAAATTGACGACTCATGTTTTAAATATGCAGATTTGCTTCCTGACAATGTTGGGATGATATTTATTCCTACAAGAAGCAAATCTGGTGAAACACTTTTAATGGATTCTTTTTTAGGAGATTCAAGCTGGTCCTCGGCTACAAATTTTGGTAATCACGGGAGCCAAGTTGTAATACGCAGAGTGTTTGGACCTACGACTCCATTTGTCTTAATTAAACGTGAAATTTTCATAAAGTATGAAAACCTAATCTACCGTGAATCATGTGCAACATTTCCCCGTTTTCTGGAACGCATATCATCGATGGAATCGGTTGAAATGTTAATTGATGGAGGTAGTCAAATATCCGTAGGGGCTACTTGGCTTGAAAAGCACTCGCTCGAAGTCCTTCGTCAAATTCATGCGCTTGGAGGAACCGGTGCAGTATAAATTTATTTTGCCCGCCGTAACACGCCTCACTGGAGGCCCAGCGGCGATTGTCACCTACGGCGAGGAAATGAGACAGAAGGGAGCGGAAGTTGAATTCGTAATCCCAGCCTCACCATGGCACAAGGAACCAATTTTTTCTTGGACTGAAAATATTAAACCTATTTACCATGAGCGGAAAACACTTCGATGGTCGATCCCAATCGCTTTATTCAAGTTGCTGATGCGTGCGATGCGAACGCGGATTGGTCGCCAAACGCTCAGAACCATTTTGAGAATCATAATGAGTTGGTTAGTCTCCCGTGTTTTAAAGAAACCATACTCAACTTACATGGCTCTTTTGCAAGCTGTGAGGCAAATTATTCCTTTTATTGATTTGCCATCAAGTTCTGAAAATGACATCTTGATTGCCACACTTTGGCCGACTGCTCTAATCGCGTGCTTATCGCCAAGTTCCAACCGTATTTATAT
>Ga0214171_1000163_pt1 | contig 24539 bp, 20 predicted proteins | sample TroBogEpilimnion_40_FD_153009 | JGI IMG/M metagenome (GOLD analysis project Ga0214171, IMG submission 153009) | Freshwater microbial communities from Trout Bog Lake, WI - 02JUL2007 epilimnion | ecosystem: Environmental > Aquatic > Freshwater > Lake > Epilimnion/Euphotic zone | place: Trout Bog... | reverse complement strand
GACACCGTGGCTCTCAACGTCATCCGCAACCTCAAGTCCGCCCTCAAATACGCCGCCATCGAAAAACTCGGCGCAGATGGCGAACTCGGCGACACCGACGCCTTGGCCGTCGTCCGCAAGGAAATCAAAAAGCTACAGGACTCCGTGGAAGGGGCCGAGAAAGCTGGCCGCCCCGAAGCTGTGGACGCCGCCAAGGCTGAGATCGCTGTGCTGGAAAAATACCTCCCTGCCGCCATGAGCGCGGAAGAGCTGGGCGCACTCGTCGAATCCGTCATCGCCGAACTCGGTGCCACATCCAAGAAGGACATGGGCGGGGTGATGAAGGCGTTACAGGAGCGCGTCGCAGGCCGTGCCGACAGCAAATCCATCTCCACCGAAGTCTCCAAACGTCTCGCATAAAATCGGTGACTGCCCTGCCGCCACCGTTGCCATAATCAACCGGCTTTTATGACTTCCGCCATCATTGTAGCAGCTGGCAGCAGCCGACGCATGGGCTTCAACAAGCTCCTGGCACCGATTGCGGGCATCCCTGTGCTGAAGCGCACCCTGGGTATCTTCCAGGCCTGTCCCGCCATTGATGAGATCATTGTCGTCACCAGTGAGGCGCTGCGCCCGGACCTCACCGCCTGGTGCGCCAGCGGTCTTGCCAAGGTCACGCAGATCATCACCGGTGGTGCCGAGCGCCACCTTTCCGTGCAAGCTGGATTGCAGGCATTGAATCCCGCCAGCCAGATCGTCGCGGTGCATGATGGCGCACGGCCGCTCATTTCGGTGGCTCAGGTCACCCGCTGCATCGAGGCCGCACGTACCCAGGCCGCCGTCGCCTGTGCGCGGCCCATGACCGAAACACTCAAACGCTGCGACAGCGATGGCCGCATCATCGACTCCATTGACCGCAACCACGCCTGGATTATGGAGACGCCGCAGGTATTTCAGCGCGACCTGCTAGTGCGAGCGTATGAGGCGGTGCTCCGCGACGGACTGCACGTCACCGATGAAGTGTCCGCCGTGCAGCACCTCGGCGAATCGGTCTTTGTCGTCGAAAACTTTGAACTGAACCCCAAGATCACGTTCCCGGCAGACATTTTGCTGGCGCAGCGTTTTGTCGATTGAACGACGCCCATGCCCGAATCCGCCGAACTCGACAGCGTACCGCATCTGCCACGCCGCAACTGGGCGTCCATCGTGCTCGTACTTTTTGTGCAGGCGATGAATTCGTTCAGCGACAACTTTGTCAAAATGCTGCTGATCGCGCTGTCGATCATCATTGCCAAAGACTCCTGGGTGGGCCGCCACATGGAGCTGTGGCTCGGGGCTATTTTCTCCCTGCCCTACATGATCTTTGCCCCGCTGGCCGGTTATTGGTCGGATCGTTTTTCCAAGCGCAAAGTCATCGTCTGGATGCAGGTCATGCAAATTATCTGCTTTGTGTGGCTCTCCCTAGCGCTGTGGATGAAGCGCGTGCCGGGTTCTTTGGAGATCTCCCTCCTCGGCTTCTTTTTGCTGGCTGTGCAGGCCGCCATCCTGAGTCCTGCCAAGATGGGCATCATGAAGGAGCTGGCCGGTTCACGCCGTCTTGGTCGCGTCTCCGGCTGGCTACAGGTGACGATGCTCGCGGGCATTCTCGGCGGCATGTGGGCTGGCGGCATCTGGTATGGCACCGAGTATGAAAAGACCCACGATGCCTGGATGTCCGCGCTGTGGCCGCTGATCATCATCAGCATCCTGGGCATCGTCGAACTCATCGCCGCCATCTGCATTCAAACCACGCCCGCGCATACCGAAGTCCACTGGCGCAAAGGCATGGCGCTGGAGCATTTCGAAAGCCTCAAAATCGTCTTCCGCCGCCGCTCCATTCGCCTCGCTGCTTTGGGTGTCACCTACTTCTGGTTCATCTCCAACGCGCTGAGCTTCATCCTCGTCACGCTCACCAAGGAGCTACACCCTGACACCGGTCATGGCGACGGCCCAATGGAACTCGCGAAAGTCGCCGGCATTCTCGGCATCGGCGTGATCAGCGGCAGCATCTTTGCCTCCCACATCAGCCGCAACCGCATTGAGTTGGGCTTGATTCCGCTGGGTGGTTTCGGGCTGGTGGCTGGTCTGCTCTGGTCTGGGCTGGCTACATTGGGCAGCAGTTGGATGTACGCGGGTATCATTTTTACCGGTGCTGCGGGTGGCTGCTTCATGGTGCCGCTGTACGCCTTCGCCCAGGACAAAGCTGAAAAGCAGGAAAAAGCCCGCATTCATGCCGGCATGAACCTGATGGACTGCCTCGGCACCCTCGTCGCCGTGGCCATCGTGGCGCTGATGAAAGCGGCCAATCTGAGCTCCTCCACCCAGTTCCTGCTGCTGGCTATTCCGACCTTCTTCGCCGCCGTTTACATCATGCGCCTGCTGCCGCAGGATCTGGTGCGCTTCCTCATGCTGGCCGCCGTGCGCTTCACGTACAAAGTGAAGCCCATGCATATGGAGCGCATTCCCGCCACCGGCGGAGTGCTGCTGCTACCGAACCACGTCAGCTATGTCGATGCTCTGATCGTAGGCTCTGCCAGCCGCCGCCCGGTGCGGTTTGTCATGTGGGATGCGCTGTACAATCTGTGGTGGCTGAAGTGGCTCATGCGCCTCGTCGGCACCGTGCCGATTTCCGCTACCCGCGCCAAGGATGCCATCCGTGCCGTAGCCGCTGCACTCAAGGAAGGGGAAGTCGTCTGCCTCTTCCCCGAAGGCCAGATCACCCGCCACGGCATGATCAACGAACTGCACAAAGGCTTCGAACTCATGGCACGCCAGGGCGATGCCCAAGTGGTGCCGGTCTATCTCGACGGCCTCTACGGCAGCATCTTCTCCTTTCAGGGCGGCAAGTTCTTCACCAAGCGCCCCAAGCACCTGCGCTATCCCGTGGAAGTGCATTTTGGCGAACCCCTCGGCGCACGTGCCGCCACCGCCGAGGCGATGCGACACGCCATGCTCGCTTTGAGCAGCGCGGCATTCCTCAAGCGCAAAAGCTGGAGCCATGCCGAAGAGGATATGGTCGCCTTTGCCAACGCGCTGCGTCTGGCCGAAATCGAATGGCATCATCCCGGCGATGTGTTTCTCAGTCTCGAACCCGAGGGCAGCATCATCCACCGCACCGTCAAGGCGCTCACGCAGGTGGTACCCGGAACGAAATTCATCGATCACGCCCCTGAGGCTCATGCCTCCCACATCGTCGCCTTCTGCACCCGCAGCACACTGAGCAAGCTCACCGGTCAGGAGCGGCTAGCCTTCTGCCTCGACAGCGATCTGTCCCCCCTGCCCCAGACCTCCGCCCTGCGTGGTTACATTGACGCCGCCACCGGCCTCATCCTCAGCACCGAAGTCCCCAATCCCCCCATGCCAGCCAATGACAAGGACGAACAACTCGGCCAGAAAGCCGGATCATTGGGTCGCCTCCTGCCGGGCTTGGTCATCGAATCCACTGCCGATGGCGTGAGAATCAGCGGCCTGCTGCCGGGCGATGAGCGCAGTGCCGACATCCCCGAGGTGAAAATGGACGCCCAGGGCTTCCTCGTGAGCCGCCAGCTCACTCCGCCATGAAGAGGGCCTGGATGTCCGACTGGGTGAGCTGGAGTTTGTCGGCACGCCCTGCGAGCAATCCCTCCACCAGCGCGGCTTTCTTCTGCTGCATCTTGACGATGCGCTCTTCGATGGTGTTTTCACAGATGAGCTTGTGGACGAAGACCGGGTTCTTCTGGCCGATGCGGTGCGCACGATCGCTGGCCTGTGCCTCGGCGGCGGGGTTCCACCAGGGATCGTAATGAATGACCGTGTCGGCGGTGGTCAGGTTGATGCCTGCGCCGCCCGCTTTGAGGCTGATGAGGAACACCGGCACCTTGCCCGCCTGGAACTCCTGGATGGGAGTTTCACGGTCCTTGGTGCTGCCGGTGAGTTTCACGTAGCGCGTGCCATCTTTTTTCAGTCGGGCTTCGATGATGGCCAGCATTTCAGTGAATTGAGAGAAGATAAGAATGCGGCGGCCTTCTTCGATGAGTTCGGGCAGCAAATCATCCATGAGGAAGGCCGTTTTTGCGGAATCCGACACACCGCGCGCGGTCTCCTGCTTCAATAATTGCGGGTGGCAGCACACCTGCCGCAGCTTGAGCAGCGCATCGAGCACGACGATTTGCGAGCGGTCCAGGCCATTCGCAGCGATGGCTTCACGTACACGCTTGTCCATGGCTGCACGGATCGTTTCATACAGATCTGTCTGCTCCTTGCCGAGTTCGATGCTGTGCAGAATTTCCGTCTTCGGCGGCAACTCTTTGGCCACGGCATCTTTCGTGCGGCGCAGCAGCAGCGGTTGAATGCGGGTGCTCAGTTGTTTCTGGCGCTCCGCATCGGCATCGCGCTCAATGGGGTTGCGGTAATGCTGGCGGAAGGTGTCCGCATCGCTCAAGAGGCCGGGCATGAGGAAGTTGAACAGGCTCCACAGCTCGCCCAGGTGGTTTTCCATCGGTGTGCCAGTGAGGCAGAGGCGGTGCTTTGCTTTCAAGCCGCTGCAGGTCTGTGCAGCGAGGCTCTTGGGATTCTTGATGTTCTGCGCTTCATCCAGCGCGACGACGTGCCACTCCTGCGCCTGCATGACATCGGCATCGCGCACGAGGAGTGGGAAGCTGGTGACGACGAGATCGTATTGCTTGAGGTGCTTGAAGTCGCTCTTGCGCGACTGGCCCTGCATGAGCAGCAGGCTGAGCGTCGGCGTGAATTTGATCGACTCGTTGATCCAGTTCCGCAACACGCTCGTGGGAGCCACTATGAGGCAGGGATGCTTCATGCGTCCGCTTTCCTTTTCGATGAGGATGTGCGTGAGAGTTTGCAGCGTTTTGCCCAGGCCCATGTCATCGGCCAGAATGCCGTGCAGACCAAACTCGCGCAGGAACTGCATCCATGATGCGCCTTCGCGCTGGTAGTCGCGCAAACTGGCCTTCAAAGACGCGGGCGGATCAATAAGTCCGATCTCGCGGAAACTGCCAAGCTGCTGACTGAGCGCGGTCAGTTCTGCGGGTGCACGAATCGGCAGGCCATCCAGCGTGGCGAGCTGAGCGGCGCGCAGTTTGTCGAGCTGGAGCTTGCCATCCTTGCGCACGGGCCGCGTAGCGAGCAGCTCATCAAAGAAACGCAGCAGCACCACCAGGCGATGCGCAGGCACGGAGAGCACATCTCCACGGTCCCCGCCAAGTGAGAGCAGGAAGCGTTGATCCAGGTTTTTTTCCAGCACAGCGGCGCTAAGGCCCTGATCAATGCAGTCCACAAGCACTGGCACCATCGAAATACGCCGCCCTTCGATTTCGACCCCGAGATCCAGCGAGAACCATTCGCGCCCGTCGGGATCACCTGCGAGATCGGTGAACCAATTGTCTTCAGCCGCTTCGTGAATGTGAAAGCCGATGTCCTCCGGCACCTCAACCTGCCAGCCGCGCTCACGCAACTTGGGCACCTGATCTTTGAGAAACTGCGACCAGAACAAGGCCTGGTCTCCCGCCACTGCCATGAAACCCAGGGTAGACTCAGCTGCCTTGGCACCGGGCAGTGCTTCCGAGAAAGATTTGAAACCCAGGCCGGACAATTCCGCCAGCAGCAGCCGCTCCGAGCGCAAATTGCGCACCAGAGTATGGCGAGTCTCCCTTTCATCCAGCCATTGATGCGCCGGACTGCGCACCAGCATTTCTAGGCGCAGCGGGCAGCCGTCGTATTCGGTGCAGGGTTGAATGAAAGCAATGCTGCGCTGAGACCAGCCGCCGATGTTGCGCTTGGCCGTGATCTGCGGCATATCCATCGTCATGCGCCGCACTAGCAGGACGGGCTTGGGTTCTGATGGGGGTAGTTCGATTTCGACAGACTGCGCTGGTTTCGCCGACTCAGCATCCGCAGCCACCGCCGTTTTCTCGCGCACCTGCGCCATCGCTTCGATGCGCTTGCGGCCTGCTTCAAGATCGAGCATCAGCATCAGCGCCGCCGCATGCTGGCACATCGTGCCCACCGCACAGGTGCAGTGAGAGGTCATGGTCATGCTGCCATCCTCACGCAGCAGCAGATGCGCCGTGACGGCGGCGGAATTGAACAAGCCCGTGCCGACTCCCGCAACGATCTCCACCTCATTCTCCGCACACACATGTACCCCCGCGAGGCCAACGTCCCCATGCTTGAGCAGCCGCCCGCCCTCCTCGATTTGCTGCCGTCGAAACAGCCAAAGCCACGATTTCGAGCGCACTTGCGCCCAGAGTTTGGGGAATGAGAAATTGCCTATGCCCATGAATGCCCCGTCAAACTCCGTGTTTCACCTCATCCCACGCGGCATCCATTTGCTCCAGCGAGAGCTTGCCGAGTTCATGCCCTTGCTCACGGAGATGCGTTTCCATGGCGTGAAAGCGGCGGGTGAATTTTTCGTTGGCTGCGGCTAGTGCGGGTTCGGATTCGATACCGAGTTTGCGGGCGAGATTGACGACGCTGAAGAGTAGATCGCCCAGCTCATCTTCCATGTGGGCTTTGTCGCCTGAGGCGATGGCTTCTTCGAGCTCGGCGGCTTCCTCGCGAATTTTGGCAAAGACAGGCGTGGCATCCGGCCAGTCGAACCCGACACGGGCAGCTTTCTTTTGAAGCTTCTGCGCACGCATGAGCGCAGGCAGGCCGTTTCCAGTGCCGTGGAGCAAGCCCTCGTGCTCGGTGCCTTTTTCCGTGCGCTTAATGGCATCCCATTGCTTCAGCACGGCATCGGAGGTGGCGGCGCTGGTATCGCCAAAGACGTGTGGATGGCGGCGGATGAGCTTTTCGGTCAGACCGTGCGCCATCGTATCGAGATCGAAGGCACCGGTTTCACTGGCGATCTCCGCGTGCAGCACTGGCTGCAGGAGGATATCGCCGAGTTCATCGCAGATCTGGGCCGGATCGCCGCTGCGGATGGCATCTGCCACCTCGTAGGCCTCTTCGATGACGTGTGGGATAAGGGAGGTGTGCGTCTGCTCCATGTCCCACGGGCAGCCGCCGGGCGCACGCAGGCGATGCACGACGTAACGCAGGCGGGTGAGGGCATCGGGGTGATTGAGCATTTCTTCCATCCCGGCAGGTAGTGCCGCGTGTCTACATGGTCAAGGCTGCGCCTTGCAAAGCTCACATCGCCCCCGGCGGTGGCTCTTGCTCTGGCATGGTGATGGTACCGGTTGGAAGCGTACCGCTGCCTTTGCCCAAGCGCCCACTGTACAGGTCGATGGCACGTTTGGCGATGATGTCGATCACGGCAGGTTGCAGGGTGCGGGCGGCGACGTTGGAGACGGCCATACTGGCCCACATGATGGGAGAATTGAAACGCAGCACCTGCCAGTAGGGCAGCAGGCGTTTGTACCATTTGTTCGCCGTCTGCACTCTCTCATGCTTGGCGATTTTGTGGGTCATTTCCCAGGTTTTCAATGCGGTGCTGGCGCTGACATCGACGAGGCGACCGATGGAGCGTGTTTGCAGAAAATCAGCCACATCCATCGCGGCAAGGTGTACGGCGCGGGAGAACTGGCTGAGGCCGGGGGCGAGCAGTGCCTCCTGCTTGCCGGGATGGTAGATGTCTGCGATTTCGCGCACAAGTTTCGGCACTTCATCCACCAGCGGCGGCAGCCACTCGGGGTTGATGTTTTTCTGCCAGCGCAGGCGGTTTTTACATGCTTCGACCGCCGCATGGGCTTTTTCATCCGCCAGACCGCATTCGGGATACACGTAACTTTCCAGCGCATGCCGCGCCGCGCGCAGATCTGCCGCGAAACGCAGCAGCTTCCAGATCACAATCGAAGCTGCGCCGATGAGGACGCCGGCAAGAAAGGTCAGGATGTGGCCCCAAGGCATGCTGATACGGGAGAGCACCCAGGGCCGGGTGTCAAGATGACGAAAGTGGCGAGACAGCCTGCTTGCGGCGGCGAGATGACACGCCATAGATGCGCTCCTCACCATGTCCTCCATTTTCGAACTCTTCTCTCTTCAAGGCAAAACCGCTGTCGTGATCGGCGGCACAGGCGAACTCTGCGGTGCTATCGCCGAAGGCTATGCATCTGCGGGTGCGGAGGTCGTGCTCGTTGGGCGCGATCAGTCGAAGGCCGACAAGCGCCTGGAGACCATTCAAGCTGCTGGCGGACAGGCCTATTTCGTTTCCGCTGACGCCAGCCGCAAAGCCGACCTGCAGATCCTGCTCGATCAGGTGCTGGAGCGCTCCGGCGGCTGCCACATTCTCATCAATGGCGCTGGCGTGAACTCCGCGACGCCGTTCCTCGATATTCCAGAAGAGGAATACGACCGGATCATGAACATCAACACCAAGGGCGTGTTCCTGGCCTGCCAGGTGTTTGGCAAATACTTCGTGGAAAACAAAGTCCCGGCATCCATCATCAATCTCGGCTCCATGTCCGGCCTCCTGCCGCTGAGCCGCGTATTCACCTACTCCATGTCCAAAGGCGCGGTGCACAATCTGAGCAAGAACCTCGCGCGTGAGTGGGCACCGCTGGGCATCCGCGTGAACACGCTGGTGCCCGGTTTCTTCCCCGCTGAGCAGAACAAGAAAGTGCTCACGCCTGATCGCGTGGCGAAGATCATGGGCCACACGCCGATGAACCGCTTTGGCGAAGCCAAGGAACTCGTCGCTGCGGCTTTGCTGCTCGCAGGTGCAGGCAGCTCATTTATCACCGGCCATGAGATGGTCGTGGATGGTGGGTATTCTTCGCAGACGATCTGAGGCGGCATGCCTCAACGAGTGCCTTTTGGTAACGGAGGGTGTGCTGAGTCCGAATAAAAGGCGCTTACAGCTACCCCGCTGAAGTCGCGCAGAATCAGGTACTGCTTCGGCACTCCGTTCTCAACTTTTAAGCTAAAGTCTTCGATCAGCACAGGAGCCAACCCTCTTTTGGGGTCGCCTATGGCATCGCCTCTGATGTCCACACTCTCCAAGGTCAATCCCTCGAAAGACTGCCCCTGGAGAAGTTTGATCCACCGCCTTGGCTGCTGCTGGGGGCCAGTTACAAGGATTTCTAGCTTCTGCTTCGGCTGAGTCGCCCCCTCCTCTATCGCCGGACTTTTCCAAGATTTGATCCGTAAATCGTTATGCACAAAAATTTCATCCGGATTCAGCGGCATGCTGCCGAGGTCGTTTTCGGTTGAAGTGCAGCTCGCCAGCCCAAAGACCATAACAGCGGTGTATGATAAAATGAGGGCGGGTGAAAATTTCATCTCCGGTATGATCTAATCAGGTTCTGCCGGAAGCAAGCGGTCGCCACACCGAAAACAGACTCGTCGGTCACAAATGATCCTCGTTTGATAAAAGCCCCACAACCCCTCCGTATCAGCCTGTGGTAAGACCTCTAACCACATGGCTTTTTCATCCATCAAACCGCAGCGCAGCCTCGTCGAGGAGGTGTGTGCACGCATTGCATCTGAAATTCGGGACGAAAGAGGTGGGGGCAATGGGTGGCTGCCGCCGGAGCGTGATCTGGCGCTAAAGCTGGGCGTGAGCCGACCCGTGGTGCGGGAAGCGACGAAGCGGCTGGAGTTGCAAGGGTTACTGGAAGTGAAGCATGGGGTTGGCACGAAGGTCGTGGACATGCTGCACAAGCCGCTGAACGGCTCGCTGGCATTGCTGATTCCCGATGACAAGGAGCGGCTGCGGCAGCTCATCCAGGTGCGATTTATGCTGGAGCCGGAGAATGCACGACTCGCCGCCGAGAATGCCACTGCTGTGCAAATTCGGAAGCTGCGCGCGGCTTTGAAGGAGCTGGAGGAAACGACGGATTTTGAAACATCGGTGGTCGCGGACATGATGTTCCATCGCGAACTGGCGGCGGCTTCGGGCAATCAGATTGCCAATCTGCTGCTGCATTCTCTCTCTGATTTGCTTCAGGCCAGCCTCAAGCATGGATACAGCCGCACCTCGACTGACAATGCGGTGCGGCAGCATACCGCCGTGCTCAACGCCATTGAGAAACGCGATCCCGCCGCCGCTGCGAAAGCGATGCGCGAGCATTTGATCACCGCCGAAACTGATCTGGCCCTGCCAAAAAATAAGAAAGCAGCATGAAGTCACTTCCCTACCTATTTTTGTTCAGCACGAGCGCCCTCGCCACCGAGCCTGATGCAGCAAAGCTGTTTCATGAGCAGGTGGCACCAATCCTGGTGAAGAACTGCGTCGAATGCCACAACGACGTGACAACCAAAGGCGGCTTGAACATGGGCACGCTGGCGGATGTGCTCAAAGGCGGTGACGACGGGCCTGCGTTAGTTCCAGGCAAAGCAGCAGAATCCTCTCTCTACACAATGATCGTGCCGGAAGCGGCAGGTGAGAAGGCGGAGATGCCGAAGAAAAAGCCCGCGCTCTCCACCGCCGAAACCGACCTCATCAAACGCTGGATCGACATGGGTGCGGCGTGGCCACAGGAGATCGTGCTCAAGGAGAAGCCCAAGGGCGATATTACGCACTGGTCATTGCTGCCGCTAAAGCCATCAAAGCTTGCATCTATCGATGAGTTTATTGCGGAAAAGCTGAAGGAGAAAAGCCTCACGATGAATCCGTCAGCGGATGCCCGCACGTTTATCCGCCGCGCCAGCTTTGATCTGACCGGACTGCCTCCGACACCGGAAGAAGCGGCCGCTTTTGAGAAGGAGTTCAGCCGTGATCAAACAGCGGCTGTTAATAGTTTGATTGACCGCCTGCTGGCTTCACCACGCTACGGCGAAAGATGGGCGAGGCATTGGCTGGATGTGGTGCGCTTTGCGGAAAGCCATGGCTTTGAAATGAACCGTGCTAGGCCTAATGCGTGGCCGTATCGAGACTACGTCATTCGTGCGTTCAATGATGACAAGCCGTATGACCAGTTTGTGCGTGAGCAGATCGCCGGCGACCAGCTTGGCAAGGATGAAGGAACCGGATTTCTCGTGGCAGGTTCGTGGGATCAGGTGAAGGGCCAGGACCCGGTGCTGCGGGCGAATCAAAGAGCGGATGAAATGCATGACCTCGTGAGCACCACGGGCAGCACCTTCCTCGGGCTTACGATTGGCTGCGCACGCTGCCATGATCACAAGTTCGATCCCATTTTGCAGACCGACTACTATCGCGTGCGGGCCATCTTTGAAGGCGTGCAGCATGCGGAGCGTGAACTGCGCCCGGCAGATGCAGATCAAGGACTGAAGCAGGCGGAAGGCGTGCGGGCAGAGATTGCAAAAGTGGATGCGGCGCTCGCACGCTTCCAACCCCGGGCGCAACTGACCAAACGCGTGCTGGTGGATGATGATCTGCCCCCGCCGACTAAGCCAGATGCGATCGGCTGCGTGCAGATTGAGCAGCCTACGAATGGCAAGCCTATCGAATACTCACCGGGCACGGAACTGGGCCAGGCAGCAGATCCGGGTGATGCAACACGCATGCCCAACCTCGGCGAAAGTTATCGCTACTGGAATGTAGTGAAGGATGCCGACGCGAAAGATTTCTTCTCATGGAATCCGCGGGTCTCAGGCAAACAACGCATCTGGCTTTCGTGGGCGGCATGGACCACGCACGCGAAGGATGCGCGCTACATCCTCGATCTGGATGGCGATGCGAACACCAAGGACGATCAGAAGGAAATCGCCAGCGTGGATCAGAGCAAGTTTGCCGACGGTAGCGGTGCGATTCCAGGACAGAAGCGCTGGAGCGGTTTCAAGTATGCTGGGACGTATGCGGTGACGCCGGATTCCATCCTTATTCTGCGCAGCGGCACACTCGGCGGACCGACTGTGGCTGATGCGGTGCTTTATGAAGCCTCGGACGGAACCCAGCCTGCATCACAGCCGCATCTGCGCGCTCCAGTGACGCATCTGGCCAATCGTGAGAGCTTTGACGCGGTGAAGGCCAAGTTTGTGCGCTTCACAATCCATGCAACGATCGGCGGGCAACCGTGCATTGATGAGCTGGAAGTGTTTTCGACCGGCAAGCAACCGCGCAACGTGGCGCTGGCGAAGAATGGCGCGAAGGTGACGGCTTCTGATGTGCTTAGTGATGGCACGAACCCGATCCATCAGATCGCGCATGCGAACGATGGTCTGTATGGCAACGCGAAGAGCTGGATTTCGAAGAATGCAGGCAAGGGCTGGCTGCAGATCGAACTGCCGCGTGAAGAAAGCATCAGCAGCGTGGTGTGGAGCCGGGATCGTGGGGACAAGAAGGGCAAGGTGTACGAAGATCGTCTCGCCACGGATTATGTGATTGAGACCTCTCTCGATGGAAAGGCGTGGCAGGCGGTGGCCTCTTCCGCAGACAGGTTGGGAGTGGAGTATCGTGACCGCATTCGCGACATTCCGACCCTGAGCGGCGTCTCGACTGACAATGCCGCCGAAGTGAAGAAGCAAAGCGAGCAGCGTGCCGTGCTGCAGCGCAGGCTGAAGGAACTGACAAATTTCCCCATGGCCTATCTTGGCAAGTTTGAGCAACCCGGGCCGACCTACCGCCTGCAACGCGGTGACCCGATGACACCGCAGGAGGAAATTGCCCCGGGGTCGCTGACTCAGATTGGCGCGAAGCTGGACCTGCCCAAAGACACCCCGGAAGCCGAGCGGCGCACGGCTTTGGCGAAATGGCTGACCGACCCGAAAAATCCGCTCACCGCACGGGTGATGGTGAATCGAATCTGGCACTACCATTTCGGCACGGGCATCGTAGATACGCCGAGCGATCTGGGTTTCAATGGCGGCAAGCCGTCAAACCCCGAACTGCTGGAATGGCTGGCTGCACAGTTCATGCAGCGCAGCTGGAGCATGAAGGAGATGCACCGCCTCATCATGAACTCAGCGGCCTACCGGCAGTCGAGCACCGCCAATGACGCTGGCATGCTGGCGGATTCGGGAGCGCGGCTGCTGTGGCGATTCCCGACGCGGCGTCTCGAAGCAGAACCCTTGCGTGACACGATTCTGGCTGTGAGCGGTGTGCTCGATCTGACCATGGGCGGACCTGGATTCGATCTGTTTGTCCCGAATGACAACTACGTGAAAGTGTATCAGTCGAAGCAGGAATTTGGCCCCGACACCTTCCGACGCATGGTGTACCAGAGCAAGCCACGCGTGCAGCTTGATGACACGTTCGGTGCTTTCGATGTACCGGATGCGGGGCAGATCGCCCCACGTCGCACTTCGAGCACCACGCCGTTGCAGGCGCTGAATTTCCTGAACAGCACATTTGCCATGCAGCAGAGCGAGTTACTGGCAGCACGACTCGAAAAGGACGCAGGCAAGGAAGCGGATGCGCAGGTGAAGCGGGCGTTTCAACTGGCCTACCAGCACGATCCGACTGCGAACGAGCTGACTGCCTCAACGCAGCTGATTTCACAGCACGGGCTGGCGATGTTCTGCCGCGCGCTGTTCAACACGAGCGAGTTCATGACCCTGTATTGATTCTGTTATGCAAAACCATCTTCTTTCCCGTCGGAACTTTCTCAATCAAGGTGTCAGCGGACTGGGCAGCATCGCCCTGACGTCGCTGCTGGCGCAAAAGGGCCTGCTGGCGAATGACCCCATTCGTCCGCGCATTGATCCGGCGCATCCTTATGCGCCGCGACCGCCGCACTTTGAGCCGCGCGCGAAGAACGTGCTCGTGATCTTCTGCTCGGGCGCGATGAGCCATGTGGATACGTTTGATTACAAGCCGGAGCTGGTGAAGCGGCACGGCATGCCGCTGCCGGGCGCGGCGGATTTGATCACCTTTCAGGGAGCGCAGGGGAATCTCGTCAAACCCATCTGGGAGTTCAAGGCGCGTGGACAAAGCGGCAAGATGATCAGTGACCTGCTGCCCAACATCGCTGAATTTGCGGATGACATGTGCTTCATCCATTCGATGACGGCCAAATCGAACACGCACGGCCCGGCGGAGAACCAGATGAGCACGGGGTACATTCTTGATGGCTTCCCCGGCATGGGTTCATGGGTGACGTATGCACTCGGCTCCGAGTGCGATGACATGCCGGCCTTTGTGGCAATCCCTGATCCACGTGGCGTCCCGCAGATCGGCCCGCGGCACTGGAACTCAGCGTTCCTGCCAGCGGCATTTCAGGGCACGGCGTTCAACGCGAGCAAACCGATCCCCAATCTGATCCGCCCCGCCAGTGTGAGCGAGGCGGCAGACAAAGACACGCGTGCCTTTGTGAATCTGCTCAATCAGCGGCAGGCGCAGGAGCATCCGGCGGACAGCGATCTGGCGGCGCGAATTTCTTCTTATGAACTGGCGGCGAGGATGCAGATCGCAGCATCAGAGGTCGGCAACATTTCTAATGAGAGCAAGGCGACCCTAGATCTTTATGGCGTGAACGACAGCAACGAGACGAAGGCCGGTTTTGCCAAGAACTGCCTGCTGGCGCGGCGCCTGATCGAGCGCGGCGTGCGGTTTGTGCAGCTTTTCAACGGCTCCTACGCCATGGGCGAGGGCGTGGGCAACTGGGACGGGCACAAGACGATCCAGCAGCAGTACTCGGTGCATGGGCCGATTCTCGACCAGCCGGTGGCCGGACTGCTGAAGGATTTGAAAGCCCGGGGTCTGCTGCAGGACACTCTGGTGGCCTTTGTGACGGAGTTTGGACGCATGCCGACCTTCCAGAAGGGGGCCAATGGCCGGGACCACAATCCTAAGGGCTTCACCGTCTGGCTGGCGGGCGCGGGGGTGAAAAAGGCCTTCAGCTACGGGGCGACCGACGAATTTGGCTACAAAGCGGCCGAGCGTGTGAGCACGATTTACGACCTGCATGCCACGATTTTGCACCTGCTGGGAATCGACCACGAGCGTCTGAGCTACTATAATAATGGCATCGAACGGCGGTTAACAGACGTCCACGGACACGTGCTCAAAGACGTGCTGGCATGAGCCGGACTGAGAATGAGGGGGAAAAATCGTTTGATTTCCTTCTCAAAGTCTCCACCATGCGCCTCCCCAAAACCTGACCCCATTCCCGTACCCGTATCATGGCAGTTGTCATCCGTCTCCGTCAAGAAGGCCAAAAAGGCCGTCCAGTCTTCCGTATCGTCGCGGCTGACCAGCGCTTCCCAAAAGAAGGCCGTTTCCTCGAAATCCTCGGTACCTACGATCCTCAAAAGGGCGTCAAAGGTGCAACCGTGAAGCTTGATCGCGTCAATGCCTGGATCTCCCAAGGAGCCAAGCCCTCTGACACCGTCAAGAGCCTCATCAAGCACGCCGCTTCCGCAGTTCCAGCATAAGCAGTCATGGACGCGCCGGAAGCCCTCCGCGAGTTCCTTTCCTATGTGGTGGCGAACCTGATCGACCACCCGCAGCAGGCGACGATTGCCATTGGCACCAATATTAATGGTGCTGTAGCCTATCGTGTACAGTTAGCACCCGAAGATGTGCGTCATGTCATTGGCAAAAATGGCATGACGATCAGTGCGATCCGCTCCCTGCTTAACACAGCGGCCGCCAAACACGGAATCAAGATTTCCCTCAAGGTGGGGTCCGCGCGTGAAGAAGACGCGGAAGCCTCCACTGAAACGCCTCAGGCTGAAGCCTGAGTTGGTCTCACGCAAACTTGCTGCCCGCCCACCAGCCGATGGCTGCGGCGGTGATTCCCAGCAAAACGCTGCCAATGGCATTGAGCAGTGCGAGCCAGGAATGCTGGTTGAGCAGCAGCAGCCAAGAGTCATTCGCCAGCGTGGAAAAAGTCGTGTAGCCCCCCAGGACACCTGTGGCGGCGAACAGCCATGGGCCGCTGCCTTTCTCCTTCATGGCAGGCAGGGCGAAGAGGAAGCCTAGAATAAAACTGCCGAGGATGTTGGCCCCGAGCACCCCCCAGGGAAAGACGGCCTTGGGCAGAAGACGCGCCATGCCGATGACGGTGCCATAGCGCAGCACCGAACCGATGCCGCCACCTAGAAAGATCAGAATGATGTTTTTCATGGGAGGCTGAGGTGCGGGGATGCGGGGTTCTTGAGGCAGGGAGAGATGACTCTCGGAAATGACGAATGAGTAAATCCGAATGACTAAATAATGTCGAATGACAAATGACGATGCGCGGTGCGAAAACGCAGCCTTCGCTGAGCTGCGAGAGTGGTTATTCATTCGTCATTCGAATGCGCCCTCGCAGTGAGCTCAGGCCTACAATGTCCCTTCAAACACTCACCGCTGCTTCCTGCCTGGAGCCGCCGATGGTCTGCGGAGCAATGCGCGCGCGCCACACATAGCGCTGGAACAGCACCTTGACCGAGGCTGTGAGCGGCACCGCCAGAATGGCACCGAGCAGACCTCCCAACAGCAGGCCCCAGACAAACACAGAAACGATCACCGTCATGGGGTGCAATCCCACGGCCTCCCCCACGATGCGCGGAGTGATGAACAAGGCATCAATCTGCTGCACCAGGGCAAAGACACCGGTGACCACCAGCGGCATGACCCACCACGGATCGGCAGGAATCAGGGCACTACCTCCCTGCACCGAGGCGATGATCACCGCCGGAATCCAGCACATGGCGATGCCCAGATAGGGAATGATGCCCGCCACACACAGCACCAGACCAATGATCAGGCCGAAATCCAGACCTGCAATCAACAAACCGATCCCCGTGGCGATACCATTGATCATGCTGACGAAAAGCTGACCACGGAAGAAAGCCACGAGATAGCTGTTGATCTCGTTCAGACAGCTCACCAACTCGTCCTTGAAGGCCGAAGCCCGCAGCGGCAGGTAATCCGACCACTTCTCCTGAATTTTGGCGCTCTCGATCAGGAAATAGTAGAGATAGAGGGGCACGATGATGAATGAGAGCATGAAGCCGAACACCCCGAGGAAACCGCCGACGCTGGATTTCACGAAGGTCCAGACGATGCCCGGCACTTTGGGCAGGGTCGTCTTCACCCAGTCACCGCGCAGCAGTGCCTGAAAGTCGGTATCGGCCCCGTCGGCACCCTCTTTAGTCGCCGCTGGAGTCGGCACCTGAGATTCAGGCGAAGAAGCAGGCGGTGCCGTCGTCTCGACGTGGGGCAGCAGCTTGATGTCGTAGTCCTTTTCGATCTTTGCTGCAAAATCGATCACCGCTTTCTGTGCCTTCGTATAATAGACCGGCACGCGTTCAGCTAAGTGGCGGGCGGGATCATCCACCTTCACAACGATCCACCAGCCCAGACCACCGATGGCTAACGTAAACAACGCAAATGCCAGCAGCACCGAACGCTGACGATTCAACCCCCGGCGCTCCAGCCACTCCACACCCGGCTCCAGCAGGTAAGCGAGGACCCCTGCCACGGCGAAGGGCACCAGAATGGGCTGGAGAAAGGACATCACATTCGTCGCCAGAGTGATCAGCTTGATGGCCAACCATCCAATGAAGGCGATCGACAGGGCGGTGATGGCAGTCCATAACGCACTAAGCTGAAAGGCGGTGGGGAGTTTCTTCATGGAGAGAATGCCTCGTAGACTAGCCTGAGGCCGCCGTTTGGATACTCCAAAGATCGCCGCAAATTGGACAGCACAGGCTCTCGGGGTATCGTCGCGCACCATGTCGCGCCCGCAACCCCAGCCCGTTGATCCTGCCGAACTCCCCCAACTCGCGCAGGCGACCATGCGTGCCGCGAAGTTTCCCATGCTCGCCACGGCGGATGGCGACCAGCCAAGGCTGCGCCCCGTCTCCCCCGTGCGAACGGATGGCTTTACGGTCTATGTGGCCAATCTGCGCCGCTACGGCAAGACACACGAACTGGCGTCCAATCCGAAGGCCGAGTTATGTTACAAGGATGACCAGGACAACCAGGTGCGCATCACCGCCGCGGCCGAGATCGTCACGGAACGCGCACTGCTGGAGGCAATCTGGGCTGCCAATCCCTTGCTGCGCGCCTACCTGGGCAGCATCGACAATCCCGAACTCATCATCTATCGCTTCGTGCCGAACCAGGTGCGCTACATGCGCGAGTGGGCTTTGGAGTATTTTGAAGTGCCTTTTTCGGCACATTCAGAAAGTTGATACACGCGTTGGCCTGAGCTGTGCGTTGATGTCATCTGTTCAAACGTGCCACCAACTGTGAATAACTTCGTCTTTGTGAATAAGTTCTTGCCAGCCACTCGACGTTCTGACACTCTTCAACAATTACCGTGATTCATTCAAATAATCACATTTCGGGATCGGTACGTTTGGCTCTCCCCCGCGCCAACGAAAAGCTGTCCCCGCCTTTTTCAACGCAGGCAACCACTCAACCCACTAAACTACCATGGACCGTGACGACCACCCAGCATCGGTAATCTCCACTGCTATCTCCACCCGCACCTCCGATTCTGGCCCTGTTTCTGTGAATTCTTCATCTCCCGCCTCCACCCCCTCCCGCCGCCGCCGCGCCGGCACTCCCACCGCCACCAAGACCTTCGTCCTCGACACCAATGTCCTGCTGCACGACCCGGCCTGCATCCACCGCTTTGCCGAACATCACATCTGCATTCCTGTCGATGTCCTGAGTGAACTGGACCGCTTCAAAAACGAGATGACCGAGCGGGGCTCAAACGCTCGCGAGGTGCATCGGGCGCTGATGAAAATTTTTGCCAACAAGGGTGCCTCAGTAACCGATGGCGTCCCTACCGATGGCGGCGGCAGCATCCGCGTCGCTGTGTATGATCCCGCTGAAGCTCGCAAGCACGCCAGTGTGCAGGGCTTTGAGCGTATTTTTCACGATCTGGACAAGGCCGACCACCGCATCCTGGCGTGCACGCTCTGGTTGAGCGAGCAGGTTTCTCCGCCGGTCATCCTCGTCAGCAAAGACCTCAATATGCAGCTCAAGGCGCGTGCCGTGGGCATTGAATGCGAAGATTACCTGCATGACAAAGTGGAGCCGCGTGAGGTGGCGAATTTTGACATCGCCCGCGTGGAAGTCAGCCCGCATGAACTGCAGCGCTTTGCGAGCAGTGGTCGGCTTTCTGTACCGGAAACGCGCACTGTGGGCATGGTTATCAATGACTATGCGCTGCTTTCCGCCGGAGACAAAGCCACCATGCCTGCGAAGCTGAGCACCAATGGTGAATTCGTTCGTCTGCATCACACCCCGGAATCGATTAAGGTTGGTCAGGGCCGCGCCATTAAGCCGATGAATCTCGGTCAAGCCTGCTTCCTGGATGCGCTGCTTGACCCCGAGATCAGCCTCGTCACCTGCTACGGCCAGGCGGGCACGGGCAAGACCCTGCTCGCTGTGGCAGCCGCGCTGCAGCAGGTGTTTAACCGCACCTACCACGGTGTCACCGTGAGCCGGCCCATCGTTGCCATGGGCCAGACCGTCGGCTTCCTGCCGGGTTCATTGCAGGAAAAAATGCGTCCCTGGCTGCAGCCCGTCTATGACGCGCTGGATCTCCTGATGCGGCCCTTGGAAGGCACCCAGCAGGGACCAGCACGCAAAAAAAACCGCTTCATGCCCGAACCGCAGCAGCAGATCTCCACCCCAGCCGCGCCGTATGACCCTCTGATTCAACAGGGTGTCATCGAAGTGGAAGCGCTCTGCTACATTCGTGGCCGCAGCATCCCGGATCGCTTTTTCATCCTGGATGAAGCGCAGCAGCTCACGCCGCTGGAGGCGAAGACCATCGTCACGCGCATGTCACGTGGCTCCAAGCTCGTCCTCGTCGGCGACCCGGCGCAGATCGACAACCCTTATGTGGACAGCCGCAGCAACGGACTGGTGTACACCCGCCAGCGCATGCGTGGCCAAACTTTCGCGGCGCACGTGCCCCTGGTCAAAGGCGAGCGCAGCGCTCTGGCAGAGGCGGCGGCGCGGTTGCTGTGAGCTGCATTCGTTACAAAAAATCGCATTCAGAAAATTCATCTGAGAAATGTTGCAACGGAATGAGCGACATTTCGTTTAACACGACACGCGCTGGACTGGGGTCTCCAGAACTCAGCGCTTTCAAATCAACAACCCAACATCGACCCACATGAAAGTTATCACCTCGCTCCTCGCCATCCTGGTGCTCTCCGCCGTCACCTCCTTCGCCGCTGAAGGAGACGCACCCAAGAAGCCCGAAGGCGACAAGGGCAAGCCCAAGATGAGTCCGGAAGAACTGATCAAGAAGCTCGACACCGACAAGGACGGCAAAATCTCCAAGGCCGAATGGATGGCCTCGCCTCAGGCCAAGAAGGACGAAGCCAAAGCCACCGAGCGCTTCGGCAAACTCGACAAAAACGCTGACGGCTTCATCACCGTGGATGAATTCACGGCGAAGAAAAAGAAGGACGCTTGATCCGTCTCTGCCTTTGACCCACAGGTCACTCCAAGCCGCCCCCGCCCCACGCGGGTGCGGCTTTTTTGTGGCTGCACACGCCAGAAGGCGGAAGAAGCCCCCGTCTGCCTGACGTACCTTGTGAACGTCACTGTGTTTCTTTTTCGAATGCTCCGCCGCCCCCTCATCCCCCTCCTGCTCTTCACCGCCGCCAGTCACGCAGCGGTGGATTACACCACGCAGATCAAACCCCTGCTGCAACAGCACTGCGTCAAATGCCACGGTACCAGAACGCAGAAGTCCCAGCTCAAGCTCGACACCGCCGCTGCGGTACGCACCGGCGGCAAGCGCGACCCTGCCCTGCCCGATCTCCTGGTGCAGGTCATCTCCGGCTCCCACGCTGAAATCCCGCAGATGCCCTACAAGCGCGGCCCGCTAGACTCCGCGCAGATCGCACTCATCAGGCAATGGGTTGCTGAAGGCGCGCATGCTCCTGCGGAAGAAACTCCAAGCGATGACCGGCACTGGGCCTTCATCGCTCCAGTCAAAGCACCGCTGCCGCAGAATGGCACCACGCATCCCATTGATGCCTTCATTCGCGCACGTCTTGCCAAAGCCAACCTGGAACCTTCGCCTCCCGCCGCGCCTGCCACGCTCGTCCGCCGCCTCCACCTCGACCTCACGGGCCTGCCTCCCACGCCTGCTGAAGTCGCCACCTTCCTCAAGAATCCAGCATCAAGCATCCAAGGGCTGGTCACCAAACTGCTGGCCTCCAAACACTATGGCGAACGCTGGGGCCGCTGGTGGCTCGATCAGGCACGCTACGGCGACAGCAACGGGTACAGCATCGACGCTCCGCGCAGTATGTGGCCGTATCGCGATTACGTCGTCAATGCGCTGAATCAGGACAAGCCCTTCGATCAGTTCACTCTCGAGCAACTCGCCGGCGACATGATGCCCAAGCCCACGCGCGAACAACTCATCGCCACCGGTTTCCATCGCAACACGCAGATCAATCAGGAGGGCGGCATCGACAAGGAACAGTTCCGTATTGAGAGCATCTTCGACCGCGTCGCCACCACGGGCACCGTCTGGCTCGGTCTCACCATCGGCTGTGCGCAGTGCCACGATCACAAGTTCGATCCCATCAGCCAGCGCGAGTACTATCAGCTCTTCGCCTTCCTTAACAACCAGGACGAACCCACCATGCCTGTGCCTGATCCCGGCCAGGATCTCGACAAGTTGAAGGCCGAGCATGCGCAGGTGCTCAAGCAGATCGACGCTCATATCAAGACGCGGCTCGACGTGTTGCAGGAGTGGGAAAAGACCCTCGGCGAGAAATCGAAGAAGCTGCTGGATGCCGAAGCGCTCAAGTCTTTGGCGAAGCCTGCCGCCAAACGAGGAGCCGCCGATCAGCGTCTGCTTTTCAAGGCCATGACCGGCACGTCTGACAGCGTGTTCAACCCGCTTTATGACCGCCATCTAGAACTCGATAACATCTTCAAGAACGGCACCACCACCCTCGTGATGAAGGAGCTGCCGCAGCCGCGCAAGACCACGCTTTTCATCAAAGGAGACTTCACCCGTCCGTCCGATGAAATTATGCCCGGCGTCCTCGCCGTGTTGCCGCCCCTGCCCGCTGGTGCCAAGGCTGACCGCCTTGCGCTCGCGCACTGGATCATCGATCCTAAAAATCCGCTCACTGCGCGCGTCATCGTGAACCGTGTATGGCAGCAGTACTTTGGCCGTGGCCTCGTGGAAACCGAAAACGACTTCGGCACCATGGGCCGCCTGCCCAGTCATCCCGAACTTCTCGACTGGCTCGCCGTCGATTTCATAGAGCACCACTGGAGCCTCAAACACCTGCATCAGCTCATCGTCACCAGCGCGACGTATCAGCAATCCTCGGTCGTTCGCCCTGCCACTGCAGCCGTTGATGCAAACAACTACCTGCTCTGGCGGCAAAATCGTCTACGCCTCGACGCCGAAGTCGTGCGCGATGTGTGCCTCGCCACCAGCGGGCTGCTTTCGCCCAAGATGGGTGGCGCGCCAGTCTATCCGCCCATTCCCGAGGGCGTCATGTCCCTGGGGCAGGTCAAACGCGCCTGGCCGCTCAGCAAAGGCAGCGACCGCTACCGGCGCGGCATCTACACCTTTATTTTCCGCGCCACCCCGCCGCCCGCGCTCAGCGTCTTCGATGCTCCCGATGGCTTCAGTACCTGCACCCGCCGCATCCGCAGCAACACCCCGCTACAGGCGCTCACCCTGCTCAACGACAGCGCCTACGTCGAGTTCGCCCAGGCCCTAGCCGCACGCTTGATGAAGGAAGCCAAAACTGACGACGCCCGCATCTCCCACGCCTATCAGCTCTGCGTTTCTCGCCCGCCTCTTGATCGTGAACGCGGGGCGCTCATGCGACTGCTCGCTGCCGAACGGAAATCAAACGCTACTGAGGCTCAAGCCTGGCAGGCGGTGGCACGCGTGATGTTGAATCTGGATGAGACGATTACGCGCGAATAGAACCACCTCACGGCGGCGGAAGCGGCACGTCGTTGATCTTGGGTGGCGCAGGTTTGGGGGCGGCACCGGGAACTGGCGTGGAAGGCGGAGGCAGAATAGGATTGGGCGGCAGGCCATTCTGGGCGGGCGGGGCGTTCATATTGCGGCGCTGCGGCAGCCCCTGGGCTTGATTCGGAGACTGCTGGCTAGGAATCACGGCGCGCTGCACCACCTCTGCGGGCGGCGATGAGACATCGGCAAAGCTGATCCAACCGGCCTGATCGCCCTTCTGCAATTGGATGCGGGTCTTGTCCACGCTTTCGCCGGGTTTGACGGCACGGATCTTGATGCCCATTTCGTTTTCGGAGCCAATGCGTGCCTCCATGACCTGCGAGGTGGTGCGGTCCACCAGCACGGCGACAACGCCGCCGTCGATTTCATAGATGCCGGAGAGGCTGAGGTTGTCGGCGAAGTTTGGGCCCGTCGGTGCATCGGGAGAGGGCAAGTCTTTCGTAGTGAAGATAGAGCGCTCCCACAAGGCGGTGAAGTGCTCCAGTTGCGGAAACGGCACGGGGGTGTCGTGCTGCTTTTTCGGTTCCTGAGCAGATGCAAATGAGGCAGTCATCGCCAGCCCAAGCAGAGAGAATGATAACGGTGAAAGTTTCATGGCTAGTTGGCTTTGCTGACCTTGGGGGCCGATTTCTCACGGTAGAACTGCGTGAACTCGACCTCGGCGTTGATGGACTTGTTGGAGCCGCTGGGGTTGATCTGCATGCGGGTGATGCCGAGGAAGCTCTGCGGCTGCTGCAACGAATGCAGCCAGCCATAGAAAGCGCGCTCAGGGACACCGGCGAGTGTGATCTTCACGGTGGCCTTATCAAAGTAACCGAGGTCTTCCTGCAATGGCAGACCGTCTGGCCCCAGCACGTGGGCAGCTTCGATGAATTCTTTGCCACCGATGCTGAGGCCCATTTTTTCCGCCACGCCGGTGATGACTTCCAGGAGCTTGGCCGAAGCCTCCTGACGGCTGGTGAAGTTCGGGCAGTGCTCCTCTAGCCAGCCATATTTGTCCGCCCAATCCGAGCCCTGTGAGATGGCGAGGTTCATTTCACCAAGACGATCACGCAGGGTGTCGTTTTCTTCGCGGATGGCCATGTAGTTATTGAAAGCGAACATGAGCCCGCCACCGCCAATGATGGCGAGGAACAGGAAGGCAAAGACGCCGAGCAGCACTTTCTCGCTCTTCTTCATTCGCCCGGCCCTCCCTTCAGCTCAAAGGTGGCGCTATTATCGCTGGCGATGACGGGCGGCGGCCCGCTCAATCCAAACGGTGCGAGTGCTTCGATGGACTTGAGCGCCTGCGTGTACTCCAGCGCCAGAGATGCGCTGGGCATGCGACCACGCAGGTTCATGCGTTCCGGCGTCCATTCCCAATGCGTGATGGATGCCTCCTTGGAAGACTCCGGCTCCATGCAGTGCAACAGAATCTGCTGCGGCCAACTCGTCGGGTCCACGGCAGGAGCGGCCTCACGCCACGCCTTCTTGTGGTCCATGACCCGTGAAGCGCGCGGAGTGAGGCTGGCAACTTTGTCGCGCAGCAGATTGCGCTCCTGCAAGGCCAGCGAGGTGAGAGTGGCGACGAGTGCAATCGCCGCAGCGATCACCGTACCGGCCGCGAGCGCCAGGAAGCGTGTCTTGGAGCGGCGGGTTTGGCTCTGACGTTCGGCGATGACATCCTGCGGCATCAGCAGGCTGGAGCCGCGCTCTGGCATCGTCGGCGCGGGCATGTCACAGCGGTAGGCTGACAAACCGGTGACGCGTTGA
>Ga0214171_1000162_pt1 | contig 24638 bp, 20 predicted proteins | sample TroBogEpilimnion_40_FD_153009 | JGI IMG/M metagenome (GOLD analysis project Ga0214171, IMG submission 153009) | Freshwater microbial communities from Trout Bog Lake, WI - 02JUL2007 epilimnion | ecosystem: Environmental > Aquatic > Freshwater > Lake > Epilimnion/Euphotic zone | place: Trout Bog... | reverse complement strand
CACCTCCACCTTTCCCGCCGGTGTGTCCCTCTCCGGCCCCTCGTTGTTTTGCACCGGCTCCAAGATTCTCTCCACCAGCCTGTTTCCCGGCTTCAATCTCGACATGGCAGGTCTCGGCCTCTGGCCAGCATCCGCCAATGCAGCGCGCCTCGCTGGGGCGCAGCAGGTGATCACTTTCGACAGCGGCTTGAAACTCATTCAGGCCGCCAATCAGTCGCGCAAAGATGCCATGGATTTGAATGCCCTGCTCGTGGGCAATTCTGCCCAAGTCACCACCACCTTCCCATCCACGTCTCTCGGAGCGCAGCTCCAGCAGGTGGCCAAAATCATCAAAATCCGCGCCACCACTGGCATGAGCCGCCAGGTCTTCTTCTGCGTCCTCGGCGGTTTTGACACCCACTCCTCACAGAGCTGGCAGCAATGGGATCTTCTCTCGCAGCTCTCTGCTGCCATGAACGCCTTTAATACGGCCACCTCAAACGAACTCGGCCTCGCTGACAAGGTCACCACCTTCACCCTCTCCGACTTCGGCCGCACGCTGCAATCCAACGGCTCTGGCACTGACCACGGTTGGGGCAGTCATCACCTCATCATGGGCGGCGCTGTGAATGGCGGGAACATGTATGGCACCTTCCCCTCTCTCGCCCTCAACGGCCCCGATGACTCCGGCTCCCGCGGTGCCTTGATTCCCACCACCTCGATCACTCAGTATGGCGCCACATTGGCGCGCTGGTTCGGCGTTCCAGATGGCACCGAGATGGCAAAAGCCTTCCCCTCGCTGGCAAACTTCCCAGTCTCAGACCTCGGATTCCTTTCGCCTTCGTAAGGCCCAGCGCGCAGTCGAAGTTACTTGGCCTGCTTCAGCACAAAATCCATCAGTTCCTGGCACTCGAAGAACGAAGGCCCCTCCTTGTGACCTTCACCGGGGATAACCTTCACACTGATCTGCCCGCCACTTGCAGTGTAGCGTTCTTTCAGCAGGCCGGTGTTCAGCTCATAAGGTGCCACGACATCGGAGTCGCCATGCACTACAAACATCGGCACCTGGTTGGCCAGCAAGCCCTTCAGATTGTCCACGGGATTAAACTCACTCAGCTTCGCAACAAAGTCGGCCTCCGGCATGGCAAAGTCAGCCAGCGTCTGCGCCTTGGAGTTTTTCAGCGGCCAACTCGCCAGATTGCACACAGGATAGATCCCCACCCACGCACGCACTTTCTCAGGATTTCTAAACGCCCACGCCAGCGTCATCATGCCGCCGCGGCTCTGCCCTAGCAGGATCGGCTTGGGCGAATAGCCCCGCTTCACCATCTCCTCATAGAAGAGCGTGAACTTCGCCGTGCTGGCCGGTGCCCCGCGCACCTCGCCCAAATCGTAACCCCCAATGCTGATGCCCGCTTTCATGAAGGCCTCGAAGTAGATCTTCCGGCCAAAGAGCGAGACACCGTTCAAAGTCGGCGCATACCACAGCCAAGGCTTGCCGGCGGCAGGCTTGGGCGCTGCATAGAGAAAGGCCTTGTGTCCGTCGATCTCAAAAACCTCCGCCGTTTTCGGCAGATTTTCTTGTGCTGTTGCTGACAGTGTGAAATACGAAATCAGTATGACCAAGAAGGCGCTGTACATAGGTGCTTGAGGCTGGTAAATGACAGCATCAGGTCGGCAGCTACAGCTTCGATCCCGTCATCTTCGTCCACGGACTCCAGGCCCCCATCGCGTGCTGCAGGATCTTGCGCTTCCAGATCTTGTTCATGCAGAAGGCGTAGAGCGTATCCTTGTCCTTGCCGCCGATCGCGACCGCCGACACACGGCTGCGGTCCGGCACCGGCAGAATGATCTGCGTGGGGCCGTCGTCAGCGCTGATCTGCACCCCGCTCTTCGTGGCAATGAACTGCCGTCCTTCCAGCGAGTAGCACAGGCATTCTGGGCCTGCATCATCTTCCCAATCCGCCACATACAGGTGGAAAAAGCGCTCCTTGTTCTTGAGCGTACCATCTTCATTGATCTGATAGCTGTAAGCCCACTTCGAGTGCCCTTCAGCAACCGACAGCAGCCATTGATCCGGTCGATACGCCATGCCCGTGGCAAATTTGATACCTTTATCGACCTGCGTCTTCTTGCCGTCTTTGACATACCACACCGTGCCCTCTTCCCTCGGCTTGTCGCCGTTGGTGGTCAGATACAGTCCGCCGTTCGGCATAGCGAGAATGGAATGGCCAAGAATGCCTTCCATCACCACACTGCCAGCGCCAGAGGCATCAAAGCTCATCAGCTTCCCCGACTTCTCGGAGATCGTGTAAAGCTTCCCATCCGCCCCCATCGTCACGCAGTGCGCATTCGTGTCACCCACGAACTCGCTCACCTTTCCATCCAGCCCGATGCGATGGATCTTGTTGTTCGACGTATCCGCAAAAAACACCTCACCACTTTCACTGCACGTTGGTCCACGCGTGCTCTTAAAGCCCTCCGCCAGCAGCTCCCACCCTTGTCCAGGCACGATGACTTCCTGCGCACGCGGCGCACTCGTCCCGGCTTTCACACGCTCGGGCCAGCCCTTCCACAGAAAGGCCATCGCCTCTAAGAAGTTCTCGCCATAGCCAGCCACGTGGCGGCCCTCGATGCTGCGAAACTGATAGTCATAGCCGGAGAACTTCAGCGCCTTGTCCATCTCTAGATCGATCAGGTACCAGTCACCCGCGCAGTTTTCCATGTCATGCGTGGCCGTGGTTAAATACGAGCGGATCGGCTTCGCTTCAAACTTGCGCACCATCGTGGGGAACTCATGTCCTCCACGAAACGCCACCCAGCTCCCGCTCGCCGCATACACACGGCTGAAGGCCTCAGGCCGGTGCCACGCCGCCGTGAAGGCCGCAATGCCGCCGCTGCTGCCGCCGGAAATGCAACGGTCATTGCCATCCGTGGACAGCTTCAAATCGAACTCCTTCGCCACAAACGGCAGCAGCTCATCATTGAGGAAGCGCACATTCTCATCGCCCACGCCATCATACTCCAGGTCACGATTCCGCCGGTCCATCGTCCCTTTCATCGGCGCTGGCAGCGTGCCCGGTTTCACAAACACACCGATGGTCACCGGCATCTCCTTCGTGGCGATCAGCGTCTCCAGGAAGGTCTTCTCTCGTGCGTTGTACCCATCCGTTTTGACATACACGCAGGCGGGCTTGCTGCCATCATACTGCGCCGGAATAAAGACCGTCACATCGCGCACCGTGCCCGGGAAAACCTTGCTCTGGTTGAACTGCGTCTGCTTGATCGTCCCCGGCAGAATGTCCTCCGGCTTGATCACCGGTGCGACATAAGTGGGCGCAGCGGCGGCTGCTTCTGCTCCGGCAATGGCGCTGCCAGCCAGCGGTTTGATCTGCCACTGCAGATGCTGATCATTCGGATTGTGCTGCCACAGGTCAATCTTCGCGCCCGGCTCTTTCTTGCCACCCAGATCATCCATCCCCTGCGTCGGCGCATGCCGGGGAATGAGCGAATAAGAGCCCGCATCATTCTTCTGAATCTGCCACTGCTGCCACGGTTTGCCGCCATCGGTCTCCAGCACGATGTTCGTGCCATTCTTCTCACCACCCTTGTCCACAGCCAGGGTCAGGGTCGTGCTATAAGACGGCTTGATGGCATAATATCCATCGCCCTTCGAGACGATAAACCATTTCTGATTCGGCGCACCCGCCGGATTGCCAATCGACACTCGCGTTCCATCGGCAGTCCCCGCATCCACAGCCTCCAGCACCATCGCCGGAGCACTCACCGGCGTGATGACATACGCTCCCCAGTCTTCGGCGGAAAGCTGTGTGGTAAAGCCAAGGGCTGCGGCCAGGAGGGAGCAGCGTAGTGTTGCGAGGGGCGTCATGGGAGGGTGGGGCGAAAAAAGAGGGAATGAAACGCGGGGCACACCGCATTCATTCCCTCCAAAAGCATCAAACTACCGTTCGGTCAGTCTTTTTTCGTGTACTGCGCCAGACCCGTCGCCACACCCTGCGGATCTTTGATGATGGCAATGCGTCCGCCATCATTCGGAATCGCCATCGCTGGCATGATCACGCTGCCGCCCAGGCCTTCCACCTTGGCCAGCGTGGCATCCAGATCATCCACCGTGATGTAGGGCATCCACTGCGGCGCTTTCTTTTCGCCTTCTCCGCAATGCGCATCGGAGATGCCTCCCAGCATTTCAGTGCTGTTTCCAAAAACGTGATAGCCGGGCATCGGCTCGCCCTTGCTCTCCCAGCCGACGAGCGCCGAGTAAAAGCTCAGCGCACCTGCTGCGTCCGTGGTGTTGAGTTCCGACCATCCGAGGTCGCCTTGTGTGTAGCCTTGTTGTCCCATGGTGTGAATGAAGTGAGGGTTGCTTGGTTCCCGGAAGGATTGCCGCCATCACCGGAGCCGGCGCGGTGGGGCTGAGGTGGGCAATGGCGTCGCGCCGGGACCTTTATGCAACCCTAGTCTTGTGCCAGGTTTTTCACGTCACTCTCTTTGGAAATGCATTGCAGGAATCATAGGGTCAAGGAAGAATGGAGCATGAAGGTAAGAATCATGCTGATGCTTCTGTCCGCAGCCTGGTGTGTTGCGGCTGAAGGTGAGCCGCAGGAAGAGCATCCAGACCATGCGGCGATTGAACGCCGCTGCGCAGAAATGCTGGCGAATGTGGCCCCTTCTAATGCGAGCACGCAGGGGACCATGACTACCATGCAGTTTCCAGACGGTCGTATCTGCTGGGGGCGTCTGTTTTCGAAGGAAGAGATTGTCGCTCTGGTCAGTTTCCATCGCCCGGTTGGGGATGTTTTTGACTATCCGCCGCATTGGCTTTCACTGCTGGCTTGGAATGACGGACATTGGACCTACCGACAGTTTCTGGGCAGGGCGGAAACCTTTGATATTTTTCGCCGCAAGAATTTGGGCCTTCAAATTGTCCAAGGGTATTGCCAGACCGAACGCCATGGCGGGACACAGTCCTCATGGCAGTACGAGGGCAAATCCAAACGACTCGTGGCGACCAATCTCGATGATTGGGGGCCCTACGCACTTATAGGACACTATATCTGTTACCAGCGCGGTCACGAGCGCCTGGCACACTGGGACACTCGCTGGATTTATCCTTTCCTCGATGGCAGGCGCGGTGATCTGCTTGCTTGTTTTCACCAAAGCGACAATGGCATGTTCGCTGTGACTTTTGAAGATCATGAGAGCGGTAAAATCCAAAGCTGGGCCTTCAATCCAGATCGAGACAACCAATCACATGTGACTGTTAGCATGGCGCATGATGCGGAAGATCTCGATGGCAAACCTTTGGCAGAATTGCAGCTGTCAAAAGACGACTTTCTTGATCCATATGACTGTTTTGAGCTACTTACCGGGCTAAGCAGGAAATTGCTCGAAGATGAGTGGCTGGTGAATGTGCCACAACCAAAGGTGAAACGTGTCAAAATCGAAGCTTCAGGATCTCCTGCAGTAGTTCAGAAGTTCCAATGGCCCAATCCCCGCATCAAGGCCCCAAAATGAACTTTTCATTTATCTTTCGCATTCTGATAGCCACGGTCCCTTGGGGTGGCTTCGCTGCTGCGGCTGAAATGACCAAACAGCCAAAAGTAGCATTGCGCGCTCTCGTCACCATGAGTGACATTGTGCCACGCGTTCCAGTAGCGGCTCCCTTTCTTCAAATCCACAAAGATGACTGCCACGGCTGGTGGGGAAATCTCTTTGGCGATGATCAGGCTGCCGCGCTCATTGCCGTTGAGCCTATGGGCAATGGTAAAAAGGACTCTTCTTTTGTCGGCGCTCATCTGTTTTTGCTGCTCTGGCAAAATGGCTGGCAGATGGCTCAGGAGATTGGGCCGGTTGCAGCCTGGAAAGTACAGTTCTTCTCTCCTTATCAGGGCTGGTGCTTGAAAGTCAGAGCAGGAACTCGCGAATGTTTTTTGCTGAGCCATTCGGACATAAATGCTGCATGGGATCAACAGTCCTGGTTGCTGGATTCATCAGCCCACAATTTGAAAGTAACCGGCTGGCCCAGGGATGCCAGGGCTTCCATTTCGGCGGCGACCATCACTTTGGTGCGAAGCCTACAAGGTCGGCCAGCGACCAGAGTCGTGCATCACTTTGACGGCCAGATTGGGGATGAGATCATCACGGTCTGCGCCGAATATGACTCACACAACATTCCCACGGAGACATTGACGCAGCCAAAACGAGAAAAACAACCGTCAACATCATGGCTTGTCAGACCTAAGAGCTCCGATTCTTTAAAGAAAATTGATCGTTACTCTATCTGCCATCGCTCACCATCGATGAATGCTGCACCGTTTGAAGAACACGCAGTCATCGACTTTTCATGGGGGGAGGATAACGAAGAGTCAAGCGCCTCCCTTTACCTGTTTCATCGGCTCACCGGCCTTAATCGGGCGGCTTATTTTGGCGAATGGGATCAGGACGAGACGCGGAAGTTGTTGGTGCCCAAAAGTGTGAAGGTGACGGGCGATCAAGAAGCACAGAAGCTTTCCTCACTTGAGCCAAAGTGACCTTGCCTGTGGTCTGGATGGTCAAAAGCATGTCTTCAATGGCTCGGTCGATTGTCTTGAGCACAGTAAAAAACCAAACCAAGACTACTTAACCGCAGGCTTCGCAGGCTCAATCGCCACTTCCGCCTCCGGCACCAGCGTGATCTGCACGTCCGCACCTTTGAGGTACTTGTCGAAGAAGTTCTGCATGAGCTGAGTCACCGCAGGTTTGCCGAACGCAGGACCACCATGGCCTGAACCGGGCAGCTTTTGCAGCCACACGGCCACACCCTTCTCCTTCAGCACGGCGGCGAATTCCTCGCTCTGCGCAAAAGGCACCAGCGTATCGTGTGTGCCATGAAGGATGACGAAGGCCGGATTGTCCTGGCTGACATAATGCACCGGACTCACAGCGTCGGCCTTGAGTTTGTCATCGAGCTTGGTGCCGATCAGGGACGAATAAGGATCCCTCGGCGTGTTGAACTCAAAAATGTTCTTCACATTCTTATCTTCGCCGGCCTGCTGCACCACCGTGCTGAAGTCAGCCGGGCCAAAGATGTCGCACACCGCCTGCACACGATCCGATTGCTCCTCATTCCCGCCAATCTTTGGGAATGCGTTCTTACCGCCGGACGTGCCGACGAGCGCTGACAAATGCCCGCCCGCCGACCCACCCACGACCCCCACATGGTCCGTGTCGAAGTTGTACTCCTTGGCATGCGCCCGCAGCCAGCGGATCGCCGCTTGGCAGTCCTGAATCTGCGCCGGGAAGATCGCCTTTTGACTGAAGCGATACTCCACGCTCGCCACGGCATAACCTTTCAGTACCATCGCCGCCACCGGACATGGAAACTTGCTCCCGCCCATCCAGCCTCCGCCATGAATGTGCACGATGAGCGGCAAGGGTTTGTCTGCCGCCTTCTCAGGAAGGTAAAGATCCAGCTTCTGCGCCTCGTCCCCGTTCGGGATGTAGGCGATGTCTTTCTCCATCTTGATCCCTGCCGGCAGATGCTGGGCGAATGCATGGTCACAGCCGAACAAGACAACACATGCTGCAAAGACAATCCGGAACAAGAGCTGGAAGAAGAGGCGAAATTTCATGTGCTACCTGAAACGCTCCACTCCACCTTTCCTAGCGGCAAAAGGCAGCAAATGTCCGAAACCTCTGGCGGGGTATTTCGCGAAGTAGTCCGCACTCTCCGAGTGTGGTTTCCGGAGGTCTTGAAGCAGAAAGTCGCGCAGAGAGACCTCTCAGAGCTGCGGCCTCCAAAACGTCCCTCTAATCGCACGGTCATCTTCCGAATCCATCATCGCGAATCACAATCTCCGGCCCCACGTCACACCGCCATTCGCCCTGATGCGTGCGCATGCCCGAGGGCTTGTGACGAAAGCCATACGTCACCGCCACACGGTCATCATGCACTTGCACCAGCTAGTCCGAAGTGATTTCGAGCTTCGCATCGGCAACAGATGCGGATGCGGCGGTTAGAACCGCAAAGAGCAGGGCGCTCCACAGCAGGTTACTGAATGGCCTCGACTTTGATCGTGTGTTTCACCGGCACTAATTTGGCATGGGCCTCAGCGTCGAGCTTCTTCTGCTTGGTCATCATTTTCTCCTTCAGAGTGCTCAGTGCTGCGGCAAACTCCGCATCGTTTTTCGCGTCGTTGGCAAAGTTGCGGAAGTTCGTGATCATGCCTTTGATCATGGACGTCTCGTAGGCCTGCTTCGCGTTGACGGCGATGACAAGTTGGACAAAGGCGTTGTCGAAGGGAGTCTTTTCAAACGCAACGGCGAGGTTGATGCCAGCGGCGAGTTCTTCTTTTGAAAACTCCTTCGACTCCGCGCCCCAGGTCACCTTGGCTTTCACGGTTTTGAGATTCTTCACCTGCAAAGTGTAGCGGTTCAGCTCCTCGTTGAACTTGCAGAACGGCGTGATCTTGCGCATCTCCGGCTCGAGAAAGAACGGCCACTGCGTGCTCTCCACCTCAGCCACGCCCTTGCTGCCGCTGACCGCATGGCCGCTGCTCCCCTCGCTCTTGCCGTTCATGTCCACGGTGATCTCACCAATCTTCCCATCCAGTCCGAGTCCTTTCAGGAACGCGGCCGCCATCAACAGGTGGCCATTGGGCCCGGGATGCACGCCATCACGTCCGCACACATCGTAGGCTTCGCCCAGCTTGGCCTTGGCTGCGGTCATCGCGGTGATCATCTCGTCATGCACGTTCGCAAACGCGGTGTGAAACTCCGTCGCCAGCTTGCGGTCAATGTCTCGCAGGTGCGCAAGATTGTCGTTGTATTGATCGGCGGTTGCCCCGGCTTTGACGAAATACTTCGTGTCCACTGCACCGGGAGAACCCGCGACGATGTTCGTCACTCCGACCTTCTTCAGTCCGGTCAGGACGACGCGCATCCACTTTTCATAGTCTGCGCCGATGTTCGCCGCATACGGCACATAACGGCCATCGTTCATGCCGTAGCATGTGCTCGCCACCGTTGGCTGGAAGACGCCCAGATCGTTTTCAAGGCGGGTGCTGAATCCGGCTGCTGTTTCGCCTCCCCAGCCAAATTGAAAGCAGGTGATGTCCTTCCGGCCTGTGCATGCAAGCAGATAGGTTTCAATGAAACGTGAGTACAGCTTCTGTTCCGTGATCGAATCGCCGATGATGGCGACTCGCGCATTCTGTGGCAGTTGCGATTCCGCAAAGGCAGGCAGCGCAAATAGAAGGGAGGCAAGGATGGTTCGGGTGTTCATGGGTCGGTGAAGGTGAGCATGGATGAACGCCGCGTGCGGCGCAGAATGATCGATCTTTTTTGCATCACTGCGGCCACTGGCCGTCCATGATCGGCTTCAGCACCAGCTTCGCCGGATCAATCACCACATGCTTCACCTTTTGGCGCTTCCATGTGTACGTGATGTGTACAAGACCATCGCTCGTCTGAATGATCGCCGGATAACTGAACTCCTTCTTCGGTTCATCCTCCACCACCAGCGCCGCTTCCCACACTTTGCCATCCTTGCTGACAGCAAGATTCAGCGGACTGCGCCCCTTGGCCGTGTGATTGTAGATCAGCAAGTGCCTGCCATCCTTCAGCGTGACCGCATCCGTCCCCGAGTTCGGATTCGGCAGCTCCGTCAGCGAAATCTCACCCCACGTGCGCCCAAGATCACTGGAGGCAATTTGAAACACCTTCCCCTGCCGCGTGCGGCCCACCGCCTGCAGTTTGTCACCACCCAGGAAAAGAATGCTCGGCTGAATCGCGCTCACCTTCAGCCCATCATGCAGCAGCTTCGTGCGCTCCCACGTTTTGCCCAGATCACTCGTGCGCTCAAAGTAAATCGCCCACGCACTCGGCTGCTTGTCCGTCTCGTTACTTGTCGGGCACAGGATGTCCCCGTTCGGCAACTGCACCGGCTTGTTCTTGATCGGACCAAAGATGCCCTGCGGCAGCTTCTGCGCCGCCGACCACGTCTTGCCACCATCAGCCGAAGTCTTCAGCTCACCCCACCATGTGCTCGGCGAAGGCCCCACCTTGTAAAACAGCATCAGCGGTGCCCCACGGGGCTGAAACAGCACCGGGTTCCACGTCGGGTGCCGCTTGCCATCAGGTTGCACCCCATTGGCCGTCTCCACACTCTCCGTCCACTTCCCATCCACCAGTCGCGAGACCCAGATGCACACATCCGGATTCTTCTCCGCCGTGCCCCCAAACCACGCCGAAACCATCCCCGTCGGCGTTTCGACAATCGTCGTCGCATGAATCGACGGATACGGCCCGGTGTCGTAAATGAATTCCGTTTTGAGAATGGCAGGGTCAGCATGGGTTAACCACGGAATACACAGAATACACGGAAGAATGAGTTTCAAAGTTTTCACGAGTTATGGGTAGGTTTAGAGAACGATGCGTTCGATTTCGATGAGCGGGTGATGACAGAAGTTGACCAGAAAGGCGAGTTTGATGCCAGTAGCCTTGAGATAATTTTGAACTTGAGCCCGATGAGCCTCCGTCAGCTCTTTAACTGCCTTGAGTTCAACGATGATCTTGTCGTAACAGACGAAGTCGGGGATGTATTCGCTTTTCAGCTTGGTTCCTTTGTACTCTAGCTGCAGACCGGGCTGCGGAATGGCTGGTACACCAGACAGCCCGAACTCGATTTCCATACACTCCTGGTAAACAGGCTCAAGAAACCCGGCACCTTTGTTGCGATACACTTCAAACAGACCGCCACGAATGGCAAAGCTCTCCTCAGGATAGATCAATTTGGGATTCATGGGTAAAAAATGAACAACCACCGAGGTCACGCAACGGAAAGCGGTCCGGTTTCCGTGTATTCAGTGTATTCCGTGGTTAAAAATCAGGCCTTGATCAACCCAAGCCCCATCAGCCTCTCACGAATGATCGCACGCTCCGGTTCACGGAACCGGTGAAACGGCTCCGCCATGTGGTCTTCACAAATCCCCAGCAGCGAAAGCCCGCACTTGATCCCCTTGATGATCGCCGACTTGTGCCGGCCCACAGTATAAATACTCCCGGCCAGCTGCATCACCTTCGCATGCAGTTCGCGGGTGAGCTGCAAATTCTGCGCAGCAGCAGCCTGATACATCTCGACATAAAGCTTCGGGTGCAGATTCGCCCCGCCATTGATGCCGCCATGGCCGCCCAGCAGCACCGCTTCAGCAGTGAGCTCTTCAGGCCCCACCAGCACACTCCAGTCCGCCCGCTGCTTCGCCACTTGCATCAAGCGGTGAAAGTAGATCATGTCACACGAGCTGTCCTTCACCCCGCAGATACCCGGCATGTCTAGCGCACGGCGCACCAGATCAATCTCAAAGCTCACCTTCGTCAGCCCCGGCATGTTGTACAAAAACATCGGCAGCGGCATCTCCGCGACGAGATCCTGAATATATTCCTGTAGCTCCGGCGGTGCAGCCGGGAAGTAATAAGGCGGTGCCGTCACCACATGCGTGGCACCTGCCTCGGCGCTATGCCTGGCCAGGTTCACGCTCTCCGTGAACGACGTGTCCGCAATCCCCACCAGCACCGGCACACGCCCAGCCGTTTGCTTGCACGTGCGCTCAATCAACTCACGTCGCAGCCGGTAGCTCAGGCTCGGCCCTTCACCCGTAGTCCCCAAAATAAACAAGCCCGATACTCCACCACCAATCAAATGCTCGATCAGCCGCTCCAAACCCTCGCAATCAAGCAAATCGCGATCACACAAAGGAGTGACGAGGGGCGGGATGATGCCGGACAGTGGTTGGGACATAGCTCACTATGTGACTTCGGCGACCGCCAAATAGCAACCCACCAGTACGTCGAATGTTTGCCGCTCAAATGACGATTCTTGACCCTTTGTCGCAAGATTCCCGCAGTTGGAAACTTTGAAGCTGTCCCACCACCATGCCAGCCACCGACCAGGCAGACTACTTTTCGACCCAAGTCGTATGCACCCGCCGCTTCTTCCTCCCGGAGTGGGAGGAGCGTCAGCGCGATGCCACATCCCTCTGCCTCGTAGGCGGCGGTTGCGAGTGGTGCGCCCCGGATTTCATCGTGGACCGGCAGAAGTTTCCCTTCCTCGCCTTCGAGTTCGTGTCCAAAGGCCAGGGCAGCGTCACGCTGGAGGATCAGACCCACGACATCGAACCCGGCCACGCCTTCGTCTTCGACTCCACCACCCCCCAAATCATTCGCAGCTCCGCTGAGGAGCCCATGGTGAAGTACTTCTTCAATTTCACCGGCGCTCGCGCTGCAAAGCTGATGAGCGATCTTGATCTCTCCCCCAGCAGCGTGCTGCGCGTGACAGACGCCTCGCGCGTGGTCTCCCTGCTGGAAGAAGTGATCGATCACGCCCTGCGTGGCGGCCGCTTCGGCCTGCGCGCCGCCTGCGCCACGCTTGAGCACGCCTTGGTCCTCTGCGCAGACTCCCGCCAGCCCGCCACCACCAAAATAGACCCCGCCTACGCCACCTACCTGCGCTGCCGCGGTCATCTTCTGCGCAACTATCCCGTGCTCAACAGCATTGAGCAGGCCGCCAAAGCCTGCTTCGTCTCTGCCGCTTACTTCACCCGCCTCTTCCAGCGTTACGACACCGAAACACCCTTGGCCTGCCTCACCCGCCTCAAGCTCTCCCAGGCCGCCATCAAACTCCGACAGCCCAATGCCCTCGTCAAAGGCGTCGCCGCTGAGCTCGGCTACAAATCCGCCGCACATTTTTCGCGCGCCTTCAAGGCATGGAGTGGAAGATCACCCCGCGGAGGATAGGCCTCCGGCCTGTCACCGGCTCGAGGCGTCCCGCCTTCGTTCTGGCAAGGTGACAAAATTTTCGACAGCCGCTCTGTCTCCTGGTGGTTGAAATGGAGAAAGGACGATACATGTTCGTTTGCCCACCATTTCATCTCTCCCATGCTTTCCTTCCTCAAAATCCGCAATCTGGCCCTCGTTGAAGACGTGACCTGGGAGCTGGCCGCCGGTTTGATCGGCGTGACAGGGGAGACCGGCGCAGGAAAATCCATCATCGTCGGCGCTTTGAAGCTCATTCTCGGCGAACGCGCCGACCGCAGCCTCATTCGCAACGGCCAGGACGCCTGCACCGTGGAGGCCGGATTCCATCTCAAGGACACCCGCGCCATCGATGCCGTCCTAGTAGAAGCCGGCCTCGACCCCTGCCAGGACGGCGAGCTCCTCATCAAACGCACCATCAGCGCCAGCGGTGCCAACAAGCAGTTCGTCAACTGCTCGCCCGTGACCATCCAGGTCCTCAAAAGCCTCGGCGAATTCCTCGTCGATCTCCACGGCCCTCACGATCACCAGTCCCTCAATTCCAAGGACCGTCAGCTTGAGATGCTCGACAAGTATGCTGGCACTGAGGAGTCGCTCTGCAAATACCAGGACTCATGGAAGCTCTGGCGTGCCGCCGTGACGGAACTCGACGAACTCGAAAACTCCGAGCGTGCCAGCAGCCAGCAGATCGACATGCTGAAGTTCCAGGCCAACGAAATCGCTTCCGCAAACCTCAAGCCCGGCGAGGAAGAAGAAATCGAATCCCGCCACCGCATCGCTGCAAATGGCGCACGCCTTGCCGAACTCTGCGGCAGCATCACCGGCCGTCTCAGCGAAGGCGAAGGCAGTGTCATCGACGGTCTGCGTGAAATTAGCCGCAGCATCCACGAACTCGAAAAGATCGACCCCGCCACCGCTGCGATGTTCGAAGGCTTCAAGTCCGCGCAAATCGAACTCACCGAACTCGAAAGCAGCGTTCAAGACTACGCCGATGATCTGGAGATCGACGCCGCCGAGCTCGACAAGCTCGAAAGCCGCATCCACACCATCCAGACCCTCAAGCGCAAGTACGGCCGCACCATCGCCGAGATCCTCGAATTCCTCGCCGAAACCGAGCGCAAGCTCGCGAAGATGGAAAACCGCGGCGAAGAAATCGCCAAACTGCAAAAGCTCGTCAAAGAGCGCGAAGCAGACGTGCTGAAACTCGGCAAACAAATCTCGAAAAAGCGCTCCGACGCCGCTCCCAAACTCGCCAAAGAAGTCGCCTCCCACCTCACCGATCTCGGCTTCAAGCGCAGCGTCTTTGAGGCTCAACTTGCTGCCTTGCCTTCACCCGAACGCAACGGCCTCGAAGAAGTTGATTTCCACTTCGCACCCAATCCCGGCGAACCTTCCAAGCCCCTGCGCCTCACCGCCTCCAGCGGCGAAATGTCCCGCGTGCTCCTCGCCGTGAAAAGCGCTCTGGCAAAGCAGGACGCCGTCCCTCTTCTCGTCTTCGACGAGATCGATGCCAACGTCGGCGGCAACATCGCCGAAGCCGTCGGCCGCAAAATGGCTGCACTGGGCGCGACGCATCAGGTCATCGCCATCACGCACTTCCCTCAGGTGGCCTCGCTGGCAAAGAGCCACTTCGTCGTCACCAAGGAAATCACCGGCAATACCACGCGCTCACAGATTCAGGCCGTAAGCGATGAAGAGCGCGTCGATGAACTCGCACGCATGCTCGGCGGCAGCGCCGACAGCGCACGCGTGCATGCCCTGAGTTTGCTCAAAGGCGCGGCATGAAATCATGCCATGACACTCATGCGCGGCGGACGACCTTTCACGCGGCCTAGTGTGGCGCGCAGGGCCAGAGAGCCGAGCTGCGTTTGAGGGTTCCAGCCTTTGGGGGCTTTTTTCCCAGCGCTGGTCCATTTCATGCCATCGGTGATCCATTGCTGGCGGAAATCATCGTAGCTGAGACCTTGATCGTCGTCGGTGATGCCGAATTGAAATCCGCAGCAGGCACAGATTTCCAGGGAGGCACCGCCGGTACGGTTGCGCGGCGGCTCCGCGAGTTTGTCATAGCCGCACACGGGGCAGAAGTTGGAGGTTAGTTTCATGGTTGGTTTTTTGGAAGGTTTGCGGGGCATTTTCAGCGGGGGGGAAAGTGAAGATCGGCGGATTTCGCCACGCGACTTGGCTGGCGCTGCCAGTAGGTGGGGTTGTCCGGTTTGAAAAATGTCTTGGTCAAGCCAGCGCCGTTGTAAGCACCAAATACGCGTGTGGTGGGATCAAAGACGCGCAATGTGCCGTCGGTGTCGTCGAGCTTCATCGGCAGGTTTTCAGCGCGCGCCCGCTGGAGGAAAAGCCAAGCCTTGGCGGCGTAGTCATCCGGTGACTTGCTGGAAAAATCGCCGCCATGACGGTTAAAGTGATCCTGCAATGAGTCAAGATGGCCCCAAGTTTGCCATGTGGGTGGAGCTTGTGCCGGAACTGCGGCAGGCGCTTTGCTCTGATCCGGTGTGATAACGTTCAGCACACGCCGTAGGAGCGAAGGCTGCGGTGCCGCAGCGGTTGCACCACCCACTGTGGTGAAGCTGCCGGTGGCAAGCTGCGCGCGCGCGCTGCCAACACTGAAGTAATAAGTGGTGGCCGGAGTCAGCGCCTCCAGTTGGATCGTATGATCACTGGTCACCGCACCTTCCGCTTTGCGGTCAAGCACTGCGGGATTCAGGCCATACTGCAGCCGCGTACCGCATGCCACATCCGTGCGCCATTGAATCGTGGCACTGTTTGCCGTGGTGGCTGTCTGCGGTTGTCCGATGAGTTCGACAGCATGAAGCAGCGTGCCATTAAGGCACGCAATGACGCAGATGAACCAATGAACAAAAGTTCTCATGAAATATATGTAACCAACTGGGGTTACTCTGTGACAGTCTTATGCGAAGACTGTTCAAACTGCGTAGCGCCCACGACGTTCTCCATTCATCCATCTCCACGCAGAGTCAATATGCTCTCGCGGGTTAGTATGAACTGCTTCCCAGTGAAGGATTTCTTTAGCCAATTTAGGGTCAGCGATGAGCTCTGAGGGATCGCCCGCACGGCGGTCACCATAACTTACCGGTATCTTCTTTCCGGTAACCGATTCAGCCGTGGAAATGATCTCTTTCACACTGAAACCTCGGCCAGTACCAAGATTCACGGCGACGGTTTCACCCCCCTGGCGCAAATAGTTCAATGCCAATGCATGAGCGGAAGCGAGATCGCAGACATGGATGTAATCGCGAATACAGGTGCCATCTGGCGTGGCATAGTCAGTGCCGAAGACGGTAATATTTTCGATCTCGCCTGTAGCGGCCATCAGGACGCGCGGGATCAAATGCGTCTCTGGATTGTGGTCTTCACCAATTTCGCCGCTCGGGTGGCAGCCGCTGGCGTTGAAGTAGCGCAAGAAAACGGACTTCAGTCCCCAGGCGTGGCCGCAGTCGCGCAGCACGCGTTCCAGCATCCACTTGCTGGCACCATAGGGGTTCACCGGCGCTTGCGGATGGGTTTCATCAATGGGGATGCGTACCGGGTCACCATAAGTCGCGCAGGTGGAGGAGAAAATGAAGCGCTTGCAGCCATGACGCTGCATGGTTTCCAGGAGCGTGAGCGGTGCCGCCAGATTGTTCCGGTAGTACTTCAGCGGATCTGTGACGGACTCACCCACATACGCGAAGGCGGCAAAATGCAGCACCGCTTCCGGTTGGTGCTCGGCAAAGAGCTTTTCCATCAGCGCCGCATCGGCCATGTCGCCTTCCACCAAGGTCACCCGGTCCAGCGGCAGCGCTTCACGATGACCGAAGACCAGGTTGTCGAGCACCACGACTCGTTCGTTTTGTTCGAGCAAATGGCGCACGGTGTGGGAGCCGATGTATCCTGCGCCGCCAGTAATGAGGAGAGTTCCTTGTGACATTGGGGAAATAACGCAGGCGAAGGCGATGCTGCCAAACGAAGTTTGCTTCAAATCCTTCTGCGTGTTGGCTTATGGGGTCGTTTTTGGCAGCGGTACCTGCACCGGGTGCATCAGATAGGCGATGAGATCACGCACCTGCTCCGGCCCAAACGCCAGCAGCAAACCCTCAGGCATCATCGACAGCGGTGAGGTTTCCTGTTTCACAATATCTGCACGATCCAGCGTCATCGTTTCACTCAAAGTGCGCAGCGTCAGCGTCCGTGCGTTCGATTCCGTGACCACCCCGCTCAGCACGCGGCCGTCCTTGTGCGTCAGCAGGCTCATGCGGAAGTCCGCGCTCACCACCCCGCTCGGATCAGCAATGTTCTCCAGCAAGTAGTCCAGATTGGCGCGGCCTGAGCCAGTCAGGTCCGGTCCGATCTTCCCTCCCTGCCCGTACATCATGTGGCAGGCGCCGCAGACAGCGGTGAAAAGCATGCGCCCCTGGCTCAGATTTGCCTTGGCCAGTGTGGCAGGCGTGAGCTGCTTCTTCACCTTTTCAATCAGTTCTTTTTTATCAGCGGCGGACTCACGCAGCTCGCCCCAGGTTTCCACCAGTTCCTTGGACAGCTCGGCATCTTTAAAGGCATTGATCTGGCGGGCATGGAACGCGCTCAGATCTGCCCGTGGAATCTTGCCCGCTGCCATATCTTTGAGCAGTGCCTTCGCAAAGCTCGGGCGCGAGACCAGTGTGTCGATCACCGTCGGGCGCTCCGCCGCTCCAAATTTGCGATAACTACCCGCAAGCTTCTGCCCGATGTCGGGATCACTGAACAACGCCAGGCCACGTACCGCGATAATGTTCAATCCGCGCACCTCCAGCAGCTTCGTGCAAATCTCCCGCAGATCATCTGGCCGGTTTTCAATCAGCGTCTTCAGCGCCGATTCCCGCGCCGACAAATCAGCCTTCTCATCCAGCGCCATCTTCTTCACATCATCCAGCGCCCGCCCATCCCCAAACAAGATGCTCAATTCCTGAATCATCTGTGGTGTGTTCCCGGCCATGACATGTTTTGTAGTACCGGCTTTAGCCGGCTCTGTGTTCGTAGTTCGGGCTTTAGCCCGTTCTGTTTCTGCACCCTTGTCCACCTTCGCCACAAACCCATCCCAAGCCTCCGGCTTCGCCGCCTTCCGGATCCCCTTGAACGCATCCGCCATTCCTCCCAGAATATCCTCCACCTGCCCGGCCTTCGCCTGCGCCAGCAGCGCATTCAGCGCCTCCGGCTGCGTCGCCAAGCTGCGTGCCATCCACCGCAGCGTTTTCGGCCACGTGCAGTCTTTCGCCAGCTTCACCAGTGCCTGCGGATCATCCTTCGCCAGCGGGCTGATCCCATACCATACCAGATACGGCAAAAACGGATCATTCGCGTCCTCCGTATGGGCCAGCAGCGCCGCAGCCAGTTCAGCCCGCTTCGCCACCGGCAGCCGCTGCAACGTCGAGGCCAGCGTGAGCCTCACAAAAGAGGACTTGTCCTCCTTCGCGAGTTTCACCGCATCAAACCCCAGCTTCGGATAAACCGCATGTGCCATCGGGCCGCTGATCGTATCCAGCGGCGAGAACTGCGTCAGTTCACGAATCGCCAGCGCACGCCCATGCTCATCCGCAGAGTTCAGATCCGCCTTCGGCCACGGCTTCCGCCACGCAAACGGCCTCTCCGGCTTCTTCACATCTCCGTAGCTGATTCGAAAAATCCTCCCGCTCGTCCGATGCACCCCCGTGGACTCATGGCACTCGCCCGTGTCACTCCAGTCCAGGATGAAGCCGCTGCCATCCGGCCCCGTGCTGATTTCGATGCCCCGGAACCACGGGTCATCACTCAGAAACACATCCGGCTCATGCTTGCCCACATAGCCGCTCCCATTCCTCTCCAGCCGTTCCACATTTGCGCGGCGGCCGTGCATGTTCAGCGTGAAGAGCTTGTTGCGATATTCCACCGGCCACTGCTCCGCCTGGTAAATCATCATCCCAATGTGCGCATGCCCTCCGCCCAGGCTGTTCGCCTTGCCATCGCGGGACGCCGCCCAGCTCCCGCTGCGGTCGTAATGGTAATGGTCGGCGATGGTGTCCAGCTTCTCATACACAAACGGATTCTCCTTGCTCGAGTCCACCAGATGCGCGCCATGGATGAGGTGCCACAGATGCCCCGTGACGGTGTTGATAAAGAACATCTCCCCATTCGCATCCCAGTCATGCCCCCACGGATTCGTCGTGCCGTGCGTCAGCACCTCCACAATCTTCTTCTCGGGATGGTAGCGCCAGATCCCACCCTTCATCGGCACACGCTTCTCATCCGGCGTCCCAGGCACACCCAGCTTGCCAGGGCACGAGTGCCCGCAGCGCCCATACAGCCAGCCATCCGGCCCCAAGCGCAGTCCATTGGCGAAATTGTGGTAGTTGTCCTTCGCCACCGTGAAGCCATCGATCACCACCTCCGGCTCACCATCCGGGATGTCATCATGATTGCGGTCCGGAATAAACAAGACCTGAGGTGGGCACATCAGCCACACCCCATCACGCCCCACCTCCACGCTCGTCAGCATCTGCACATCTTCAGTGAAAACCTTCCGCGTCTCCGCCACACCGTCCCAGTCCTTGTCTTCGAGGATAATGACACGATCCTTCAGCCCCAGGTCAAACCGCTTCGCCCTCTCGGCATAAGTGTAATTCTCCGCCACCCACATGCGTCCCCGCGCATCCCACGCCATTCCCACCGGATTCTGCACCTCCGGCTCCGCCGCAAACAGCGTCGCCTCAAACCCCTTCGGCACCTTCAGCATCTTCAACGCCTCCTTCGCCGGCGTCGGGTGCGGATTCCCCGGATCACTGTTGTACAGCGCAGGAAAATCGGCAGCAGCGGCAAACGACGAAAAAGCAAGGGCAAGCAGTACAGGCTTCATGGAATCCAAAGCCTATTGCGAACTCATAATCTGACAAGACCCTCCACAAATTATTAATCCGGCCTAATGCCAGCCCAAGCCATCCAAGTCCGACTCTGATTCGCGAAAATTCGCGGCCATTCCTCTTCCTTCGCGTTAAAGAAATACGGTCAAAAAATCCCCACTCAAAACCAACGCTACTCCTTCAGTCTCTGCTTCCTCTGCCTCTTTGCCCCTCTGCGGCAAAACCGGACGTTCCCCAGCTTCCCCACCATCAGGCATCCCAGAATCTAGCATCCAGGATCTAGTCCTCACCCTCGAATCAACCACACCGCCGCAAACGCCGTCAGCCAGAACAGCACATTCTCAAACACCTTCTGCGGCAGCCGTTTCAGAATCCACCACCCCAGCAGCACCCCCAGCACCACACACGGCATCAGCGTCAGGTTCGTCATCAGCGACTTCGGATTGATGATCCCCAGATCCGTGCTGAACGGCACTTTAAACAAATTAATAAACAGGAAGAACCGGCTGAACACCCCCAGGTGCTCCTTCTTCTCCAGATGCTGCGCCAGCAGATACACCGTCATCACCGGTCCTGCTGCATTGGCCAGCATCGTCACCACCCCGGCCAGAAACCCCATCGACCACGCGAATATCTTGTGCTCCGTCAGCGCAATGAAATCCTGCCGCCGCTTGTTCAGCACCCAGTTAAAAACCAGCAGCGCGATGATGATCCAGCCGATCACCACACGCGCCATCGAGTTGTCGAATTTGCCGAGCAGAAACCATCCCACCACCACGCCCGCAATCGCCGGCGGCACCATCGGCACAATGCGCCTCCAGCTCCCCCCCTTGCGGTTGATGATGTACCCCATGAAATCCGCCGCGATCAGCATCGGCAAAATCACGCCCACCGATTGCTTCGCCCCAAAGATCTGCGCCATCAAAACCACATTCAGCGTCGAGGTGCCGGAAAGCCCCGCCTTCGACATCCCAATGCACATCGCCCCCAGTGCCGCGAGCACCAGCATCCAGGTGTCCGCGGGCAGCAGCGTATGTTCAGTGAGCCAGTTCATTCGGGCCGGGATGAATGCCGCGTGCCACCCGTCTCACAAGTCCGGATTCACCACTCCGCCACTTTTCCCACCTCTCCCAGCAAAGTGGTCCGCACAGTCCCTGTGCGGCGCTCCGCCATCTCCCATCACTCCTCATCCTCCACCACCCCCTCTCCTCAGCATTCCCCAACAACCGCCAACCACTGCCAACCACCGCAAACCTCTCAGAGCGCCATCAGCGGCGCAGGCACCAGAAACGCATGCTGCTCCAATAAACTCCACGCCCCGTTCCAGGACAGATACGGCGTGAAATACACAAACAGCGTGTACACCAGCGCCACTGGCACAATGCCCAGCCGCGCTACCCACCTTGGAAACCAATGCCCTGGCTGCTCACGCTTGGTGGCCCGGCTCATCGCCCAGCCCGTCAAAACCCGCGCCGGAAAAATGAAGATCACAAACAGCAGGCTCGGCAGCCACGCCAGCTCACGCGGCGTCAGTTCAATCTTCAGTAGATACAGCGGCACCGCGAACAGCAGCGTGATCAACAGCGCAAACCAAAACGCCAGCGGTGCCCGCAAAAACAGACGCCGTGCCTCACGCAGCTCAAACAGGGCACCAAAGCGATCCGTCTGCGCAAAATGCGCCTGCAAAAACGGCAGATGAATCGCCACCAGCAGCAGCAGGAAACCACCCACCAGCGAAAGCAGGATCGAACCCCCAATCGGCAATCGCGTGGCGACGAGCAAAATGCCCACCGGAACAATCAACCACGCCAGCGCACCCACAAACCCGCGTAGCCCCAGCCAGAAGTAAAACGGCAGCCGCAGCCCGACCGCATACTCAGTAACCTTGCTTTGCAGATCGCCAAACTTCTCCGGCGTGCGCAGCCAACGCTTGAAGCGCAGCGGCTGCGGCCACAGGAAATGCCGCAGCTTCCCACCGCGCACGCAAGCCCACACAATATGCACGAGCGTGATGACAATGGCGATGATCAGCCCCGCATGCCACAACCGCGCAACACCGCTGCCAGGAGAAATCAGTTCAGCATCCTTCCACATCAAGGAAATCAAACGCGCAGGCCACACCACCAGCCAGATTCCTGCCGCGATGCTGCCGAGCACCGCCGCCTTGCGCACACCAATGAAGCCATCGCGGAAACGCCCCGTGCGCGCAACCGTGCCGCTTACATGCAGCAGGTAGCCCAGACTCAGGAAATTCAGCACCGGAATGACCGAACACGCCGCCACCAGCACGAACAGCGCTGCCAGCCCAAAAAGCCAGTCCAACCCCGAGCCCACCTTCTGAAAAAAGCCCCGCTTCTCCACCACGGCCTCTCCGTTACCCAAATCGTTCCATTCTACCGCGGGCACGTTTTGTAGTTCCGGCTCTCCCTGCGCCCCCATTGACCCAAAGCACTCACCTACCCCAGGCACGTGCTGTAGTTTCGGCTTTAGCCGGTCCGGTCCGCTCCGGTCTGATTCGGATGTTACAAACCCCGAGCCCACCTCTTGCACCAGTCCCTGCTGCTCCACCAAAGTCTCTGGGGCACGCGGTAATGACGGCATGTTTTGTAGTTCCGCCTCTAGCCGGTCCGGTCCACTCCGGAAAGATTCCACTTCTCCCGCCTCTCCCTCCCTCGCCCCAGGCAGAGTCGGCGGCGTCCCAACAGGCAGGGGAGGGGGCAGAGTAATGGGCAGCGGGGGCGGTTCAGACATGCAGGTGAACCTATGAAAGTCCGCTTCCACCTGATTGTTGCAAAGTTCCTGAGGAAACCGATGCTGGGTTCGCGTGTTATAGACAGGCTCGAACGCAGCATCCCGTCATGAACTCCGCCCCCTCCACCTCAAGCTGGCTTCTCTGGCTGCGCAATGCGGTCATTCTCGGTGCGCTGGCCGCAGGGGCTTTTTATGGGGTGGCTGAACTGCTGGCACCGCCGGTGGTTGAGGTGGGAAGTGCCCCCGGACTGCCGCAAGCCCAGTTGGAAGACATTCAGCGGACTGCGCAGACGGTGGATGCTGACTTTGAAAAAGCTTGGGCCCGACAGCAGTTGCAGCCCGTGGCGAAAGCCGATGATCTCACGCTGGTGCGCCGCCTCTCCCTGGCGCTGACCGGCAGCATTCCATCTTTGCAGGAGCTTCGCATGCTGGAGTCGCTGCAAAGCGCGGATGTACCCCAATGGTGGCTTTCCCATCTGCTCTTAGACCGTCGCACCAGCGACTACCTCGCCGAGCGTCTGGCCCGTGTGTATGTGGGGATCGAGAATGGCCAATTACTGATTTATCGCCGGCGTCGGCTGGTGGACTGGCTGAGCGACGCCATCCAGCAAAACCGCCCCTATGATCAGATCGCCCGCTCCCTGATCGATTCCAACGGCATCTGGACGACGAACCCGGAGGTGAACTTCGTCACCGTCACAAGAGAAAACAACAAAGGCCCCGACGAAATCAAACTCGCCGCCAAAGTCAGCCGCGCCTTTCTCGGCGTCCGCATTGACTGCGTGCAGTGTCATGATGGCAAGCTTGGCAGCACCTGGAAGCAGACCGATTTCCATCAGCTCGCTGCCTTCTTTGGTCAGGCGGACTTCAACTTGAACGGTCTCCATGACGATCCCAAGCTGAACTACAAAGTTCGCTACCTGGGCAAAACAGAAGAGGAAAAAGTCCAGCCCGTGGTGCCCTGGAAGCCTGAACTCCTGCCTGCCAAAGGTTCGCCTCGCGCTAAGCTGGCGTCCTGGGTGACGGCGAAAGAGAACAAGCCCTTTGCCCGCGCTCTCGTGAACCGCATGTGGGCGCTCCTTTTCAATCGCCCCTTGGTCTCACCCGTGGACGAGATCCCGCTCGAAGGCCCCTTTCCCGCTGGCCTGGAGCTTCTGGCAGATGATTTCCTGGCGCACCGCTATGATTTGCAGCGCCTGATCCGGGTCATCGTCAGCACCAAACCATTTCAAATGTCCAGCCAGTCCAGCGATCCTTCTCATCCGGTCACCACGGCGGCAGAAAATAGCTGGGCCGCCTTTCCCGTGACACGTCTCCGTCCCGAGCAAATGGCCGGTAGCGTGATCCAGGCTGCTTCGCTGAGCACCATCGATGCAGAAACCCACGTGCTTTTCCGCATTAAGCGCGACATCGACGTGAACAACTTCGTGAAACGCTACGGCGACTCCGGCGAGGACAACTTCGAAGACGCCGGTGGCACCATCCCTCAGCGCCTCCTGCTGATGAACGGCAACATGATCACCAACAACACCAGCAACAACGCTCCGCTTCTCAACGCAAGTTCCCGCATCAGCATGCTCGCCCCGGACAATGCCACCGCCGTGGAGGCCGCCTACCTCTCCATTTTCACCCGTCGCCCCACAGCAGCGGAGAAGACCTACTTCACCGGCCTGCTGGCCAGTTCCAAGAGCGCCAACTCGCGCAGGACCGCGATGTCCGACCTCTACTGGACCTTGATGAACGCCACCGAATTTTCCTGGAACCATTAGCCTCTTCAAAATCAATCTCTCCCTATCTTCCGAATAACTTATCAGCAGCTCTTCTGAGCACGTAGTTCGGGCTTTCGTGTCCTCCGTAGCTTTAGCGAAGGAGGAAGCCCGTTCTGAAAGCCCCGCATCACCCCAGATCCTCAACCACCCAGCGCACGTTTTGTAGTACCGGCTTCAGCCGGAATCTGGAAACCGAGTTCGTGCAAACAGCTCTCAATCACCGCCTGTTTTTCTTCGACATTCGTCATTCTGAATTCGTCATTGTCATGAACACCTCCCCCTGCCACAGCCCCGAACACCTCACCCGTCGCACCCTTCTTCGCGGTGCCAGTGCCGCAGGCGTCTCCTGGCTCACGCCCCTCGCCGATCTGCTCGCCGTGGAGGCTGAAAAAGCTCCCTCCGGCAAACCCGCCCGTTCCGTCATCCTCCTCTGGCTCGGCGGTGCGGC
>Ga0214171_1000160_pt1 | contig 24770 bp, 34 predicted proteins | sample TroBogEpilimnion_40_FD_153009 | JGI IMG/M metagenome (GOLD analysis project Ga0214171, IMG submission 153009) | Freshwater microbial communities from Trout Bog Lake, WI - 02JUL2007 epilimnion | ecosystem: Environmental > Aquatic > Freshwater > Lake > Epilimnion/Euphotic zone | place: Trout Bog... | reverse complement strand
CTGGTAGGACTCGGCTTGCAGGGACATTATCCCATTCGGTGTTAGGTTCGCTCATAAAGTTTTTATGCCTATGATTTATAGTATTTCAATACCAAATTGACATTTCGCGGGCCATGTCTTGCAACGTCCGCGCATCCGATGCAATCCGCTTATGCATCACCTTACAATCTAAAAACAACTGTGCCAAGCTATCCCCCTCCTCATTGTTCGCCGGTTCAAACCCTGGGCGGCAAATTTCAATAGTCACAATATCCGCGTCGATATGCTTCTTTAAGAATTCATACTCATTCGCATACCGCCAATCCGATACAATCGCAATTACTCGCGTATCCAAGTCGCAAAAGTCAATGTCTCCTTGCACCTGTGCCAGCAAATGCTTCGCAAAAATGTCCTTGTCGATGGATCGCAAAAACCGCCCCAGCGCCACAAGGTAATCCCGATTATCATTCTTAAACTTTTCATCGTGGAAATCCCCCGGTAGCCCCATCCGTCGTAATTGATGATTGGCCAAATCCTTGAGAACATGAGCGAATTTATAGATTTCAATACGGTTTCCAGCCGTCGGTAGGTGCGAACGAAGGGCGGCGGCAAAAGTATCCTTACCGGCCCTGGCAACCCCGGTAATCAAAAAGATTAGGGGACGTTTAGGGTGTTTATGACTCATAGCGAAAAGTTTTAGGAATTGTCCGCGCTGGGGATACTCCTTTGGATTGCATACGCCAATCGGAAGCAATCGCCCGCGAAGCTTCCTCGACCGTTAAGACCATCGCATTACGCACCCCGAATTGACGGAGTTTTCGCACTTGCTTCACCGTGGCCAATCCCATGCGGCGGCGAGCGTTCAAACGATCAATCAACCATTGGGCTTGTCCAGCGCTTAGGTTGTTAGCGTATATCCCAAAAGTCGTTAAATACTCCCTCTGGCGGTCGCTTAAAGGCACTTTCTCGCCTTCGGGCGGTAAGATATACCCATAGCAAGTCAAAGCCACGGATAAGTCAATTAAACCCTTCTCGCGGGCTTCCTTAGCAGCCGTTTTGCGTTCCTCTTTGGCAATCCGCGCAAGCATCGCTTGTTCGGCATCCCGATCGCTAGACTCTGCCAAAATAACAGGGTCATAAGAACCAGAGTGTTGGATGGACTTTGCCATCGGGTGCAGCGTGAAAGCATCGGCCGGCTGGAATGAGTGTTCCCCCGAAATCCACATAGGGTCTAAAATGAGGCAATCGGTCTTTCCTGGAGCCGTCCGCAGTCCTCGGCCAATCATTTGACACCACATCGCCCGGCTTTGCGTAGGACGTAAAAGGATGACGCAATCGGTTTCCGGAGCATCAAACCCTTCGGTGAACAAATTGACGTTACAGAGGACTTGCGTATCGTGCAAACGGTATTGCTCAACTAAAGCATCGCGGTTGGCGGTCGTAGCGTCAATATGACTTGCCACAATCGAGCGCTTACGAAGTAACAAAGCAAGTCGCTCCGAACATTCCACGTCGGGAAGGAAAGCAATCGCTTTCTTACGTTGCCAACGTTCCATTTCTAAAACAATCGCATCGGCCACGGCTTCAAGCGTATCGTCATACCCCTTCATGCGAATCATCGACATTTCGACATTCATTTTCTGGGCAAGCGGCTTCACTAAATGTCCACGTTCAATCAAAGTCTTAATCTCAATTTCATAAGCCGTATCAAAGCCCGCGGATTCAAGCTTGATACGATCCATGCGGTCTGGTGTAGCCGTCACCGCAACTTTGGGCCCGGTAAAAGTTTTAGCAAAATTCGTCCAGGATGATGCAACCGCATGATGCGCTTCGTCAAAAACTACTAAAGAATCTTTCTTGTCATTATCGCTGATACCATCAAATGACGTGGCAAACACCGATAAAGCTTGGCCTTCAATCCCAAATCGCTTCATCGCCTTTTCCGCTTGGTCTAATAACTCGCGGCGGTGTGCCACAAAAAAGCATTTACGCTTATTGTCCATTTGCCAGCGTCGCATAATCTCGCAAGCAATCACCGTTTTACCCGCACCGGTCGGAGCAATCACCAGCGGATCAAGTTGCTTTCCTAAAAAACTAATTGCCGCGCTAACCGCCGCTTCTTGGTAATCTCGGAGTTGAACGCTCATGCAAATAGATTCTACTAAAGGATTTTAGGTGCAAGCAAATTGTGAATAAAAAAATAAGGGGCGTTTAAGCCCCCTATTGTAAGGTTTGCTTAGAAAGGCCCTTCTGGGCCGTCCGGGAGGCGGTTAAAGAAGGATGCCGAATAGGAAACCCCTTCGGAACCGTCTTTCTTTAAATACTTACGTTCCGTTACCTTAATTTTTAAATGACGGCCGACCGAACGTTCCGAAATCATACGGATAAAGTCCTCATCTACTTCAATATTACCCGAATCAATGTAGCGTTTAACCTCATCTTCCGTGGCGGTCGAAGCAAGAAAAGACTCCAAGCGAGAATGGCCGCCGTCCTTATCGGGTTTGGCAAAGATTTCGCCAAAGCACATTTCGCCATCCGTCGTCGTGAACGTCAAGCGCATCATAAGATCGGAACGCGGCGGTAGCCAATCAATCTTGGCCGCCGAAACGGTTGCTTGGTAAGTGCCAGCTTTAGAAACGAATTTCTTTTCTTCGCCAGCGTTGGGGTTGAATTTGAATGACATGGTAGTTATGGGTGAGAATTAAAGGTCAAAAGAATATTTGGGCAGAGTCAATTTCAAAATCTCTTTGGGATATCCAGGATAGTTTTGAAACGTTAAACAGTTGCTAAAAATGTCCATCGCTAAGTCCATTTGCCCGCGTCCTAAATTGATGGCATCCTCATCCAATTCATAAATCGCGTAATCAAAGGGTTCAACCTTTTCGAGCGCAATAAAGAGAAAGCGGGTCGCGCCGGTTAATTCTTTATACCAAGCGTCTTGCAAATAATACTTAAAATTAGAAACGTCTTTAGCAAACGCCTTGGGGCTGGCATCCTTAGTCGTTTTAATGTCCACAATGATTTTAAGGCCATCGGCGAATTCAATTACTAAGTCCGGGCGGCCTTTAATCGGCTTACCCTTATAAGTGGAATATAGCGGTTCCTCGACGTGCCATTTGCCATTACCAGCATCGGGAATTCGGCTTTTCAGCGCTTCCGAAGCCGCTAATGCCATCGACTGAATCATGTCAGATTCATCTTTCTTAATGGCCATTTGATGCGATTCAAGGGTTGCGTTAAAAGCTTCCCAAATAGCTTTACCTTCTTTTGTCCGACGATCGCACTCTGGAGCCACGCGCACCGTTTTGTCATACTGTTGCGGTTGCAAAGCCGCCATGTGCGTTAAAGTGCCAAGCTTGAGGGCTTGCGAATCTTCCTCATCGTCCGGAGCGTTAATCTTCGTAATGTAATGAAGCGGCGAACGGAGTAGGAGTTTAGCCCCAGAGTAATTGAGTCCAGGGTTTTGATCGTAGTTTTGGTCTTTCATGGTTGTTGAGAATTGTTTTGTTCAGAGTTAAAGTGTTCCTTGTGAACCGCGTCGATAAAAGGTTGCAACCGCTTCCCAGCAATCGTTTCCGCAAACGAAGGGGGAATGTCCTCCCACCCTTGGCCTTCCTCTAGGAACGCCGATTTAATCAAAACACGCACCGCCGCAGGGCGAACCTTGGGGGGGATTAAAGAGTCCAAGTCCACTGTTTTTTCAGCGGGCTTCATAGGTTCCAATTCTTCCGAGACATACGTTCCAAAGCAACACTCTGGAGCAATCAAACGCACCCCTTCGGAAATGGCGCGAGCCGTAAGCATCCGCGTTGGATACTTCGCCCAATTATCTTTAATCCGTCCGTCTTTGCCCAGCGCCACCTTATTGTCGATGTATTGCTTAATCGTATGCTCGACAATGATATTGCTTTCGCCGCGAGCAAACGACGCTTTGACTACTTCATGTGTCCGGGCAATCCAAAGGACGGAGCCGCCGGCCTGGTGAAACTTGGCAAGCAAAGCATCCGCTTTAATCGCAAGCTGTCCATTGATGAAATGATAAGTGCGGGCCAATTCCAAAGGCGACTTTCGTTGGGCTAAACATTCCATAGCCAAAACTTCCCCTTGTTCGGGCTTGTCGAGGCCAAAGATACCGCTTTTGAATATGGACGCACCTAAAGTCTTAATCGCCGTCATGGGGTCGGCAATCCGATCATAAACCTCGATGGATTTAACCGCTTCCGATGGAACGTTGATAATTTCTTCGCTCATTTTTTAGAAATATTGTTGATTAAATTCTCGCGCGACACCCGCTTCATTTTACCTTCGATGATAAAGTTAAAGTAATCCTTTCCATTGATCACCGTCGGTTTCAATGGCGTAACCGGAGTCCCATCATTTAATAAAAGATACTTAGTATCCTCAATGATAGCAACGGTCATATTCACTCGCTCCAATGGCATTTCAGTCAATTTAATTTGCATAGGAATTAAAACCTATTGACCAGCGCATGATGAAGCAAGCAAAAAGCATCCGAAGTTTTTAATGTAATCTTTTGTTCGGGAAATAACTCGCGGGCTTTGTTCGCAAGCTTGGCCTTCCAAGCCGTATTCAATTTCGCTGGAGTCATACTTAAAGTGCGTAGATCGTTTTTTACCCCCACCCCCAAAGTCTTTTGCCAAGATTGAGGGGTCACTAAAATTGTCCGATGCTTGTAAAACAGTCCTACGCACCAGCCGAAATTATACCCCAATTTGAACGCCGAGCTTGAAGGGATAAACTTCCCGGTGTAAGGCGGCACGTTTTCAATGATAACAATAACGTCCAAATGCCATTTCGCTTGAAACAAGTTTTCCATCGTTCCACTTTCAAAACGATTTTCTTTCTCATTGTAATAAGCCCAGCCGCCATTGATGCCGGGGTCAATGGCCAAATATTCTTTCATTTAGTTAATTCAAAGTAGATATTCGCCACCCGCTTAGCCGCTTCCTGTTTTGCTTCCGGAGCGCGCGTCACGTCAAATCCAGCCGCACTAAAATTCATATACCCCCACCCGAAAGCGATATAAATTTGTTCAATCGTCGGATTTTTTAGACCGTCCTTTTCCATCGTTTCTTTAATCCAGGATAAATAAGCAAAAGCAATTTGCCTTTGATTTTCTGGCGCTTGCCACGCTGTCCGCGGAATCTTATTTAACCCTTGCTTCATTCGCCATTGGTTCGCCGTAATCCAAGCCGCCACATGGACTTGCCAAGCCCCTAAAGCTTTACCCCCATCCCCTATGGCCTTATAATTTTGACCCGACTCAACTTGTGCGATAGCATTACAAAGGATAGTCGTTTCCGCTTGAAGTCGTTGAATGGGAGTTAAACTTGCTAATAAGATTGCAAGTGAAGCAACAGGATCACCAGGTTTCATAATAGAATTAAAACTGCCTAAATTTGAATTGCTGACAAGTCGTAAATATTTCGCCGCGTTAATAGCCGAAAGTATTATTCAAATGAAACGGTTTTCACGTTAATAAAAAACAATTTTCCTATTAAATAAAATTCAAAAAAGGGAGTGGGGGGGGAGGGGGGGGGAGTAGTTACCGAATCTAAAGTTTTTTCTGCACCTGTTTGATTTTCGACAAACCCCGGAAAACTGCGGTTTTTATGCGGTTTTCTATATGCCGCGTTAAAATTGTCGGCCCGGCGCGGATCGGCCTGGAGCCCTTCGGCGGCCCTTGGGAGCTAGGCGGAGGCCTGGAGCGGATCGGCGGCCCTTGGGAGCTAGGCGGAGGCCTGGAGCCCTTCGGCGGCCCTTGGGAGCTAGGCGGAGGCCTGGAGCCCTGCGGAGGCCTGGAGCCCTTCGGAGGCCCTTGGGAGCTAGGCGGAGGCCTGGAGCCCTGCGGAGGCCTGGAGCCCTTCGGAGGCCCTTGGGAGCTACGCGGAGGCCTAGAGCCCTGCGGAGGCCTGGAGCCCTGCGGAGGCCCTTGGGAGCTACGCGGAGGCCTAGAGCCCTGCGGAGGCCCTTGGGAGCTACTCATAAAGAAGGGGGCGCTTGCCCCCTTTTTACTTCTCATATTTTGCGGCGGTTAAATTTAGATCCGCATCGGCATGATAATATAGAGAAACCCGGTGCGGCTTTTATTTAAAAAGTCTAAATTTAGTAACAGAGGGTTATTTATAAAATCTCCTTTTTGAGTCTTTTCATATTTTAGACAAAACTCTAAAGAATTTTTAATCTCTAAAACTTCGCAAAAAGTTACAAAGTCAGAAAGAAAAGTTGCGTCTAAAGAAACCCGCGGCGCTTCTTTTGAAATGTCAAACCGCGGAAATTTTCCTTCAAATTTGCAATTCCTGGAAATGGCCAATTTGCCTTGCGTAAAGTCGTCTATAATTTGAAATTGAACGTTTCTAAAATCATTCCTATCATTTGCCTCTTTCATATAGCGGCTAATCACCTTGCGCTTTTCCTTTTCATAAAGAGCGCTTTGATCCTTTACTACTGTCAATCTGCTATCGTTAGCCGCGCAAGCTTCCGCGCCCTCTTTCAAAGCGGCTTCCCGGATTTCTAAAGCCGCGCAAATAGAATCTAATTGCAAGCGTCCCAGATTGGAATTTTCAAATTTGGGAATGACTTGATGATAATTCGGGAAATTTCCCTCAATAGCTTTAAAACTTAAATCCGTTCCTAACAATCGACCGCGGTTATTGTCTTTATTGAATAAAACTTTTACTAAATCTAATTTCTTAACGGTTTTTTCTTTCAACCAAAGTTTAACGTCACCTGCGGAAACGATAAAAAAGAAATCAGGGTTTTCCGTTTTTATGGGCAACTTAACCGCGGCCAGGCGCCGGCCGTCCGTTGCGACAATATTGCAGCTTTGATTTTCCGCTTTTACGTCAAAAAAAAGACCGTTTAAAATGAAACGGTTTTCGTCTTCAGAAGCGGCAGGAATCAGAGCTTTGATCGCAGCCAGGAATTCTTTACTGTCAAAGGTGACAGAAAGAGGAAAAGCGGAAACGCCGCTTGCGTTGACCGCGGTTTCAGCGGCGCTAAGGTTTTGGTTTTGGTTTTTTGTTTCCATGGGGGAAAGGTTTAAAAGGGTTAAAATTCAAAAATGAGATAAGCGCCGGATTTTAATTTGATAAAAAGATCGCAACCCTCATTCTCCAAAGCTTTTTCAATTTGTTTTTCGATCATTTTACAATCGTGCGGACAATCCGCGTCGAAATCTTTAGGATTCACCCCTAAAGAGTTTTCCAAACTTTCTGCTACTTCGAAAGCGCTTGCGAACAAATTCCAATCGCACCGGATTGCAACCTGGTCGAATTCCATTTCAGTTCCCGAATCTTGTTCTAAATTTTGGTAGTAGTCCCACAAGGCAAAAGCCGCTTCGCGCGTCCATTTAGCAACGTCGTCTTGCATTAAAAGACGTACAAACTCATATTCGCTTAAGGTGATTTTCATTTTATTTATTTTAGTTATTTGTTATTTTGGGAGGTTAAAAGTTTTTCCTTTGCGCTTCTCAATATTCAAAAAAAGTTGCAGCGATATTACACTAATCGCTTCTTCTAAAAGATATTTGACTCGCGCTGCGGAAGAATCTTCTCGCGCTGGCATTTGCGCAAGTTGTGCGTGAAGCGCCGAAAGACAGTTGCAAACTTCGACAAAGTATTGATCCGCTGGAGGCAACTTAGTTTTGTTTTGTTTTTTAGTTTTCATATGAGGAAAGGGATAGAGTTTAGATTTTAGAGTTTAGAATTTCGGATTGTCGATGATTTCAAATAGACTCGGGCCGGTAGCCAAAGCCCACAAAACAAAGGCGACAAGGGCCGCGATTGCCAAAGCGATTAAAACGGTTTTGATATTCATAGTAGAAAAGAAAATTTAGTTTTTAAAGTTACGCGAAGCGCGGCCAACACCCCGGACAATATATTCCTCCGCGCGATCAATATCAAAATCTAAATAGGTCGCGCTGCCGTTGTGGGCACGCTCAGCTTGCAGAAATTCGGCCCTGGCCGCGCAAGTTGTAGGATGATAGTAGAGAAAATGGTTATTGCACTGAACGTAGTAAATGGCCGCGCGTTTCAGCGCTTGGCCTGTAGTTTGTTTTTTGGTTTTCATGGGAAGGAAAGGAAAATTTAGTAGTTATTAGCGATTACAAAAGCACGGTGATTTGCATTAAAGCGCTTGCCGCCCTCGATCATAAGAAAGCGCTCAAAAGCTTCTTCTAATTCCAATTTAGAAATTTTTGGATTAGTTAAATAATAAAGTTTTACAGCGCGATTTAACGCACGTGCGGCGATAATTAAATCTAAAGTCGAATAGGTGTTTTGCATAGGTTTGTTTTGCTTAAGTAAAGACAGTGAAACACCTTTTCCTCTTCCTGTAAAGCAAATTGATTAAAAAAGTTTTAAGGGATGAAAAGGCAAGGGGACAGATCGAGCTCTCTAGAGTAGGGAGAGCTCTAGGGGCTAGGACGGCCTCTAAGGGCTAGAACGGCCTCTAGGCGGTAGGACGGCCTCTCCGGGGTAGGGCGAGCTCTAGGGGGTAGGCCGAGCTCCGCGCTCTAGGCCGAGCTCCGCGCTCTAGGCCGAGCTCCACAGGGTAGGCCGAGCTCCGCGCTCCAGGCCGAGCTCCGCGCTCCAGGCCGAGCTCCACAAGGTAGGGCGGCCTCTCCAGATCAAGGGATGGCCAAAGCAATTCAACGCGGTTTTTCTTCTCTATTCTCGGGCCAAACTTGGCTTGTCAGGTCAAAACCGCACCAAAACGGCCGCTTTCCATGTCGCCAAAATCAGCGCCAAAACGTTAAAAAGTGCCGAATAACGCGCACCCCCGGTAGGAAGTCTACTTTTGCCAAATCTTTCGGGGGGGGCTTTAGCCCCGCCACCCCACTAAAAACCCGGGGGTATTGTAATCAAAAACACGTGTTTTTACGCGTGGACACGACGTGGACATTTCACCGGACATTTCACCGGACAGACATAAAATTTAATATACGTAGTATAATATTAAATTTAATAAAATGGATAAAACTCATTTTATGGTCTAACGCTTTGGCTTGACCATAATGAGTAATCCATTTAGCCCCCTTTCCCCCATGCCACGATTCTACCGCCGCCGTCTTGACCCCAAGAAATACAAAGAGTGCAAGCTTGCGGAGTATTGGAAGAAGCGATGGGACGCTAACCCAGAAGCCCTTGCCGAGCATTTGCAGATGCTCAACGAGGCCAGGAAAGCCAAGTCCGAACAAAGGGTCGTCGAAATCAAAGCCGTTTTATCCCTTATCGACCCGAACCCCATGATGCGGTCGAGAATGGAATTGGCCATCATGGATACTTGGTGCGCGGTATATGGGGAGAGGATAGATCGGGCGAAGGCGGTTGCGACCATCCGGTTTGGCATTAGGAAGGGTTTGATAGGCAAGACGGACTCTGGATTCCATTTCACACAAATCATCGGTTGAATTTGTCTTGGGGCGGTTTTCGGGGTTTTATGGTTGTATGTTCAATTATGACAACCAGGACGACATTGATAAAGTCGTTCAGTTAAGAGAGGACTGTAAGATCCTTGAGAAAATCGCCGTGAGACATTTGCAGCGGGCGCTGGAAATTAACAAGGATGCCCCCGAGGTAGCGGAACTTTTGCTCCGCGAAGCAAGTGTGATGCTCTTGGTCTGTAATGGCATTGAGCATATCCACGGTGAAGATGACCCCTCGGAATAAATTGGAAAACGAGTATCGGAATCTTTGGCGTAAAGCAACCCCAGAGGAAAAGGATGCTTTGCGGGCAACCGGCTTTGACCCCAATGACCCTTTAGATTCCGGTGTTCCCAAAGCCCATCGGTATTTACTTTTGAATTCCAATAATGATTCCTTGGACGAGGACTCAAATTGGTTGTCTTATATGACCCAGCACCAATACCGAAAGTTTATTCACGAAAAGGCCGCGGAGGAAACGGAAGAAAAGTTTTTTGATGAAGCGCAAGTATTGGACGTAATTCGCCGCATTATTTCAGTTTTGGATGACTCCAATAAGCCAGAAGTAAAGATGCAAGGCACGATGATCTTACTTGCCCTTGGTGTTCCAGGGCAACCCAGCATGACTGAATTAGCCCGACAATACAAAGTCAATCGGGCAACCATTTCTTATCACGTCAAACGGATACAAAAAAAACTCAATTTGCCTCCCAGCGTTTATATGAAATCGGAGTATGCTTGTTCCAAGCTTTCCGAATCTCGCAAACGTAGCATCATTAAAAATGCCAATTCGACCCATTGATATTTCGCGCCGGCTTGGGATTCCCAAGCAAACGGTAAACAATTATATTTCGCAAGGGATGCCCCTCGATACGATTGAGGCCGCGGAAGCTTGGTATAATTCCGAAAGCCGCAAGGGTAATAAGTCATCCTATTCGTCCACGTCGATTGATGACATTGATGAACAAATTAAACTTCAAAAGAAAATCGTTCATGATGCTTACTTGAAGTATGAGGATAAGTTAAAGCAAGACGATCCAGACTGTAATAAGTTTTATGCAACCTATGACAAGGCGGCTAAGACCCTGCGAGAATTTGAGAAAAGCAAGGATGCCCAAGAAATCGCCAGCCAAGTTTATATCAAAGTAGATACGGCTATCCAGCGGTTCGGAGCCGTCACTTCGCAAATGCGCGAGGAATTAAATCAGTTGCCTACCAAGCTTGCTCCCAAAGTTAATCCCGATAGTCCAGGCCGCGCGATGAAAATTATTGAAGATGAAGTCCGCAAATTGCTGGAACGAATGAGTTCCATGATAGAAGTGGCCGAACAAGCGGTCTTAAAAGATGATCAACAAGAGCCGTTGCCGGTCGAGACGGAAGGCCCCGATGTAATCGAAATTCCAGATAACTCCGAAAACTCCGACGACTTTGATTAACAATCCTAAGACAGTCCATTTATTTGAAAATCATATTCGCGGTTTGCTCGCACCTGACCCGATGGGGGATATTGTCGATTGGCTCGAAAAAAATGTAAAAGAGGTTCCAGGTTCGCCGCAACCCGGCCCTTTCCGCATTGAATCTACCCCTTACCTTGCCCCTATCTTGCGGGCTTTGCTTGACCCAGAAATTACAACGATAGTTGTTATGGGTGCGGTGCAAATGGGCAAATCGTCCTTACTTGAGCTTTGGAGTAGTTATATTCCAGCTCGCGCTCCAGGGCCTACGCTGTTGCTCCAAGACGTTGATGACAATGCTCAAGATTGGCAAAAAGACCGCTTGCGTCCAATGTGGGAGGCAACCCCAGAAACGTTTAGCAAGATGGAACAAGCCGAACGTAATCAATGGAAAAAAACTCGCTTTCAACGGAATACAATTTGGGTGTTAGGTGCGAACAATAAAAAGAATCTCCAACGCCGTTCCATCCGCTACTTAGGCGGTGACGAAGTGTGGCTCTGGCCTAAAGGTCATTTGTCCGAAGCATTAGCTCGCCGCACCGCGTTTATCTGGCAGGGTAAAACTTTGCTGGTATCTCAAGGCGGCTTTGAAGGGGATGATTTCACTAACTTATGGTATCAATCCGATCGTCGGGAATTAACCTTTGCTTGTCTTGAATGTGGTTTCCGTCAGCCGTGGGAATGGGAACAAATTATTTACCCAGAGGATGCCAAAGGCGGGGCCGGCTGGGACATTGATAAAGTCAAAGAAGGTTGCACCTACGAATGTAAGAATTGCAAACACCGTTATAAAGATTCCTTTATCGTCCGACAGGAATTAAATAAGACTCTACAATACGTCCCAATGAATCCCGGCGCTCCAAAGGGTATTGTCGGATTCCATTGGAATAGTCTTTGCGCTCAATGGGGTTTAGATTGGGGCAAGCTTGCGGAATTGGCTATTCGGGCAAAGCAAGCGTTTGACGAACACGGCGACGAAACCTTGCGGATTGAGTTTAAGCAAAAGCGATTGGCGATGCCGTGGGCCGAAGATCCAGATGAAGGGGGCGGCGAAGTTATGCCTCAATCCTACAAGATGCTGGAAATTTGGGAAAACGAGGGAGCCATGGTTGATGGCAAGTTACAAGACCCGCCCATTACCGATGAGCATAAAAAGAGTAAAGTCTTTGCTCGATTGCGATTTATGTCCGTGGATTGCCAGCGTAAAGGGTTTTATTGGATTGTGCGGGCTTGGAGCATTGATGGCAAATCTCGGATGGTTCAATGGGGTTATTGCGATACGGAGGAACAACTACGTGAAACGCAAGTAAGGCACGAAGTATCTCCCTTGTTTGTTTTTGTGGACTCTGGTGATGGCCCTAATACCGATGCGACATATCGGATGTGCGCTCGCTACGGCTGGAACGCTACTAAGGGTTCGGGACAAAATGAATTCCCCCACCGGATTCAAACGCCCTATGGCATTAAGATTTCCTATCGCCCCTATCAGAAAGCAAAAATTATCCAGGTAGGTCAATCATCCTGTAAGTTATATTTATATTCCAATCTTGTCCTAAAGGATTCCCTTACGCGGCTACGTCGATCTGGACAGCATACTTACCCGGAGGATGCGGGTGATGAATACCGCAAACAAATGCAATCGGAACACCGCACCAAATCAGCCAATGGCCAACCTATTTGGCTTCCTATCGGTGAACGTGCCAATCACCTATTCGACTGCGAGACGATGGGAGTCTTGCCCGCTATCATGGCCCGCCTTGTAGGTCGTAATAAGTTGAAAGCAAAATCTGTGGATAACAAGGATGCCGAGAAGGAAGTGAAACCGGGTGAAAGTATTGACGAGCCGTAAATCCTGGGCAAATTACAGTCAAGCTGGTCGGCGTTGGCATGGGCTTGGTATTCGTGGTTGAATAACAAAATCAACGTCGGCCAGCCCTTTTGACATACGGCAAGAGGTATGGCGCGAGCGCAAGGTATTTTCCTTATTTTAGAAATTCCTGACATTGAGGCAATCGTGGCACAAGCGGTCACGCTTCTCAAACAGGGCAAGACGATGATGGAGTATCAAGATTCTGGGACTCATGTAGTTAAGCAATTTCCGATGACGATTCAAGAAACGTTATTGGAAGCTCGATACGCTTTGATGGTTAAAGACCCCATTAAATACGGTTCACCCGATCGTGTCCGGGTAATCAATATGCTTAATAATTTCCGCGGGTTTTAATTTATGCAAAAGAAGCCAAAGAAGAAAATCTTACAAGTGCCAAAGGCCAAAGTGCCTAAAGCACCCAAAGCATCCTTCTCTGGCCCTGTAAAGCAAGCGTCGTCGTCGGGGCCGGGAGTATTTTCAAATTTCGAGGCGGCAAAGTTCTCAAACAAACGTTCCTGGATTTGGAGTTCATGGCCGCAAGACTTCAAGAAAACGATGACCGTGTTCGATCGCATGGAAACCATGCGAAAGACCCGGTATCTGGAATTAAACGCTGGTCTAATTCGTCAAATCCTTTCGGACGTAGCTTTATATTCGGTAGGCAACGGCATTAAACACCAAGCCCAATCTGGGGATGAAATCTGGGATGACGTGGCAGAAGCATATTTTAATCAATGGGCTTCTCGGGCTTGCGACATTACCGGTCGTTATTCTTTCTTTGAAATCCAGCACATTTGTTGCCGGTTAATGCACCGCGACGGTGAAGTGTTTATCATTAAGACCCGCGGCCCCAATAACCAGCCGAAGTTACAAATAATTGAATCTCACCGCGTTGGCAACGCTGTCGATGGCGCTCCACCCCCAGGCATGATTGATGGGATACAGTTTGGCCCTTACGGACAACCTATCGCATACAATGTCATCCGTTCCGACGGAAGCTCGCGCCTCGTCCCAGCCAACGCGGTGATTCACCTTTACGATCCTCAACTTGCATCCGGCGCTCGTGCTTATTCGCCCCTCCAACACTCGGTAAATAATATTATCGACATGATGGAAATCTTATCGCTTGAGAAATTAGCGGTTAAGACTCAAAGCGACATTACGCGGACGATTACCCGAGAAAACCCTAATTTCGACGGCACTCGCGGGGATTTTGAAGCGTTTGGCATGAAGCCCCAAGATTACGGCGATGGTATGACCGATCCTAATGAAGCTTCGACGTTTATTGGCGGCAAGGTGTTATCTTTAGCTCCCGGAGAAAAGCTTGAATCCTTTGAGTCGGCACGTCCTAACAGCACTTTTAATGGTTTCATTGAGCATTTGATGAAAGACAGTCTTAGCGGCGTATTGCCCTATGAATTCGTGGCAGACCCCACTAAGGCGGGCGGTGCAAGTGTCCGTTTCATCGTTGCTAAGGCCGACCGCACGTTCCAGCACATCCAAAATGTAATGATTCAGCGGATGCTGATTCCTGTATGGGGATATATTATCGGTTCCGCAATTAAGGACAATATTTTACCCGCCAACGATTATTGGAATCGCGTATCCTGGACGACTCCGCGACGGGTCACCGTAGATGCGGGTAATGATGCTCAACAAAACCGCCTAGATATTGAAACCGGTATCAAGACGATTACCGAACACTATCTGGAACAAGGAGAAGATCCTAAAGCGAAGATGCGCGAAAACGCCGCGGAGAAAGCGTATATTAAACGTTTGGCTAAGGAATTTGATATTGAACCTTCCGCAATCTACAAACCTCAAAACCTTGGCATCGACGATGTAAATAAATCGTTTGAGCAAAACGGTGGCGAGAAAGAGCAAATGGATGACGGTGAAGTAATCACCAATCCAGATGACGATAATGTGGAGGAATAATTTATGCACGTAAGCAAAAAAATGTTAAAGAATTATGCGAAGATGCTTATTCATCCCCTCAAAGCGGATGAGTATCAGCAAAAGGTTGAGGAAGCTTCGCTAAAAATTACCAACCTCAAAAAAGTTTCCGAAATGGAAGAAGTTTTGGAAATGATTTTTGGTAAGAAACCGCAAATGCGTAAAGCATTGAACGTGGCCTATATCCCGGTGAAGGGTGTTTTAGGTGCGGATTTAACCGAAATTGAATCCATGATGGGTTCCGTGGACGTTCAAGAAATTGAAGAAATGCTTGAGGACGCGGAAGCCGATGAAGCGATTGATACGATTGTCATGGAATACAATTCCCCAGGCGGTTCCGTCACAGGTATCCCAGAATTGGCTCGCAAGATTAAGAATTGCACTAAGCGCACGATTGGATTCACCAAAAGTCAATCTTGCTCTGGTTCAATGTGGTTGATGAGCCAATGCGATGAAGTTTATTGCACCGAATCCAGCGTAGTAGGTTCCATTGGCGTATATGTTATGGTCTTAAAGACCAAGAAAGCGTATGAAGCCGAAGGTGTCGAAGTAGATTTGATTAAAAGCGGTTGGGCAAAGGCCGCAGGTTATCCTGGAACCGAAATGACCGGCGATCAGCATAAGCTTTTCGAGGAAGATGTGGCCGAAGTCCACCGCTGGTTTATCGACGCGGTTAAATCGGTTCGCACGTATGCGGATGAAGCCGATATGCAGGGTCAAACCTGGAATGGCAAGAAAGCCGCGGAGAAAATGCTGGTTTCCGGCATTATGGACTCCCTTGACGACGTTTTCGCCTACATTGGCGAGGATGTAGCCAAAGCATTTGAATTGATGGAAAATGGCCATGAAATTGGTGCAAAGTATGGTCATGGCGCGGAAGCCAAAGCCGATGTTAGCCCAGAACAAGGCAAAGACTTAAAAAAGAAAAAGAAAAAAAAGAAGGAAAAGGACGAAATGGATGAAGCGGAGGAATCGGATGAAGGCGACGAAGGCGAAGAAGCCGAAGATTCTGATGACCCTAATCATGGCGAAATCGAGGAAGAAGATATTGGTAATTCTGCCCCGATTGAAACCGATCCAGATAATAAAAAGAAGCGTGGCCTTTGACACTTGGCATAAATTATGACATTTGAAGAACGTTTTAATTCGTTGAAACAAGCTTTCACCGGCAAGACCGCCGAAGTGGAAGCCAAAATCGCCGAATTGTCGGCTGTTAATGCCAAGGTCGAAGAATTGACCAATGCCCTTTCTGCAAAGGAAGGCACGATTGTAGAATTAACCGCAAAGCTCGCCGAAGCATCCGACAAAGTTGCTTTAGCCGAAAAGACGTTAAGCGAAATTAAAGCTTCCCAGGAAAGCGCCGGAAAGAAAGCCGCCGTTATTGCCGCCTCCGTAGGTGTGCAACCCTTGGAAGTTAATCCTGCTCAAGCATCCACCGAATCGAAGTCTGATGAAGAATTAGTTTTGGAATGGACGGCTATCAAGCAAAAGGACGCTAAAGCCGCTTCCGAATTCTACAATAAAAACCGCACCGCTATTCTCCGTCACGCGGGCCTGTAATTTTTTTCTCTCTCAACCCTAACTCCCTAAAAAAATATGTCTAATAGTATTGGTGGATTAACACTCCAACTCGTCGCTGAAGAAAGCTTACGAACGCTCGTTCCACAGCTGGTTCCTCTGACTGAAATCGCAGTAACTGATTTTGGCAACCTCGTTGCTGAACGCGGCACTACGGTTCACACCCGCTACGCTTCGGCGTTCACCGCTTCGGTGTTCGATCCTTCCGCTGGTTTCGTTTCGGCTTCGGCTGTTTCGACCGATGTTCCTGTCACGGTTACTGATCTCAAATATGTGGACGTAGGTTTCACCGATTATGAAGCTTCTACGCTGACCCTGGAACGTCTACGCCGTTTGTTTTTTTCTCCAATTGCCAACGCTGTGCAAAAGAGCTTATTCGACGACGTGTTAAACAAAGTGACGATTGCGAATTTCGCAACCGCCGCTTACTCTGGCGCTAAAGCTTCTTTCAACCGCGTTGCGATTGCTAACGCCGCCACGAACCTCACCAAAGCTAATTTGCCCCACGAAGGTCGCAAGTTGCTCCTTAGCCCGGACGCTATGGGTCAATTAGTCCAAGACCCCTCTGTGGCTCAAACTTACTCCTACGGTGTTTCGGACGTTATCCAAAACAACCAAATCGACAAGCGCTTGCATGGCTTCTCGGTTAGCGAGTATAACGGTTTCTCTGGCCTCGGCCAAGCCGGGACGGAATACTTGAACGGTGTGGCATCGTGCAAAGAAGGACTTGTAATCGTCACTCGTGTTCCAGCGGCTCCTACGACCGGTGGTGGCGAGCAAATGGTCGTGGAAGATCCAGACTCCAAGTTCTCGTTCGCTCTGCGTTATTGGTATAATTGGCAAGAAGGCCAGCATCACATGGCGGCCTTGTGGTTAGTTGGTTCTGCTGTTGGTAATCCCAACGCTCTCCAACGCATCGCGTTCACGTCGTAATCATTTCGGGGGTGGTATCGCCCCCAATGCGAAAATGCTAAAGGGTCGCCTCAACGCCAGGGGCGGCCCTTTTATTTGACATACGGCAAATTGTATGGCAGATTTACCCTCAGAATGGGCTTTAGACGCTGTTGAAATCTTGGGGGAGATTCCTAAGCAAGTAACCGTTCAAATTGGCTCTAATGGCACTCCAAAGGCATTTGCGGCCCTATTGACACCGCCCTCGGTCATGCAGGACATTGAGACCGGCGGTTTTGTGAACCATGCGTCGTTTGATGCCAAGTTTTTGAAAACGGATGTGACCGCAAATCCGACTTACTTTGTTTATGGCAATATTATGAATTACAATGGTAGCCAATACCGGATTATGACGGTGATCGACCGTCCACCGTCCGCTTGGTATATTGTTAAGGTTCAAACGCTCACTCAATAATGCCACAAATCGTTTATCCTGGTCAGCTACGCGGGCGAATTCAGCAAGGGATTAATTATGGGGTCGTGGCCACAAAAGGGGTAAAGGTTGATGCTAAAGATTTAAGTAATCTTTTATTAGAATACTCAAAGCTGTTCAATAAAGCGTTGCCGATGGTCATTAAGGACAATGCGCGGTGGCTTTGCCAAGACTTATGCGATTTCACCCCTCCCTTTTCTGGGGATAAACCTTCTCCCCACAAAGGCGGCGAAGGTGGATTTGGCTTACAAGCCCGAAATAAGGGTCGAGCCGCGGTGCGTCGGGACATTCATAGTATCTTTCGTCCTTTGCATGATGCTTCCCCTGCTCAGATTGCGGAATGGGGCAATCCGGGTATATTTGAAATGTGGGCGGGTGAGAAAATGCAATTACCGGAACCGCATTATCCTCAATGGATTTTTGATTTAATTAAAAAGCATGGAATGGTAACGGAATCCACTTTCGCTCAATTTAAAGCGATTGAAGCAACTAAATCCAGCGGTTCCAATGTCCGCGCTAAGTATATTGTAGGCGGCGATGATGGCCAAATTAAAGCTTATCACGAAAAACGGCGTGGCGAACCCAATTATTATATTACCCAGAAAACTCGCGGTAATGAATATTCTGGTAAAGCAAAATCAATGGAAGAAATAACGTATATTGACGATTGGAAAGCCGTTAAGAATTATATCAATAAAGTATCCATGCGGGTAGGTAAGTTAAAATCCGGTTGGTATTATTGTGGCAAGCAACTTGGATATATGCCTTCGGCCGCTTGGATTGAAGGACAAGGCAGTAGCACCGGTCACCTTTGGCAATTTCTTGATCGTAGCCCATATTATGTAGAAATTGGTAATAGCATCGCAAAACGGCATGACGGAGGATGGTATGCAGCTCAATCAGCTATTGCTCACCGCCACTTTGCCCTGCGCAACGATATTGCTATCAATATGGTCAAAGCCAATGGAGCCAAAGGACAACGCATTTTCGAGGCCATGCTTCGACTAAACACCCTTGCTTCTCAAAGCCGTAAAACCGAACCCTTTTCTATTCAATGACAACCCCTCCGTTCCAAAGCATCCGAAGCATTATTGAGGATAAGTTTTCGGCTTATCTCGCATCCAATATGCCCGGAGTATCGGTGCATAAAGGTATTACCAACGAAGTCCGCACCTTGCCCCAAGTCATTATCTACGCCGAAAACTCCCAAGCCCCTTCCGCACTAGGTTCGCATAATAACGGCAATTATACCGTTTCTATTAAAGCTTATGTCTATTCCAGCGCGGACGATGATACCCTGGATACTCACCGCAATCGCGTCCAAACCTTAAAAAACTTAATGTGTGACCGTGCAACCGTTCAAGCCCTTTGGACAAGCCCATCGCAAGGGATGCTTTACGATATTTGGATTACCAATGATGAGGAAGGAATGTCGCAACGTCGCTATGGTAATGCGGTTGATTTTACCTGTTTTGCGATGCTCCCCCCCTCCCCTTGACATACGGCATAATTTATAAACTACTATGGCCACAGGATCACCTATTGAATACGGCGTTGCTTACTTTTACGGATTACGAGATTCTGGTTCTATTACCTACATGACGGTTCAATCGGATGACATTTCTCAATCCTTGGCCCTTGATGTGGAAGTGACCGGAGCCGCCGGCACGGTTGTAACGAACCGCGTTGATGACCGTCGGAAAGAAGTGACACTCGATGGCACTTTGTTAATTTCTGACACGATTCCTTTAATTGGGACTCAATTTACTTACGCCACGGTTCAATATATCCTCAAGAGTATTGACGATAAGGGTGTCAATCGCGACTACCGCAAAGTAACCGTTAAAGGCGTTAAGTATCAGGAAATCGCCTAAAACGCCGGCATCCACGTTATGGATGCTCGCTATATACAAGCAACTACTGTCCTCCCACGCCAAGACAAGGTGTGCGGACGGACATTGTTGCCGTTTTGCTTACGTCATCGCATTTGCTTAGAAGCTATCGACTCACCGTTCCTTAACCCTCTGGATCGCGTCTTTAAGCCCCACGATGTGATACTCGCCGCGCGGATTATCTCGACCTACGATAAAGCGAAAATGGGCGGTGATTTTAGCATTAAAGAGAAATGGCACATGGCCCGCTTAATGCTGTCTAACAAGTTAATGCAACGTTGCATTGGTATTATCCTGGGGGTCATTAAAACTTCTTGTTCCTATCCAAAACTTTGGGAGAAGGAAACCAAAACTAAAAAGCATGAAAAGTTGCCTTGGATTCTTGCTTGTGTTTCTAACAATGTCCGCAACGGTTGCACCCTTGAGGAAGCATGGACGATGCCAGAGGGTGAAGCGGTTTGGCTTTCTATTTCTCACGCAATCTTTAATGGCGCTAAGATCGACATAGTATCCACCGATGATGAAGTGATGATGGATAACTTCAAAGACATTATCGCCAAATTCAAAAAGGAAAATAACTTACCATGAGTAGCGACGTAACTATTAAAATCGGCGCTGATGTAAGCGAATTAGAAAAGTCGATGTCTCAAGCCGGTAAAAGCATTTTCGGCACAGTTAATGGTTCAGTATCGGCATTAACCGGTGCAACAGGCGGTGGCGGCGGTGCAAAGCCCCCACCCTTACCTAAAGAAAAAAGCTGGGGTGATAAACTTGCTGGTGCAAGCGGAGGAACGTTTGCTGGCATTGGAGCGATGTTTGGCCCAGAAGGTTATGCCATTGGTAAAATTGTTGATGGTATTATTGGAGTTTTCCAGACCATTGATGGATGGATTAAGCAATTAACTCAATCGGCCAAGGAATTGCATAACTTATCAATCGCAACAGGTCTTACGGTATCAGAATTGCAAAAATTAAGCGGACTCGCGGAAGCGTCGGGTATCGGATTAAGCACTTTAGCTCATGCCTTTGCAGAGTTTAACAAGCGCCTGGGTGAGTTATATATTAAAGGTGGTAATATGAACGCTATCTTTACCAAGCTTGGTATTAGCGCCGATTATTCTAAAAACAAAACAGTAACGGCTCAACAAGCTTTAATGGCCTTAACTAAGTCCTATGAAGCCGGCACTGACCAAGTAATGCTGGCATATTATGGTAATCAGTTATTCGGTTCGTCTTTCGAAAGTTTATTACCCGCAATCAAACGCGGCTCTGGAGCGATGAAAACTTTTGGAGAAGAAGCTTTTCAACGTTCGGAACAAACGATTGTTGCTTTAGATCGCCTTCAACACGCTTGGAGCTGGTTTTGGGATACGCTTGGAAGCATTATGCTGGATGCCATTGGCCTTATCGTAAAACGATATGAACAAATGTGGGATAATATGTTGCTTATTGCAACGATTGTAGCTGCCAGGGCTAATCCTAAAGTTGCTGGACAACTTGCTTCAACCGCAATCAGTCCGGTAATGACTAAAGAAGAGCGTCAAAATTTTGCCGCTAAAGCGATGATTGGAATGACGGCTGACCAACGCAAAGAATTCTTAGAAGGTTTTAACGGCGCTGGGGTTGGCAATAAACTTTCTCCCTTCGGTTTCCAGACCGCTCAAGGTGCATCCAATCTACAACAAATGGGCGGCGGCGACATTATATCAGCGATGGCCTTTAGCCCTTTAGAGCGTATTGCCAATGCAACCGAGGGTTCCGAAAAGAGCTTAGAAACCCTTGTGGAAAGCAACAACGGTGAAGCCGTTGGCAAGATAATCAAAGGTGTTGTAGATATTACTAATTTTTAAAAAAATGCCTTACACCGGAAATCAATCAATCATTTACGCAAGCGGAACAGGTGTTAATGCCGTTCAACAACCTACTACCTATGGAAATGGATTACAATTTCCATCCATGGAGCCAAATTGGACCTTGGAAACAGATACTTTTGGATTGGTTCAATCTACTGTTAATTTCAAACAAGATTTAACTTTTTTTCTTTCTGCCAATGGCATTTTGAATTTCCCGCGTGGGATGCCTCATCCTGTTTTAAGTAGTTATTTATTTTTACACAAAGCATCGGCTTCTATTGAGAAAGGTAATATTGTAAATATTACGGCTAATTATTGTGGTATTGATCCAGAAATGAGTGATGGTTATACCATCCCAATCGTTAGCATGGTTGGTAGCTCATCCGCGGAGGACATTACTCATCACCCCAATTTCACTAAAAAGAATTGCACAAGTATTTCCGCGGGTAAAGTCCTTGCTGGCCCACCTCCCCCTGCTCCCTATTCTTTTGATAAGAACCCATCCACTAATCCTAATCGAGCATTGTGGACTCCTTCGGCTCAAAATGGGGCTTTAGTAACGCAACCTTCTTTTGTCGCTTTCTTGCCTCCAGATAACGGAACCGGAATCAATATTAAAGCTGGGGTTCGTTCTTACTATAAACCTCAAATTACGCTACGTTTGACGATGTATGTTGGCGGCGGTAGCGATTCTACGGCCGGTGCCAATGCGGGTCAATTGGCTTCTTACAATGGTTGGATTACAAACGGATCAACTTTTAAATTGCCCGATGCTTATAAAAATTTAACCGTTGATGGTGGTTATCCAGGAAATTTTCAATATTCATCTGATTTTGCCGCGTATGTTAATCGTTCGTTCCTTGTAACAAATGTGTCGATGGAATTGTTTGGTAAAATCTATAAGGTTACAGCTGACTTAATGCTTTCTGGAATTAATGGTTGGGATAAAGACATTTACCCTTCTATTCCGGGTGAAACTTAATGGGATCGCTTACCGGAAATAATAATAGCTTAACCCCGACTTTTCAGCCGGGTGTTCCTATTTCTGCCAATGCGTTAAATCGTTTAGCGCAAGGATATGAAATGGCGAAAACGACATATAGCGATGGGGTGCTTTATACGGCCAGCTGTGGCGGCGTATCCTATTCCGTCATTCCGCAATTTATTCCTGCCGCTCCAGGAAGTGTTCAACAGTTCCAGGTTCAAGTTATTACAACGCCATCGGGCGGTTCGGGTGTTCAAGTTGCGACGGGGAGGGTGCTCTTTCAAAACGCGGAATCAATTGGCACCCCTGGAAGCATACCAACCTTTGAGGCAAACGTTGTTGGGTTTTATTGTTATCCAACGGGCAAGCTTACCGCGGGAACAGGCACTTATTCAACCCCTTGGTGCAATAATGACGGATACGTATCTATTTCACCAGGTCCTTAATTTATGGGAGCACTTAACAATTCGGGTTCAGCTGATTATACTTTGGGCACCTCCTCGACGTTGCCTGGTTCCTCTATTACCTCGGGCACTACCTATGGGGGGGCAACAATTACGGGCGGTTGGTCCAATACCTTGACCTCTGCGGGCGTTGTAAATGGACATTATACTTTGGGGGGTTCAACCGTCCCTTATACCCTTTCGGCCGCGGGGGATTCAGTGACAACCTCCTACACTTTGAGCGGGGGAACCTCCTCTTATAATATGGGGGCGGGCGGATCTGCGACAACACAATATGTCCTCCCTTCCATATCTACGGGCTCAACGGCAAGCGGTATAACGTTGGCAACACCTTCCGGGACGGCTACCTATACCTTGACGGGTGGTGCATCAACCAACACAACCGCTTCATTTGGTGCCAATAGTGGGCAATCATTTACCCTAGGTTCAAGCGCGGGAAATACGGCAACCGTCACAACTGTTATCGGCGGAGTCACCACTACCACCACCCTCGGGTCAGGTGATTCGGTTTCCAATTCTGCCGTTTCTGGGGATATTTTGGGAAGCTTAAATGAAGTTATAACGGCAACGGGATCAGACACGGCAACCTCGTCAATGACTTATAATATAGGCGAGGGCGGTTCGACCTCGACTACTTATGGTTCCAATTTTTGGGGCGTTTACCTAATTCGCCTTGGGGAGGAAAATCAAGCTATTGCTCCCTATTTGGCAATTATGGCAGATGACGCAGATAACCTATCGGATGCCTATTCTAAATCTACCCAATTTATTACGGGCCCAAATGATGATTCTTCCGTTTGGAAAGATTTTGTTCCGGTGACATTTGTAAACGTTGAGGGCGATGGCGGGGGAACGGGCTTCCTTATCCAAGGCGGACCATATCCAAAACAATATAATTACAATTGCCAACGGGTAAAAATTGCCTCGATTGTTTGGGATGGAACCAGCTGGAATGTCACCCAACACTTGATAGGATCGCTTACCATACCAACAAATCGGCGTTATGGAGAAGTATTTTATTGGGACAATTCAACAACCGCCCCCGATTGGTATTCCACTCCCTTATATAATGATAAACGCCTAGCTTGGGTTGGTGATTGGTTGAATTATACGAAAGACCCCGCAGGAACGATTACTTTTAGCTTCTAATTGAGTTTCTCGCTTTTGTATGGGATTGACGCCTATTAGCCGTTTTTGACATAGGGCAAGATTTAGCGGCGCTCTTCCCCCTTTATGCAGATATTCGACTTCAAAAAAGGTTCAAGTTTTGGGGCTAATTGCGTCTATACCCCCGATTCTGGCGGCCCTACTGATTTAACCGGGGTTACGATTGTTTCGAGCGTCCGCGATAGCCGTGGCTTTGCCTATAACCTTACAGTAAATGTTATTGATGCCACGCACTTTAGTTTAATCTGCTATAATACCCAACCTTGGTATCCTGGAACGGCTTTTTGGGACATTCAATTTTCTAAAAACGGAACGGTGTTTTATTCGGATACTGTCCTCATTAACGTCTTAAATAATGTTACGGTAAACCCCATCGCTACGACCGAACCCTACTGATGAGTTTAACCATCACAGTTCAGTCCTTTGCTAATCTTGGGGTAACGACCGGCTCCCCTGCCACGATTACGCTTAATACCGGTATTCCTGGCCCACAAGGAACGCCGGGTTCCGCGGGTGCGGCGGCCACGATTGCGGTAGGCACAACTACTACCCTTCCTGCTGGATCATCGGCAACGGTTAGCAATTCCGGAACGTCGAGCGCCGCGGTTTTCAACTTTGCGATTCCTCAAGGTGCGCAAGGTATTCAAGGGATTCAAGGTATCCAAGGGCCTCAAGGCCCAGCGGGTATCAACACTTGGGGCAGTATCACAGGAACGCTGAGCAACCAGACCGATTTGCAGAC
>Ga0214171_1000154_pt1 | contig 25321 bp, 33 predicted proteins | sample TroBogEpilimnion_40_FD_153009 | JGI IMG/M metagenome (GOLD analysis project Ga0214171, IMG submission 153009) | Freshwater microbial communities from Trout Bog Lake, WI - 02JUL2007 epilimnion | ecosystem: Environmental > Aquatic > Freshwater > Lake > Epilimnion/Euphotic zone | place: Trout Bog... | reverse complement strand
GTAGTCTTAGCCTTTCTTTAGGGCCCCGATAGCCCAATGGCAGAGGCAGAGGACTTAAAATCCTCCAAGTGTGGGTTCGACCCCCACTCGGGGCACCAAGTAAATTCTTCAATGCGTAGTTATGAGCCTATCCACTGACAAGTGCAGGCTTTAGTTTTACTTTATTTACGCTTGTTTGTGACGGAAATTAACTCACCAGTTAGTGCACCCGCCTGGGTCAGCGGCAATTTAATCAGGTTCTGCTTCCCTACCGGTTGATATTAGAATTTATATATGAAACTGGGTAAACCTCTGGTTGATGAGGTATCTGAATTTTCAAGCGCGCTGAAAGTGCGTTATGCGCGGCATGTTGTAATCCCTGGGATCGGTCTATCTGGCCAGAAACGTTTGGCTAACGCAAAAGTTTTATGTATTGGTGCAGGGGGATTAGGTTCTCCGGTGTTGCTCTACTTAGCGGCCGCGGGAGTTGGAACTTTAGGAATTGTGGATCATGATCTAGTCGATGAATCAAATTTACAACGTCAAATTATCCATGGTGAAGCAGATATTGGTAGTCCTAAGACGCGTAGTGCTAAGGAGCGTATCCATGAGATTAATTCTGCAGTCAAGATAAATATTTACAGTCAGGGAATTAACCGTGAAAACGCACTTGAGATTATTTCTGATTACGATGTCGTGGTTGATGCAACCGATAATTTTGCGACTAGGTACCTCATTAATGACGCCTGTGTTTTATTAAAGAAGCCGTGTGTGTGGGGGTCTATTTACAGGTTTGATGGGCAAGCATCAGTTTTTTTCTCAACTGTCGGCCCGTGCTACCGGTGCTTGCATCCAGAACCACCGGCAAAAGAGCTTGCTCCTAATTGTGCTGTTGGTGGCGTCTTTGGAGTTCTGTGCGCGACGATTGGTTCAGTTCAGGCGACCGAGACAATCAAATTGATTACTGGTGTTGGAGAAGTGATGGTGGGGGAGCTTCTTATTTATGACGCACTAGATTCAAGTTTTGAGAAAATTACTTTAAAGAAAGATCCGACCTGTCCAATATGTAGCACTAACCCTACGCAAACAGGGCTAATGGACGATTACGATGCGTTTTGTTCTGTGAGCCTTTTTGAGAAGAATGAATTTGATGTTCCGCTTATCAGTGCCAGCGGGCTCCAAGAACTACTAGCATCAGGTACTAATTTCCAGCTCGTTGATGTCAGAGAGCCTGATGAGTGGGAAGAAGGCATTATCAATCCTGCGCTGCTTCTGCCCCAAGGTGAGTTTTATAGTGGCGCCGCAGTGACGCAACTTTCACAAGAGAACCCAATCATTCTTTATTGCAAAAGCGGACAGCGTTCAGCTAACTGCGCTGTAGCGCTCACGAAAGCTGGCTTTAAAGATGTGGCAAGCCTGGATGGCGGAATGATCGCCTGGGATGCCTTGCAGGTGTAATCGTCCCTCAGAGTAGTGAAAAGTTGGTGTGGCTCTTATACTCAATGGGTGTATGAGATCGCTTTGAGTGTTGGTGCATGTATGCGTTCAAATACTCGTGCCGATGTTGCGTGGTTGATATCCGACAACCCTCTAGCTGATTCATTAATTTCAGATGCTCTCGCATTTACTCCTGGTGGAGGGAAAATTGGAAAGTTACTTAGCGGAAGTTTTGACGGTTTTCTTTCTGAAATCGCCTCGCGAAAATTGTCTAGTGGTCGAATTCTTGAACATGAAGTTACTGCGCTTGAATCCACACTGACTGGTTTACCTGTAAATACTCATCTGAAGTTTGTTCTCATGCCTGCACAATTATTAGAACCAGAAATTTGGCCTGCGCTACTTGAACGTGAGGCAATAGCAGTGGTCTGTCATATCGATGACGATGATGTGGTCAAAAGTGAAGTATTTACTTCGGCAACTATTTTGGCAGCCGAGCCTGACGTCATTGAGATATTTAACAAAGGCAAATCTGCGGTTGCAACTCTTGGAGAACGCGTCGTTTCAATTTTTTATCCAGTAACAAAGCTGGCGATTGCCGGTTCAGGCCCAATTGCCGATGCGCTTGAACAAGCCGCTAAAGGTTTAGGGTGGCAAACTTTTTCTGATCCCCGCCCAGGAATGTTTGCTGGATTTAGTGTTGGCTTATCAAAACTTGATTGCGCGGTCATCATGGGGCACGACGTAGAAAGCTCAAGTCAATGTTTGGCATACGCCCTAGAAAGCAGCGCTGGTTATATAGGAGCTCTGGGGTCAAAGAAAATGCAAGAAAATCGTGAGGATTGGTTGGCATATCGTGAAATTACCGATATTTCACGTGTTCATGGGCCGGCAGGATTTAACATAGGAGCCCTGACTCCAGGTGAGATTGCGATTTCAATTCTGGCTGAAGCAATTGCTACCCTGAAAGGTATTTAATTTTTTATGAATATGAGTAACGATCGTTTAGAGATGAATCTAATGTGGATCGCCATGGGAGCAATGCTTATCCATCATATTTGGATGGTGCTCTCTCATTCAAGTATGCATAAACGCTTAAATGCACTTGAGGATGAGCTCAAGAATATTAAGAATAAAAAATAAGCCATGCGTGAGGGTTCATGGGATGAGGCATATGCGATTGCTTCACAAACGTTTTCCACATTACCTGCAGAAGCTGTAGCTCTATCGCAGTCAGTAGGACGTTTTTTAGCTTCACCTGCCCGTGCGTTATGTGATCTCCCTGCGTATGCAACATCATCCATGGATGGCTGGGCAGTTAGAGGTAGCGGACCGTGGAAAATTGTTGGCGAAATTGCTACTGGAAAAGCCCCATCACAATCTCTAGCAGATTCAGAATGTATGAAGATTTCAACTGGTGGAGTTATTCCAACTGGAGCAACATCAGTGATGCCTTGGGAAAACGCCACAGAAACAGAGGCAAAAATCCAGGGGAGAACTAAAGAAGGCGAAAATATCCGCCCCGCTGGAGTAGAGAGCAAGATGGGCGATCTCCTCATTGATAGTGGACTACGCCTGAATCCGCCGATGGTTGGTCTTCTTGCGGCAACAGGCCACGACCTAATTTTAGTAACTCGCAAACCACGTATTGCAATCTTCTTTTTGGGTGATGAACTTTTACATGAAGGCGTACCTAATGATGGCTCGATTCGCGATGCACTTGGCCCACAACTACCAGCACTACTCGAGTCTTACGGTGCCGAAGTTACTCAAGCACAATTTATAAAAGATGATTTGGGAACGTTAACCCACTCTATTGAAAAGTCTTTAGATGACGTGGACATGATCATTACAACAGGTGGGACCGCCGATGGTCCAAAAGACTTTGTGAGACCTGTGATCCAACACATCAAGGGTCAATACATTATTGATTGTGTTCGAGTCAGGCCTGGGTATCACATCATCGTAGCTAAGGTTTCTCGTGGAGATCGAGAGATTCCATTTGTCGCTCTTCCTGGAAATCCTCAATCTGCACTTGCTGCGCTTACTTCTTTTGGTCGCCCAATCATTCATTCATTTTTAGGTGCGCCACATACTGATCTCATGACCCTTGAATTGAAAGAAACATTCCAGACACAACCAGAATTTTCCCGACTTGTTCCAGGAAATATAGACCGCAGAGTGTTCACCCCAACAGGATATTTAGGATCTGCAATGTTGCGAGGTGTGGCTCACGCTTCAGGATTTGCTTTAGTTGCACCTGGAGGCACAACCGCTCGGTGGTTACCTTTACCTCGATTTTAAATATTAATGAATAATCGGAGCTGGTTCATTCTCGCTAGCTAAACTATCTTTATGAATAGGCGAGCGCATTTGAGTCAGAGGATTATTTGTTCCTCCGATAAGGTCAGAAATAATCTCAGCGGCAATTGACACGGCGGTTTCTTCAGGCGTGCGGGCTCCTAAATCAAGACCAATAGGAGATCTGAGCCTTGCGATCTCACTCTCTGTCATTCCAATTTCTTTTAGACGTAGAAGCCTGTCTTCATGAGTGCGACGGCTTCCCATGGCACCGATATAACCAGCCTTGGTACGTAGGGCAATTTCAAGTACGGGTACATCAAATTTTGGGTCATGAGTGAGAACACATATGACTGTTCGCTCATCTATATCAATAGTCGGAAGGAATCGATGGGGCCATTCGACAATTACCTCATCAGCCTCCGGAAATCGGCGCTTTGTTGCAAATAGTGCACGGGCATCACAGACGGTCACGTGATAGCCCAAGAATTTTCCGATCCGAGCAACAGCAGCTGCAAAGTCGATGGCGCCAAAGACGATCATGCGAGGGGCTGGAGCAAATGACTCAACGAAGATTGAGAGATCATCCATACGTCGCTCTCCATTGACACCAAGTTTTATGGTCTTTGTCTTGCCTTGGTCAAGAAGGGCTCGAGCATCAGCAGTAGCTGCATGGTCAAGGCCAGCATTGCCCAGGGTCCCATCGACATCTGATTTGGTGAAGACAATTCGGCTTCCTATCTTGCCAGCGCCATTGACCAGGGTTGCAATTCCTACATGTTTTTCATCTTGAACGCTTCTGGCAATATCAGCAAAATTAGGAAAAGTTTGAGGGGAGACCACCTGGATAAAAAGTTCGATCGTGCCACCACATGTGAGTCCCACAGCGAAAGCGTTGTCATCACTGACTCCGTAGGTAACAGATTGAGATTGACCTGTCCGTAGAACTTCAAGAGCTGCTTCATGAATGGCACCTTCGACACAACCCCCAGAGACACTTCCAATGACTTCGCCGTGGGATAAGACCGCCATGGATGCTCCAACTGGACGTGGAGCTGAACTCCAAGTTCGTGTGACTGTTGCCAGCGCAAATGGAAGGCCAGAATTAAAACTTGGTAGGACTTCATCAATGATTTCGCGCATATCGTAGAGTGTACCAATGGTTGCAGGCTTGATCTTGGCTGCGGGGTCAGGCTCACGCATGGGTCAACCGAAAGCTCAGATTGAATACAAAGGAGAGCGACTGGTAGATCGCGCAGTAAGAATTTTTAAAGAAGCAGGAGTAGCAAAGATATATGTAGTCCTGGGTGCTTGGGTTGGCGAGGTAAATGGCGCTCAAGTTTTGGTCAATGAGAATTGGCAAGAAGGTATGGGAAGTTCCCTGCGCCTTGGGTTAAGTACGGCGATGAAAGATGCAAGCATCTCGGCCATTCTCGTCTCACTCGTAGACCTACCTGGCATCACCCCTTCAGCTATAAAGGCGGTTATGGAAAGTGAGCATGATTTACTCGTTGCAACTTTTGATGGCGCAAAAGGTCATCCCGTTAAATTTTCTCGATCTCATTGGCAAGGCATAATCGATAGCGCACAAGGTGACGTCGGAGCGCGAAATTATTTGGCCACTCGAGACGATGTCTCTTACCTTCCTCTGGAGACTCTGGCAAGGGGCTCCGATTTGGACACCCCCGAGGATCTTGCCCGCTCAGATATCTGACTTTTAATTCACGAAAGTCTTATTTGCCTCTTGCTGGAGCCAGCAGGGGGTGTTACTTTTCGATTGCTTGCACCCGCAGCCCACCGTCGAAGAGGGATACCTAATGGCAGTTGAATCATCAGGACATGAACGTGGTAATCCACGTTTCTTCGCATTAATAGAAAATTCTCCAAAGACCGGCAAGAGCCCAACAATTTGGGCATGGCCGCAAATTACCGAATTTATGAAGATTGCAAGCCAACCGGTGCAAGGCCCATGGCCTGCACACCAAGAATCACGTCCGGATCCAGATGCAGATTCATTGCCAACAGCAGTGGCTGATAAGCGAAAGAAGTAACTAACTATGTATCCATCACGTTTTAAATATGAAGCGCCTAAAACTCTTGAAGAAGCGATTGCTCTTCTTGATGCTGGAAAAGGTGACGCAAAAGTTTTAGCTGGCGGACAAAGTTTGGTACCAATGCTCAAACTACGTTTTGCATTCCCTGATCAAATTGTTGATATCAACAATATTCCTGATTTGGATTACCATCGCTTTGATGCAGATGGAACGCTACGTATTGGGGCGCTCTGCCGCCACGAAGATCTAGAACATTCACAGACGATTGCGTTGGGTCAACCAACTATTGCAGCTGCAGCTCCACTCGTTGCCGATCCAATCGTTAGAACTCGTGGAACTTTTGTTGGTTCAGTTTGTCACGCAGACCCTCAAGGTGACTGGGCGGCGGCGATGATTGCACTTGGTGGTCACATGATCGTGCAGGGACCAAAAGGCAAGCGCACGATAGATATGAAAGATTTCGTACTTGGCCCGTACACCAATGCAATGAATTACAACGAGATTGCTATCGAAGCGGTAATACCTGCTCCTAAGGGCGTTGCTCGCGGTGGTTATCTCAAGCTAGAGCGTCGCGTTGGTGACTTCGCTACCGCCTCCGTTGCGGTATCCCTCGATATGGATGGCGGCAAAGTACTGCGTGCGGGAATTGCACTCGCCGGAGTAGGCGGAAAGACAATTGATGCAAATGCAGAGGCTGCATTCTTGGTAGGTAAGGAACTTAGCCCCTCAAATATCGTCAAGGTTGCAGAGCTCGTCGCTGCAAAAGCTGAACCTCGTACCGACCACCGAGGTTCTTCTGAATACAAGCGTCAAATCGTACGTACCTTTGTTACTCGTATCCTGACCGCCCAATCTGCACAGAAAGTAGCCTGACATGTCATCATCTCTATTTGAAGAAGTACAGACTCCGCCCAGTGGTGATATTTCAGTTCGCCGTGTAACGATCAATGTAAATGGCGAGCCACGTACTGCAGATATCGAGCCACGTTTGCTCTTGGCTGATCTCTTGCGTCAAGGTTTAGCATTAACTGGAACTCACAAAGGTTGCGATACCACTAACTGCGGTGCCTGCACCGTCTTGTTTGATGGTCGTCCAGTGAAGAGTTGCACGATGCTGGCAGCTCAAGCAGATGGCCATAATGTTCAAACAGTTGAAGGACTAGGAACAGCTAGCGAACTAGATCCAGTCCAAGAAGGTTTCAAACAAGAGCATGGACTGCAATGTGGGTTTTGCACTCCAGGAATGATGATGTCTGCGAAGGCGCTTCTTGAGCGCAATCCAAATCCAACAGAAGATGAAATTCGTTGGGCACTTTCTGGAAACTTGTGCCGTTGTACCGGATATCAAAATATCGTCAAGGCAGTCCTTTGGGCGGCCGAAAAAATGCGATCAAACTAAGGCGGGGGATCAGATATGTCATTAGATGAGATCAAGATAGGTGGAATGGGTGCAAGCCGCCGCCGAGTAGAAGACAACCGCTTCATCCGTGGAAAAGGTAACTATGTCGATGACATCGTTCTTCCAGGAATGTTGCATATGGAGATTTTGCGTAGTCCAGTTGCCCACGCTCGCATTAAGTCGATCGATACAAGCGCCGCATGGGATATGCCAGGAGTTCGCTTAGTTCTGACTGGCGAAATGATGGCAGCACGTAACCTTGCATGGATGCCTACTCTTTCCTATGACACAGCCGCTGTGCTTGCCACAGACAAGGTTCGTTTCCAAGGTCAAGAAGTCTGCGCAGTTATTGCCGATGATCCGTATATCGCCAAAGATGCATGTGCGAAGATCGTTGTCGATTACGAAATTTTGCCCGTTATTGTAAATCCAGTTCAGGCGGCTGCAGCAGATGCAGTCCAAATCCGTGACGACAAAGAAGGCCAAGTCGGAAACAAGGTATTTGACTGGGAGATTGGCGATAAGGCAAAGACCGATAAGGCTTTCCAAGATGCTGATGTGGTTTCAAAGCTTGAACTGCATTATCCACGCACCCACCCATCACCAATTGAGTGTTGTGGATCTATCGCAGATTTCGATCGTGCGACAAGCAAGTTAACGGTTTATATGACCTCACAGGCACCACATATTGTGCGTGCTGCTGTTGCCCTAGTAGCTGAACTTCCAGAACAGAATATCCGTATCGTTTCACCCGATATTGGTGGAGGATTTGGTAACAAAGTTCCTGTTTATCCTGGTTATGTCATTTCGATCCTTGCCTCTATCTTGACTGAACGTCCTGTGAAGTGGATTGAAGATAAGACAGGCAACTTGATCTCAACTGGATTTGGTCGCGACGTCTACCTCAAGGGTGAGATGGCGCTTCGCAAGGATGGAAAAATCCTTGCTTTCCGTATGAACACCATTTCAGATCACGGCGCATTCTTCGCAGATGCACAGCCAAGTAAGTTCAAGATTGGTCTGATGCACTCCACCTTTGCTGCATACGACATTCCTAATGCACACCTGTTTGCCACTGGCTATTACACGAATAAGGCCCCAGGCGGCGTTGCTTACCGGTGCTCATTCCGTGTGACCGAAGCGATGTTCTTCCAAGAACGCATGATGCAGGCTGCCGCTGATGACCTAGGAATGGATCAAGCAGAATTCCGCCGGGTTAACTTCGTTAAAGATGATGATTTCCCACATCGCACTGCCTTCGGTTTCTTGACTGACTCAGGTCAGTACGGAAAGTGCCTAGACATCGCACTCGAAGCGATCAACTATAAGAACTTCGAAGCAGAGAAAGCGGAGGCTGCAAAGCGTGGTCGATTGCTTGGTATCGGTATTTCAACAATGACCGAACCTTTGGGCGCTGGTAACTCACGTGAGTACGACATCTTGGGTATCAAGATGTTTGATTCGGCTGAACTTCGGGTTCACATGACTGGTAAAGCAATTTTGCGTACTGGTGCAAAATCCCAAGGCCAAGGCCATGAGACAACATGGGCACAGATAGTTGCTCATGAACTAGGTATTCCTGCCGAGGACATAGTTGTTGAAGAGGGCGATACTGATACCGCACCATTTGGTATGGGTACATATGCATCTCGAAGCACACCAGTTGCTGGAGCTGCAGTTGCAATGGTTGCACGCAAGATCCGTGCAAAGGCTCGAAAGATTGCAGCTCACCTACTTGAAGTTTCGGAAGAAGATATCGAGTGGGAGCTCGGTCGTTTCTATGTCCGCAGTAATAAAGATCGCGGTGTGACAATCCAAGAATGCGCAATGGCTGCTTACAGCAATATGCCAGATGGAATGGAACCAGGTCTGGAAAATACTGCTTATTACGATCCACCAAACCTTACATGGCCGTTTGCGTGTTACATCTGTAAAGTTGAGATCGATCCTGAGACTGGTGTTTGGGATGTTCTTCAATTCGTTGCAGTTGATGACTGCGGTGTTCGCATTAACCCAATGATTGTTGAAGGACAAATCATGGGTGGGCTTACTGAGGCTTATGCAATGGCAAACATGCAGTACCAAACTTACGATGAAGAAGGTAACTGCATCGGTGCAAACTACATGGACTTCTTGCTACCAACTGCTTGGGAAACACCAGGCTGGGAGTTATACGAAGTAGTTACGCCATGCCCACACCATCCAATTGGTGCCAAGGGTGTTGGTGAGTGTGCAACCGTTGCTGGTCCAGCAGCATTCGTAAATGCTGTTGTTAACGCGCTAAAGGACAAGGGGGTTCGTAATATCGATATGCCTCTCATGCCAAATCGTGTCTATGAGGCTCTTACAACTGGTAAAGATGTTGGCGGAATGCCACCAGTACGAAGCGGTGACTAACTGACATGATGAATCGGGCCGTTGAAGGTATTGGCGTTATGGAACGAGCAGTAGAGCTGAAACAAAAGGGTGAATCTTTTGTCATGGCGACTGTCGTTTGGCGCCAAGGTCCTTCATCAGGCCAGAGTGGCTCTCGCGCCATAATTACTGCTGATGGGACTTTGTATGGCTGGATCGGCGGTGCTTGTGCTGAACCGGTAATCATTCGTGAAGCGAGGAAAGTTTTAGAAGAAGGCAAGGCTAAATTAATTTGGCTTGGCCAAGAATCTGAACTTGCAGCTCTTCATGTTCCAGAGGGCGTTTACACCGTTCCTATGAATTGTCAGAGTGAAGGCGCGCTACAAATTTATGTAGAGCCGATGCAATCGGCTCCGCGTGTTGTAATTGTTGGACGCTCACCAATGGCAGTGACCCTTCAGTCACTTCTTTCGGCATTAGATTGGAACTGCGATCTGATTGATCTTGCTGAATTCAAGCCGGAGATGGTCACCTCGAAGAGTATTGTGGTCGTTGCTACTCAAGGACATGGTGATGAAGAGGCAGCAGAAATTGCTATATCTAAGAGCCCTGCATATCTAGGCATCGTCGCATCACGTAAGCGTGGTCAAGCAGTACTTGGATATCTCAAAGATCGTAAATTTGCAGATACTCAAATTGATCAGATCAGAATCCCTGCTGGATTGGATTTGGGACACACAACTCACCGCGAGATGGCAGTCTCCATCTTGGCTGAGCTCGTACAGCTCCGTGCAGCTGGCGTCTTTGTAGATTCTGGTTCATTCGTTAGCGCAGTGCCCTCGGTCGCTGAGGTTATTGATTTGGTCTGCGGTATGACTGTTACTGCAGAAGCTTCAAACCGACCATTTACATATGAAGGTGTTACATATTATTTTTGCGCACCAGGCTGTCGTACAAGTTTTGAAAAGGATCCAAGTAGTTTTCTCAAAGAATCTGTTAACTAGGAGGCAAAATGCTCATCTCACAAGCAATCGAAGTGGATCAACCGATCGATGCAGTCTGGAAATTCTTCGACAACGTTCCTCAAGTGGCGGCATGTATTCCTGGTGCCGACCTTACAAACGAGGTAGGAAAGGATCACTACGAAGGTAATGTCATCATCTCTGCTGGTCCTGTTAAGTTGGAATTTGCAGGAGCAGCAAAAGTCGTGAATCGCGATAATGCTAAGAAAGTTATTAACATCGATGCATCAGGTGCTGACCGAAAGGGTCGCGGTGAAGCGCAGGCAAAACTCACAGCAGCGCTCAGCACGATCCCAACTGGTACTCGGGTGAATATCTCACTTGATCTAGTAATTTCAGGTGCAGCAGCGCAATTTGGTCGCGGACTAGTTGCAGATGTAACTGCAGTCTTGGTTAATCAAACTGCGAACAGTATGAAGGCTCGCATGAAGGCGATCTCTCTGGGATTAGATCCAAATTCTGTAGGTGGCCCAAAAGCTGCTAGCGGAATCCAGATCGGACTGAATGTTGCAAAGAACCAGATCGGACGGGTATACAGCCGTTTGCTAATGCCTTACAAGCCAGTTGCACGTCGATAACAAGTAGAGGAAGAGAGAGGAAATAAAAGATGAGCTTATGGGCAATCGGAAACTTAGTTCTCTTAGTAGTCATTGTTCCGGTCCTTCTCGCGCTGCTTAGCGCAGTTCTTGGACCGCTTGAACGCATTCGAGGCGCCGCTGACGATGCTTTGGCTGGGGGAGTTGCACTTATTGGTGAACTCGACACTACGCCAGAATTACTAGCAGTAACGGGCAAGGTCATTGCTGATGTAGCAAATGGCGCTGTTCGTTATGCCGGTCCAGTTTCGAAGTTACTCGGATAAGGGGTCAAGATGCCAACAGATGCAGTTATTACATTAATTCTTGCCACGCTCATCATTGCAGCAGCAGCACTCGGTTTGATCCGAGTAATCATGCACTTACGTGCAGTGACAGCAACTTTGACGGCACTCGAGGGTGGCGTTGAAGTTATCGTTGCTAAAACATCCACAGTTGGAGCTTCGGTTGCATCTGTGAATGCAAGCTTGAAGCCTGTTCGCGATTTCGCGGAATCAATCTAGGGAGGGCGATATGGCATTTGGAATACATACCGGATGGCTCATCGGTTACGTCATTGGACTTGTGGTAGTCATTGTTGTTGTGGCCCTAGTAGTTCCAATCTTGATTCTCGCTGCCGATATTGGCCGGCAGGCAAAGAGAATTAATACCGGCCTAGAAGGTGCTGAGCGCAATACCTCAAACCTAAAAGGCCTGAATACGACAATTGAATATGCAACATCAGTTATTAATGGCCTTAATCGGGGCCGCAAGAAATTGGGAGGTTGAAAAACATGTCATCACAAGTTCACACACTCTGGTTATGGGCAAACATTCTTGGGGTAGTGGTTGTTGTGGTAGTTGCAGCACTTCTTACCATCCTGGTTGTTCTTGTTCGTATAATCGATAAGAGAGTCGCAGAGATTAGAAAGACGCTCACTGCTGCAAAAGCAAATACTGCTGATACACATCTCATTGATGTCACAGCTGGTGGTGTTGATGCAGTTCTTGCAGAAGGTTTAGAGCATCACTTGTTCCTCGGCCGCGTTCTAGAGAAGGTGCGTTCATGAAGGGTTTACAAATTTGGAGCGTCATCGACATTATTGCGCTGATCGCTGGACTTGCTATCTACCTATTCATCGTTGGTCGCCAACTCAAGGCGGTTGCTGACAAGTTAGAGGAAGCCGCAGATTTGGTCTGGGGAATTAAGGCCGATGCTGACATCATCGAACCAGGGCTTAAGCGCATCAACGTAACCGGCAATATTGTTGCTGGTGCGCTCCCACTTCTCTACCAGATGGCTGAAGCGATCGTTGTGGGCGCAACGTATGTTCCTGAAAAGGACCCTGAGGATCGCCCACCAAACTTCCCTGCAATGAGAACTCGTCGCTCTCGTCTATTCGAAGGCGTTGGCGTAAAGATTAATTAATATCGCGATTATTTGGATCGCGTGATGTTTGCAATGGGTCGGTGAATGCATTTGAGTATTCACCGATCCATTCGTCATTCCAGACTTGCTCGTAATCTTCATCATTACAACTTGGTTTATAGACGGCCAACAACTCTCCCACAACTTGTTCACGGTGTTTAGCAGAACCACCTAAAATCTCATACCAAGCGATATACACATTAAATTTATTACCAGCACGGGCAACCCAAGATGCGGCGCGAGGGTGCTTGAACGGGAAACCCTCGGTCGTTAAATCAGCGCTATGGCTAACATAAATTGTTGAAAATTCTTGTGGTTTATTCTCAGGATCATTGAGACACATTACGGTGTAAACAGCTGCGACTTTCTGTGGAGTCCAACCTGCGAGGGCGCGAGGCCCTTCAAATGGATATCCAGCTAGGGAACCTAAGCGAATCACTGGTCGAACGCATCTTCCCAGTCTTCATCTTCACTCATAGTTTCGGCTTTTAATACTGGCCAGGCCGGAAGCCCTGCAGTAGCAACTGCTTTAGCAAAGATCTCTAGCGCCATTTCAACTGCAAAGTCTGTATTTTCAGCCTCCACTAATATTTGCGCGCCATATGAAAAAGTACCTGCGCCAGAAGCGATACCACTATAAATAGCGACAGCGTCAGCCAATGCAACGACCTCTTCAAGTTTTACCTCGCGGTCGCCTTCGCAATAGAGTGAAATGCTGTATTTCATATTCGCCTTGTCTCGTGAGTAGTTCTTTTACCTGATCGCTGCCAGCGTTCGACTAAATTCTTCCAGACTTTTGAGATTATGTCCTGACACAATTTGATCAATGAAGGGGTTAGCGATCATCATGCCCATCGTGTTGGGGACATAATCTAAAATATCGCCCTTATGAGGATTCATCCAGACAATGCGATGAGCAATTCGAGCGAGATCTTCCATGGCCTTAGCCAATACGGCAGGGTCTCCGCGGTCGAGTCCATCTGAGCAGATAACAATGATCGAGCCTCGTCCGACACGGGTCCGGCCCCAATTTTTTATAAAGATCTTGAGGCAATCTCCAATTCGGGTTCCCCCATCCCAATCCAAGACAGATGCTCCAGCTTCTTCCATAGCTGCATCAGGGGTCCGTTTGCTTAATATTTTAGTAATTCGCGTTAGCCGGGTTCCGAAGCAGAAGACTTCAACCTTCTGATTTGCACGACGAGCCGAGTAAGCCATTTGTAAAAGGTTTCTTGAGTAATCAGCCATAGATCCTGAAACATCTAAGATAAAAATGATCGTACGTAGTTTTTCTTTACGCTTGCTAAAAAAAATCTGATTAGGTTCACCCTGAGTGCGCATCGTTTCGCGAACCATCTTGCGCATATTTATTATCTTGCCACGCGGGACCGTTTGCAGGCGCCGTGTGCGGCGAATAGGAGGGGAGATTTTTAAGGTAGAAATCATTTTGCGCAGTGATGCCAACTCTTGAGGTGTGCACTCAGAAAAAGCCTTGCTACGCCAAATATCGTTGGTCGCAGCCATAAATCCCATTTTAGATTCTTCTTCACCATTACCCGGCTCACCCTGTTCCACATTAGGGACTTCAAGAGTTGCCGTAGTACTTACTGAAGCTCGAATTTTTTTCTTCCGCTGATCTTGCTCATCATCACTTACATCTAAGAAAAAATCTTGAAATTTCTTGTTATATATAGGGATATTTTCTCTACGCCGAACTAGGGTAGTTCTGCCACTCCAATAGATATCCATAACATCTGCTGGATTGAGTTCAGCCGTGGCTTTGCAAAAGGAGATGACATCATCTGAACCAATAACTAGATTTGCACTTCGTAGTTCATGAGCAAATTCGACGAATAATTCATCAAATCCGTCGCTGTTAGACACCTTAAACGATCTCCGATATGTTGCTATTTACGTAATCAAGATCCTCACGGCCCTTGATAACCGCGCCCAAAGTCTGCTCTGCATTCTCTTCAGTTAAATCCTTGGCACCGATTGTGTCGAGAGATTGCACCCAGTCGATCGTTTCAGCCACACCAGGTGATTTCTCCAAATCCATTTCTCGCAATTTGTTAACAGCCGCGACAACTTTCGCAGCTAGGGTTTCTCCAATTCCTGGAACACGTGATTGGACAATCTCAATTTCTTGAGCTGCACTCGGAAAGCCGATCCAGTTATAAAGACATCGACGCTTCAGGGCATCATGCAATTCTCTAGTTCTATTTGAGGTGAGAATAACGATAGGGCGAGATGGTGCAGTGATAGTTCCGATCTCAGGGACTGTAATCTGAAAATCTGAGAGGATTTCTAGTAGGAAAGCTTCAAACTCATCGTCAGCGCGATCCACTTCATCTATGAGCAGTACACATTGGTCACCGGCTCGAATTGCTTGCAAAAGGGGGCGTTCGATTAAAAACTTTTGGCCAAAGAGATCATCCACTGATTTATCTGATAACTGTTCGCTAGACATTGATCTAATCTGCAACATCTGTCGGGCGTAGTCCCATTCATAGAGGGCCTGATTGGTATCGATACCTTCATAGCACTGTAGGCGGATGAGTTTCCTGCCAAGAAGTTTTGCAACAGTTTTTGCAAGCTCAGTCTTTCCGACGCCAACTTCTCCTTCAAGCAAGATTGGGCGTCCCAATTTCATTGCGATAAATAAGGATGTTGTTAAACCACGATCAGAGATATATCCAAGAGTTCGAAGCTCTGAGGTAAGTTTCTCGACCGTTAAATTTTCTAGAGTTGAGTTGTCGCTCACGTGTTAGTTCTGGCTGGGACCGAAAACAATATCTTTAATTGAACCACCGCTATTCAACTTGCCTTCGCGCTCTAACTTATCGCGCCAAGAAGTCTTAAGATCGGTTCCTTCGCCACCAAAGCCATCAAAGGTAACTTCTTTCATGTTGCGGCAGATTTTATTGGGGTTGCACTCTTCATCTAGTTCATCTACAGGGTTACCCTGTGCTTCCCAGACGGAACGAAGCGTTAAACGCGCTTGATCGCTTTCAACTGACATGGTGACCTCCGGTCAGGCTTGCATATAGCTTTTTAGGTGATTTAAAGCATAGCAGTGGGGTGCTTTCCTGCCACATTAGATTCGCGGGTGATCGATACAGATCCACCTGTAATTCGCAGGCATTTGTTATCAGATCGGCTTGTGTCCGAGCGCCTTATGCCCGAGAATTGACCTTCTTGAGAGCTCAAGATGATTCAGGCCATCAACGGTAAGGGGTAGCCTGCCGTGAGTAAACGACGTACCTCAAATGTGGCCCCTATAGCCCTAGGTGTGGCCCTTGTGGCAGGCATAACACTTACTTCAAGTAGCAACGCAGCCACACCAAAGCTTCATGGCACTGTGACTATCTATGCTGCAAGTAGTTTGACCAATACATATATTAATCTTGCTAACACGTTCAAAAAGACAAATCCAGGTGTCAAGATCATTTTTTCATTTGGCTCATCATCCACACTTGCTACCCAAATAAATTCAGGCGCTCCAGCAGATATCTTTGTATCAGCTGATAGCGCAAATATGGCCAAAGTCGATGTAGAGTTTTCAAAGCCAGTGAACTATGTTTTAAATAAAGTTGTTATAGCTGTGCCAACTCAATCTCCAATTCACTCTGAAGAAGAATTTGCCTCCAAAACTATCGGCAACCTTAAATGGGTGCAGTGTGTACATACCGCACCATGTGGAACTGCTGCAGATGCTGTAATTGCAAGTGACGGGCTTATTTTTACTCATCCTGTTTCACTTGAAAGTTCAGACGCTAGTGCGCTCGCTAAACTGCTTGCCGGATCAGTCGATGCGGCTATTATTTACAAGACAGATGTGACTGCAAATGCAACCCAGCTTCGTGCAGTTGATTTTGCAGACACAGCAGCAGCTTCGTCTCAGTACCAAATTGCATTAAAGGACGGTGCAAGCAAAAAGCCGGCGGCCCAAGCAGTCTTTGCCTACTTCAACGGGGTAAGAGTGCGAACATATTTGGTTGCCCATGGCTTTATTGCAAGCGGCAAGTAGGAGAAGGTTTTAAAACCAACATCTAGGTAGGATTTGATCATGAGTCGGCTCCTTTTTGGTACAAGGAAATCCCGAAAGGTGGATCCACTTTCGGCCCTTCTTGCCTGGCTCGCAATAATTTTCATAGCTGCCCCCTGCATAGCTCTTATTGTAAAAGTTCCGTGGAGCACTTTTTTTTCAAGTATTTCGCAAAATGGATCAATGACAGCCGTCAAAATAACACTGTGGACTTCGTTGATTGCTGCTTTGCTTTGCTTATTATTTGGAGTTCCGCTTGGGTGGTGGCTGAGTCGGAGTAATCAAAAATTAACAAATTACATTAGGCCGTTGGTGTTGGCACCCATTGCTTTACCTCCAACTGTTGCTGGACTTGCCTTACTTGCATTGCTTGATCGCCACGGCTTAATTGGGCAGTGGGTTTATAAGAGCTTTCACTGGCAACTACCGTTCACTGTTTATGCGGTTATTTTTGCTGGAGTTTTTGTAGGACTTCCATTTATTGTTTTAATTACTGAATCAAATTTTAGGCAGCTACCTCGTGATATCGAAGATGCTGCTGTAATCGATCGTGCAAGTAATTCTCAGATTTTGCGATTGATAGCAATTCCACAGGCACGGAGTGGAATTATTACTGGCACAGTCTTGGCATGGGCCCGAGTCTTGGGAGAATTTGGTGCCACTATGATGTTTGCAGGATCACTACCTGGAACAACCCAAACATGGACAATGCAGATATATCAGGAGTTAGATATTAATCCAGGGGCTGCATACGCCCTAAGTGTTCTTATGGTCGCAATTGCCATGGCAATCATCATTACCCTGCGAAAACCTCTTCGAGAGGCTTTTCGTTCATAAACCTGATGTTGGTAGTATTCTCAGATGAGCGATGCACTAACACACATTAATGAAAAGGGCGAAGCCCACATGGTTGATGTATCCGATCGTGACATCACAACGAGAACTGCATATGCATCAGGTAAGGTGCTACTTCAAGCAGAGGTTCTTAAATTAATTGCTGATGGAACTACACCTAAAGGCGATGTTCTTGCCACGGCTCGCATTGCAGGCATTATGGGTGCGAAGAAAACTTCAGAATTAATTCCGTTGTGTCACCCACTTGCAATCTCAAAAATTACTATTGATTTAAGAGTCGTGAGTGATGGCGTTGAAATAAAATCATTTGTGAAAATTGCCGATAAGACCGGCGTTGAAATGGAAGCACTTACCGCGGTATCTGTAGCTGCGCTTACGATTATTGATATGGTGAAAGCACTTGACCCGCATGCAAGTATTACTGACATTCGTGTTGATGAAAAAGATGGTGGCAGAAACGGATCGTGGAAGCGCTAATGAAACGTGCGCTAGTCATTACCGCTAGTAATCGTGCTTTCGCAGGAGTTTATGAAGATAAGTCAGGAAAAATACTAGTTGAAGGCTTAGAAAAGATGGGTTATCAGATCACAGAGGCGATCATTGTGCCTGATGATATTGATCAAATTGCTAGTGCTATTAAAAACGGAATAGATAGGAACATAGATTTAATTGTGACAACAGGTGGGACTGGAGTTTCGCCTATGGACATAACTCCAGAGGCAACCGCCCCGCTTGTAGAAAAAATTCTCCCTGGTTTCTCAGAAGCAGTGCGTGCTTACGCACGAGACAAAGTTCCGACAACTGATCTTTCCCGAGCAATTGCAGGTGTGACAGATAAGAGCTTCATTGTAAATTTGCCAGGTTCACCAGGCGGAGTAAAAGATGGACTAGTTATTCTCGAACGCCTTGCAAGCCACATCCATGAACAAGTTGCCGGACATGATCACAGCGCTAGTAACTGAAAGTAAAATTGATATTGACACTCTTACTGCTTCAGTAAAGAGTGAAAAGGCCGGCGCGGTTGCAACCTTTTCTGGTGATGTTCGAAACCACGATGAGAATCGTGATGTCCTATCACTGACCTATGAGATCCATCCGAGCGCACAAACCGTCATAGAAGAGATCGCCAATCGCATTGCAAATAAACATGAAATTATAAATGCCGCTGTGGTCCATAGGTATGGACAGATACCGCTAGGTGAGAGTGCATTTGTGGTGGTAGTGTCCTCTGCACATAGAGGCCCTGCCTTTGATGCTTGCCAAGAAATTGTCGATGTTGTTAAGACTGAGTTACCTATCTGGAAATTCCAGGTCTTTGCTGACGGTACAAACGAATGGGTAAATAGCGCATGAGTTCTTTGGTTGATACATATGGGCGCGTTCATCGCGATCTACGTGTCTCTTTAACTGATCGCTGCTCTTTGCGCTGCACATATTGCATGCCCCATGACTTTGCAGCATGGCTTCCAAACGAAAGCCTGCTCACAACAGATGAATTGATTTCTATTATTGAAGCAGCGGTGACTCAAGGAATTGATGAGATCAGACTGACTGGCGGTGAACCACTTCTACGCCCAGATATTGTCGAGATTGTAAGACGCATTAATGAGATCCAAAATCCACCTAAGCTTTCGATGACAACAAATGGTTTAGCTTTGGCAAAACTTGCGCAACCTCTAGTTGATGCAGGGCTTGAACGGATCAATATTTCTCTTGATACTTTGAGTAAAGAGCGATTTAAGCAATTAACATTCCGCGATCGAATTGAAGATGTCTTTGCAGGAATTGCTGCTGCTAAGAAGGCTGGTTTAACACCAGTAAAAATTAACTCAGTACTAATGCGTAATGTAAATGAGGATGAGGCACCAAAGCTTTTGGCATGGGCCCTATCAGAAGGTTTGAGTCTTCGCTTTATTGAGCAGATGCCTCTTGATGCTGGAGGAACTTGGAGCCGTGAAGATCTAATAACTGCTGATGAGATTTATGCTCAACTTCAGAATGAATACACACTTTCCCCAGTTGACGACCGCGGATCATCACCTGCCGAAGAGTTTTATGTCAATGGCACACAAGCAATTGTTGGCATTATTGGAAGTGTCACTCGTCCCTTTTGCGGTGCATGTGACCGGGTTCGCTTGACTTCTGACGGGCAGATCCGCAACTGCTTATTTTCAATGGGGGAGACGGATCTACGCTCTATCGTAAGAAATGGTGATCTATCTCAAGAACAGAAGCGAGAAAGATTAGTTGCTGCCTTTCATGCAAGTGTTAAAGCAAAACTTCCAGGTCACGGTATTAATGAGCCAAATTTCATTCAGCCACTCAGGCCTATGTCTGCAATTGGTGGATAACTTTTAACCACCAGCAAAGCGTGGCAACACATCAATCTGATCGAAGTTTTTGAGGCTGGTCTCAACGCCCCTGCAAGCAACTCCATTCTTAAGATATGAACAGCCAGGTAACACAGGGGCAAGAGATGGATACTTTTTTCCTAAATGAGAGATCAACTCCCCAAGATTTGCAGCATCAACTACGTCAGTTGACGTGCCTGCAGCCGCACGCGCTGCTGCATAGAATGAAATCTTTACCATTATAGAAGGATAGTCCACCTTCTAATGTTGGCCAAAGAGGGTTAAAGCGCCCTTTTATGCTTTGCATATGAGCATGGGTACGGGTAGGGATCTCTCCACCAACATATCGGAAACATTCGAGGTTCATAGTTGCTCAGATAGTAGAAACTTCGCAGGCTTCGAAAAGAAGCCTGACGAAGAACTTAAAATCTCCCAAGTATGAGTTCGACTCTTACTCGGGGCCCCAATGAAGAATTACTTCTTTTGTGTAATGGGATAGAGAACAGCAGCTATAGCATCTTGCGGATCATCTCCATTTGGAAAATCACTGAGCTTGACGATTACTGTTTTAGTTGCAGGGTTAGTAAATATTTGCTGCCCGTGTAAACCCATCGCCATATCAATTCCAGGAAATGGGTGCCAGAGCTGGGCGCCATAACCCCAGCCATGATCTAGCGTTACTACAGGGGTTGAAAGGCGCTTCATCCAATGTGGACTAATGACTTGATGGTTTTGAGAGTTGCCATTGTTGATAAGTAGCTGACCGATGAGAGCGTAATCGCGGGCGGTGGCATTGAAGCAACAGAAAGTTTTCTCATGCCCACCCTTATGGTCAACGTTCCATGTCGCAGCATTTTGTGCCCCGATAGGTTGCCAGACATTTTTACTAAAGTAATCAGAGATGGTTCCACCGGTTACCTTTTGAATAATGAGACCCAGCATCTGGGTGTCAACGCTACGGTAATCAGGTTTTGTATCTGGCTCCTCAAGCATCTTGCGGTTGTGAGTGATAAACCAATTCATATCTGTTGTGGCATACATCTGGGCGATACCAACACCCCAGCCAGCTGGGCCGCTCGGATAGTTATCTTTCACTCCTACGCCGGCTTCCATGTCGAGCAAGCTTTGAATAGTTACTTTGTCGAAGGAGGTACCAGTTTTCCACTGAGGGAAGAATGAGACGAAGGTATCTGATTCAAGAATTTTTCCTTGCTCAATGAGCTGGCCGATAATAATTGAGGTGAGTGTTTTTGCCATGGAGTAAGATGGCAATTTAGTAGTTGCGCCCATCCCTGCTTGAGTGTTGTAGTACTCGTAGGTGATCGTTCCATCTCGAACAACAAGAAATGCATTTGTGTAACTCTTCTTTAGGAACTCGTCCCAAGACATGGACTTGCCTTGGTAGGTGACCGAATATGGCATCTGTTCGGTTCCGGTCTTCCAAACTACAGGTGTGGCAGATGGATCAACTGTGTGCCAAGGCAAAAGTGTTGGAGTCTTTGATGCTGGCGCTAATCCCAAGCGCACTGCCGAAATCAATGATGGGTAGTGGACATATTGCAAGAATCCAGAGAGCAAGATGAATATGGCGACAAGTGCGATACCGGTATTGCGAAGGATCTTCAGTGTCCGTTTCATAGGAGAAGGGTATTGCCGAAGCCCCTTGCCCGCTATATACCTGCGACATCCGCAAATCGTGTTCTAAAAATGTTGGCTTATGCGGACACTAGGTGGGGCTCCTAGCCTTCATTTCATCTTGCCTGTACCGTTTAGGTATGGAAGAAAAAAATCTTATTCAGGTATGGAACGATCAACGCGCAGCGCGCATTAAATCTCAGCTTGCGCCAACTCTTTTACTCTCAGTTGTGCTCGCTCTAACAACTACTGGTCACCTAACAAAGACAACCGATCAAACTCTCAAACTCTTCGCTATTGGTTTAGTGATTGCTGGAGGAGTTTTCTCCGTTACTGCGATGGTTGCGGCAGTCCGTGATGGCGCAGCAGTGATTGCTTCTCTGAAGGCACTTAAAGGGCTTTCACCATTAGGCAAGTCCATTAGCAAGTCTGCCGATAGTCTCTGGATGACGGGCGGACTCTTTGTAGTTTTGAGCCTTTTCAACTTTGTTGTCCTTTGGATCTATCTATTTAGATAAGACTGAATGAGAGGCCCCTGAGAGATTTCTCAGGGGCTTTCTTATTTCACAAGACCTGCTTAGATGAGCACTATGGCTCAACCTCCGGCAGATCCAAAGCGCGGTAAAGAGGTATTCGATCTTGATCGTGCTCATGTATTTCACTCGTGGTCTGCGCAAGCACAAATTGCTCCAATGCCAGTTGCGGGGGGAGAAGGAAGCTACTTTTGGGATTTTGATGGAAAAAAGTACCTTGATTTTTCAGGACAATTGGTTTTTACAAATATCGGATTTCAACATCCAAAAGTGGTGAAGGCAATCCAAGAACAAGCAGAGCTTTTGACAACCATCGCCCCACAGCATGCAAACAGCGCACGTGGTGAAGCAGCTAAAAGAATTACAGAACGTGCTGGGGGACATTTCCATAAAGTCTTCTTCACAAACGCAGGAGCTGACGCGGTTGAAAACGCAATCCGTATGGCTCGATTGCACACTAATCGGCATAAGGTGCTTTCGTTCTATCGCAGCTACCACGGCAATACGACTTCTGCGATTACAGCAACCGGTGATCCAAGGCGATGGCCTAATGAATTTGCAGCGGGTCATGTTCATTTCTTTGGTCCATATCTTTATCGCTCAGCATTCTGGGCAAAAGATGAAGAAGAAGAGTGCAAAAGAGCGCTGGAGCATCTAGAGCAAGTCATAAATTTTGAAGGACCTTCAACCATTGCGGCAATCTTGATTGAAAGTGTTGTCGGAACAGCAGGAGTACTCGTGCCACCAAAAGGCTATCTGGAAGGTGTTCGAGCGCTTTGCGATAAGCACGGCATCAAGTGGATTGCTGATGAAGTCATGTCTGGCTTTGGTCGCACTGGTAAATGGTTTGCTTACCAAAACTGGGGCGCCCAGCCTGACCTCATTGTCTTTGCAAAGGGTGTGACAAGTGGTTATGTGCCACTCGGTGGCGTGATTATTAGTGATGAAATAGCTGCGACGTTTAACGATCGAGTCTTCCCAGGCGGACTTACTTATAGTGGCCACCCACTTGCGACCGCTACTGCAGTTGCAACTCTCGATGTCATGAGCGAAGAGAAGATGCTTGAGAATGCGGCAGTAATTGGTGAGAAAGTGATTAAGCCGCTCCTGGAGGAGCTAAAGGCAAAACATAAAGTTATTGGTGAGGTTCGCGGGCTTGGTGTTTTCTGGGCAATAGATCTTGTTAAAGATCGCGCAACAAAAGAGCCATTGGCTCCATATGGCGCAAGTAGCCCGGCCATGAATGAACTTGTTGCCACATGCAAGAAACTAGGAATGGCTCCATTTAATAACTACAACCGAATTCATATCTGCCCTCCATGCAATGTGAGCGAGGCAGAAATGCGCGAAGGTTTTGCGATTTTGGACCAAGCACTTGCATCAATTGCCCATTACTACACGGGAAGTGATAAGTAATCTTCAGGTATTAAAAAAGCCCCTGACAAATATGTCAGGGGCTTTTTCTTTGAACTATTAACCGAGGGCTTCTCCCGCAGCTTCCTTCATTGCCTTGGCATGCTGTTCACCTGTTTTAAGAGGTGTTGCTCGAAGCGAAAGGGCCACAAGGATTCCGATTGCTGTAACCGGAGCGGCTGCTAAGAAGACAACGTGGAAAGCCTGCACATATGAGTGCACCACGGTTGCCTTAAGTGTTGATGTGAAACCATCTCCTGCAGCCGGATTATTGCGAAGAGCAGCAAAGGCTTGGGGAGATGCTCCTGCCATCGCAGCTGGGTTTGTCGCAGTAAGTGTCTTCACACCATCTGAAATATAGGCAGTGAGCTTGCTTGAGTAGATAGACCCGAAGATCGCGACTCCCAGAGTTCCACCGATTGAACGCCAGAAAGTATTCAGGCTTGTGCCGATACCCATATCGCGAACATCAAGTGAGTTTTGAAGAGCGATAACAAGGTTTTGCAGGCAGAATCCAAGACCTGCGCCAAGTGCAAATGCGAAGATCGCAAGGCGCCAGTATGGAGTAGTTTCATTCAAAGTCACCATCGCTAACAAGGCAGCTGTCATCAAGACCATTCCAATAACCGGGAACATCTTGTATTTGCCGTGCTTGGTAATCCATTTGCCTGTGAAGATCGACATCGAGACGATGCCGAACATCAAAGGAAGCAGCTTTAGGCCAGAGAGTGTTGCTGAATTGTGCTTCACAAGCTGGAAGTAGAGAGGCAACATAACGATTGCTCCAAACATCGCTGCGCCGACAAGGAATGCCAAGAGCGATGTAATAGAGAATGTATGGTTTTTAAATAGACGCAAAGGAAGAATTGGTTCAGCTGCCTTTGCTTGGTTCCATAGAAATACGGCAAAGAGAACTAATCCGGCGCCAATCCATGAAAGTGTCTTGACCTTGAGCCAACCGTTCTCTGGAGCATAAACAGAGATACCAAGGAGAAGTGCTGATGTTGCAACAACAAGAAGCAGCGCTCCGAAGTAATCGATCTTATGTTGGCGTACAACTTTAGGAATATGAAGCACCGCTGAAGTCACCACAAGAGCAATAATTCCAAATGGAAGGTTGATGTAGAAAATCCAACGCCAGCCAGTTAGTCCAAGAACCTTTGAATGATCTGAGAAGAATCCACCAAGAAGCGGACCAGCAACAGTTGCAAGACCCCAGACTGCGCCAAAGTATCCCTGGTAGCGACCACGTTCACGAGGTGAGACGACATCTCCGATGATCACAAATGTCAGCGACATCAATCCGCCAGCACCCAAACCTTGGAATGCGCGAGAGATGATGAGCTGATTCATTGAGTGAGCAGCACCTGCTGCAAAAGAACCAATCAAAAAGATGATGATCGCAAACTGGAAGACCTGACGACGACCATAGAGGTCGGAGATCTTTCCGTAGAGCGGAGTTGATGCTGTTGAAGTTAGAAGATAAGCGGTAACAACCCATGTGTAGTGGTTAAGTCCACCAAGATCCACGGTAATTGTTTTCAAAGCAGTCGAAACGATTGACTGATCGAGGGCGGCTAGTAGAAGCCCTGTCATCAATCCGACCATCACTGCGGTAATTTGCTTATGCGTCATTGGTTCGTGAGACGTAGCGTTTTTAGTCATGTACTTCCTATCAGTCTAAGTAATGAGTGCTGCCATATACGGCTGCTATTTGTTGAACTTTCAACAGAAATGATACCGCCTGAGCCCCCTAACTGTTGGCTAGGATGTGGGTATGAAGAGTGTGATTGCTGAAAACCTCGTCAAGACGTACAGCAAAGGCTCAGTTAGGGCCTTAGATGGCCTGAGCCTTGATGTGGAAGAGGGAACAGTGCTTGGAGTGCTTGGGCCAAATGGTTCCGGTAAAACCACCACAGTGCGCATTCTTGCAAC
>Ga0214171_1000145_pt1 | contig 26383 bp, 23 predicted proteins | sample TroBogEpilimnion_40_FD_153009 | JGI IMG/M metagenome (GOLD analysis project Ga0214171, IMG submission 153009) | Freshwater microbial communities from Trout Bog Lake, WI - 02JUL2007 epilimnion | ecosystem: Environmental > Aquatic > Freshwater > Lake > Epilimnion/Euphotic zone | place: Trout Bog... | reverse complement strand
TACTTAGGGGTGAAGCCTAAAGAGATAGGGGTGATGTTGGAAGAGAAATATTCGGTTTACTTATCACTTCTTTTTGAGCGCATATCCCGCTGGGCATTTGGGGGGTTAAATGATGTGCTAATTGAGGTCACAATCCAGCCTAAACAAAGTGAAAACTAAATCTTGTACTTGTCAGTGGTTGGGTTCATAATGAGCACAAACAGGCTCAAAACTACATATTGATGCACTTATTCTGGTGCCCCGAGTGGGGGTCGAACCCACACTTGGAGGATTTTAAGTCCTCTGCCTCTGCCATTGGGCTATCGGGGCGCACATCTTTAAGATCTTGAAGATTAAGAGCTGAGCCTACTCGACCCAATCTTCATAATAAAACTGAAGTATTTTGCGCTTTGTTGATTGCCTTTGAATTAATTTCACGCAAGATAATTTTGTACAAAAGTTACATAGTTTTGTACTATTGCATCATGACCTCGTTGAGCATCTCCGAACTCCGCGCCGATATTTCCAAAGCGGTAAAAAGCGCCAAGAAAAACCCAATTGAAATTTCCAAGCACGGCGAGCCAGTCGCAGTACTGGTCAGTCCATCGCTCTACGAGAAAATGATTGGGGCGCTCGAGGAGCTGGAAGACATCGCTGCTTTCGATGAGGCGATTAAGCGCAAAGACGAGTCGGTACTTTGGGAGAAAGCTCGTAAGGATTTGGGCTTGGCTTGAGTAAGTACGTTCTTTACATTGATCCCAAACCGCTAAAGTTGCTCAAAACTCTAAAGAAGAGTGATCAAGCTCGAATCGATGCCGCGCTGCACTTGTTGGCCGAAAATCCAATTCCGCCGAAAGCCCTCAAGCTCGCCAATCGCGATGGCTACCGAATAAGGGTCGGCGACTTTCGAATTATTTATACCTTCAGGCGTGAGGTCCTCGTAATTCGGGTTCTCACGATTGCCCAAATTCGTGAGGCTTATCTCTAAAGTTTTTGGAAATTACTTTTCAAAGCAGCAGGCATCGATTCCAGTACGGCGATCGCGTTCCAGTACCGAGTTTGCATCAGAGCGACTGAAATCTTCCCATCGGGCAATCTCAGCTCCGTGAGTTTGTTGCGAAACGGAACGTAATGACAACATTTCAATCGACATATTGATAGTTCCATGGCAATCCCCCTCGTGATCGGAAATCGTCCTACTTAGGGGAAGTAGTAAAAGGATGACAGGCGAGAGTTCTCGAGTGGGAAACTCTGAGTGAATGGCGGATTAATTAAATAAGCCCCAGCGCGGCGATTCCCGCGTCGTAACCCTTGTCCTCCTTGCTGCCAGCACCACCGATGCGAGCAATCGCTTGCGACATATCGGTGCACATCAAGACACCAAAGCCGACTGGCTTTGAACGACTCAACTGGACGTCCATCACGCCTTGCGTCACTCCTTGGCAGACATACTCAAAGTGGGGCGTCTCCCCCTTCAATACCAATCCAACTATGACCGCTGCATCGAATCCATTGTCGAGCGCCTTCTGCGCGGCGAGCGGTAGTTCGAAAGAGCCAGGAACATATGAAATTTCGTAGGCAACTGAATATTGATCCATCGCCTTCACCGCACCGGCAACCAATGCGGAGCAGATATCTGTATGCCACGAGGCAGAGATGATCGCCACCTTTGCGCCAGCCTTCGGTGAAACGGTAAATGCAGGTGCTGCTCCAGCCATTGTCTCTCTCCTCTTCCTTCGCTCTAATTGAGTTCTAGCGCGTGCTGCATACGGTTCTTCTTGGTCAGAAGATAATCGCGATTTGCGGGTGTTACGGCACCGGACAAAGGCACATTGAGCACCTTGATGCCGTGAGCAACCAATGCATCCGTCTTCAGTGGATTATTGCTGAGCAACCGAACCCGATTGACTCCCAAGTTATCCAGAATTTCCAATGCATCTGTCCATAGGCGCTCATCCGCGCGGTGACCCAAATGCAGATTCGCATCCACGGTATCCATGCCCTGATCCTGCAAAACATAAGCTGCAATCTTCTGGTCTAACCCAATGCCGCGGCCTTCGTGGTCGCACAAATAAATAATGTAACCGGCGCCTTCCGCTTCAATTGCGGCAAAACTGCGCGCTAATTGATCTCCACAATCACAACGTTGGCTACCGAACGCATCGCCCGTCAAACACTCGGAATGCAGGCGCAACAACGCCTGATCGTGCGGCTCGCCGTATTTCAATATCGCGTGCTCCACACCCGCGGGCGAGATGTGGACAGCAATCTGCCAATCGGCAGACTCGCGAGGCAACCGAGCCCATGAATACGACACGGGCAATTGCGTGAACTTGGGAATCTTCTTCTCAGCCAAATCAGCTAACTCTTGAATCGAATATATGGGTATTCCGTGTTCGGCCGAGAATTTAATTAGTGCGTCTCCGCGCATCATTGATCCATCGTCATTGACCAACTCGCTGATTGCAGTCACCGGACGTGCGCCAACGAGTTGTGCCATCACAACACCAGCTTCGGTATGTCCGCGCCGAGCACGTAGCAACTGCGGGTGCGCAATCAACGGAAATATATGGCCCGGGCGCGAGAAATCTTCAACGCTGGCGTTTTGATCCGCCAACTTGTTAATCGTAAAGGCGCGCTCGTGCGCGCTGATACCAGTCGTGAATCCTTCGAGCGCGTCGACCGAAACCGTGAACGCCGTCCGCTTTGAATCCTGGTTATTTTTCACCATCGGAGGCAACTTCAGCCGAATCGCAACCTCTTGCGTCAACGCCGCGCATATAACTCCGGATGTGTATCGGACCATGAAGCCAACGCTCTCGGGCGTGGCCGTCTCGGCCAACAGCATTAAGTCGCCTTCATTTTCCCGGTTCTCATCGTCTGTGATGATGACTAATTTACCCTTGGCAAACTCTTCTAGCGCGTTCTCTAGCGTCATTGGTTGCCTCTCTGAAGCAAGCGTTCTACATACTTTGCGAGCACATCAACCTCAATGTTGACGGTGTCGCCTACTTTTCTTGAACTTAAATTTGTCTTGGCCAGCGTCTCCGGGATCAACCAGACAGAGACTTGATTCTTCGCATCGCTGAGCTCGCCCACCGTAAGGGAAACTCCATCAACGCAAATTGATCCTTGTGGTTGCAGATATTTCATCAGGTGATTAGGAATCGTGACATCCACGCGTTGCCATTTCTCCCCCGGTTCAATTCCTGCAATCGTGCCCACACCATCCACATGCCCCTGCACAATATGCCCACCCAATCGGTCCGAAACCCGCGCCGCCAATTCAAGATTTACCTTCGAACCAATTTCCAGCGAACCGAGTGAGCTCAGCTTCAGCGTCTGCACCATGACATCCGCCGAGAAATGATCGGGCGCGAATTCGATGACTGTAAGACAAACACCATTCACCGCAATCGAATCACCGATTTTGACCTCGTCTAGAAAGCCAGGAACATCAAAGCGGAAGACCGCGCTATCGTCACGACGATCTATTGCGCCCACGGTTCCTACCGCTTGAACCAATCCTGTAAACATTACTTACCAACTTTCATATGGGTCACTAGATCTTTTCCGAGCACCGAATGAGAAATGAGCTCTAAAACTTCTCGTTCAGCCAATGTTTTGATTCCCAGATCGCCAATAAACGAACGACCGCTACCCAACAGCGTTGGCGCCTGAATAAGAACGATCTCGTCAATTAAATTTGCTCTAAACATCGCGGTCCCCAATTCGCTTCCCGCTTCCACCAGGACTTGCTTGATCCCCTTGTTGAGTAGCGCTTCGTTCAATTGATTGAAATCGCGTGATTGGTGGTGGAAAGTTTCAGCTTGAGAATCTAAAACCTTCGCTCCCGCAGACAGATCTCTCTTGCCCACGACAACGCGTAATGGATTCTTAGATGAGTCACCGTCATGCGGAACCAGCTCTGGATCATCCGCAATCACGGTCCCGGTACCCACCAATATCGCGTCGGATTCACGACGCAACCGCGTGACATATGCACGCGACTCTTCGCCGGTAATCCACTTAGACGTGCCATCGGCCGCGGCGGTCTTTCCATCCAACGTCGCCGCTACCTTCCATATATAAAGCGGGCGCCGTTTAGCTTGAACCTGCAGCCAAGCACGATTCACCCAACGCGCTTCGTTCTCCACAACTCCATGAATGACTTCGATGCCCGCCGCCTCAAGGTGCGCACGCCCACCAGCAGCGATCGGATTGGGGTCCGTCACCGCGTACACAACCCGCTTGATACCCGCATCAATAATCGCTTCTGTGCACGGCCCAGTTTTGCCGGTGTGATTGCACGGCTCCAACGTCACGACGATTGTCGCGTGTGCAGGAATCTCTTTAGCTGCTTTAATCGCGACGACTTCGGCGTGATCGCCACCGGCGTGAAAACCCTCGGCGACAATCGATCCGTTGGAATCCAGAATGACGGCGCCCACCACTGGGTTTGATCCGGTGCGACCCGCACCCTGCGCAGCCAACACCACGGCGCGACGCATCGCGACCTCGTAGGTGTTCTGTGCTGCTTGCATCTCTTCGCTCGCCTCCGGTTAGGAATGCCCGGGGTCGTTTGCGCGAAAAGGGATAGCGCAAGAGAGCACGAAAAATCGCGCTCTTTTAGTTCCCTCTCATCCGGACTTTAACCGTCGGTTCTGGAATTTCACCAAATCCACCGTTAGCTGGCTGCCAACGGGTCGCAGACTTTAACTGCCGGTTCGGAATTACACCGACCCCGAGAACTACGAGAAGTATAACTCGCATTAGGCGTCGGCTATTCCTGAGGATGGATGCGAATCAGCCCTTTGCTGCGCAGAGTACGTCGTGAATCACTGTATCGAGCATCTTCTCGGTCAGCTTGCCGGTGAAGGTGTTCTGTTGGCTCGGGTGATAACTCCCCACCACCAACCGCTTAATACCGTCCGGTCCGATGACAGTGGCCTTGGCGCCATGTCCAAACTTGGGTCGCGGCCTCGGAATCTCAAAACCCACTTCCGCTAATTGTGTGAAGAGCGCGGTCCACGCAAAATTTCCTAACACTAGGAATGACTTGCAGGTAGGCATCAATAGCAACAACTCGTCGTGCATAAACGGTGCGCACGCGGTCTTCTCTTCATTGCTCGGCTTGTTATCGGGCGGCGCGCATCGGACCGCACACAAGATGCGAGTATTAATTAATTCTTGGCCGTCATTTCGATCAGTACTCGTAGGAATCTTTGCCAGCCCGGCGCGATGCAGGGCGCCGTACAACCAATCACCGGAGCGATCACCGGTGAAAATTCTTCCGGTTCGGTTCGCTCCGTGTGCGCCCGGCGCTAACCCGACAACAACTATCTGCGCATCCTCTGGTCCGAAGCCAGGAATCGGCTTGCCCCAATATTTCTCGTTCTCGTATGACTTGCGCTTAACGACCGCGACTTCTTCGCGCCATTCGACTAATCGAGGGCACTTCGTGCACTTAACAACCGCAGAATCTAATTGCTTAAGACTCTTGTACAAGCGACCAGGCCATTCCATCCAAAATATCGGATTCAGACGCGACAAAATCGCTGGCGCCGGTCGCGATCATGACGCGCGACAAGACCAGTGCGCCGGCGGCAATCACATCGACTCGGCCAGGGTGCATGAACCCCAACGCGGCAATCTCTTCGTGGGACATCAAGGCAAACTTTTGCGCGACCATCAAAACATTATTGGCAGGAATACGAGAAAGATGAATCGAATAACGATCGTATTCAGGAAGTTCAAGGACCGCCGCAGCAACCGTCGTCGCGGTGCCAGCAACGCAGATCAAGGTTTCCGCTTTGGTAATCGGCACGTGCTTAGCCGCCTGCGCAATTGCTTCGTCAATATCTTCAATTGCCTTTGCAACGCTAAGCGCGTCGGGTGGCGATTTCTTCAAATGACGTTCCGACATACGAACGCATCCGATATTCGCGCTATACGCGGCTTCAACCTCGGTGCTTCCATAAACAAATTCGGTAGATCCACCGCCAATATCCACGACCAGATAAGGCGCACCAATCTCATTCATTTCCTTGGTGGCGCCGGCAAAAGAAAGCGCCGCCTCTTCGGTACCTGGAATAACTTCTGGTTCGATACCTAACAATTCGCGCACACCATCAATAAAGAGATCGCGGTTGCTCGCGTCCCGGGTAGCGCTGGTCGCGCAGAAGCGAATCTTCTCGGCCCCTTTAGATTTAATGAGGTCTGCGTATTTTGCGGTAGCGGCGAGCGTGCGCTCGATTGCCTCGGGATCGAATGCCTTTGTCTTATCTACTCCTTGGCCGAGTCGAACAACCTCCATCTCGCGAATAACTTCGCGAAATTGGCCCTCGTGAATATCGGCGATCAAGAGGCGAATCGAGTTTGTTCCGCAATCAATGGCTGCAACACGACTCATTTATTTCGCCTTTGCTTCTGGATGATCAGGATCAGTGAGTTCACACGGATCGGCTACCCACCATTGTGGCAGAGCCGCTAGCGCTTCATCTCCGAATGGATTCACGCCCGGTCCGGCTGAAAGCGAATGCGCAACCAACGAATGTAGGCATTTCACGCGAGTAGGCATTCCGCCAGCGGTGATTCCTTCTACCTCTGGCACATCTATTCCCAGTGCAGCGCGATCCGCCAAGTACGCCTCATGCGCCGCTCGGTATTTTGCAGCTACCTCGGCGTCTGTGCCCAGTCTCGCCTCCATCTCGGCCATCATGCCGGTCGTCTCTAACGTGGAGATTGCGGCGGTGAGTCGAGGACAGGTCGCGTAGTAAAAAGTCGGAAACGGAGTTCCGTCACTCAGCCTTGGCGGGGTGGATACAACCGCGGGCTTTCCGCATGGACAGCGGTATGAAACCTCGTGCACATCGCGCGGACGACGACCTAATTGGATTGCAATCGCGTCAATGTCTTCAGGTGTAGGCGCGGACATTATGGGTGAGTATTCGTATTAGTAATCGAGGAGACCAATCGGTCATACCAAGGTAGGCCCAACGGAATTTCGTTTGCTACTGGCGCCGCAGGCGCACCTGATGTGTGCACGACTTCACCAGTACCAATCACGATGTATTGAGTCTCACCCGGAAAAATAAAGTGCAACCGCTGGCGCGCTTGTGACGCCACGTATGCGGGGTCATTCCATTGCGCTAACTCTTTTTCGGCCTGATTCAACGACGCCTGGGTATCTTTCAGGCCACTGCGCAAGGCATTGATCTGCGCTTTCTGCGCGAAATAACGCTGCATCGGTGGCGCCAAAGTTATCGCCATTAAGAAAAGCACCGAGACAAATGCCAACGCTCGACCAGATATGCCCCGAGACTTAAGAAAGTCGGTGGCAATGGCCGAGCGTTGACGCATAACGATTAGATCGAGCTCTTACTTGCCTGAGAAACGAGGGAAGGCGCTGCGACCCGCGTAAAACGCAGAATCCGCGAGCTCTTCTTCGATACGAAGCAATTGGTTGTATTTCGCAACGCGCTCGCTTCGTGCAGGGGCACCGGTCTTGATCTGTCCGCACTCAAGCGCAACAGCCAAGTCAGCAATAGTTGTGTCTTCGGTCTCGCCAGAGCGGTGCGACATCATCGAGCGATAACCAGCACGGTGAGCCATGGAAACTGCATCGATCGTCTCGGTCAAAGTACCGATTTGATTGACCTTCACCAATAGCGCGTTCGCGGTATTTGCCGCGATTCCCTTTGCGAGACGCTCTGGGTTAGTGACGAACAAATCGTCGCCAACAATCTGAATCTTGCCGCCGAGCTCTGCGGTCATCTTCGCCCAACCAGCCCAGTCATCCTCATCCAATGGGTCTTCAATTGAAACCAATGGATAGGACTTCACCAAGTCGGCGTAATACGCGATCATCTCGTCGGATGTGCGCTGCTTGCCTTCAAAGGTGTACTTGCCGTCTTTGTGGAATTCGGTCGCGGCGACGTCCATCGCCAAAGCAACGTCCTTGCCCGCCTTGTATCCGGCCGCATCGACTGCTTCGAGAATCAAATCAAGCGCCGCGCGGTTGCTTTCAAGGTTTGGCGCGAAGCCACCTTCGTCACCGATGCTGGTTGCAAGACCGCGCTTCTTGAGGACTGACTTGAGGCTGTGATAAATCTCAGCGCCCCAACGCAAGGACTCCTTAAATGATTCGGCACCGATTGGCGCGACCATGAACTCTTGAATATCGACGTTCGTATCCGCGTGTGCGCCGCCGTTGAGAATGTTCATCATAGGTACTGGCAATGTGCGAGCGGTTGGTCCACCGATGTAGCGGAAGAAAGAGAGTTCGCAACTCTCGGCTTGAGCACGAGCGACCGCGAGTGAAACGCCGAGAATCGCGTTAGCGCCAAGCTTGCTCTTGTTCTTGGTTCCGTCGAGATCAATCATCTCTTGATCAATCAAACGTTGGTCCTGCGCATCAAAACCGGCAACCGCTGGTGCGAGTTCGTCGTTGACGAAGTTAACGGCCTTTTCTACGCCCTTACCCAGGTAACGCTTTCCGCCATCACGAAGTTCTGCCGCTTCAAAGGCGCCAGTCGATGCACCGCTGGGAACAGCGGCGCGTGCGTTGGAGCCATCTTCTAGAACTACTTCAACCTCAACCGTTGGATTTCCACGGGAGTCCAAGATTTCGCGCGCATGTACTGCCTCAATTAGTGCCACTTTTTACTCCTACTTATTCGCTTTTCAGGGGTGTAGTTCGCAAACTTCATCGTTGTGCAAAATCTATGCCGCAATTCTATCGGCTTTATTTAGCTCCTGGCTGAGGCGCTTCGGCCGCGTGAATCTGCGCGATATATCCCTTGGTGGCTGAGCGAAGCGCGGATTCCGCGTCCAACCCTTGAAGTCGGGCTTGATCCAAAATTCCCAACAATGCGGCGCCTAATTGCTCCTCAGTACACCCTGCTGGAAGTTCTAGCGAGTGCTCGACTGGAATCGATATGCCAAATTTTTCTGCCCGATACATCATTTTCGATGCCAACGCCATCGCGGGTAGGGCCATCGGAACGCCATCGGTCGCAGATGTTCGACCCTTTTCCGCCGCCTTCTGCGCTTCCCAATTTTCAAGAACTTCTTCGCTGCCAGAAACTTTTACATCGCCAAAAACGTGCGGATGACGACGCACTAATTTGTCAGCTACTTCTTTCGCAACGTCTTCTACGGTGAAAGGATCGGTCGGGTGTTCTTCCGCCATTCGAGCGTGGAAATAGACTTGAAGTAGAACATCGCCTAGCTCTTCTCGCATGGCCTGACGATCGTTCTCCTCGACCGCTTCAATAAATTCGTACGACTCTTCTATTAAATATTTGAGAAGCGATTCGTGGGTCTGTTCCGCATCCCATGGGCAACCATCCGGTGAACGCAAGGTATTCATAACCTCGCGTAAGCGAAGGAGCTCGGAGGATTCGGTCACGTGACGATCCAGTCAGATAATCGAGATTATTTGGACGAGACCGCGGTGTTGGGCGTCGCGCCAGCAACAACGTCGGCGGTGGCTGGATCCCATGATCCGTACTTCGGATTAACGGTTACTCCCTCGGCCTTCGCTTGTTCGACGACCAGCGCTTGAATCGCTTCGCCGTTGGTGTTCGGAACGTTTGCGGCCTTGGCGAGCGCGGTTAATTTTTCAGTGATCAAAATGGTGCGCAGATAACGATCAAAGTCGGTTGACGCAATTCCAGCATTTACTAACGCAGCAGGCAGGTTCGCTACGCCACCGATCTGTGAGTAAATCGCAGTGCGTTGTGAGGCGATATCCGCATCCGAAATAGAAATTTTGTGCTTGGTTGCAACATCATCGAGAAGTTGAGAGAGGACAAAGAAGCGCAATTGGCTGCGATTGAGTTCGGCGCCGGTCAATAAAGAGCTCATGCCTTGAGTAGAGACCTTGGTGCGTTCGGAAAGAATCGTCGCAACGCTGTTCTCGACCTTGGTGTTGGAGACTTCAACCGTACCAACCTTGGCGGCGGCGGTCATCGAAGAACAACCGGTGAGTACAAGTGCAGAGGCAGCCACAAGCGCGACTGAAAACTTCTTGATGGTTGAACTCTTCACGTAAAACTCCTGTCGTTACTTCTTCTGATGCTCATTCGGTTTAGGACTTGCCAGTACCGGATCGACAATGGTGTCGATTACCTCGACCGTCCATGGCAGAACCGAAGTATCTCCTACTTCAGCACCACCAATCCAGTTTGGCGTCGAGGTGCGAGCAACTAATACCGTTTCGTTCGCGCTTTTCACGATGGAGCCGGGATAGACACGATTCAGGCGCATGACTATCGAATCCGGCAGGGTGATCGGCGCGATACGCAAGAACTTCCCCTGTAAGACGACTTCCGTTAACCCGTAACCCTTGGCGCGGACTCGTAGCGCCGCAAGTTTCATCAGCTCTTCGGCCGGCTCGGGCAATTCGCCAAATCGATCCACTAACTCTTCGCGGATATCGATAAGTTCCTGTTGGCTAACGGCATCCGCCATTCGGCGATAGATATCCAACCGCAGACGCTCGGCGGGCAGATACTCAACCGGAATGTGCGCGGTGATTGGCAACTCAATTTTGCACTCTTTATAACGCGGGTGATGATCCTTTTCATCAACGAAGCCGACCTTGAATTCTTCAACGGCCTCGCTCACCATCCGCATATATAGATCAAAGCCAACCTCGGCGATGTGTCCTGATTGTTCACCACCCAGCAAATTTCCGGCGCCGCGAATCTCCAAATCCTTGAGCGCGACCTGCATGCCCGAACCAAGATCGGCGTTTGTTGCGATAGTCGTGAGGCGATCATGAGCAACTTCGGTCAGCGGCTTATCGGGTGAATATAAGAAGTATGCGTACGCACGTTCTCGGCTTCGTCCGACGCGGCCGCGGAGTTGATGTAATTGCGACAGACCGTAATTCTCGGCTCGGTCAACAATCAGAGTGTTGGCATTAGGAACATCGATGCCATTCTCAATAATCGTCGTCGCGACCAAAATATCGAACTCGCGCTCCCAGAACGCCAAGATAACTTCCTCGAGCTCGCGCTCCCCCATCTGGCCGTGCGCGACGCGAATCTTTGCTTCGGGGACTAACTTCTTTAGTCGTTCCACAACACCGTCGATACTTTCCACCCGGTTGTGAACAAAGAAGACCTGTCCATCTCGCAACAGCTCTCGGTGGATTGCAGCAGTAATCTGCTTGTCATCTTGAATTCCCACATAGGTCAGTACAGGATGACGTTCCTCCGGTGGCGTTGTGATATTCGACATTTCCCGGATGCCGGTGATTGCCATTTCCAGTGTGCGTGGAATTGGGGTGGCGGACATCGAGAGAACATCCACATTCGTCCGAGTCTTCTTGAGCTCCTCTTTGTGCTCCACGCCAAAGCGCTGTTCTTCATCAACAATAACCAGACCTAAATCCTTGAACACAACGTCCTTGGAGAGCAATCGATGCGTGCCAATGACGACATCGACAGTTCCTTTTTCGAGCGCTTCGACGATCTCTCGACTTTCCTTTGCCGTGTTAAATCGCGAGAGGCCCGCTACCCGAATCGGAAATCCGGTGTAACGATTGGTAAATGTTGTTAAGTGCTGTTGGACCAACAATGTCGTAGGAACGAGAACCGCTACTTGTTTCCCGTCTTGCACAGCTTTGAATGCGGCGCGCACAGCGATTTCGGTCTTTCCATATCCGACATCGCCACACACAACGCGATCCATCGGGTGCGGCTTTTCCATGTCTCGCTTCACTTCGTCGATGGTCGCCATCTGATCGGTGGTTTCGACATAAGCAAAAGAGTCTTCGAGCTCGCGTTGCCACGGGGTATCGGGTGAGAATGCAAAGCCCGGTGCCGCCATCCGCGCCGCATACAGCTGAATTAATTCAGCGGCGATTTGCTTAACCGCCTTGCGCGCCTTGCGCTTGGCGTTCTGCCAATCCGCACCACCGATGCGGTGTACTGCAGGTGCTTCACCGCCAACATACTTAGTGACTTGCTCCAAGGTGTCCGTGGGGACGTATAGGCGATCCGCGGGTTGACCGCGCTTTGACGACGCATATTCAATGACTACGTACTCGCGAGAAATTCCACCGACGGTCCGTTGAATCAATTCGATATATCGACCCACGCCGTGTTGTTCATGCACAACGTAATCCCCGGGCTTGAGTTCAACCGGATCAATCGCCTTCTTACGGCGCGATGGCATACGAGCTTGGTCTTTGCCCGATGTGCGCTGGCCCGAGACATCCTTCTCGGTGATGACGGCAATCTTCTTATCGGTAGTGAAATATCCATGTTCGATCGCCGAAGTCGTTAAATAAATAGCATCGCGCGTTAAGGCGGAGTGGATCTCTGGAACTACTCGAACAGGAAAATCTGCCTCGATGAAGAGTGACTGATACCGCTCTAAAATTCCATGGCCAGGCGCCGTGAATATGACTAGGTGTTTCTCGTGCAACCAGCCTCGAATGTCATCGACCAACGGATCAAGCTTGCCCTTGTAAATCGGAATTGCTTCAAAGGTATCGAGCGGGTTCGGCGCTTCTGGATCGCTCGCAAAGAGATTGAGCGCTTGCCACGATGAGCCGCGGGATTCAACCTCTTCTCGGATTGTTGCGAGGTCGAAATATCCACCAGCCATATCAGTCAGATCAATCGGCGTAGCGGCGCCTAGTGCGGCGTTGGACCAGGCCGCTTCAAGGAATTCGCGATTGGTGTTTATTAAATCAAGTGCGCGTGATTGCACCCGAGGTTCATCGACCACGAGGGCAGAGAAGTTTTTAGGCAGATAATGAACCAGCGAAACAAGGTTCTCCTTCAATAGACCTTGCAACGACTCCATGCCTTCGGTGGAGATCCCATTCGCGATCTTGTGTGCGATTTCTGCGACCTGCGGAAATTCGGCGGCAATGTATGCGGCGCGCTCTTTAACCTGGGGCGAGAGCAACAACTCTCGGCAGGGATAGACCGTGGTCACGCCGGTAACCGGCGCAAAGGTGCGCTGATCCGCCACCGTAAAGAATTGAATCTCCTCAATTTCATCACCGAAGAAATCAATACGGATTGGATGTTCAAAATCGGCCGGAAATAAATCCACGATTCCACCGCGGACGGCAAAGTCTCCGCGGCGTTCGACCAAGTCGACTCGTGAAAATCCGAGGTACGACAAGTGTTCTGCCAGGGCCGGCAAGGATATTTCGGTTCCGACCTCAAGCTTGGGTAAATCAATATCTAACAAATCGCTGGCGATTGGTTGAAGTAATCCGCGAACCGACGTCACCACAACCCGAATTTGATGCTGCGGATTGGCCAGCGCGTGCAACGTCGCGAATCGAGAGGCGACCGTATCTGCCTTAGGACTCAATCGTTCATGCGGCAAGGTCTCCCATGGCGCGAATTCAGCGACCGAAGAATCGCCGAGATAGGAACGAGCCTCGTCGGCTAATTCACTTGCTCGCCGTGACGAGGTGGCAATAAGAAGAATCGGATGTTCGTGCGCAATCAACGAAGCGAGAAGACCATGCGCGGCGGGGATACACGCTAATTCGGCGTTGTTAAGTGAGAGCTCGAGGTCGTGTAAAGCAGCAATGAACGGCATACACGCACCTTCCTCGAGAAATGACCAAAAGCCCCGGTTCCGGATGGAACGGGGGTGCTGGAGTTACAGGGAAATTCTATGCCTAATCGCCGTGTCATGATTAGCCAGTGAATTACGACGACAACACGAGCCTGCGCAGCGATGTGCGCCGCTTGGGTGATTTGTTGGGCGAAAGTCTGGTTCGGCAAGAAGGTCCAGAACTTCTGGAATTAGTCGAGCGAGTTCGATTAGCGGTTCGTAACGGTGGCGGCGAAGAGATTTTGGATTCGCTTTCGGTCGAGGATCGCGTGCAATTGGTGCGCGCCTTCAGTACATATTTCAATCTTGCGAATGTCGCAGAACAAGTACACCGCGCGCGCGTTCTCTCTGCCCAACGGAGCGAAGGCGGATCATGGTTGTCGCGAGCAGTGGATCGAATTATTGAAGCTCAAACAAAGACGGGTGAATTCACCATCGCCGACGTGCAGGATTGGATTAACGAATTTTCGGTTCGTCCGGTTTTTACCGCGCACCCCACCGAAGCCGCTCGTCGTTCGGTATTAAGCAAGGTCGGCGCAATCGCTGAATTATTGGACGCAGACGAATCTCCATCCAAGGGTCGTCGTCTCGCCGAAACGGTGGATCTCCTTTGGCAAACCGACGAGCTGCGGCTCGGTCGACCAGAGCCGTTGGATGAAGCGATGAACGCGCTTTACTATTTAGATGACTTGTTCCGCGTCACGGTCCCAGAAGTATTGGATGACTTCGCGCACGAGCTAGAGCGCCTTGGAGTTCGGGTTTCTCCCACCTCGCGCCCACTCAGTTTTGGAACCTGGATTGGCGGAGATCGAGATGGCAATCCCAACATCACGCCTGAAGTCACCAAGGAAGCGATCACCTTGCAGACCGGTCACTTCATTCGCGTGATGTTGGCGTCACTCGATGAATTGCGTCAGACCTTGTCGGTGTCGACTCGCATCGCTGGTGCATCGCCAGAACTTGAGGCGTCGGTCGCAAAAGATTTAGAGCAGCTGCCAGAAATCGAAGCTCGATTCCGTCGCCTTAATGTGGAAGAGCCATATCGCTTGAAGGCGACCGCGATTCGACATAAATTGATGCTGACCGCGCGTAGGCATGCGGCAAACGAGGTTCACACTCCCGGTCGCGATTACGAAAGCACCGCACAACTTCTGGCGGATCTCAATCTAATGCGGGATTCATTGTTGGCGCATCGAGGCGAGCTGATTGCTACTGGTGCATTGGAGCGTTTGATCCGCACCGTCTCTAGCTTTGGAATCACGCACGCCACGATGGATGTGCGCGAGCACTCCGGCGCGCACCACGACGCCTTGGCCGAAATTTTTGGCGCTGCGTACGCCGATCGAAGCGCCATAATTTCTCAAGAACTCGCAACGGCCGCGGTCGCCACCGTGCCCAACCTTTCTGAGATTCCAGCCAAGACCTTGCGCACATTTGTTGCGATTCGCGAGCTCATTGAAAAATTTGGCCCAGAAGTTATCGAGACCTACATCATTTCTATGACCAAGTCGCATGAAGATGTATTGGCCGCGGTCGTCTTGGCAAAACAAGCGGGATTGGTCGCACTTCATTCGTCCTCACCTTTCGCGATGGTGGGATTCGCTCCGTTGCTCGAGACTGTCGCAGAATTGCAGGCAGCGGACTCAATATTGGACGCGCTGCTATCCAATCCGGATTATCGGAAGTTGGTCACGCTCCGAGGCGACGTTCAAGAGGTAATGCTTGGGTATTCAGATTCGAACAAGGATGCCGGTATCACCACATCGCAATGGGAGATTCACAAAGCCCAGCGCAAGCTGCGCGATATCGCGATAAAACATGGTGTGACGTTGCGTCTCTTCCATGGTCGTGGTGGTTCGGTTGGTCGCGGTGGCGGTCCTACATACGACGCACTGATTGCGTTGCCGTGGGGTTCGATCGATGGCCAAGTAAAGATGACCGAACAAGGCGAAGTCATCAGCGACAAGTATTCGTTGCCCGCGCTCGCCCGCGAGAATGTCGAACTTTCATTGGCGGCCGCGCTTGAAGCGACTGTTTTGAATCGCGCACCACGTCAAAGTCCAGAAGCGTTGGCGGCGTGGAGCGATTGCATGAATAACGTGAGCGATAGCGCCTTCACCGCGTATCGCGCTTTGATTGATCACCCGGATTTGCCACGGTACTTCTATGAATCAACACCAGTGGAACAGCTCGGTGATCTCTTCTTGGGTTCTCGTCCGTCGCGGCGTCCGGATGCCAGTGGTGGTTTGGGCTCGCTTCGCGCCATTCCATGGGTCTTTGGCTGGACTCAGTCCCGTCAGATTGTTCCTGGTTGGTTCGGAGTCGGTTCAGGCTTGAAGGCGGCACGTGAGGCCGGCAAGTCGGACGTTCTTAAGCAAATGCTCTCGGAGTGGCACTTCTTTCGCACATTTATCTCCAACGTCGAGATGACACTCGCGAAGACCGATTTGGTGACCGCGCGCAAGTACGTGCAGAAGTTAACGGATCCATCGCTCCACCATTTCTTCGAGACTATTCAGGCGGAATTCGACTTAACTGTCGCGGAAATCTTGTTGCTGACACATAAGAGCGCTTTGCTCGGTGATCAAGAGATTCTGGCTCGCACTCTGGAAGTTCGCGATCGTTATCTAGCGCCATTGCACTTGCTTCAAGTGGATTTGCTGCATCAAGTACGTAACACCGAGAATGTTGATCCTGCGCTGCGCCGTGCCCTGTTGTTAACGATTAACGGCGTTGCCGCGGGCCTTCGTAATACTGGGTAATACCGGCTGATTTACTTATTGAAATCTTGTTGAGCAATTTCTAACCCTTTTTCAATTAAGCGTTCGACCGCTAACGCGCCACGAGCGACGAAATCCTGAAGCTCCTTCTTCTCGCTGGATGAAAAAGGCTTCAATACGAAGTCGGCTGGATCTTGTGGCCCAGCAGGACGACCGATACCCATGCGGACTCTGAAATAATCGGGTGAAGCAAAATGTTGGGTGATGCTCTTCAATCCGTTGTGGCCGTTATCGCCACCGCCTTGCTTCAGGCGAATGGTGTTGAAGGCGATGTCGAGCTCGTCATGAATAACGATTAAATGTGATGGATCGACTTTGTAGAAATCGGCGAGCGCTTTAGTCGGCGCGCCGGATTCATTCATATAGCTCTTTGATTTTGCCAACGTTACCGCGTTGCCTGCTACGCGAATATCCGCGATTTCAGTTCGAGATTTGTGCGAAGAATATTTTGAATTAACCGCTAAATAATCCACGACCATCTGACCGATGTTATGTCGGGTTGCGGCGTATTGATCGCCGGGATTACCCAGGCCGAGAACAATCCAACGTTCGTCGGCCATGAGTATCCGGAGTAACTAACTAGTGCTTTGCTGTTTCTGGCTTATTCCGCGGCAGGTGCAGCGTCGCCAGCAGGTGCAGCAGCAGCTTCAGCGGCAGGTGCGGCTTCAACCTCAGCGGCGGTTGCGCGCTCAGACAAGTGAACGACCTGAAGATCTGGATCTGACACCAAGGTCATACCGGCAGGAAGTACAACGTCCTTCGCATACAACGAATGTCCAGCCATCAAGCCGGTCAAGTCCAAAGACAAGAATGAAGGAATAGAAGTTGCTTCAACTTCAACCTCGATGGTGTTGTTGTTGTGCTCCAAGATGCCATCGCGATCGTGTTCGCCGGTGGTATGGATTGGGACTTCAACGGTGACGCGCTCGCCGCGGCGAACGATGACCAAGTCGATGTGTGCCAATGCGCCGGTCAATGGATTACGAGCGACTGACTTTGGAAGTGTCAGTTCGGTCGCGCCATCAACAACGACGTCAATCAAAACGTTTGAGGTCTTAAGGGCTGTGGTGAGCTCGCGCAATGGAAGCGCGACGTGCTTTGGTGCTGCACCGTGACCGTAGATAACAGCAGGTACGAGACCCGCGCGACGATCACGACGTGATGCGCCCTTACCGAATTCAGTACGCAAAGTACCGTTGAGTGTAATTTCAGCCATGTTCCGCTCCTAGTGCTTCTATCTACAGTTACCGCCGAATAAGACAAGCGTTCCAGATAAAGCACCCGTCGATTACGGTGACTAGCTTTCGCTAGTTCTTACCCTCGCCGGAACGAGCCTGAAGGTTAGCGCTTTCGCGCTTGGGGGGTCAAATCCTCGCATATGCAAGGCCCATGCAATTAGGTTGCAGCGAAGTCGACTGCGAAAATTTAGCCATGAACTCGGCGCTTGTTCTCGCACTCGTCATCGCGGCTGCAACCGGTTACGGAATATGGCATAAGCGCACACGAGGTCGAATCAAGGATCGGGAAAACTCCAGCTACACCTTTAGCATCGAGGAATTAGGAACAACGCTGGGCGAGCAAGCAACCTTGGTGCAATTCTCATCCGCGTTCTGCCAACCTTGCCGCGCAACGTCGTTGATCTTGGAGCAAGCCGTGTCGAATACTCCTTCGGTGAAGCACGTTGAGATTGATGCAGAAAGCAATCTTGAGCTTGTTCGAAAACTAAACATTCTTTCAACACCAACAACAATATTTTTGGATCGCACCGGCAAAGAGGTTGCGCGCGCGGTTGGCGCTCCAAAGCGCGATCAGGTTATTAATGCCATCGATCAGTTACAACGTATTTAACGAGTCGTTAGAAATCCTAAGGAGTAGCCATGAGTACACCACAATTAATTGACGCTCGCGGGCCACGCATTATGGCGGTTGTTACCTTCTTTGTTCTTGGACTTGCGCTTCTCTTTCATTCCACGTTGTTGATGGTCTGGCAGCTCTTGGCATTCGCCACCGCCGCAATCTTTACTCCACCACAAGGTATTTACGGTCGCTTCTATCGCGCCGTTATTCAACCGCGTCTTAAAGGTCCAGTCCCCTCCGAAGATATTCGACCACCTCGCTTCGCAGCGCTCGTCGGAACAGTATTTGCACTGCTGGCGCTGGCAGGTTTGGCGTTCGACGTAAAACCGCTCTTCACGATTGCAACGAGTTTTGCCTTGGCGGCGGCATTCCTCAACGGCTTCTTTAATTACTGCCTTGGATGCGAGACGTATTTGTTGATTGCTCGACTACGTAGCCGGCACACGCCGGATTACGAAATCTAAATTACTTTAAGGCTTTAAAGGCTTGCTCTAAATCCTTCACCAGATCGCTGGCTGCTTCAAGACCTACGGACAAGCGCAAGACACCAGGAGTAATCCCTACCGCGGCCTTCACTTCGGGCGCCAATTTTCGGTGCGTAGAACTATCGGGATGAGTAATCAATGACTTGCTATCTCCCAAGTTGTTGGAGATATCAATGACCTTCAAATTATTCATTAATTTAAAGGCAGCATCGCGGCCACCCTTGACCTCGAAACCAATCATCGATCCGCCTTGGTTGTTCATCTGGCGCATCGCTACTTCGTGGCCTGGATGTTGCTTCAGACCTGGATAACGAATGACAGAAACTTCGGGACGTGACTCTAAAAATTGTGCAACGACTGCCGCGCTTTTCGTCATGTGGTCGACCCGCATATGCATGGTCTCCAGCGACTTCAAGAGAATCCATGCGGTGAATGGCGACATCGACGGTCCAGTGTGACGATTAAATGGCAAAAGATGATTAGTGAAGTAATCGTGCGATCCAAGGATTGCACCACCGAGAACGCGACCTTGGCCGTCAATGTGCTTGGTGGTGGAATACATAATCACATCGGCACCGAGTTGTAGTGGCTTCTGCAATACCGGCGAGGCCATGACGTTATCGACGATCACGGTCGCACCAGCCTTGTGTGCCAAGTCGCTGACGAAGGCGATATCGGTGATTTCGAGCAATGGGTTACTTGGGGTTTCGATAAATACAACCTTGGCGGGAGTAGCGAGCGCCTTCTTCCAACCCTCAATATCTCCGGCCGGAACTAATTCTGTGGTGATGCCCCACTTCGGCAAGATCTCGGTGAGAACGACGTGACAGGAAGAGAACATCGCGGCCGAAGCGACGACGCGGTCTCCTTGATTGACTAAGCATGCAACTGCGGCAAACATCGCAGACATACCGGAGCTTGTTGCTAGGCAACGGTCGGCGCCTTCCAGCAATGCCATCCGATTCTCAAAGGCGGAAACGGTTGGATTATGAAAACGGCTATAGAGATAGTGATCGGTCTCTTCCGCGAAAGAGGATTCGGCTTCTTCAGCTGACGCGTAGGTGAACCCTGAGTTAAGAAAGAGTGCTTCGGATGTCTCGCCATATCCAGTGCGGGAAAGACCGCCACGCACGGACTGGGTCTGCGGATCGAGTTGCCAGTCGGGTTCGGTGCGATTTTGTTGCTCGCGATATCCCCACGGTCTCTTGGCCATGGCGTAATCGTACAGAACTGCAGAGGCGGGTTATCCCCTGCTTGGGTAGGCTTACGCGTATTACAAGCCTGAGGAGAATTTCATGAGCGAAGCACAGTGCCCATATACCGGCAAGAGCAAGATGGCCAACGAAGGTACCTATAACAAGGATTGGTGGCCTAACCAGCTGAACCTCAAGGTCTTGCAACAGAATCCGGTCGAGGCCGATCCAATGGATCCCGACTTTGATTACGCGTCTGAATTCGAAAAGCTCAATCTCAAGACGGTGAAAAAAGAGATTGAAGCGTTGATGACCGATTCGCAAGATTGGTGGCCAGCGGATTACGGTCACTACGGTCCCTTCTTTATTCGTATGGCGTGGCACAGCGCGGGCACATATCGCATTCAAGATGGTCGCGGCGGCGGCGGTGCAGGTATGCAACGTTTCGCACCACTCAATAGCTGGCCAGATAACGTCAACCTCGACAAGGCGCGTCGCTTGTTGTGGCCAATCAAGCAGAAATATGGCAAGCGTCTTTCGTGGGCCGACTTAATGATTTTGACCGGCAACGTTGCGCTTGAGTCCATGGGGCTAAAGACATTTGGTTTCGGTGGCGGTCGCGAAGATGTGTGGGAGCCAGACGAGACTTATTGGGGCAAGGAATCAGAGTGGTTGACCAACGAGCGTTACAAGGGCGATCGCGAACTCGATAATCCATTAGCCGCCGTACAAATGGGATTGATTTACGTTAACCCAGAAGGCCCAGACGGAAAGCCAGATGTACTCGCATCGGCACGCGACATTCGCGAAACTTTTGCGCGCATGGCCATGAACGATGAAGAGACGGTCGCGCTTATCGCCGGTGGTCACACATTCGGAAAGGCACACGGAGCCGCGGATCCAAGCAAGCACGTGGGCGCAGAACCCGAAGGCGCTGCAATGGAAGAGATGGGATTGGGTTGGAAGAACTCGTTCGGAACCGGCAACGGTGCGGACACAATCTCCAGCGGCCTCGAAGGCGCGTGGACCCCAACTCCGATCAAGTGGGATAACACTTACTTCAAGACTTTGTTCGCATATGAGTGGGAGCAAACAAAGAGCCCTGCTGGTGCAACGCAATGGATTCCAAAGGGCGGCGCCGCAAGCAACGCGGTCCCTGATGCGCACGACAAGTCAAAGACGCATGCACCCATCATGTTCACGACCGACTTGGCGTTGCGCGAGGATCCAATCTACGGACCGATTTCAAAGCGCTTTGCCGAAGACCAGGCGGCATTTGCTGATGCATTTGCACGCGCATGGTTTAAGTTAACCCACCGCGATATGGGTCCGATTGCTCGTTACAAGGGTCCTGAAGTTCCGTCCGAGCAATTGATTTGGCAGGATCCGGTTCCGGCATCCAAGGGCAAGAAGCTGACGGCAAAAGATATTGAAAGCCTGAAGACCAAGGTCTTGGGGAGCAAGCTCAGCGTTTCGCAACTTGTTTTGACCGCATGGGCGTCGGCGTCAACATTCCGCGGCACCGATAAGCGCGGTGGCGCAAATGGCGCGCGTATCGCGCTTGAACCACAACGCAATTGGGAAGCGAACAATCCCAAGGAATTGGCGAAGGTCCTCGAGATCTTGAAGAAGATTCAAACCAACTTCAACAAGGCGACAAAGAAGAACCTTTCATTGGCGGACCTCATTGTTATCGCTGGAAATGCCGCGGTCGAAAAGGCAGCAAAGAAGGCGGGCGTTAAGGTCACTGTTCCATTTGCACCAGGTCGCACCGATGCAACGCAAGAGATGACCGATGTGGCGTCCTTCGCGGTACTCGAGCCACACGCAGATGGTTTCCGTAACTTCGCCAAGCAGGGACTCGGCGCGAGCGCTGAATTCCACTTGGTCGATAAGGCGGCGCTATTGAATCTCTCTGCACCAGAGATGACGGTTCTTGTTGGTGGAATGCGTGTTCTTGGCGCAGTAGCCGATGGTTCAAAGACCGGCGTTCTCACCACTAAGCCAGAGGTACTTTCCACTGACTTCTTCGTCAACGTGCTCGATATCGACACCACATGGACCGCAAAGTCCGACGCTGGCGACCTCTTCGAAGGCCGAGATCGCAAGTCCGGCAAGGTGAAGTGGACAGCTACCCGCGCTGACTTGGTCTTCGGATCAAACTCGGTATTGCGCGCGCTCTCCGAGGTCTATGCCAGTGCTGATGCAAAGGCAAAGTTCGTCAATGACTTCGTGACCACTTGGGCACGCGTCATGCACCTCGATCGCTTCGATATTTAAGCGAGGTTACTTCTAAAGAAGGCCAAGGTGCGGTCCCACGAAAGTGTGGCCGCACCTTCGTCATATACCTCGGGACGATCGTTATTGAAAAATGCGTGTTGGGAACCGGCGTAATCAAACAACTGAATGTCGCCACCCGCGGCTTCAATTTCGCGCTTCGCTTCTTGAATTCCAGGCGCGGTCGAAGTGCCATCGCTCTCAGCGCAGTGAATCATCGCGTGCTTGCCCTTGTAATTCTTCCACTGTGGCGCGTGACGTTCCCATGATGCGCCGGGATAAAAACCAACGGCGGCGCTGATGTCTGCGGTAAGCGTGGCGCTCCAAATCGCGAGCGATCCACCCATGCAGAATCCAACTGCGCCAACGGTTGAGGATGTTGTTTCGGGCAGCGAAAGTAAGTAGGCCGCGGCGCTGCTCATCTCTTTTCCAGCGGCGTCGAGCTGCAATTCCATCATCAGTTTCTTGGCAGTGTCTGGCTCAGACGCAGCTTGACCGTGATACAGATCGGGAGCGAAGGCAACAAAACCAGCGGCGGCAAATCGATCGACGACATCGGTGATGTGTCCGACTAGTCCCCACCACTCTTGGATAACGATGACCGCAGGTCCCGACCCAGATGTTGGCTTTGCTAAATAGCCTTCACCGGTCGTGCCATTAACGTTGAATGAAATGTGCGAACCCATAAATAAATATTAGCCAAATAGTTCGTGTTTGTAACTGGGTGGCGGGTGAAGGATTAGAACCATCGAGCGACTGGCCAGACTCACATTTTTGATCACGGTTCATCACCGTGATCCAGCCCTCGCGCCAATGTTATAAGTCCCCATATTTGATGAATAGGAACTTCCACCCACTTTGCCAATGACCGAAATATTGATTTGCCCGTGCATGCTCGGTTTCCAGTAACAGATCAGAGTCGGAGGGTTGCCCGTCATGTTGATACAACCTGGAATTCTCTTGCCCGAAGCATAAAACGTATATTTTCCTGGGGCGCCGATAGTAAGCGTCAAAGTGTTGGTGGTCCGATATGTTGCCCCGGACGATTGAGGAATAGACAGAGTTGCATTAATCAACCACCTTGCAAAGAGAACCGTGTCTTGTATGAAAGTCGTATTGGTAGCGCCCGATGCATAAGTTGTTCCAGAGCCATCAGGCGCTGTATTCCATCCACTGAATAGATAATTGGTTTTCGCGAGTGGAGATGGATTATTGCTCAAAGTAAGGGCGCTTCCACCATAAATATAACTTTGGCTAGAGGGAACTGATCCGGATGTGTTCGTATTTCCCGAATATAGAATTGTGTATGTTGCAGCGCTCCATTGAGCGAAGAGAGTCGTATTGGTACTAAAGGTGGAATTGACCTGGCCGAGTGCATAACTAGTTCCCGTTCCATTCGCAACAGAGTTCCAACCAGTGAGAATATTTCCAACTTTCGAAAGTGAACCAGAATTGCTTTGAATCGTCACCGTCGGACCACTCGCGTAGTAGCCTTGAGAAATAGGCACTGAACCAGCATTCGCAGTATTACTGTCATAGGAGATGGTGTAGTTCTGACTCCAGATGGCATACAGTGTTTTTGAAGCAGCGAAGCTGTAAGTGTAATTATTTAAATAACTTGCACCGAGACCATTCGCTTGGGTGTTCCAATTCCGAAAGGTATAGCCACTTCGCGTAAAGGTATTTGCATTTAATACTGTGTTACTAGTCGCAGTCTGCGATGCCATGGTCCCGCTACCAAGGTTAGGATCAAAGGTAATAGTTCTCGAGGCTTGGGTTACCCAGATTGCATACAAGCTTAAGTCCCCAGTAAAGGCGTATGCCTGTCCATCTAAATATGAGGCTGATCCGGAAGCGTAATTTGTATCCCAGCCCAAGAAACTGTAACCCGTTCGAGTAAAACCATTGAGAGTAAGGGCTTGGGAAGATCCGGCGGTCTGAGATGGTGTTGCGCCCGCATCAGCGCCATTGCCGAAGAATGTGACTGTGTAGTTTGTGACAATTGCGGTCCATTGCGCATACAAAGTCGTGTCAGTACTAAATGGAAATAATCCTTGATCAGAATAGCTATATCCAGTTCCGTTGGCGACAGTATTCCATCCTGCAAAAGAATAATTGGAACGAGTCAAGGTATTGGCATTTAGATTTGTAGGAATGCCCGCAGTTTGGGTAGCCATTGAACCAGATCCATTATTCACAGCGAATGTAATGGTGTGGTTTACGCCGGCTACCCACTGTGCGTAAAGGGTGGTATTTGTTGTAATTGTTATATTTGATCCATCTGCAAAGCTAGTGCCAGAACCATCGGCAGCAGTATTCCAACTCCTAAAAACATAGCCATTTGCACTAAATGAATTACCTGTCAGCGGAGTTGAAACACCACTCGTGACCGATTGTGTGCTCGTAGTTGAAGTATTGATATTCGAATTAAAGGTTATTGATCGCAAATTTGCAGTGGCAACGTAGCTCAAAACAACTATTCCAGAACCACCCTTTCCCGCGCCAAGATCCTCAGGGTCGGTACCACCACCGCCGCCACCTGTATTTGGTGTTCCTGCCGTTGCATTTGCATACTGACCGCGAGTTCCACTGCTATATCCGTAGGAACTTCCACGACCTCCACCGCCAGAGCCGCCTTGTCCACCACCGGTTGTTGCTACTCCCACTTGGCTTGCAGATGCTCCTGAACCGTCAACATAACCAAACTGATTTGAGTTTGCATTAATTCCACCACCACCACCGCCGCCGTAAGTTAAGCCAGTGATTGTTCCAATAACTCCGTTTCCACCTTTTCCACCGATATTGCTCAGGATAGTGTTCTGCCCAGCGGATCCAGCACCACCACCACCTGCACCGCCGCCGTAACTTGGATATGTAGATGCCGCTCCGTTGTTACCTTGACTAGGGGTTCCTATACCTGCGCATGCACCAGGCGTTGCATTTGTGCAGTCATATCTAGAACCACCGCCGCTTCCACCACTTCTTGCTTCATATCCGACGTTGCCTTGACCACCACTGCCGCCTCCGAGCGCGGTGATTGTTGCGAAAATTGATGAATCGCCGTTTGTTGACTTGGGATCTCCGGCTTGTAGATTCGAGCCACCCGATCCAGAAATTCCACCGTCTCCTACAGTCACTGTGTAATTCGAACTAGGTGTAACAACAAAATTAGTGCCTTGGAGCACACCGCCGCCACCTCCGCCGCCAGAAGCGCCACCACCACCACCGCCTACTACCAAATAATTCACTGTCGACACATCGCTCGGAATTGTGACCGTGTAGGTGCCAGCGGTTTTGAACTGCACAACACAATTAGAACCAGAGACAGTTATGGGAACGCTAGTTGCATCGACAGTCACCCCGGCACTTGTCACCGTAAGGGAGCAGTTGCTTCCAGCATCAGAGAGAACTGCGGCGCGCGCCGCAGAAGTTTGAATCGTCACGAGAACGGGGGCGAGAAGGCATACCGAGAGAATCAACCTTCGCATTCTCTCCCATGACATTATGCAAGCATGTCAGTAAAAGGCATGAAAAAGTGAAAGAGCCAAGAATTACAGATAGCTAGGCTTGAAATGAAGATCAACAAGATGGTGGCGGGTGAAGGATTTGAACCTTCGAAGGCAGAGCCGGGGGATTTACAGTCCGCCGACACCTTCTTTACTCACCACGAGATCCCCTACTTTACGCGTAAAAAGACCTGCGGGATGGTAAATCCGAAGACTTATGTATGCAAATAGTATGCATTGAAAATCGGGGTATCGGTGGCGGGGCCACTGCAACCCTCCTTCGATCCATCATCGCAATCGCTTCCGTAGTTATCTAAGAAACGACGGCAGAAGCCGTCCTTAGATAGATGGAGAAGGCAATGGAAGTAGAAGTAAAGGCAAAGAAGAACCGTAAGGCCAATGGCCATGGATATACCTACAAGATCAAGGGCGGTAACTCCTATCGGACAGTGATCCGAGTCAATGGCCAGATCGTGACAGGCACGGCTAAGACCCAACAGGAATCTCGACGCAAAGCCAAAGAGAAGGTCCAAGAACTCCCTCTTGCAGCTCGCAGTAAGAGCTTGCGCCGTGAAGCGATCACCCTTAAGAGTTTTCTCAGTAATTGGCTTGAGCATGAACACAAAGCAGAGATCGAAGCGACAACGTGGCGTAGATATGAGAGCCTTGCACGCACCTGGATCTATCCCGCACTCGGTGAGATGCAA